>Ga0222632_1000106_pt1 | contig 63065 bp, 45 predicted proteins | sample AntAcemetageno46_FD_179828 | JGI IMG/M metagenome (GOLD analysis project Ga0222632, IMG submission 179828) | Saline water microbial communities from Ace Lake, Antarctica - #46 | ecosystem: Environmental > Aquatic > Non-marine Saline and Alkaline > Saline | place: Antarctica: Ace Lake | collected...
TTCTATTCAAATAAGCGTTTCAGCAAGTCAAATAATTAGCTCTGTATCGAAAATTGGCAATCCAAGATCGTATCAAGCCACTTTTGCTTTGCCAGCAGCAAACAACTATCGTCTCCAAATTAGAACTGTAAATGATACCGTTTGGAAAAACAATAAGACCTGGGGAAACTCGAGTCTAACGCAACAAAATTTCCAAGCATTGGAGTTCAACGCCACCAATAGCATTCGCATTGGATATCAAAATGGAACTCAATGGTCCTATAGCCCTAGCTTCGGCTTTGTATCGGATTGCAAGCCTATGAGCATACGTATTACCGAACTTATTTCTCCCTTTTGTGAAGGAGACTCTGCTCAACTCAAGTCTATTATTACTGGAGGATTTAGATTAAAAACTGTTTTGTGGAATACAGGAGAAACTACACGCTTTATCTACGGTCAACAAGGACAAACCTATACTGTTACCGTAACAGACGAGTCGGGCTGCAGCGATTCTGCAAGTATTTCCGTAAGCACAAACAATACACAGTACAGTCCAACAAACTTTGTATTAAACAAGCCCAATGCCGTAACATTCTCAGGTATATGGAGTCCTGCTAGCTTAGGAACCGGTGTAAGCTTGGTTGGATATAGAATGAATTACCGACAAGCCGGAGTTGGTGCTTCTTGGACAAGCACTCCTTTAACTAGCAATACTACGGCAATGGTCGACTTTACAGGATCTGGTTTGCCTTCAGCAAATTATGAATTCGCCGTTTTTGCCCGTGTAAATGACAATGGAACGGTATACAATACAGAATATGCCTGTTTAGAAAGAAAATTCTACAACGGATCAGGTGCCAAGTGGAATGGAAATAACGCCTCTGAACTGAACAGCTTTGCAATCTATCCGAATCCAGCCTCTCAATCTCTTTATTTAAAAACCAACATCCAAGGCTATTGGAGAATTCTGAGTGTCGATGGCAAGCGCCTTCTAGATGGAACCAAAACAGCTCAAGAAGAACTGCAAATTTCCTTACAGAGACTGAGCACCGGAGTCTACCTATTCGAATGGCAAAGCGAGAATAAAATAGAACGTAAAAAATTGATCATTCAGTAGTTCCATTCCCTATTTGTCTTTTTCAGGCTGCTTTTGAAGGCGTTCAAAAGCAGCCCGAATTGCATGCGGTACTTTGGCCTTTATTCCGCCTTGAAGATTTGAACCCCAGATGTAATTTGTATCACATAAAACCCATATCCATCTAAATAAAAGTTGAGTGAAAACAAATCTCCCTTTCCGCATATTGGTATGTTTAAATAATAAAAATTGGTATCTAATAAAGAATTGTAATTAGACTTAATTTACTCCTGAATAATAAAAAATTCGACGTGAAAAAATTCTTTACTCTCCTTTTTTCAATTCTCATTATTAGTGCGAGTCAGGCACAATTGATTATTAATGAAGTGCTGTATGATCCATCGAACAGTGGATTGGATGGAGATGCCAATGGCGATGGCAATTACGATCAAGAAGAAGATTCCTTTATCGAATTTGTAAATATTGGCAATACAAACTTTGATGCCAGTGGTTACGAAATCTACGATGATACCAGTTCTACTGGTTTGCTCAAATTCGTTTTTCCAAATGGCACTTTTGTTCCTCCCAATGGCGCTCTTGTTGTTTTTGGAAGCGGGCCGCTCACGGGCACTTTTGGCGGTGCTGTTCTGCTCTCGGCAGATACCACATCCGCTCACTTAAACCTGAATAATTCAGGTGAAGTAATTGGAGTGAAAAATGCGCTAGGAGCTTGGGTATTGACATTCGATTCCGATGCGCTTTCTAATAATCCCAACGAATCTTATACTCGAGTACCAGACATTACGGGTTCTTTTATACAACATGCTGATACTACTTCCGCCTTATTCTCACCCGGCACTATGTGGAATGGAACCCCTTTCTCAACAGATTTCGTTGTGGAAAGTATCGATGTGGTTTCCGCTAACGGGAGCATTCTCATTAATATACCCATGGGAACATTGCAACTGAATGCAGGTGTTTTACCCAGCTTTGCTAGCGATATGTCTGTAAGTTGGTCTACTGGAAGTGGTAGTGCCCTTGCAACGGTAGATGCCAACGGATTGGTAACAGGACAGGCAGATGGAAACCTTTGGATCTTGGCAAGCTCGAACGACGGAACCAATATTTCGGATTCTTTAGAGATTACATTCCAGAATCAAGGCTTTGGTTTGGAAGAGTACCATTCAACTAAAATTGTATTATTCCCGAATCCAGTTCAAGAAGAAATCTTTTTGAACTCGTCAGGAAAGCCCATCGATGAAATTCGCATTGTAAATCTATTGGGAGCTACCGTTGATCAATATCCGGGCTCTTCGGAAAGCATTAATGTGTCTCATTTAAGCGGGGGAAGCTATTTGCTCTATGTGGTCTCTGGATCTAAAACTCAAATTATTAAATTTCAGATCAGCAGGTAATATTTCCCTATTCCACTTGATTTTAAATCCAAAAAACCATGAAAAACCAAGCTCTCTGGCTTGTCTCATCTTTACTTCTTACTCTATTTGCGTGCGAAACGGATGATGTAATGATACCTTCTAGCGCTGGCGGTCCCGATGTAAGTCTCTCTTTGAGCAATCAAAGTATTTTGGAAAATGCCGGATCGGCAACTCTTACTGCTACGCTATCTGCCTCTTCTACTGCTGAAGTAATCGTAGATCTTTCGACTGGAGGTACAGCCGTTTTGGGCACAGATTATAATCTAAGCGATTCTCAAATCCGCATTCCTTCCGGAAGTATTTCTGCCACCATTACTATAAGTGCCCTTGACGATGCGATTGTGAATGGAAGTAGAAGCGTTATTTTCCAAATAGCACAGGTTTCGGGCGGACAGTTTATTCCACAATCGCTCACTTTGAATATTGAAGATGACGATGGAGTCGCGCAGCTGCAGCTCATTTTCAATGAAGTTTTATACGATCCTTCGAATAGTGGTTTAGAAGGCGATGCCAATGGCGATGGACAATATTCTCAAGCAGATGACGAATTCTTGGAGATCGTTAATATTGGAGCACAATCAGCTGATTTATCGGGTTTTAAAGTCTATGACGATGCGGCGCTAACAGCCTCTACTCCAAGACATCTATTTGCTTCAGGCACTGTAATTCCACCCGGCAAAGCACTCGTGCTTTTTGGAGGAGGAACACCTACGGGGAATTTTGGTGGTGCGCTTGTTCAAACCTCAACTACGGGCAATATGAACCTCAATAATGCGGGAGATGTTGCCTATTTATACAATGCCTCAGATAGCTTGATTTTGAGTTTTGATATAAATCCATTGTCGGGCAATCCAAATGAAAGTTATACTCGCAGTCCCGATCTAACCGGTGATTTTGAGCAACATGCAACGGTTAATGGTGTTTTATTTTCTCCTGGTACCCGAATAGATGGCACCCCATTTTAATTTATAATGAGTTCAATCGGTCCCATTTTCGCCATTGTTTTCATCGTGCTTGTTGCATGGTTGTTACTTAAGGAGTATCACCCACATGCCGTTTTGCTTTTCGCAGGATTGTCTATGTTGGTGGTTTCATACCTCCTAGGTGCAAACTATATAGGTCCAAAAACCTCAACCGGTGCTTTCGTTTTTGATTTATTCCAACTGCTGAAAGAATCTTTTGTAAAGACGAATATGGGTGTTGGCCTCATGATTATGGCCATCGGTGGATTTGTTGCCTACATAGATCATATTGGGGCATCCAATGCATTGGTCAATTTCGCTATGAAACCCCTCGGACTATTGCGTAATTACCCTCAGCTTACCGCCGTAGCCGTTATTCCTATCAGCCAAGTTCTCTTTGTTGCCATCCCATCCGCAGCGGGCCTCTCCCTCTTACTCATGGCTTCCATCTTTCCTATTCTTTTAAATCTGGGCGTAAGTCGCCTGAGTGCTGTCTCTGTTATTACCGCCTCTACAGCCATTGGCTTAGGCCCCGCCTCCGCTATGTCTGTTCGTGCATCTGAAATCATTCAAATGCCCGCAGTTGAATATTTTGTGCAGGAGCAAATTCCGCTTCTCATACCTCTCACCTTTGTTATTACGATTACCTACTTCTTTGTAAACCGCTATTTCGATGCAAAGAATAAAACGAAGGATACTACGACTACTCTGGAAAAAGACACTTCAAAATCAGATGCTCCAAGTATCTATGCGCTGATTCCTATTCTTCCCATCGTTCTACTCATTGTCTTTTCCGATCTCACTAAGCTATTCAATCCACCTATTAATCTAGATACCACTGTTGCAATGCTAATCAGCCTATTTGCAGCTCTTATCTTCGAATTCATTCGAACTAGAAACCTCAAAGTAGTACTCGGATCCTTGAAAGTCTTTTGGGGCGGAATGGGTAATATTTTTAAAACGGTTGTGACCTTAATAATAGCTGCAGATCTGTTTTCGCAAGGACTAATTGCCTTAGGATTAATAGATGGCCTGCTGGCGGTCTCTAATAATATTGGATTAAATGCCATAGGTATTGGCATTGTAATGACCATCATGATTTTCTTAGCAGCCATGCTCATGGGAAGTGGAAACGCAGCCTTCTTTGCTTTCGGTCCTTTGGTTCCCAATATTGCAGCAAAATTTGGAGTGAAGAGTGCTACACTGATTCTGCCTATGAATTTTGCCGCCTCCATGGGTAGAACTGTTTCGCCTATTGCTGGCGTTCTCATTGCCACAGCTGAAATCGCCAAAGTTTCGGCGCTTCAAATTGTCCGAAGAAACTTAATACCCATGATTGCAGCCTTGGTAGTCATGTTAATCTATCATTTCATTTAAGCATGCTATTAATAAAGAATGCCAATATCTATTCCCCAGAGCACCTTGGTAAAAAGGATATCCTTTTAGGTGGAGGAAAGATTCTAGCCATAGACTCTAAAATAGAAGCCCATGGCTCTTTTTCAATGCTGGATGCAGAGGGCCGAACAATGACTCCCGGAATTGTAGATCAGCACATTCATGTAATCGGCGCTGGAGGCAAACACGGATTCTCTTCTATGACTCCTGAAATTCCAATGACGGAATTAATTGGATGTGGAACAACAACAGTGGTTGGACTTCTAGGAACAGACGGATCTACACGCGGAATTAAAACACTTTATGCAAAGTGCAAGTCCTTGGAAATGGAAGGCGTTTCTGCCTATATGTTCACCGGGTATTTTGGACTAGAGCCCATGCACATTACAAGCAATGTGCAAGATGAAATGATTTTTATCGACAAGGTTTTAGGATGTAAAATCGCTATAGCAGATGTTCGTTCTTCCTATCCAACCGACCTTGAATTACTCCACCTACTCCGCCAAGTGTACGTCGGCGGAATGATTGCAAAGAAAAAAGGAATCCTACACATCCACCTAGGCGCTCTAAATTCTAAGATTGAAAACTTATTGCGCATAGTAAAAGACCATGAATTCCCAATAGCGAATATCTCCCCTACACATATGGGAAGAACCAAAGCTCTTTTGGAAGAAGGAATTATTTTTGCCAAAATGGGCGGAATGATAGACATTTCTACAGGTGGTACCAATTATACTCAGCCGCATAAAGTTGTGCAGTATGCTTTAGATCAAGGTGTTTCAATTGATCTTATGACCTTTAGTAGCGATGGAAATGCCGGTTTAGACAAAAAAGATGCACAAGGCAATTTGATTGGATTCAGAAAAGCACCCTTCGAACTAAACCTAACTGAAGCCATTGAACTCATTAAACAAGGTCTTTCAATAACCGATGCATTTAAACTGGTGACCAACAATCCAGCGCGAAATCTCGGGCTTTCTCATAAAGGTCGAATTGCCATCGGTTGCGATGCCGACCTCTGCCTATTCGATGATGCCTTTCTGTTAACCGATGTGTTTACTGCTGGAAATCATATGATGAAAGAAGGCAAAGTGATTGTGAAAAACAGTTATGACTAATTTCAATGAAAACAGAACTCCTCTCCTTACGCAATAGAATATTCTGTTTCTCTTTGATACTGTTCGGTTATCTCGGCTTCTCACAAGGCATTAGATTAGAGAAGTATTCATTCGGTCAGGGACTCACATTCACAGGACAAGAAGAAGAAGAAGAAGGCTATTCCATTAAATTAACTGGCTATATACAACCCTCCTTTGACGCTACTTTTTTTCAAGATCCCAACTATCCAGGAGCGGCTAGCCGTTTTAGAATGAGAAGGGCTCGACTTAGACTCACTGGAAAAGATGTAGATTCTCGTTTCTACTGGAGAATTCAAACCGATCTAAGTGGCACTGCAGAGGTAGAATCAGAGGATGGAAGCCCTCAGTTCTTAATGGATGCCTGGATTGGATATAAAATCAGTAAAAGGTGGAGTATTCGCGTGGGACAAAAGAATACCGCAACAGATAATCGCGAATTACTCATTGGATCTCAAACACTGCAACTAGCAGAGCGCAGTAGAGTTACATCCGCATTTAGTACCATTCGTGAGTTTGGTCTTTTTGTAGACGGAACGGTTCCTATTGGTCGTGGAATGTATCTGAAACCCAGCTTGGTTCTTTCAAACGGAGATGGTCTAAATGTCTTTGGTCCCGACTTTGGTGGACTTAAATACGGAGGTCGTCTTGATTTTCTCCCTTTCGGTCTATTTACAAATTTCGGACAGTATCGAGAAGTAGATATGATGCGTGAATTGGTGCCACGACTGGTAATTGGTGCAGCATACAGCCTAAATCAGGGTATGAGCAGTCGAAGAGGTAGAGAGAGCGGAGCCATTTTATATCTGAACGAGAAAGGAGAATATTCTCTTCCCAACTTCAGCAAACTATGTGTCGATTTCCTTTTCAAATACCGTGGCTTTAGCGCACTTGGAGAATTTGTTGTAACCCATGCAAGCGTGCCAAGCGATATAACTCAAAGGGTTCGAAATGATGGGTCTGTTGCCACAACTTTTCCTGTGAACGGGGTAGATGATGTAGAGAACTATGTGAAAGGAAGAATGATGTTGGGAAAAGGATATAACTTCCAAATGGGCTATCTTTTTAAGAATCGCTTTTCTATTGATGCACGCTATACACATTTAGATGCCGATGCTACTTCCTTCCTGAATAATGGAACCTTTTTTAACCGTCCGAACTACTACACTTTCGGTGTCTCACAGTATTTCTCGAGAATGTATGGAATAAAAATACAAGCTTCTATTGATTATGTGGAAGCCAACGCTGGATCAAACTATTTGGACTCAACGCCTAAAGACGGCGACGAATGGCTCTTCAGAATGATTACCACTTTTGCATTCTAGTATGAAAAGAACTCTCACCTTCCTGCTGTTCGTAGCCGTTTTGTACTCATGGGCGCAGCCCAATCCACAGACGAAGAAACTCACAAACAAGTTTTTCCCCGAGCTTGATATTGAAATAAACACCCCTGCATTTCAAAAGAAAAAAGGGTTTACCAAGTATGCTGATTTAATTGGTTTCTTGGATAGTGCCGTAGCGCATCATCCCGATCTAATTCAGTATTCGTTTATAGGATCCAGTCAAAAAGGGAATCGCATTCCTTCCGTTCAAATCACGAATAGTAAGTCGTCTAAATCCAAAGTGAAAGTTTGGATGCAAGGAGGTTTACACGGCGATGAACCTGCAAGTACAGAGGGCTTATTATATCTAATTGATCAGTTGCTCGAAGATCCGTCGAAACGAGTTCTTTTGGATGATTTAGTCATTCGAATTATTCCAATGGCGAATATCGACGGCTTTGAAAAACAAAATCGATACGCTGCCAATGGGCTTGACCTCAACCGAGATCAAACCAAATTGATGGCACCAGAGTCTGTTTTTCTCAAAAAGGCATTCCACAGTTTCGATCCGGAAGTAGCCGTCGATTTTCATGAATACAGACCCTTCCGCAGAGATTTTGCCAAGATGAGCGATTGGGGAGTAAGCTCCGCATTTGATGTCATGTTCTTGTATACAGGCAATCTAAATGTGCCCAAAGAGCTACGTCAACTCATTGAAGAAGATTTTGTTGATCCTGCAAAAAAGGCAATGAAAGAAAATCAAATTAGGTGCTCAGATTATATGTCTACAAGAAATCATCACGGTGAAATTCAATTCAACGTAGGCGCAGTTAGTCCACGTTCAAGTGCTAGTTCATATGCTTTAGCAAATTGTGTTTCTACTCTAATTGAGGTGCGGGGTGTTGGTATTGGAAGGCGTTCCTTTAAAAGAAGAGTATTCATTACATCTTCTGTAGCACTATCTTATCTAGAATCTTCTTTGAAAAATGCAGATAAGGTTAAATCCATACTTGGTGCATTTGAACAAAGGGCAGTCGATCCTGTGGTAATAAAATCGAAGAGAGAAGTTTCTTCCACAACAATACCTATGATAGACATTGGGAGCAATGAGCTCATTGAAATGGAAATCATTACCCGAAACGCTTTGCATTCCAAACCCAGTCTTCAGAGAGATCGCCCAAAGGCCTATTTAATTCTTCCGACTGAAAAAGACGCAATGGAGAAATTAAAAATACTGGGACTAACGATTCGAGAGCTAGCGAGCGAGCAATCTATAGAAGTGGAGGCATTTACAGTATCTAAATACAAAAGAGAGCGCTTTCCTTACGAAGGCATACATCCTCAAAACATTGAGACAGAGCAAACAACGAAGCAGGTTTCTTTTCCAGCCGGAACCTACGTGGTTTATCTAGACCAAGAGCGCAGCAATTTATCTGTGGTTGTTTTAGAGCCAGAAGCACTTAGTGGTTTCGTTCATTTTGAAGTTATAAAGACCGAACTGGCCCGTGAACTGCCTATTTACCGATACATCAAGCAAGAAAACATTCAGGGTTTAAAATGAGAATCATCCAACTATGAGAAAAATAATATGGGTTCTTTTTATGGCGGCAGCCTTTATAAGTTCCGCTCAAAAAAAGCCTTTGAAAAGCAGCGCCTCCTTTGAATTGGGTTCCGGACTGAATTTTCAATTCAATGATTCTGCCTATCAGTTTACCATAGGCGGTATGGTGCAACCTTATATTGGAATGAATACCATCGGAGAAGCCGATCCTGATTATTATTTCAATTCGCGGAGGTCTTATTTCAACTTGGGTGGCGCCGCCATTAAAGAAAAAGTCAGCTTCTTCGTGCAGCTCGATTTCAGCTCTACAGATCCTTTATTGGATGCGTGGATTGGATTGCATCCAACCCAAAATTTAAACATCTACATTGGTCAAAAACAGAACATTGCCAACAACAGAGAAATGCTACTCATGGAAACTCATTTGCAGTATCCAGGAAGGAGTCTCGTGAGTTCTGAATTTAGTAGGTCAGGTCGTGAAATGGGAATTTTTGCAGACTATCGTATTGGTATCAAAAAGGTTGGCATTATTCCTCAATTGGCTATTACGTCTGGCGATGGACGGAATTCTTTTGGTACTGATTCGCGCGATATTGATCTCGGTGGCTTTAAATATGCCGCGCGATTAGACGTCTATCCACTGGGTTTCTTTTCAAAAGGAAACGACAAATCAATTGGCGATCTCGTTCATGAAGAGTCTTTGAAATTTGTGATTGGAGCTGCAGCCAGCTATAACGATGGAGCCAGCGATGCCGTTGGAGAAGGCCATGGCAACTTTGCGTTATTTGATATAGATGGAAGCGCAATGCAACCAGACTATCGACAGCTTTATGGAGACATCTTAATGAAGTATAGAGGCTTTTCATTTTTAGGCGAGTATGTTGTAGCAACTGCCACTCAATTGGAAGGAATCTATACAAGTCCCACTGCTTCAGATGCACTTTTACCTGCAGAGATCAGCGAGTATTTGGCTCTGGGAACAGGATACAATGTACAAGCAGGATATGTTCTTCCCAGTAAAAACTACGGTATAGATGCTCGATATTTCGGATTAATGCCTGAATTCGACCAAAACGCTGGATCGCTTACCCAAGAGCAATCCGGTTGGTCTTTAGGTGTTTCGAAATACTTTATTGGAAATGCGTGCAAGCTCCAAGCTGCTTACACAAGCCTGAGTAGTCCAACACTTCCTGAGAGCAATCAGATTGAAATACTCTTTCAAGTAGTTTTTTAAACTTGATTAGCCCAAAATAAACATCGTAATTCCAACTATTACTCCAATAGACAATAGGTTCAGCCAGAAGCCTGCGCGCATCATTTGTTTTACACTCACATAACCGCTGGAGTAAACAACGGCATTGGGCGGAGTGCTTATTGGCATCATAAAGGCACAACTTGCAGCAAGTGTTACTGGAATGGCAAGCAATAATGGATCTAGATCAGTACTCTTTGCAATGCCTATAACTACTGGAAGTAAGACCGTAACCAAGGCAACATTCGACATTACCTCTGTTGCAAAAACAGCAAAGGCAGTCAGAATTAGAACGAGTACAAAAGGACTCAAATCGGTACTATTAGCTATATAATCTCCAATGGATTGAATAATTCCTGCCGTCTCCAAGCCTTTAGCCATTGCCAGTCCACCTCCAAATAGAATTAGAATACCCCAAGGAAGTTTTACAGTGCTCTTCCAATCGATAATAAACTCCCCCTTGCTCCAATCTACCGGCACAATAAACATTGCCAATCCACCAAACATAGCAATATTGGTATTATTGAGTGCCCGTACACCGATGAGATCATTCAAAGATTGAGCAAAAATCCAGAGAAAAACAGTTAGAGCAAAAACGATTAAAACCGCCCCTTCTCCGCGAGAAAGCCTTCCCATATCCGTCCATTTTTTCTGGATGAGTTCCTTAACACCTTCAATCTCATTTCCACTTATTGGATAGATTACGCGGGTGAGTAAATGATAGGTTAGAAAAAGTAGAATTCCACCCGTAGGCAAACCGTACTTAAACCATTTCGAAAAAGGAAAATCAGTTCCAAAAGTCTCATAATAATATCCTGCAAAAACCAAATTAGGTGGCGTTCCAATAAGAGTCATTGTTCCTCCAATATTCGCTGCATAAGCAATACCCAGCATTAAAAGAAGACGAAAACGCTGAAGCAAAACCTGATCTTTTGTCTGCTCTTCCAACAATCGGCTAACCGAGAGTGCAATAGGGAGAAGCATAACGGCCGTAGCTGTATTGGAAATCCACATTGCCACTAAAGCAGTAGCCACCATAAATCCCAGAATAATTTGCCTTGGCTTTGTTCCTGTAAGCCGGATTAAGCCGTACGAAATACGCTCATGAAGCCGCCGTTCTTCCATTGCAAGCGCAATAATAAATCCGCCGAGAAAAAGAAACACAATGGGACTTCCGTACGGCATAAAAGTTTCCTTGAGACCTAAAATTTGCAAAGCAGGAAAGAAAACCATGGGAAGCAGAGCGGTAATATAGATGGGAAAGACTTCTAAGATCCACCAGATGAGCATCCAAGCGGCAACGGCTAATACCTTATTGACAATAGGTTCTGCAAACGGATGAATTAGAAGGAGCAATAGAAAGCTCAATGGGCCTGCTATGAAACCCGTTTTTCGACTTAAATTGATAGCTCTAAAGAATTAAGGTTCAACATCTTCGAATATAAGATATCTAGCTCGGACTACAAAAAAAGAAGTTGAGAATTTCAAGAAAAAATCACATTATAAAATGGAGTGATTTGCAAGCAGAATGCAGGAGTTACTCTTCCAAATTCCCCCTTAATTTCTTGGGCAAACTGGCAAAAACCAGATCGTATGAATGAAGAATGAGTTCTTCTAAAAACGCGCTTCCCAATTCTCCTTCCAATACAACCGAATTCCAGTGTTGTTTATTCATGTGGAAGCCTGGCGTAATTTCTGAATGGCTTTCGCGCAAATCGATTGCTCGCGCAGGATCGCATTTTAGATTAACATAAGAAGGAACATTATCTAGGCCAGCCAAGGCAAACATTTTTTCGTACACTTTGAATACGAGAACATCTGGACCAAAAGGCGTTCCCTCACGCACAAATGGCATCTGCAAACAGTAATCTCGTAATTCTTCAATATTCATAATTTCTCACCTAATTCGAATAAAAGAGGTCTACTGGGTGAAGCATCATTTTCGATGGGAGCGAGTTGCAAATTCATGAAATAGAGACCCTCCTTTACTTCGGAAGGGATGGCTACAAATTCACTTATTGTGCACTCATCTCTGCGGGTTCCCTGAGGTGTGTACCACCAGGCATGATGTGCCGCCAATGCCCCACCATCTTCTTCCGGATCTACAGATGGCAGATCCACTAGAATGTGTTTAATGCCAAAATCTCGCAACATTTCAATGGTTCGAACGGCGATATGAGGTGGATTCTTTCCTTGGAAATTGTATCCATTCTTTAAAAATCCATCTTCCAGCGCGCGCAGTAAAACCGCTTCTTCAGACGCTATTGGTTTCCAATCTTCATTTAAAGAGGCCTCTCCATTTTCTTTCAGTGTGGTATTCCAGACGGAAGCAAAAAAGAAAAAGGACTTGAAAATAGCATTCACAGAACCCCGTTCTGGCAAAATATGACCCACCCATTCTGTATGGGTTCCTTGTCCATGTGGATTCAAGTGAACATCAAAAAAATTGACCGATGCGCCTTTGCTAACCGCACCGATCCAATCGCCATATTGAACTGGATTAAAACGAGTGGGTTCGCTTCCCCAAGCTGTAACGGCATTCTCTGCACCAAAGGGAATTGAAAGATCTATTCCCTTCGATAGGTCAATGAGAAATTCTTTTCCGTCTGGTCTAACAATTGTTGCTTTCATTCAATAATCAATCTAGAAATAATTTCGTCGCTTACCAACCAATGCTTTTCTGGAATCCTCCAAACACCCGATTCTTCTATTAATTTATTCTGTTCCACCAGAAAATGGAGCGCTTTTATAAAAGAACGATCGCCCTTTACTCCCTCCAATAATTCGGCAGACCGAATACCATTTGAAGTTCGCAAAGCGGTTATAATGCGTTCATTCCTCCTTTGTGTTGGACTTAAATTCTCTTCCTCCCACCAAGGAGTTTCTTGTCGTAATCTTTTAATATACAATGCATTATTCGAAATGTTCCACCAACGTTTCGAATCGAGAAAGGAGTGTGCTGAGGGTCCTATTCCCAAATAAGGCCTGCCGTTCCAATACGCTGAATTGTGTTTCGCCTCTTTTCCATGCATACTGAAACTAGAGATCTCATAATGATTGTATCCCTGATTCGCAAGGGCTGCACAGAGGTATAGATAATCACTTTCGACTCTTGTGTCTTCTGCTTGTTGAAAGGTGCCCTCCTTCAATTGATGACCAAAAACCGTTTTTTCTTCAATGGCGAGAGAGTAGGCCGAAAGATGTGGAATTTGAAGAGCAAGAAAGTAGTCTATGTTTTGCTTCCAACGTTCTTCACTCTGATTTGGAAGGCCATAAATGAGGTCAATGGTAATGTTTTCAATTCCACCAGATCGCAAAATTTCAAGTGCTTTAAACGATTGACTTTCTGTATGTGAGCGGTTCATCCAAATCAAATCGTCTTGAAAAAACGACTGAATCCCCAGGCTAATTCTATTGATACCTGCCTTTTTCCATTCTTCCACCTTCAGCTCCGAAATATCGTCTGGATTTGCTTCCAAATTAATTTCAGCATTCTTGTCAATATTCCAGCTTGCCTTTGCTTTTGCAATCAGTGCTGCAATTTGTTTTGTGCTCAATAAAGAAGGCGTTCCGCCTCCGAAATAAATAGAATGTATCGGCTCCGCACGCCATATTGATTTCCAATAATCCATTTCTTGCGAAAGACTTTCCACCATATCAGTAAAGCTATGAAGCTGAGTACTAAAGTGAAAGTCACAATAATGACAGGCTTTTTTGCAGTACGGAATGTGGATGTAAAGGCCGGCCATTGAGATTGTATTTATTAGCTGGAAGGTCTAAATGCTTTTTAAGCAACTCGGATTAAAAACAGGTTTCTCTCATTTCTAAACCACTCCAGAAGGAACAAAACTAATTCCTTCCAAAGAAAGGATTGATAATCTCCTCTAATACTTAATGCATCAGGAGAATTAGCAAATGGAGACAAAAGCTTCTGAGGCGCCAATTTCTGAGGGAAAGTGACGTCCTTAGAATTGAAAATAATTCTTTGTTCAAAGGATGCCAAAAGAGGGTAAATCACAGTAGAATTGAATAAGGAGTATATTTGCAGCTCAAATAATTTCATGACATTCAAACAATTAGGGATTATAGATCCCATTCTAAAAGCTTTATCAGAAGAAGGATACGAATTTCCAACACCGATACAACAACAAGCCATACCTCTTTTACTAGAAGGAAAAGATTTACTAGGTTGTGCTCAAACTGGCACAGGGAAAACAGCAGCTTTTGCACTTCCCATTCTCCAACACCTTTACAATAGCCCACAAACCCAATCGGGCAAGCGATCCCTAAGAGCCCTCATAGTAGCGCCAACGAGAGAACTTGCCATTCAGATAAGTGAAAGCTTTAGCGTATACGGCAAACATACTGGACTAACCAATACGGTTATTTTTGGAGGCGTAAAACAAGGAAGTCAAACAGACAAACTGCAAAGAGGAGTAGACATTTTGGTGGCAACACCAGGACGCTTACTCGACCTCATGGGACAAGGGTATATACGTTTAGACAAAATTGAATTCTCTGTTTTGGACGAGGCCGATCATATGTTAGATATGGGCTTCATAAACGATATCCGCAAGCTTATTGCTAAACTTCCTCCCAAGCGTCAGTCGCTTTTCTTCTCGGCCACCATGCCGAAAGAAATCATAAAGCTTGCTGGAACCATGCTTGGCAACCCGGAGAGAATTACGATTGAGCCAAAGCAAACAACAGCTGAGCGCGTATCGCAAGGTTTGTACCATGTAGAAAAGCAAGACAAAACCGCTCTTCTTGCCCATCTGCTGAAGAACAGTGAATTTGAAACAGCGCTGATCTTTTCACGCACCAAGCATGGCGCCGATAAGATTGTACGCTATTTGGCTAAAAAAAGAATAAAAGCGGAAGCCATTCATGGCAATAAAAGCCAGAATGCTAGGCAGAGGGTTTTAAATGAATTTAAAGAGGGAATTACACGCGTTTTAGTTGCAACAGATATTGCTGCAAGAGGTATTGACGTAGATGATCTGTCACTTGTAGTAAATTTTGACCTTCCTAACGTACCCGAAACCTATGTTCATAGAATAGGAAGAACTGGAAGAGCAAAAGCCAGCGGTGCCGCTGTTTCTTTTTGCGCCTCCGATGAGCGTCCTCTACTAAAGGATATTGAGAAACTGATAGGCCAGGCTGTTCCTAAGCTTGAGAATCCGGTAGCTATAGGAGATGATCCAGATTTCGAACCCGATCGCGCTCCTTTAAGGTCTAGAACCAGTTCACAACCGAGAAAGCCCTATCAAAGAACAGGTAAACCAGCGGGGTCATTTGCGAAAAGTAGATTCAAACCGCACGCACCCAAGAAATAAAAAGACATAAAAAAGAGCGACTGAACCGGTCGCTCTTTTTTTATGATCTTAAATAATTGCTTTACTTGATAGTTATAAGTCATGAAGAATTGATACAAATATCGAATGATGTACCAATTCCTTTATTCCGATTTTGGAAAGTATTTTTTTAACTCATTCCAAAATCGGTAAAAATTACTCGATCTTTTTTAGTATTGCTTCTTGGCAACATCCTTTTACTATTGGCATGAAAGTCTGATATTCAATGTTTTGAATTCTATTGTTCAAAAATGATTCTCGTATTTTCTGCCTATAATTGCTGCCCTCGCAGCAGGCTGACAATCTACATTGAGTAGAAATGGGTATTAAATAAAAGTGCGCTACTCCTTGAAAATCAAAAATCAGAGACTATTTTTACTGAAAGGCAAAGAATTTCTTGAAATAGGGTTCATTTGTTCCAAAATCGATAATTTAGTATCAAATTTCTCTTATGGATGTTCAAGAATGGCTTTTTGGAAGGGTTGCTGAAAAGCTTCCAAACACAAAAAAACTCGCAGCAATAATCAGTGAAACGCTCGATTTAAGTTTGAACAATGCGTATAAAAGAATTCGCGGAGATGTAAAATTGAGCGCCCAAGAACTGACAGAGATATTACTCGCTTACGATATTCAGCTCGATGAGTACGAAGCCTTTAGTAAAAGTCAAACGCGTTTATCAGCCATCCGACCACCCTATATTGAAGATACCGATAGCTTAACCGTTTATCTGAACGAAACCTATCAGATGCTTAGTCTTTCGCTTGGCATGAACCATCTTCTCTACTACTCTGCGCGCGACTTACCTCTTTTCTGTTACTTCTTTTCCGACAACTTAATACGATTTAAGCATTTAGTATGGCTTCGAGGTGCGAATTACAAACTACACTCTGAACTCAGGCTCAAAGACATAAGCATACATATTGTTCGTCAATCGCGCAATCTATTTGACCTCTATCGCCAGATGGATGTTTTGGAGCTTTGGACAGAAAGAACCATGAGTAATGTGCTAAACCAAATGAATGCATTGGTAGGAGAAGGCATTCTATCTAGAGAAGAAGCGCTCTTAATTCTTCAAGATCTGATTGATCTGATTGAGCTTTTACGTCAAGATTGTGTAAAGGGATCGAAACACCTTATGTACAAGATGCCCTATTTAAATATGTCTAATAATGCCCTGCTCATAAGCGAGAAGATCAATTTGGTCTTTTTGAGTTTTGCGGGAATTAATTACCTCCGTACCTCAAATGCAAGTATGGTCGAAGACCTTAAAAAATCTTTCAATCAGCAGATCATGTCTGGAATTTGCATGAATGATCACATCCCTACTCGCGATGCGTATTTTAGAGTACAGGAAATTGAACTCGACCGTTTTAAGAAACATTGGTCGAGTTCTTCCAATTCCTAATTTAGGAATCTGATTCCATTAGTGCATCAAGTGTTTCTCTTGCTACTGCATGATATCCGCTTCTTGCCTTGGCATAAATTTCTTTTGCTCTTTCCATATGTCCGCCCTCTATAAGCGCCCCATAGGTTGGTGTGAGAAACTTTCTTCTTCCCACTCGCACTAAGAATTCTTCCGCTTTCATATCTACTGCTTCAGGAATCTCTATCTGCCTGAGATTCATTCCCAACCAAGCTGCAACCACCTCAGAATTATTGCTCATCGTAAATGCATACTCCGCATCGAGAATCTGAAGCCTTTCGGCATCTGCATCTTTGAGTTTTGACAAGAAGCGAAGCCATTCGTGCGTACTCCACTCTCCTGTTTGTTTTAGGGATGGAAGGGTTTTGTTTTCAGCCAAAAAATCAGTGGCTGCCGCATCTACCGAAACAAATCTACTGGCATCTGGAACGGGTGCATTGCTAGGCAGACCTATTCCGTACACCCATTCTTGTATCCCAATTTGAACATCTTCCTCTGGAGTCACTAAATCTCTTCTTAAAAGAACAAGGAATCCCTCCGTATTCATCACCTTAAATGCATTGCTCGAGAAATACCCTTTTAAGAAAACATCGAAGCGTTCTCTTCCAACCGTTTCCTCGATTAGGCGAAGAAAATGGTATCCTTTATCATAGGCAATAGCTGTTACACCATCGTCTGGATTTCTCCCCGCCAAGTCGATCTTCAAGCGAGTGTCATCTGGATTTTCAGCCATAAACTCTTTTATCTCAACCAGCAATCCTTCGTGACCCAATGAAGCCAACATTTCGGAATAGTCTCTTCCATAAACGACTTCCATTATTCTATGCTCAAAATAAACCGTGAAACCTTCATTCAACCAGAAGTCGTTCCAGGTTGCATTTGTAACCAAATTTCCAGACCAACTATGAGCCAATTCGTGCGCAACCAAAGAACCCAATGAACGATCGCCAGCAAGAATAGTAGGAGTGGCAAAAGTTAAACGCGGATTTTCCATTCCTCCAAAAGGAAAAGAAGGGGGTAAAACAATAAGGTCGTATCTACCCCACTGATATTCGCCATAAAGTGCTTCTGCCGCTTCCAACATCTTTTGCATATCTGCAAATTCGTAGGCTGCTGTATCTACTACCGAACCCTCTGCATAAACACCTGTCTTTGGTCCAACGGATTGGAAGTACAATTCGCCAACGGCCAAAGCAAGAAGATAACTTGGAATGGGCTGAGGCATATCAAATTGATATATACCCTCTGAATTAATACGCTGTGGATTGGAAGCACTCATTAAAGCTAAGAGCGCTGGATCTACTTTCACCTCTGCCTTATAGGTGAAACGAATACCGGGACTATCCTGACAAGGAATCCAAGTTCTCGCTAAAATTGCCTGACTTTGGGTATATAAGAAAGGATGCCTCTTGTCTTCTGTCTGCTCTGGCGCGGTCCATTGAAGCGCTTTCGCATTTTTTGAAGTGGAGTATTTAATAGAAAGCTGCAGCGTATTCTCTGGCAGTTGAATGCTCAAGGCTTGTCCAAAAGTTTCATCTCTTTCAGATAGGGTGTAAATAAGCTCCTTGCCGGAAGCGTCTACAACCGATTCTATATTCAGATCGTGCGTATCAAAAATCACCATATCCTTTGCCCCTTCCGCCAACGTCCACTTAGCAGTGGCTCGGATTACGCTTTGGTCAAAATCAACCTCCGCATTCCAATCGAGGTGTTGAACCTTTGATTGCGTTGGTTTAGAATAACTGTGTAAGTCGTTTAGAACGCCCATATTCTCTGTTTCTGTTTCTTGTTTTGGCTCTTCACCCTGTTTGCAGGCCGATACAGCCAAGACTGCCAAACCTAAAATCCATGCTTTCCGCATTGCTTATCAATTTAAGCGTGAAAGGTAATAAACAGTTAGAAGCGATTGAGTGCACTTTGATAATGAGTTGTTTGACCTCAGTGTTCTATTTTCTTATCCATCTAACTTCAACGGTGCTGGCTTATCTCTTTACTTTAGCAGTCATTATCTGAACTATGCCGCAAAAAAATTCCCGCCCTCCCTATCTTGTTCGTCTTACCTTCTCTGCCTTATTAATGCTTGTATTGGCTCAAGTTTTACCCGGCATTAGCATAGATCCATGGTGGCAAGCCCTCATTGCAGCATTGCTCATTTCGGTACTCAACGCTACGGTTCGGCCGCTGCTCATTCTATTTACCCTTCCTATTACCCTTTTCAGCTTTGGATTATTTCTCTTTATAATCAACGCAATTGTAATTTCATTGGCTGCACGCTGGGTAAGTGGATTTCATATAGATTCTTTTGGATATGCCCTTCTATTCAGTCTGGCCATTACTCTAGTAAATAGTGTTGTTTTTCGGAAAAGGAAAGAGTAAATACAGAACTGAGAAATGCTTCCTTTTGCTGCTCTTTGCGCCCTTTCTTTATGAAATCAGCTATCTAGAATTGCAGGATGCAATCAAGCATCGATTTGAAAAGACTTCGTTTTTACGGCCTGTTTTTGAATGGACACAGAGTATGGATTTCGATATCTACTCCACAGAAAATTCAATTTAGATAAATACATAGCGCATACGCGCTATGTATTTCTTGAATGGGCAAACTACTGTAATTTCAGATGTTCCTTTTGCGCTTTAGATCATTTTCAACCCAAGGGGCGAATGGCATGGAAGACATGGGCGCTTTTTCTGCAATAAATCACAAGCAACATCCGATTTAAAGGATTGGATGTAATTGACTTATACAATAGCGCCAAAACCCTGCTGTATTTAGAGTTCATTGAACTGCTAATCGTACTCGACAAGTACAAACTTAAAGTAGAGCAAGTGGGAGGCGGTTTTTCAAAAGTGGAAATCTCAACCAATGGAATACTCTTAAATAAAAAGCGAAGGAAAATCATTTTATAATGCAAAGCGATTCAACGCATTGGGCTGAGTATGGATGGAGGCAGTCCAGAAGATTTTGAAGCCATTCGCATTCGAGTTTAATGGGATGTGTTTATTGGGAATTTTGAGCCGCTTGTTTAAAAAATGCCAAAAAAGAAAATCAAAAAATGATTTTATTTTTCTCTTTTTTTTACGAATGAAGCGAAATTAAAGCAAAAAAAATCCATCCAGACTTCGAAAAAATGTTAAAGTTGTTCGATCGATCTGAATTGAGATTAGTTTGCGGATTAGGGCGGGCAAGTTGAATTGGATGAGTACATCCACGCAGAGCAATCAAAATGCTATAAATGGGACTGCAATAGGATGGCGGATCAATTGATTCTCTTAGCCTCCGGTTCTATTACCCTATTCTTCAATTACTTAAATGGGAAGGGCATAGCCTGGAATATTTATAAAGTAAGGATTGCACTTCACTTATACATCCCTTCAACGTCGAAATTGGCTAGATACCAAGGCCAAAAAACAAAGTAGATCAACTTGAACTTTGCCAAAGTTGCGAGCACTTTTAAGCTGCTTTTTTCTTCTACGTTTCCATTTTCGACACAAAAAAAAAGCGTCTATGTATTAAGGGTATATTATTTCTATAAATTCGATATCAATTAATCCTAACACTAATCAAATGAAGAAAACGTACTCAGCGATGCTGGCTCTCCTATTTTTGGGCGGTTCAGTTCTTGCTCAAACGAGCAATTCAAATGAAACTCCCTCGAAGAGAGAGGTTCAGAACCCTAATGACAAAGTAAAAGAAAACAAGTCTTTTCGTAGCTTTAACGGAGGCCATGGCAATCCGGAGAACACTATTTTATGGAGTGAAGATTTTACCAATGGAATTCCTGCAGGTTGGGGAAATGGTGGCACAGCCAACGGCTTTCCCGATCCGGATGCTAAATGGGAATACCGCGGACCAACAGGTGCATTTCCAGCAACCACTGGAAGTAGAGGCGCATATACACCTTCAACCTCTGTATTGACGAGTCCTACAGGAAGTACAGGCTTTGTAATCATTGATTCCGATTTCTTAGATAATGCAGGAATAGGAGGGAATTTTGGCGCTGGTATTGCCCCCGCACCTCACTTAATAACACTGACAACATCCGTCATTGATTTGTCAGCAAATTCTTCACTCTTCTTAAACTTTCATCAATATTACAGACGATTTGCTGGACCTGGAGGAAGCCAAGCTGTTCCAGCAACCTATGTTGATTTCTCTACCGATGGTGGTCTGACTTGGCCAGGTTCGGTAACAGTCAATTCAATTGTGCCTGTTAATGGCTCTACAACAACGAATGATTTGCAAAGTATCAACGTATCTGCATTCATCGGAGGTTCTGCAAATGCAAGAATACGTTTCCGCTTTGATGGTGATTATTATTTCTGGATGTTGGATGATATTTCATTGTCTACTCCAAATCTAGTGGATTTGCAATTTGTTAGTGTAAATGGAGTACAGCCCACCGACTTTATTATAGGCGATGGATCGCAGATGGGTATTACTACTCCTGTGCAGTCCAAAGATTGGTCATTCTTAGCATCGGTGGCAAACCAAGGTACAGCTGCGATTACAGGCGTTCAGTTACAAGTTGGTATTATGAAAAACTCCGTGCCTTATGCAACTGTAATGAGTCCTATTTTTGATACCATCGCAAGTGGTGCCATTCTCGATTTCAATTTGCTGAACACCTTCGCTGATCCGTTCACTCCTACCGAAATAGATTCGTATCAGTACTACTCTAGAGTTGTTTCCAACGAAATCACCCTTGCTTCAGATACTTCTTGGTTTTTTGTAACACCTAGCTTATTGTCTTTGGATTTCAATGCTTACTGGAATGACATTGGAACAGCACAGTTGGGCAACCAAAATTCTGGATTGGCAGTACGTTTAGATCTTGAAGCAGATGATTTTCTTTATGGAATTCAGCTGGGTATTGGAAACAGTACGGTTGCTGGAGGCCAAGTACAAATAAGTATTTATGACTCTGCCGCTTTCACTGGCTATGTGACTGGTTTTGATCCTGCAGGTAGATTAGACTCTTTGGCTCCACACACTATTACAGTAGAAGAAGACACTACAGGGGTTCTTTATTTACCCTTTAATTCTCCAATCTTTGCAAATTCAGCTCATAGGTCTGTTTTTGTAGAAGTTAGAATGTTTGCCAATGGAGGTGTAAATCCAATAGCCATCAAAAATGACCAGACCGTTAACCCTAATTTCTGGGCTGGATCTGTTGGATCTGCTATAATGTTCCTTTCTGCAAACAACAGATGGTATACAGGTTATTCTTCATCGAGAACTTTCGCTTCACCCTGGATTCGTGCGATATCAGACAACTTTAATGTTTGCGATTTTGTTTCTGTTGATTCTGTTGCAAAGATTTCAAGTCCTGCTCAATATGAAATAAACTACACTGCACCCCATGCAGAACGTTATGTTCTTCAATTAAAAGCTACAGAAGATTCCGTTTGGACAACACCTAAATCTTGGACGGATACTTCTTTAACTTCTCAGCTTGTGAACTTGCGGACTCCGGGTACGAGTACAGATGTACGCATTGGCGCTCTTTACGAAGGACAATGGATGTATAGTTGTGGCTTTACCTTCACACCCGATTGCAAACCCATGTCTGTAAATGCAATTGAGCTAGTTGCTCCTTTCTGTGTTGGTGATTCTGCCTTGCTAAAAGGAATTGCAAATGGCGGATTTAAGTCTAAAACCTTCCTCTGGAGTACAGGTGAAACCACTCGTTTCATTTATGGTCAGCAAGGAATGAGTTATACGTTTGTTGCCACAGATCAGAATGGGTGTCAAGATTCGGCCAGTGTAACCGCATCGGATCTAAGCATAAACAGCATGGCTCCTTCGAACTTTGCAGTAGCCAAGACAAGCCAAGTAAATTTTGTTGGTACTTGGGACCCCGTCACCTTAGGTACAGGGGTTAGTTTATTGGGTTATAGAATGGCCTATCGTCAAGCTGGTATTGGTGCATCTTGGATTACTACTTCTTTGTCTGCATCTACTACAGCTTCAGTAGATTTCACCGGAACAGGATTTGTATCAGCGAATTATGAATTCACTGCCTTTGCTCGTATCAACGACAATGGAACCGCTCGTAATACCGGATTTGCTTGTATTGGCAGAAAGTTCTACAATGGATCTGGATTGAAGAACGATGGAAGTTTCAACGGAGATGCGGAAGGATTCAGTGTTTATCCAAACCCATCCTCTAGCTTCATTAACCTAAGTGGAAATAACGTTGAGTCATTGGTAATTATGAACACACTTGGTCAAAGAGTTCTAGACATCCAGAACCCTTCAAATGGCATGAGTATAGACATAAGCAATCTTGCCAATGGTGCTTATTTGATTACGGTTATCCAAAATGGAGAAACCAAAACAGAGCGATTAATTAAGAACTAATTGTTTCTGTTATAAATGCAAAGGCCGCCTTAACGGGCGGCCTTTTTTATTTCTTTCTTTTTTCTTGGAAAAACTGTTGAAGCAATCGAGTACTGTCTTCAGCTAAAATGCCTCCCAGCACTTCTGTACTAGGATGTAAATCCAAGCCACGCCACGATTGATATCCACGTTTTTGATCGTACGCACCAAATACCACCCTTCCAATCTGACTCCAGAACAGAGCCCCAGAACACATTACACAAGGCTCTAAACTCACATATAAGGTGCAGTCTGGCAAATACTTGGCGCCCAAGGCATGACTTCCGCCCGTTAACACTTGCATTTCTGCATGTGCCGTAACATCTACCAGCCGCTCGGTCAAATTGTGTCCTCGAACCAGTATTCTCTTATCGGCAACTAGAACAGCTCCAACCGGAACTTCATCCTCTTCAAATGCCTTAACTGCCTCTTTTAACGCTTCACGCATGAAGTACTCATCAGTATAAAGTTCCATAATGTAATCTTGCAATGTACTTTCGCGCCAAGATAATAGTATAGCATGGGATTTCGAACACATCATTGCGGTGAACTCACTCTTTCAGATAACAATAAAACCGTTACTCTTTCCGGATGGGTACAACGCATCAGAGAATTAGGCGGAATGCTTTTCGTTGATCTCAGAGATCGATATGGAATAACTCAGTTGGCGTTCAATGAAGAATGGGATTCCGCTTTGCTTGCAAAGGCAAGCGAATTAGGCAGAGAAACCGTTATTCAGGTTAAGGGTGAAGTAATTGAACGAAGCAGTAAAAATCTGCAAATCGCAAGCGGAGAAATTGAAATTAAAGTAGCTACTCTCAATGTGCTGAATATTGCCAAGATTCCTCCCTTCACCATTGAAGATGAGACCGATGGAGGAGACGAATTGAGGATGCAATACCGCTATTTGGATATTCGCAGAAAACCAATGCGTGAGAATCTATTGCTCCGCCACAAGCTGGGTATGGCGGTGCGTATTTACCTTTCGCAATTAGGTTTTGCCGAAATAGAAACTCCATTTCTTATAAAATCTACACCCGAGGGCGCCCGAGATTTTGTTGTTCCTTCTCGCATGAATACAGGCCAGTTTTATGCCCTTCCTCAGTCGCCACAGACCTTTAAACAGTTGTTGATGGTTGGTGGAATGGATCGCTACTTCCAGATTGTTAAGTGCTTTCGCGATGAAGATTTACGTGCAGATAGACAACCCGAGTTTACTCAGATCGATTGCGAAATGGCTTTTGTAGAACAAGAGGATGTCCTCCAGACTTTTGAAGGTATGCTCGTGCATATTTTAAAAGAAATGAAGGGCGTAGATATTCAATCTGTGCCACGTATGACCTACGACTACGCCATGCGCACCTATGGCAACGACAAGCCTGATATTCGTTTCGATATGAAATTCGTTGAACTCGACCAAGCACTAAAGGGTTCTGAATTCAAAGTATTCACAGATGCAGAATTGGTAGTTGGAATTCGAGTCGATGAGAAAGCCGATTTCACACGCAAAGAACTAGACGCACTTACAGATTTTATAAGACGACCCCAGATCGGCATGACAGGCCTTATTTGGGCAAAACATCAAAAAGACAATACTTTCAGCTCATCTGTAAATAAGTTTTTTGATCCAGATGCACTTGCCTCTTGGGGGCAAGCTTTCGAAACCAAGCCAGGCGACTTAATGCTTATTATGGCCGGAAATGAGGCTAAAACAAGAAAGGCACTGGGTGAACTTCGAATGTATTTAGGCAATAAACTTGGACTGAGAAAGCCAAATGAATTTGCCCCTCTTTGGGTATTGGATTTCCCGCTATTAGAATGGGATGAAGACGCCAAAAGATGGCATGCGATGCATCATCCCTTTACCTCACCCAAACCCGAAGATCTGCATTTATTAGATTCTAAGCCTGGCAAAGTAAGAGCCAATGCCTACGACATTGTCTTAAATGGTCACGAAATTGGCGGTGGATCTATTCGTATTCACGATAAAAATCTTCAGAAAAAGATGTTCAGCCTTTTAGGCTTTACTGATGAAGAAGCAAAAAAGCAATTTGGCTTCTTGATGGATGCCTTTGAATACGGAGCTCCACCTCATGGAGGCATTGCTTTTGGATTCGACCGAATGACCGCCCTTCTCGGTGGACAAGAATCTATTCGAGATTTCATTGCTTTTCCAAAAAATAATTCGGGCAGAGATATAATGATTGATGCTCCCGCAAGCCTACAAAAAGAGCAGTTAAAGGAGTTGCAGATAGAGCTAATAATAGAGAACAAAGAGAAAGGATAAAAATGCGAACCTTTGAGTTTTAGAAAATCTTAATAACCAACTTTAAGAAACTAATAAGGAACTAGATTTTGACTATCTTGGACGCGAAAATATTGTTGTCACAACAATCATTAAACATCCTATTTGCAAGGGATTGCAATCTCTGAACAAACATTAATATGGCATATTTTACCAACCTACTAACACCTGATGCCTATGAGAGATTCTCGAAGACGGATAGGAAGGTTGTAGGATTTAGAGAAAGACAACGTGCATTGGCTCAAGATATTCAGCCAGGAGATATTCTCATTTGCTACGTTCTTCAAACAGCCAAATTAGTTGGCATTCTTGAAGTTACAAGCAATGTTTTTAAAGATTACGAACCACTTTTTGCAGCTTCAGACGACCCCTATACTGTTCGATTTAATGTGAAGTCTCGCGTTTGGTTGAATCTAAACAATGCGGTTATAGACAATTCTGACATTGTGTGGAACAATCTTTCATTTACTAAATCCATCGCCAAAAGCAGTTTAATTTGGGCTGGTTTTAGAGGCTCACTAAGAAATTTAGAGCCAACAGATGGTCAGTTACTCGAGTGGGTGCTTCGCGAGAAGCATGCCGGCGTGCATGAATCTCAAATGAAGATTGGTGTAACAAATGCAAAAGCGTACACCAACGAAACTGAATCATCAGACGCAGCTGTTTCGCCAAGAGAGGGTAGTCCTGAGATAGAAAGTCCTACAACGGTTGAGCTTAGCATAGAAACTCCAACACCACCCAAAGCAGTGAACGAAATTAAATATGCCGCAGATAGCCATTCGCATGAATCTGATGATGGCAGAACGAAGACAGCATATCAAGCCCCTTATTCTGCTGCTCCGCCTATAACTGATGAAAATTCAGAAAATCTCGTAATGGGGTCTAAAAAAGAAATAAGAAATACGGCTGTAGTTGATAATAGCCTCGGATTTGCCGCTGTTTCTCGCGGTAGTGCTCCAAAAAACGAAACACGCTCTAATCAAGCAACATCACCTATGAACATAAACATTCCCGCCAACGATTCTTTCCGACCAAACAATGAGGAAGAGGATGGACGCAATGTTATTCGCATTCAAGCTCTTTTAGCACGTATAGGTGAAAGAATGAATTTTAAGATCTGGATTCCTATGGAAGTGCGATCTCAGGTTCTTCAAATTTGGAAGCCAAGTGGTGAAACTTTATTGGATACCCTTCCGCTTAATTTAGATTATCTAACCCTTCGTACGGTTGAAACCATTGACTTGCTATGGGTTCGCGATCGCAGTATTGCAAGAGCTTTTGAGGTGGAAGATTCTTCTTCATATCACAAAGGAGTAATGCGCATGGCCGACTTAGCAACTATGCAATCGGGCTTAGTTCAGAACACCTACGTGGTAGGACCGGAAAAATTGCAATCGGCAATTTTAGGGCAAGTATCTCGTCCTGTTTTCGCGCTTTCTCAAAATAAATCGCTTGCAGATTCATGCGGCTTCTTATCCTTTGAGGCGGTAGACGAGCTTTATACCCAAAAACACTTAGAATATATTACCGATGTTGTTTTGGATGAGTATTCTATGCATGTCCCTTCAGCCTAGCAATAACTATTAGACCCTCTACGGAGGTTTCATGGCGCAGAAACCGCAAAGTATTCTTGGTAAGTTCCTAGTATGGAGACTTAAAAATATTCCTCAGCGACAGTTTGTTCTAACGCTGTCTGTTCTTGTGGGATTAATTAGTGGAACCGTTGCCGTTCTCCTAAAGAACTCCGTGCACTTTATACAAGAACTCCTTCGCGGAGAATATCTCCTCGATTTTCATCTACTATTCTATTTTGGATTTCCACTTGTTGGAATTTTCCTTACCGTATTTATTGCTAGGGCAATCATTAAAGAACCTATTGGCGATGGTGTTCCATCTACTCTCTATGCAATTTCTAAAAGGAACGGAATTATTCGTCCGTTTAAAATGTATGCCTCCTTACTTACCAGTTCTATCACTGTAGGTTTTGGAGGATCTGTGGGTTTAGAAGGCCCTACTGTATCAACAGGAGCAGCTATTGGTTCCAACCTCGCACGAATGATGCACCTCAATTATAAGTCGAGAATTTTGCTCATCAGTTGTGCAACTACCGGTGCCTTATCCAGCATTCTTCAAACACCTATTGCCGCCGTTGTCTTTGCCATTGAAGTATTTAGCCTAGACTTAACTCTTGGATCATTGGTGCCACTCCTATTGTCTTCGGTTGCTGGAGCTTTAATGAGCATATTTTTTACTGGCGAAGGCTATCTGTTTCCATTCAAAATTCAGGAAACTTTTGTGGTCAGTGATCTGCCCTTCTATCTCATTCTTGGCGTTTTAGCCGCCATTTTTTCTATCTATTTTAATAAGGTCTACTTTTTTGTTGAATCCTTCTTTCAAAAGATAAAGCAGCCCTATATGCGCGTTGTTATTGGAGGCCTTTCTCTTGGCACGCTTATATTTTTTATTCCGCCGCTCTATGGTGAAGGTTATGAAACCATTAATCAACTGCTCAATGGTGAAGTAGAATCCGTTCTTCAAAACAATATCTTCAATGGAATTATAGAACACGAGGTACTCATTCTACTCCTCGTGCTCGGACTCGTAATTTTCAAAGTATTTGCCACTTCAATTACCCTTCATAGTGGAGGAGTTGGAGGAATTTTCGCTCCTACTCTTTTCATGGGTAGTGCATTGGGATATGTATACGCTCGGCTTGTAAATTATCTAAATATTGCGCAGCTTTCTGAATCCAACTTTACACTTGTTGGCATGGGTGCTTTACTTGCTGGAGTGCTTCATGCTCCACTTACTGCCATATTTTTAATTGCCGAAGTAACAGGAGGATACAGTCTTTTTCTGCCTTTGATGCTTAGCAGTGCCGTAGCCTTTGCTGTCGTAAAAGTCTTTGTTCCTCACTCCGTTTACGCTATTCAATTAGCCCAAAGAGGCGAGCTTATTACACACGATAAAGACAGCGCGGTTCTTACTCTAATGAAACTAGAAAGTGTTATAGAAACCGATTTCAGCTCAACGCGTTCCGATATGAACTTAGGTGAATTGGTTACCGTAGTTTCTCGCTCCAAACGCAATCTATTCCCTGTTCTTGATGAGAAAGAAAATCTTATTGGTATTCTAACTCTTGATGATTTTAGAAACATTATGTTCGATCAGAAGCTTTATGATCAAACCTTTGTACGCGATTTAATGAGTACTCCTCCAGAAATCATTGATACTAAGGATAGAATGGAGCTTGTAATTAAAAAGTTTCAGGATAGCTCTGCCTGGAATTTACCAGTTACCGAAAAAGGACGATATATCGGTTTTGTGAGTAAAAGCAAACTTTTTAATGTCTATAGACGGAAGCTTATTGAGTTCTCTGGAGACAGCTAAGTACTTATCTTAGGCAGATGCTTTTGCCCACTCAAACTACCCTTTATTCTGCTTCTGCAGGAGCTGGAAAAACCTTTGCTCTGGTAAAAAACTTTCTTGCACTCGCCTTAAGCAAATCCGATCCTTCTTACGTTCGACAACTCCTTGCAATCACTTTTACAAAAAAGGCCACTGCAGAAATGAAATCCCGTATTCTAAAAGTACTTCACGATTGCGTTGAAGGACAAGAATCTTCGGGAATGGGGGAAATGATTCGAGTAGAACTCAAACTCAACGAGCAAGCGTTTATACTCCGCTGCGAAGGACTACTCCACTATATATTACATCATTACGGATACCTAGGCATAAGTACTATTGACGCCTTTAGCCATAAAATTATCCGAACCTTTGCTTTGGATCTAGATCTCAATCCTGGTTTTGAAGTGGAGCTTGATGCCGATGTTCTTTTGTCTGATGCGGCTGATTATTTACTAAGTGACTATCAGCGAGATCCTGAACTGTCTAAACTTCTTCTGGAGTTTGCTCTTCACTTAATTGAGGTACATCAGGAATCTTGGAATTTACATAAACTACTAAAATCAAAGGCCTACCGCCTTTTTCAAGAAACAATTGGTATGGAGAGTACAGTCTATGAAAATTGGAGCTTTGCCGATTTTCAACAGGCGCGCAAAGCACTCATTCCAAAAAATGAGGCCGTAATCCAGCGCGCCTTAGAATTAGGCGAAGATGGAATACAACTCCTTAAATCCACAGGAATACACTCTAAATCCTATACCTACGAATACTTGCCTAAAGCAGTAAAAATACTCTCCGATGGCAAAATCGATGATGCCTTTATTGCATGGGCCAAACTCAAAAAATACTTCGAAAATGGACAGCTCATTAAAAAGACCTGCTCACAAGAAGAAAAGATACTCGCTAATCGGGCCTTTGAAGATTGGGAAAGCCATTATCTGGAGGTCTGTAAATTCCTTGAGGAAGAGGCCTGCTTAAATAATTTAAGAGATATTATTGGAAAAGATAGTTTCAGCTTTTCTCTGCTACAGAAGATGCAGCAGATTCTAGACAAACTGTATGTTGAACGTAATATCATCCCCATTTCAGACATCAATCAGCTCATCGCAAGAGAATTGAAAAAGAATCCTTCCGCCTATATTTATGAGCGTTTAGGAGAGAGATATCATCATTATTTCATTGATGAATTTCAAGATACTTCTCAAATGCAATGGGAAAATCTCGAACCTTTGCGCGAAAATGCAATGGCTATTGGTGGAACCGTTATGCTGGTGGGCGATGCCAAACAAGCGATTTACAGATTCAGAAATGGAGACGTAGATATCTTCCTGGATATTATGGAAAAGGGCATGAATTCACAATACCCCTATACTTTTCATTCGCTCCAAGAAAATTACCGCAGTCGTCCAGAAATTGTTGCATTCAATTCTGACTTCTTCCGAATCTGTGCTAAACAGTTAAAAATCGATCGGTTTGAGAGCTTGTACGCCCAAGCAACTCAAAATTCAGCCTCCAAGAATCAAGGAGGAATGGTAGAAATTCACACCTTCCAAAAGCAAGCGACCGGCAGCAAAACATATCCTTTTTCTGCTTGGAATTCAGATACACTTTCTGAAATCTTAGAGTCTCTGATAAAGGAAAATATTGAACCGAGAAGCATTGCCATCATTGCCCGAAATAATAAAGACATTGAGGCATATCAGTCTCTACTCAACGACCTTCATATTCCTTCTATCACCGAAGTTGGGCAATCACTTGGTGGCAATGAGGAAGTACAGTTTATAATCGAATGTCTAAGGCTCCATTCGAACAGAGAAAACAAAGAGGCCCAGCAGCAAATTCATCGCTATTTATGTCTAAAGGGCTTAGTAAAGAACCCCCGTCAGGTTGGAAAAGAAATGCTGAATTCAAAGGGTTTTTATGCACTCTATCCGTATTTTCCTGAGCTAAAACATCCATTCAAAGGCATCGGACTATACGATCTTATAGAGTACTATTTAAGAGCATTCGAACGCTTGGGAAAATCCGATCGCTTTATGCAAAGCCTGCTTTCAGAATGTTTGAAACAAGTCCGAAAAAACGGCGAAGATTTGCCTGCTTTTCTCCATTGGTGGGATGAAAGAGGAACGGATGTAAAGGCAATGAGTGGACAAAAAGACAATGCGGTAGAAATTCTTACGATCCACAAAGCCAAGGGATTGGAATTTCCTATCGTTATAATTCCAAAAATCGATTGGAGTATAAGCAACCTCCGAGGCGATGTAATATGGCATCAACCCGATCCAGGTGTCATCGATCCCTTTGGAACCTACCCCTTTCCAATTGAAGCATGCGCAAATCCTGCGTATACACCTCTTTATAAAGAATATGAAGAACGACTAAATATCAACCAGTTCGATGAGCTCAACATTCTCTATGTCGGAATGACACGAGCGGTAGATCGCGCCTATTTTATCGTTGGTCCACAAACTGAAAAGAAAATTTCCTCCTTTTTTAGCGCTATGCTGAGTATCAATGAGGATAAACAAATAGACTCTTCTATCTATCGATGGGGAAATCCAGAATCCTCTGTTCCTCCGCAGCAAAAATCAGAGCCCTCTCCCAGTATTGAAGTAGGCCATTTAAGTGAAGACTGGACCGATCGGATTGATATTTCTGTTCGCATTACAGAAGATGATCGGACCGACTTGGGTAATGCATTTCATGAAGTTGCCGCAAACTGTCTAACGGTTGCGGATGTTAAACATGCCATGCTAAGTGAAATGAACAAAGACCTGAAAGTGCTGCTTAACACTTTCTATGATGCCATACAAAAAGAAGAATTTCAGGTTTTCTTCGATTCAAATGCACTATTGAACGAAAGAGCCATCTGCGACGATACGGGTAAAATTATTCGTCCAGATAGAGTTAGCTTTTTACCCAATGGAAGCTTACGCATTCTAGATTATAAAACAGGTTCTCCCTCTGAAAAAAATGAAGATCAGCTCAATAACTATATTAAAACCTATACAGCGGCCGGCTATATCGTCGAAAGAGCGGCCCTTCTCTATCTTTAACCCCTCACAATTCTAACTATGTACGGAAAAATCCAAGAGCATCTTGCAAACATTCTTGATTCAATTGAATCTGAAGGCCTTTTTAAAAAAGAGCGCATTATCGCTGGGCCACAAGGAGCAGATATAAAGTTGACTGACGGCAAAGAAGTTCTCAACTTTTGCGCAAATAATTATTTGGGATTGAGTAGCCATCCCCGTGTTATTGAGGCAGCAAAAAAGGCGCTAGATACACATGGTTTTGGAATGAGTAGCGTTCGATTCATTTGTGGAACTCAGGATATCCATAAAGAACTTGAGCAAAACATTGCTGACTTCCTTGGTACAGAAGACACCATTTTGTATGCGGCTGCTTTCGACGCCAATGGGGGCGTTTTTGAACCTCTACTCACAGCAGAGGATGCCATTATATCAGATAGTCTAAATCATGCCTCTATAATAGATGGCGTTCGTTTGTGTAAAGCTGCTCGATACCGCTATGCAAACAACAATATGGAGGAGCTAGAGAAATGCCTTCAAGATGCACAGAGTCAGCGTTTCAAAATAATTGTTACCGATGGAGTTTTCTCTATGGATGGCTATATAGCTCAATTAGACAAAGTCTGTGACCTTGCCGATAAATACGACGCATTAGTAATGATAGACGAATGCCATAGTACCGGATTTATTGGTAAAACAGGACGAGGCACGCACGAATACAATAATGTAATGGGACGTGTGGATATAATTACCGGAACCTTGGGTAAGGCCTTAGGGGGTGCCATGGGAGGATTTACATCGGGTAAGAAAGAAATCATCGAACTACTTCGTCAACGATCTCGTCCGTATCTTTTCTCCAACTCACTGGCTCCTGCCATTGTAGGCGCTTCTAATGCAGTCTTTGAGATTCTTTCAGAAGATACTAGTCTACGAGACAAGGTTATGGAGAATGCATTGTATTTCCGTTCAGCTATGACATCCGCTGGCTTTGATATTAAACCGGGCATTCATCCCATTACGCCTGTAATGCTTTACGATGCCAAACTTGCGCAAGTGTTTGCAGACAAACTACTAGATGAAGGCGTCTACGTTATTGGTTTCTTCTTCCCCGTTGTTCCAAAAGATCAAGCGAGAATTCGTGTTCAACTCAGTGCCGCTCACGAAAAACATCATCTCGATAAGGCCATTGCCGCATTTATTAAAGTAGGCAAGGAATTGGGAGTAATCCACTAATTTATAACTTCATTTCAAAAAATCGAGCCGATGGGAGCCCTTCAATACACTCTTTCGTTTGTTTTAATCCTATCGGCAGGATTTAGTTTTATGCATAGTGGTTGGCTAAGCTATACCACTCTATTTATTGCATTCGGTGCTATTCCTTTAATCGAGCTTTTTATCAAACCAGATCCGAGCAATCCCACTGAAGCAGTTCAGGTTAAAAGGCTTGAAAGCCGAGCGTATGACTTTTTACTTTATGCCATAGTTCCGCTCCAATTTCTTATGCTTTTTTGGTGCTTATGGAACTTCAATCAGAAGCCAGATGCCTCTATTAGTAGTTTAGTTGGATGGCTACTTGCTATGGGAATTCTCAACGGTACTTTTGGAATCAACGTTGCCCATGAACTTGGGCATAGACCCAAAAAACACGAGCAATTTCTTTCGCAAATTCTGCTTATGAGCAGCTTGTATATGCACTTCTTTATAGAGCACAACCGCGGACACCATAAATATGTAAGTACTCCTAAAGATCCTGCCAGCGCGCGTAAAAATGAGATTCTCTATTTCTTTTGGTTGCGATCTGTGTTTCAATCTTGGAAAGGTGCTTGGGAGTTAGAGAAGCGAAGACTTAAAAACTCAAGCGGTGGTAAATGGAGCTGGCGCAATGGGATGCTCCGTTATTCACTCATCCAGACTTCCTTTGTTGCGCTCATTCTAGTGGGTTTTGGTTGGAAAGCTTGTCTCTTTTTTTGCGTTGCTGCCTTATTGGGGATTTTGCTTTTAGAAACTATAAACTACATTGAACATTACGGTCTCTTTCGAAAAAAGATCACGGAGTTCAGATATGAGGATGTGCAACCTTGCCATAGCTGGAATTCGAATCACCGAGTGGGAAGGCTTTTTCTTTTTGAATTGAGTAGACACTCTGATCATCACCATCAACCCGCAAAAAAGTATCAGATTCTCGAGCATACTCCAGATAGCCCTCAAATGCCAACGGGATACCCCGGTATGATGCTTCTGAGTCTTATTCCACCCCTTTTCTTTTGGATCATGAACAAGCGTTTGCCCAAATCAGACTCTGTATAATTACTTTAATCTTTTTGAAATAACCTTGGTATTAGAGCCGCAACTCTTTTCTGATAATTCTGATATTCCACGCCAAAAATTTCAATCAGTTTTCTCTCTTCCAATCTATACCCTATCTGTACATACAGAACACTTGCCAGAAACATCTGAAAACTATTTGTTGATGGAAGAATGAAGACAACAGAGAGAAAAGCCAAGAGGCTAAAGGAATATAAAGGATGCCGCATATACGCATTGAGACCAGAAGCTGAAAAGGGCATTTGAGTCTCTTTTTCCAATCCTATAAAAACAGCCATTCGATAATTCTTGAAACTCTGTTTTAACATGAAAATGGAAAAAAGCAAAAAGCCAGCAGCAATCATTTTTAATGCAAGTGGAAGGCTAAAAATTTGAGCGGCTTCATGTCTGAGTTGGATGATAAATACGAGAAGCAAACTAACAAGCGAGAATAAATTGAAAAAGAGTCGATACCCTTGTTGACTCAATCCAAATCGAGATGATAAAAACGAGCGCACAGAAAGGGTTAGTAAAAAACTATGGAGGAAATAAAAGGCCATCCAACTGAAAAACACCTTTCCAAAAAGCAGTTCAGTTAGGAACGAAAAACTCCAAATATTTTCCAAATCAAGCCGTTTAATTCCTAGAAATCAGTACTCAAAGAAAAGTAAAAAACCCTCGGAAGCACATTTCCATCTTCAATTCCCCAAGCCCAATCTGCTCGAACAAAATATCCCAATAATCGGGTTCTCATTCCAAATCCGGTTCCATAAAGGATAGGGTCTTTCTGTCTGTCGATGATAATACTTAAGCTCGGTGGTTTATTAATTGTGAGTGTATTCAGGGCATTCTCTTCCGACCAAGGACTGTCTCCGTTCCATGCTGTTCCAACATCTCCGAATACAATAAATTGGAAGTTTGCAATGAAGTCATTTCGAATAGGACGATTGAGTAAATACTTAAATACAGGCACTCTAACTTCACTATTAATAACCATAAAACTATTGCCATTTCGCGCATTCTGGAAGAATCCACGCATATTGGTTACTACTGTCTGAAAGATATAATTCTCGTCTTGGGCAATAGGCGTAGATCGATCAAAATCTGGACTGAATTCATTGTCTACGCCACCCATGAAATGTATGAGCTTTTGCGGACCAAAACTCGTTCCGTAGGCGAGGCGATTTGCCCAAATAATTGTTCTATGAAGAGGTAGATAATGTCTCAAATCAATTCCGAGCGTATGCATTCCCGTATTCGGTCGAGTTAGATCTTTATAGTATTCAGTAAAAATTTTATAGCGCAATCCTTCATATAAATTCAATCCAAGATGACGGGTATTATCATAGATATAAGCCAATCGGAAAATTCCAAAATCCTTATTAAAAGCAGGCTCCGGTAGATTAAATCCATCTGTGCTTAAGACTACCTGCCGATCGTGTCTATACCCGAGTGTTCCAACAAAAGAACTCACAGGATTAATGGGATACGTAGAGGAAAAAGTGGCCTCATGCGTGATCACCCTGAGCAAAGCCGGTATTCCTGAAGGGCTATTCCCTTCGCCATATCGGCTTCTTCTATAAAGCATTAAAGCCTTATTCATTCTTTTACTCTGATCCGAAAGACCTATGAAAAATTCAGAGTTTGGACTTAAACTCAGGCCTGCAACCGGCTGGAAATCTGTCCGCATTCCGCCTGTAAGCTTATAGTTATTGAACAGATCAACCACTCCTAGTTTAAAAAGCATATTGAAACCTGCGTTCAAAAGCCCAGGTGAGGGCGTTCCGGTAAAAGGCTGATATTGAGGATTGGAAAAGATATTGTCAATTTGAGTTGTAAACTCATCTTGATAAAAACTTGTGAAATAATTGCGTTGATTGGGAATAATTAAACTGTCCGTATTTGCTCGAATGGCTGGAAAAGCAATTTCTTGAGCCCGAATACCTGGATCCGTTTCAATAGATGGCTTCTTCTTGATTTTTCTGCCCTTTGTTAGACTAGGATGGAATTGATAGTCGGCTAAATCGAAATCTCCCCGAGGTCTCGGTCCTGGATCGGGTACTATTACCACCTCCGCCAAACGTTTTTTGATTTCTACTTCCTCAGGCAAGCTTACATCAATTTGGTTCTGCTTGAGCTCTTTATTTCTTTCTTCTGTATCAAATACAATCTTCCTCAATTGAGTTCTTCCCTTTACATAGTATGTATTCAATGCAGTAGAAGTTTTTGGACTAATAACCTGATTTAACGTGTTTTCTTCTCTTCTTGTTACTTGATAATGCGAAAAGGTATAATTGTAATGTACTGTTGTATCTACGTAAGCAATATTGCTATCAATCTCAATGAGATAGGTATTGTGAAAACCATCTCTCTTAGCTGTATACGTAATTTGGCTGCTGTTTAATACGTTCACATTCAGCTCGTCTAAAGACGGAGAATTACTCAATCTCCATAGTTCCCTTTGATTTCTTCCTGTCCTATTTGCAATAAATAGATCGAAGTTTGGATTGACTGTTGGAGTTGATAATTTTCTCTTGTTGACCGGCTCTAAAAGTGTTGTTGTTCTATTGGATCGAAACACAATTCGTTTATCCCCTTGAATAAAATGAGGATCAGAATCATCGTAGATATCCTCCGTAATAGGTTCTGCTCGTTTATTTAAAATAGTATATAAATAAATATCGGATTGGCCATTTTTGACTGCCGCCATAAGAAGCTGTTTGCCATCTGAGCTGTACTCCATACTGAGTACCTTATCGAATTTGAAAAACTCTTTTGTCTCTGATTTCTTTTTCTTGGTATCGTAAAAATTCAACCATAGAAAGCCTTTTTCCTCTGTGAGATAAGCCAAAATACGGCCGTTTGGATGCCATGCTGGCACAGGAAAAGAATAGTCCGCATTCTGAGGAATCCGGTACCCCCCTTTTATAATTGTTTTCTTCCTCCCCTTTTCTAAATCAATAATTTTTAAGGCATATCTACCTTGTCTATTTACAACCAATGCGGCCTTGGTTCCAGTAGGGTCCATAGCCAAATGCGTCAGTCGTTCATCTTTTCGAGTTTTCATTAATATCTCTCCAGGCAGCGCTTTATACACCGATTTATCTTTGTCTTTTAGCCTATAATCGTATAGCGTATTGTCTCGCCAATTGCCCATGATTACTTTTAGATCTGCTCCAAGAATAAATCGAAATCCATCATCTACATTTCGATTTATGATTGCCATAAATAGCACGTCTTTTATGACTTTGGTTCCATAGGCCGTAGCGATATATTGCCATATTGAATGACCCGCCACCCTAGCCTCTTCACCGGTTAGTGCGTTGAATCGCTTGAATCGTTTTGTTAAAAACCCATCCATTAAAAGAGCCTCATCACGGGCTGTTAAAGGGCCAGACATAAAAGAGATCAAACCCTCAAAATACCATTCTGGAAAATTCAATAAAGTTGAATTTTTGAAGCTTTGGCCAAAGCTTCCGTAAATGAGGTTATTCAAAATCATTTCTGCCATGCCCTTTCGAACCTGTCCTTTCAGATCGGCATAGCTTCCATTGAAATACAAGAACATCTTACTACCTGCAATATGAGTGATTCCACCTGTATTATAGGACTCTTCATCTGAGGGTAAAAGATTGCTCTGTTTGAGTTCAGAAAGGTTGTTAAAAACCACAATGCTCATTCGATCTTGAATGGGAGAATCGAACAGCTTTTCAAGTTGCTCCAAATTCTCTTCTGCCAAAATCGCTACTTGCTTGGCAACATCATCAGCGCTTTTATAGAAATAAACATCGATTTTTTCGAAGCGATAATAATTCCAAACAAATTCATTAAACTCAACTCTGTTCTTGCCGTAGTCCTGATGCAAACCATAGTAAAACTGCCCATTCACTGGTGAAGGCAGAGTATAAAAAAGAATAATAAGTAGTACTAATCTAAATCCTTTCATCCGTTGGCTAAAGGTAGCTAATGTTCGATTGCCATACCATGACAAAGCAGTTACTTTGAGTGTTCATAAATTGAAAATTATATTCTTCTAAAAATGAAACGTATACTCTTGATTTACGGTGGGGTTGCAGGATTATTGTGCACACTAACTCTCATTCTTAGTACTTGGTTTGGCAGAGGGAGTTCCCTATTCACTATCGATATAATAATAGGGTATGCCTCTATTGCCCTCAGTGGTTGGATAATAATTAAAGGCATGCGGAAAATTGCCGAAAAAAGGAATTATAAATTCAACCTTCTATTCGGTACAGGAATTTCTATGCTACTGATTGTATGTACAATGTATACGGCTGGATGGATGGCTTTTTATCATAGCGAAGCCATAGATTTTAAAAGATATTACCAGAGTTCCTTAGAAGAAAGCTGGTATACGGAGGATCTGAGTGAGGAAGAAATGAATGTTATTCGAACTGATTTTGAAAGAGAATGGAATCAATACATTAAGCCTTTAAATATGGCTATCCATACTTTTTCAGAGCCATTTCTGCCCGGTCTATTAATTATTTTGGTGGCTTCTGCATTTCTTTCTGCTTATGAAGGCGGAATGCCTACTAAGAATGTGATTGAATGATCTTCACAAGTTCATTTGCTGGTACAACACCCGACTGACGCCAAAGAGGCTGGCCGCCTTTATAGAGAATAAGTGTTGGAACTCCCTGAATTTGAAGTTTTTGAGACAACTCCTGATTTTTGTCTACATCAATTTTAATGATGCGAACGCTATCCTTTAATTGCTTTGCAACCTCCTTTAAAATAGGCTGAAGGCTCTTACATGGCCCGCACCACTCTGCGCTAAAATCGACAAGCACAGGCTTTTCGCCATTAATTAAATCTTTAAAACTGCTCATTCAATCAATTGTATGTAATTCTCCACATTCCTCTTAAATCTCCTAAAGAATATCCAATTGCTTTGTCGTTTGGATACTCTTCATTTATGTGCTCCGACTGTTCAACAGACATAGTCTCACCCACTATACCATGGCAATTCAAACAAAGTCCACCGGCAATTCGAATGGGAGCGAAATAAGTATAACGCGCTCCCTTTTTTATTAAAATCGATTCAGCCTCTTCTCCTTGCTCTTCAAATTGATGGAGATATTCTAATTCGTCTCCTTCCGGTGCATTCGATGGATTTCGATTCTTTTCACTTACTCGCTTAATATCTACACCAAAAACCAATGAAAGGGAATCTGATATGCCGGCAGCCTCCAGTTTGCAAAAGTCAACGGCACCCAGCAATCCTTTTTGAGCAATACTAGACTTTAGTTTTTCAAGTAGGGTTTGGGCACTAAACTGAACGATTAACTGAGCCTGCGATCTTATCTCTTTCTCGCTTGCTTCTGAGCTTTTATCATTCTTAGAACTACCCCTGCTGCTAGAATTCTGGCAAGAAGAAGCAAAAGCAAACACCAGTGTGAACAAGCCTAGCCAATGCCTCATTTCTTCTTTTTTGGAATAATGTCGCTCGCCAATCCGCCCAATAACATTCCATAGGCTGAACTTCTGTATGGACTAGAAGTAATAGAACAGTTTCCTGAATCGCAACCGATGAAAAAGTAATATAAGAAGCCAAGAGCTCCCCCAATTACTACACCTGCTGCAAGTAGTATTATTTTATTTTTATTCATGCTCAACTATTGGATAACCCTCTGACTCCCATGCCAAAATACCACCTTTCAGATTATATACTTCCGTAAATCCGGCTTCAATAAGCTGATTGCCTGCTTTAGTACTCCTTTTTCCCGAGCGACAATAAACATATACGGGCTTAGATGGATCGAGTTCATTCATTTTCTCTGAAAACTGACTGTTCATCACATCTATATTCATTGAACTTCTCAAATGGCCTTCAGCATATTCATTTGGCGTTCTGACATCCAGAAGTTGCGCATCTGATTTTTTGTATAATTCATTAAAGGCATCTGTATGAATGTGCACCAGAGACATTTTCTGTTCCGTTTGTACAGATTGATCTTCTCCATCTGGTGTTTTCTGGCTGCACGATGGCTGTGATAAACCAATGATAAGTGATAAAAATATTAATTTTTTCATTTTCATTATTATCCCTTAAAGATATGAATTGGCTTTTGCCATTGAACCTGCATTATACGCCTTTAGAAATCCCATTCTATTTACTTGATTTATAGCTGATTCACTTCGCATACCCGATGCACAATAAAAAACAAGAGAATCCTCTGTTTTCTATTTTTTCTGAATATCAGCTAAGCAATTCAAAGGAATATGAATGGCTCCTTTTATATGCCCAGACTTGAACTCTTCCGCAGTTCAAATATCAATGAGCTTGATTGAAGAAGATTTTAAAACTTCGGCCAAGTCTTCCTTGAGACCGCTCGAAAAGAGCATCGACAAGAAACGCATTAGAGTTTGTGAATTTGCACCTGTGACCATCCACCTCCATTGTGAACGTCTTCGATACCATTGTCTGTCAAAAATTGAGTGGCTTGTCCGCTTCTTCCTCCACTTAAACAACACAATATTAGAGGCTTACTCATTTCATCAAACTCTGCGACTCTCTGCGGAACCTCATTTAATGGAATATTAATAGATCCCTCTACATGTCCAGATGCAAATTCATCCTTTGTACGCACATCTACTAAGGTCGCTTTCGGATGATTGATGATTTCGTTTATGTTCATGGTTTTGTTCAATTACGAGGCAAAATTAGTTCATCTTATAGTGTGTAGTGTAACCCACATCACCCTATCCGTATAGGGCTGTATCTTTGAGCCATATGAATCCTAATTTAGACCCAAACTGGGATCCTTTAGACGACGAGCAGAAAGACATTGAGAGGAAGTTAAGACCTCAGATGTTCGACGATTTTGCCGGTCAGGATAAGGTTCTTGAGAACCTTAAAATCTTTGTTCAAGCTGCCAATCAGCGCGAAGAAGCCCTAGATCATGTGCTGCTTCATGGACCCCCAGGTTTAGGAAAAACAACCCTTTCGCACATCATCGCCAATGAGCTGGGAGTTGGTTTAAAGATTACCTCGGGTCCGGTATTGGATAAACCTGGAGATCTCGCCGGACTGCTGACCAACCTCGATCCTAGAGACATTCTTTTTGTAGATGAAATACATAGATTAAGTCCTATTATAGAAGAGTATCTCTATTCGGCTATGGAAGATTTTCGCATAGATGTTATGATCGATTCCGGTCCCAATGCCCGTTCGGTACAAATAAATTTAAGTCCCTTTACCTTGGTTGGAGCCACCACGCGCTCCGGTTTGCTTACCGCTCCTCTTCGCGCGCGTTTCGGCATTAACGCTCGCCTCAATTATTATAAAGTAGAACTGCTTAAAGACATCGTTATTCGATCTGCAGACATTCTTGCTGTGCCTATTGAAGAAGATGCCGCCATTCAAATTGCACGTAGAAGTAGAGGAACACCCAGAATTGCCAATGCATTGCTAAGGAGAATCCGAGACTTTGCACAAGTAAAAGGCAATGGCAATATCGATTTAGAACTAGCTAAGTATGGATTGAATGCGCTTCAAGTAGACGAAGCCGGTCTAGACGAAATGGACCACCGTATTTTAAAAACCATTATTGAGAAGTTTAAGGGAGGGCCAGTAGGTTTAACTACCATCGCTACGGCTTGTGGCGAACAAGCCGAAACATTGGAAGAAGTCTATGAGCCCTATTTGATTCAAGAAGGATATCTGCATAGAACACCCAGAGGAAGAATGGCAACAGATAAGGCTTTTGCCCATTTCGGAATGCGCTTTACCGGCAGACAAAACGATCTGTTTGATCCTATGTAGCAGATGGACAAAGAGTCATTTATACGGATTAAAGCTCAGGAATTGGGTTTCATCGATTGCCGATTTTCAATGGCTGAATTTCTCGAGAAAGAAGCTCCTCTTTTTGAGGATTGGCTGAAGAAAAGATACAATGCCGAAATGCATTGGCTCGAAAATAATTTCGATCTGAGAATGGATCCTAGGAAATTACATCCAGGTACTAAAACCGTTATCAGCCTTAACTTTCCTTATCAGCCTGAAGAAAATGCGCTATCTACTGAGGCACCAAAAATCGCGCGCTATGCCTATGGAAGAGATTATCACAAGGTTCTTAAAAAGAAATTAAAAGCCCTATTATTCTCCATAAGAGAAGAGTATGGCGATGTGAATGGCCGTGCGTTTGTAGATTCAGGTCCCGTACACGAAAGAGCATGGGCAGAGAAATCTGGTCTAGGTTGGATTGGAAAGAACAGCTTGATCCTTTCGAAAAAAGCAGGCTCCTATTTTTTCTTGGCTGAATTATTAGTCGACCTCTCTTTACAACCCGACCTACCTACAACAGACCATTGTGGCAGTTGTACACGATGCATCGATGCTTGTCCTACCGATGCTATTGTTGCCAATCAAGTGATCGATAGTAATAGGTGCATTAGCTATCTCACAATTGAACTCAAAGATGCACTGCCTGCAGAATTCTCTGAAAAATTAAATGGCTGGGCGTTTGGATGCGATATCTGCCAGGAAGTTTGCCCTTGGAACCGCTTCAGCAAACCTCATTCGGAGGCAGAATTCAATCCACATCCTGAACTAAATAAAATGGAAAAAACAGAGTGGCTTGAAATTACAGAAGAGATATTTAATGAAAGACTCGGAAATACGCCGCTAAAAAGAGCGGGATTTGATCGATTTAAAAGCAATATTAAAAGCGCTCTATCGGAATGACTTCATTAGAGAAATGAACTGTACAAAATGTATTGAGATACGTAACTATCAAAGCATCAAATACGAATATTTTGCATTGTGCTTTTATGAAAGTTCCGAGAATAGATAAATGGTTCTATCGAATTAAAAGAATTTGGCCAAAGTGTATTTTATCGAAAGAATTAGTTCAAAATTCTTCTTCTGTGAACGTATTGCGCAATGTGTAATTATAAAACTCCGATTCTTTCCATTAAACATACCGTCCCGATTGTCTGAGGCAGTCGCACTAAGCAAATTATCTGATTAGTTTATGAAGGTAATCTGTTGTGTCTATTTATACTCCAAATCGATTTAAAATACTGATTTACAGACACCTACACCGTGTCAAATGTGCACTCCAGTATCATTTGAAAAGCGTTGAACGCTCGGATATAAGGAAACAAAGTAAACGATAGTCAATCCAAATGTGAAAAGACAGATGGTATTGCTATTTAGAAAGTAGCAGACTAGAGAAAAGAGTGCTGGAATCTCTACTATCGCCAATCGAACAATAAAATAGTTTTGATAATGCGAAAGTTTCGCATCCAACTGTTCTAATTCATTATTTGTGCGCATTGCTCTTCGAAAAATCCAAAAGCTGAATGCCAATAAAAAAATACTTAATAAAAGAGAAAGAAGGATCAACGGATCTTCTGTCCCTAGAGAAATTTCTTCGCTCCTTTCATTAATGAAAAGAATGATCAAAGCGAACATCATCATTCCAGAGAGCAAGGCAAAGTAAATTACCTTCAGGCTTTGCAAAAGGGAATGTACCGAAACTCTGTCTTCATTCATTTTGTCTATTCCAAATTAATTCAATATCAGACTTTCGATAATATTAATGTTGCGATATTCTTTTAAGCGAGAATCGTATACCTCAACCTCGGAATACTCAATGCCTACTTTCCGGCCCAATAGCGTTGCGTATTTACTCATTATCGCAAATTCACTTTCAACGAAAGTCAACCAATACATTTTAACCACCTTTCCTGTCTTTTCCCTCAGTGTGAAAACAACAAAGGGCTCCTCTACAAGTTCCGTAATCAATCCGCTGGCGTACAAATACTCATACTCTTCTTCAACGGCTTCTTCTGTATCATCCACAAGCTCTGCTAGGCGCATGATTACTTCCGGACAGGTAGTGAGCATTTTTAATCCCAGTAGTCTGCCCAAAGCTTCCCCCTCTTCATCTGCTTCAGACAAGTCTATACCATGGTCTTTCTTCAGCTTTTTACTATAGGGTTCTGCTGCCTGAATCATGCATATTCCAGCCTGCATAGTGTAACCGTCTTTGCTTAAATCGCTGGATAATTTGTCCACACATTCGCAGACTTGTTCTGTAATTATTTCTAGATAATCCTGTGCCTTCAAGTCTGAAAAAAACGAGCCCAAAAGGAGAACGAGTGGAATAATTATTCTCTTCTTCATACTATATCTATTGAAATTCAATTCTGTACTATTTCTTGAGAAGGTCTTGGATTTCTCCAAACAATATTTCTTACTCGCTTCAAGCTGTTTGTTCAACAACTACTGCAGCTACCTCCTTCCTCTTTCGCATTTTATTCCAATTCTTTAGCAGAAGAAATTTAATTAAAGCACCCTAAGCGGGGTCAATAATTACGGTTACAAATGCTCTTAAAACGAAAGAAATCGCTGTATCGAACAAGCCTCCCTTCATTTCAAAATCTTTCAACTCTTTAATAAATGCAAAATTATTTTTTGCGCAGTGCAAAATAGCTCAATTCTTTTATTCAATTTTTATCATTTAATTGCTGATTGAATTTACTCACTTATATATATACTCTTTTGGGCTTCTCGTTATTGTAAAACACCGATATACATTGATTACCATTGCTTTTATTCTTGTTTCGTTATTAATCGCTTTGACTTGGGTAGACTATTATCGCCTCATTGACATCTATGATAAAGACGATTTCAAGAATTTTATCATTGCCTTTAGCATTGGCCTTGCCTCTCCTGGCTTCGTGTTTTTGATCCAACCCATTCTTATCCAGCCTTATTTTTCGCTAAACAATGAATGGCTAAATGATCTCTTGTATTGCATATTCGCAATAGGCCTAGTCGAAGAAATTGCCAAACTACTTCCGTTCCTCGTCTTTGTGTATTTCTTTAGAAAACATATTACGGAGCCCATAGACCTCATCGCATATTTCTGCACTGCAGCTCTTGGATTTGCAGCTCTTGAGAATGTCTTGTATTTCTCTAATCACGGAGGAACAATCATTTTTGGAAGAGCTGTATTGTCTACACTCATCCATATGATTTGTTCTTCTATGGTTGCCTACGGAATGGTCCTATATTATTATAAGTATAAAAAGAATGGAGTGCTTCTATTTGTTGGCGGTCTTCTCGCTGCCTCGCTTGCGCATGGTTTATATGATTTCGGACTTATATTCTCAGGACTTCGATTGGGCGGACCATTGCTGAGCACTTTCTTTTTTCTTCTCTTAATCTCCGTATTCAGCACTATTCTGAATAATTCTCTAAACAACTCGTCCTTCTTCAATTATAGAGTTATTGTTCACTCTGACCATGTTCAAAGCCATTTATTGATGTATTATTTCGGCATAGGACTCATTCAGTTTGCCATGCTATTTTATTACGAATCCTTTCAAATTGCACTTATGCAAAGCGTTAAAGATATTTTCTCGTTTGGACTCATCGTAGCTTTGGCAAGTACTCGACTCAGTAGATTCACTCTCATAAAAGGCAAATGGTTTCCTATAAAACTCGAGCTTCCCTTTGGGAATATCAATAGAGATCCAACCAACAAAAGCAGTCGTAAATCATTCACCATCAGGGGAGATTCATATAATGAAATTCATATAAATGAATTCTATCAGCAGTTTTTTTTCATACAACCTATGAATACTAGAAGATCCTATTTAGGGTCGAAGCGTACTGCCTTTATTGAAGATAAATTATTCTCAGACACAAATTCAAGCGCCTATACTTTAAAGGTATTTCAAGCTACATCTATGAATGATTTCAGTTGGTATATCCTAATTCCAAAAAGAACAGGAGTCTCCTTTACAAAATCAAAAAAACCCATCGCTGGACTGTTTGCTGTTAAGGACATAGAAAATCCACTTGCAAATATTGTATTCAAAGAATGGGTTATTTTACATCCCCTTTTGAAGGAAGAAACGCCGACATAAAAGATATTTTATGGAATTAGATAGAAAATCCACCTTATTAATAATCGTAGCTGCACTTGGCTATTTCGTTGATATTTATGACCTTATATTATTTGGAATTGTTCGGCTACCGAGTTTACACGACCTAAATGTAGCAGAAGACAAGATTCAAGAGGTAAGCATACTTCTCCTGAATATGCAAATGGCTGGGATGCTATTAGGCGGAATTTTCTTTGGAATACTAGGTGATAAAAGAGGAAGAGTAACGGTCTTATTTGGCTCCATTCTTCTTTACTCTCTTGCCAATTTTGCCAATGGATTGGTTCAAGACGTGAACACCTATGCGGTAGTACGATTTTTAGCTGGCCTGGGATTGGCTGGCGAACTTGGTGCAGGAATAACACTTGTTGCCGAAAGCATGAGAAAGGAAGACCGCGGATATGGGACCATGATTGTGGTTTTCTTTGGCGCATTTGGAGCTGTTGTTGCAGCATTGGTAGCCGATAAATTCGATTGGAGAATCAGTTACTATGTCGGAGGTGGATTAGGGCTTTTACTCTTATTCTTTAGGGTTGGAGCTATGGAATCTGGAATGTTCGAACGCTTAAAAAAATCAAAGGAGGAAGAAGCAATTCCCTTTCTATCACTGTTTAAAAACCGAGTCATATTAGTCAAATACATTCGCTGCATTCTCATTGGATTACCCGTCTGGTTTGTGGTTGGCGTTTTAATCGTCTTCTCTCCTGAATTTGGAAAAGCATTAGGGGTTACAGAACCCATAGAAAGCGGTAAAGCCGTGATATGGAGTTATGTTGGCCTCTCAATGGGCGACGTGCTTACTGGCTCTTTAAGTCAGTGGCTAAAGTCGCGGAAGAAGGTGGTAAACTATGCTCTACTCTTGGGTGCCGCATCGTCTACTATTTATCTCCTCTCCTCTAATGTCAGTCCAAACACATTTTATCTTCTTTGCTTTCTTGTAGGTTTCCCCATGGGCTATTGGGGGCTTTTTGTAACCATTGCAGCCGAGCATTTTGGAACCAATATTAGATCTACGGTCACTACTACCGTTCCTAATTTTGTGCGAGGAGCTACCGTACCCATCACCTTGCTTTTTGCCTTTTTTGCAGATGGATTGGGCTGGGGTATACTCGTCTCTGCGGCTATAGTGGGCGGGCTGTCTTTTGGCATCTCTATTTGGGCCGCGAGAGGCTTGGATGAGACCTTTGGAAAAGATTTAAATTATATCGAGAAAGCAAAAGGCTAGCTTTACCACAAGAATTATTTGCATTGCCATAACATATAGTTAATTTGCACTCGTCAAGCATTTCTTATTTGAGTGGGATCATTTTAGGTAAAAAATCGAATACATTAAACAATTCATATGATTATTAATAATAACAACGGAAGTATTTCCAAAATTGGTGTTTTTTATGATGGAAGCTATTTTCTCTACGTAAGCAATTTTTACAATTGGTTTCATGAAAAGAAATCAAGAATTAGCATAGCAGGTCTGCACAAATTTATAAGAGAACAAGTTGCGAAAGAGGAAGATGTAGATCCTCGTTTCTGCAGAATTGTAGATTCGCATTACTTCCGTGGCAGACTAAATGCCAATGAAGCACAACAAAAGGGAAATCAGCTCTATTACGACCGCGTTTTTGATGATATTTTAATGGCGGAAGGAGTTACGCTTCACTATTTGCCATTGCGGGGAACAGGGGTAAATAAGCAAGAAAAAGGCATCGATGTCTGGCTTGCACTTGAGGCACTCGAACTTGCGTATTTCCGCCAATTCGATGTCTTAGTACTCATTGCATCCGATGGAGATTATGTTCCTTTAGTTCGCAAAATGAACGCCATTGGCATACCCGTTATGCTCCTCAGCTGGGATTTTGATTTTATAAATGATGAGGGACAGAAAGTAGTTACTCGTACTTCTCAAGAATTATTGGAAGAGGTTACCTATCCCATTGCAATGCATGAGTTTATTGAGAATGAAGACAACTCTGAAGATCCATTGTACGAAAATCTATTTGTTCCTAGAAGTGCAGAACGCATCTTCCATAAACCTTTATCTGTAGAAGACTTAGACGGAGAAGAAGGAGAAACGCATGAAAGTGAAATTCAGAACTTGAAAAGTGGATATGGCTTTATTGCCTTTAATCCTTCTAATCTATTCTTCCATTATTCAAGCTTAGTAGATACCGATTTTAATGATGTTCGGGTGGGCGATAAAGTACGTTTTACCATAGGTACAAACGAACGTGGAGAAGCCGTTGCTCGCAATATTGAGGTACTTGAAAGTTTTTCTCCAAAAGAAGGCGAATAAGCGTTTTTGAAAACATTGAAATTGATTTTTTTTGCATGAGTTAAATGCGTAGAATGAATTTAAAACTGGTCTGAAAGGGAATCCATAGACATTCTGGCTTATGTGCCCAATACCTTCAAAACTCGAAGATTCTATATGTAACGGTTATTGATATGAAGGGGAATTACAGCTACGTAAACGATTTCTTTAGAAGAGCCTAGAAGAATCTATAAAGCTCCTTTATTGGCAAGTATTATAGCAAGACCATTCATCCGAATGATAAAAAAATGCAACGATACTGGAATAAAGTGTGTTCAAACCCCAGGTAGCGTTAATACGGTGCTTATGCGCAAACCTTCGGTGGTAGAAGAAGAGAGTTTCATTTGGTAAAAGCGGACTTTAGCTTACTTACAAGTCCAATATCTGATATTCTAGTTGGATTCCTTTGCACAGGATTTGATATGACCAACGAAAAAAATGCAACCGAAAAGCTGCTTTAAGCCAATCGTACATTCAATGCCGTTCTAGCCAATACAACTGATTCAAACAGTGCTGCTAGATCCAGATCTTAGGATTCAAATTTTTAATTATGCTGCAAATGCAGGTCGCATTCTTCAAACTGAAGTAGAACTTATGCAGCCATTTTTAGATTATATACCGTCTGAAATAAAGCCCATTGTTGGCTCTATGCTAAGTCAAGCCTTGCTTGGAAATTCTGTTTCAAAAGAAATCGATGTTAGCATTAAACAAGAATTTCAGATCTATCTAGTGCGCTGACCTCCCCTATATACTTCACAAAAAAAATGGAGTGGAATTACGGTAATCTACTCTGATATTACCACATTGAGGGAAGCCAATGAAAAAATTGAAAAGCAGAATACAGCCTTAAAGCGAAATGTATAGATTCAAGGTCATAAAATGCGCACTCCTATTAGCAATCTTTTGTCGATAAGCAATGAAAGCAATTCATACCGCAACCTTATCTCTGAAGAGTCGCCTAGAATGTACTTCAATGCTGTAAGCAGAGAAGCACATAGATTAGATGAAACCATTCATCGGATTGCAAATGAAATGAACAAGCTCGATCTTTCGGAGGAAGAATGGAATTTGCTTTCCTATTGGTTGAACAGATTCTAAAATTCAATATAGAAAAACCCTATCGTCTTAGGCTTAAATGGCTATTATCTCGTGTTCCTTCTTGTCTACTATACTGTCTACTCGTCCGGTATAGCTGTCTGTAATTTTTTGCACTTCGAATTCAGAATCCTTAACGAGGTCTTCAGACAATCCCTCTTTGCCCAACTTCTTTATTTCTTCCATAGCCTCTTTACGCGCATTGCGTATTCCTACTCGTGCATCTTCAGCCTCGGCTTTACAACGACGTACCAAGTCTTTTCTTCTTTCCTCGGTTAGAGGTGGAATATTAATCATGATCACCTCTCCATTGTTCATTGGATTGAAACCCAAATTAGCCGCCATAATGGCTTTTTCGATATCGGTAATCAACTTCTTCTCCCAAGGCTGTACAGAAAGGGTTCTAGCATCCGGAGTATTAATATTCGCGATTTGAGTGAGAGCGGTGAGAGATCCGTAATAATCTACGCGCACCCCTTCTAACATAGAAGGATTGGCTCTTCCTGCTCTTACTTTAAGTAATTCTTTATCTAGGTGATGGATGGCTTTATCCATATCTTCCTTTGCAGTATCGAAAATGAAATCCAGTTCTTCTTTCATCGCTTTATTCTATCATTTCTCAACTAATGTTCCCACCTTTTCCCCTAAAACAACACGCATTAAATTGCCTGGTTTGTTCATATCAAAAACCAGAATAGACAAGTTGTTTTCTTTGCTAAGCGTAAAAGCGGTCATATCCATTACATCTAATCCTTTCGAATAAACCTCATCGAAAGTAATGGTATCGTACTTAACCGCATCCTTATTCTTCTCTGGATCTGAAGTATAGATGCCATCTACACGCGTACCCTTTAAAATAATATCTGCGTTAATCTCAATGGCCCGCAGTGTAGCTGCAGTATCGGTAGTAAAATATGGATTGCCAGTTCCTGAACCAAAAATAACCACTCTACCCTTCTCCAGATGACGAACGGCGCGCCTGCGAACAAACGGCTCTGCTATTTTATTCATTTCAATTGCCGACTGAAGTCTTGTTCTAACACCACACTCTTCTAAAGTAGATTGAAGAGCTAGACCATTAATCATAGTGGCGAGCATTCCCATGTGATCTGCTTGAACCCGATCCATTCCAGAACTTGCCCCTTGAACACCTCTGAAGATATTTCCGCCTCCAATAACTATAGCCAATTCTAAGCCTTCAGCCATAACAGCCTTAATTTCATTCGCATATTCGAGTAATCGGCTTCCATCTATACCAAACTCCTTGTCGCCCATTAGAGCCTCACCACTTAGTTTTAGGAGAATGCGTTTGTACTTCATAATTGTTTTTTTCTAGAGCGAAAATAGAAAAAGCAAAGGAGATTATCCTTCATATCTTATACCGAATGTTATGGTTCTTGGCGCTTCCATCTTAGCGGGTCGGCTCATAACTGCTCTATTGTTCATGTTTTCAGACTGAATACTTAAAGTCCACTGTTTTTGAAGTGCAAACTGAATGCGCACATCCAGTAAAAAATCGCCGGAATTCAATTCATCTCTATACCTTCCTATTCCATTTCCTGGCAAAAAAACGTTGGTAATCGGCCCGTCAAATACAGCATCTACATTTTGCATAAAATCATTGTAACGAATACTGGTTCCAAGTGTCCACATCTTCCAACTCAGCTCTAAATCGGAACGGATGAGCACTTTATATCTATACTTTAATATTGAATTGCTTGGGTCTGAGCTAGTATTTTCATACGTCCAGTTATTGCCATCCGCATCTTGGGCATACACTGCGTCTGGATTCAATGATATGGGATTTGCGAAATTGGCTCCGGCCATATACCTAAATTCAAATTGCTTCCATTTCCCTTCCGCCCCCATTTCGAGCTCTATGCCGCTCACAGAAGTTGGACCCACATTTATAGATTTAAAACCAAATCTGGATGGTTCCCAAATTCCAAAACTAAATTCCATCATATTTTCATAACGCATATGATAGGCGGCTACATCTATATAGGCTTTCCAAAAGGTAGATCTTCCGAAGAGTTGTCTGAGTCCGATTTCATAACTATACCCACTCTCAGGTTCTAATTCAGAATTGGGGAAGACATTAATTGCCCCAATATTGGTGCGTGTAAATAACTCAGCCATGCTTGGAAGTCGGAACCCTTGGCCAAAGGAAGTGCGTAAATAGGTCGATTCGAATGCTCGATAGTTCAAACCAAAACGTGCAACGGGTTGGGCATAGCGAACCTCATCTACTCTTGCTTCTTCTATTCTAAAACCAACACTCGATCTCCATCTATTCCAACTCCCATCCCATTGTGCAAAACCAGCCAAATTGGATGAATTATGATATCCTTCGAAAATCTCAGAATTCGATTCGGCCATTTGTAAAAACACACCGGCTGTGAGAATGCCCCATTTCTCAAAAAAATGCTGATACGAATACTGACTTTGGAATTGTTCTGAAGAGTTATCAAATACATTGGTTCGATTGGCAGAATTATTCTCTACCCGCAGAAATCGATTAACCCATTCGTGAATGCCCTTGCCTCTTCGATAGCGAATAGATGGATCGAAGTAAAAGTCTAACCCGCTATTGTAGTTTACTGAACTATCTAGGGCCACATATGGACGAGAATAATTATCCCACAATAGTGACTCACCATCTTGAGAATATAAAATGCCACCACCCAGACCAATACTCAAAGCATTATTCACATGGTATCGTGTTTTTACATTTAAACGGGCGCGATCGTCTCTTTCATTCCATTTAAATCCTGCATTCTGTTGCCCATATCCGCTTAAATTCAAATCCCACTTTCCAGATTTACGAACATGCAGAAAGCGCATTCCCGTAAACCCTTGGTAGCCATCCCACCAGCGCCATTCTTCTCTAGGTGGATTTAAATAAGAGGTTTGGAAAACGGAAATTCGTGTCAGTGGTTTATCGCCTGGCTCAAGAGTCCTTAGTTGTATGGTGCCATTGAGAGCAGAAGATCCAAAAAGAGCGGAGGAAGCTCCTTTCAAGATTTCTATCTGGCCCGCAGCTTCCTGCGGAAGGAGCGACCATTGTATCTGATTGGCGTCTGGTGAAATGAGCGGCAAGCCATCCAATAGTACCTGCACCCGCGAGCCTGCACCATAACTCCAACCGCTACCACTTCTAATATTTGCCTGGCCATCGGTAACATTCACTCCCGGAGCTTGATTTAGAAGAACCTTCATATCTGTGGTATTTCGATTCTCTATGAGATAGGGTTTCAAAACGTTCAAGGAGACACTCACCTCTTCTTGAATTTGTTCTGTGCGAGCCGCAGACACTACAATTGTTTCTAGGAATTCTGATTCTTCTATTAAAATAATAGTGAAGGTATTCGAATCTAAATCTGGTTTATATAAAACTTTTTTGCTTTTAAAGCCAATCAATAACACTTCGATTTCCGTGTTCTGGATGGATGAGATTTGCACCTCAATTTGTCCTTTTTCATCTGATAAAGTCAGCCAAGGTTTGGCATCCAATTTCACAAAAACATTTTGCAAAGGGGCGCGATTAGAATCATCTAGGATTTCTAAAACAACCGCTTTTTTTTGCCCCCATAGGACGAATGAGCAAACGACTATAAAAAGAGTAAACCAATAGCGCATACTTATTTTGATTGAAAGAATTTAAACGGATCCATTTGTTTGAACAATACGGATAACGTCACAACCGAAAGATAGGAAAGTCAATTTGTTTACCTTGCTTTAATTGAATAAAAATTATGGAAAAACGCAAGAAAGCACTTGTTACTGGTGCTACTTCAGGCTTTGGAAAAGCAATTGCTAAAAATCTAGCTAAATCGAATTATGATCTGATTGTTTGTGGAAGAAGAACTCCTCGCTTAGAAAATCTCTCTAATGAATTGAAAAGTCAATATGGTATAGAGTGCCAAATACTATCTTTTGATGTGAGAGATAAATGGGCTGTAAAAGAAGCTGCAAGTGAATTGGGAAATGAACAAATTGATGTTCTGATCAATAATGCAGGTTTAGCAGTAGGGTTATCAACCATCGACAAGGGTGAAATTGAGGATTGGGACAGAATGCTAGATACAAATGTAAAGGGTCTCCTATACGTTAGTAGGTATTTTTTACCGCTTCTAAGAAAGGGTGGCCATGTCATTAATATTGGAAGTATAGCCGGTAAGGAGGTATATCCAGGCGGTAATGTCTACTGCGCCTCGAAACATGCTGTAGATGCAATTAGTAAAGCCATGCGGATTGAATTATTGGAAAGAGATATTCGAGTGAGCCAGATCTGCCCTGGAATGGCAGAAACTGAATTCTCATTGGTTCGATTTAAAGGAGATGAGGCTAAGGCAATAAACATTTACAATGGAATAGACGCTCTAATGGCTGTAGACATTGCAGAAACGGTAGACTTTGTACTCTCAAGACCAAAACATGTGTGTATAAATGATTTAATAATTATGCCCTCTGCCCAAGCAACGGCGGTTATTACCAAACGTCGGAGCGAATGAAAGAAGGGCAATATAGATTGGCATGGCTAAAAATGCCAGGCTGTGGGAATACCACAATTAAAGCATTGGTAAATCATTTCGGAAGTGCAGAAGTAGCTTGGAATGCATCTTCTAAAGAATTGCGCACCACTCCAAATTTGATGATTCGCTTGGCTGGAATCAGCCTAGCGAATCGAGAAAAAGCACTACAAGAAGCAGCAGACTGGCAAAAATTGAATGAGAAGGAAGATGTAAAAACCATCTTCTTCGGAACCAAAGAGTACCCTTATCTATTATCTAAATGTGCTGATGCCCCAGCTGTTCTATTTTGTCGAGGTGAAATTGATCCTCTACACCCACGAATTGTTTCTGTAATTGGAACACGAAAAGCTACAGATCAGGGAATTCAAGCTACTCGGGCAATTGTTAAAACGCTGGCAGATTATGGCGCCACTATTGTAAGTGGCCTAGCTTATGGAATCGATATAAACGCACATAGACAAGCCTTGGGGCAGGAGGCTAAAACCATTGCTGTGTTAGGAAGTGGCTTGGGAAATATATATCCTTCCCTACATAAGGAGGATGCCCTTTCCATTTCGAAGCAAGGAGCCCTTCTAAGTGAATTTCATCATTATGCAAAACCCGATCGGGAAAACTTTCCAACGAGAAACAGAATTATTGCTGGTTTATCGCATGCTGTAATTGTGGTAGAAGCTGGAGCATTAGGGGGAGCTTGGATTACCGCTCGCTTTGCCAACGACTATAATAGAGAGGTTCTGGCTGTTCCAGGTGGATGGGATAAGCCTTATTCCCTCGGCTGCAATAGATTAATTGGCAGACATTTAGCTGCTATTTTACCTGCCGCTGAGGAAATCCCTTTCCTACTTGGATGGGATAGACCTTTACAAGAAGAACAGGGTCAAAGTAAACAGATCGAATTATTCCCTCCCAGTCTGAGCCATATTGAGGACGTTCTAAAAGAGAATAAGGACCCTATGTCATTTGATGAACTCTCTTTGCGCACCCAGAGTAATGCTTCTTCATTGCAATCTGCCCTTTTTGAATTGGAGCTTAAAGGACTTATTCGTTCCTTACCAGGAAGATATATTGCCCTTTGTCGTTAGTAACTTAAAAGCAAAGCTTTTTGAATCTATTTTTACTCATTCATGGAAGAAAAGTTCAAATACCAAAGCAAGTACAATAGGGGAATCTATTTCACCTTCTTTGGAATAGTAATAGGCTTAGTGACGCTGGTCGCTATATCCTCCTACCTACTTTACCAACGAGAAAAAGATCAAACGGCACTTGAGCTCGGGCTAGAAGCTCAGAAGAGCCTAGATATAATGGAACAGTTTATCGGCAATGAGTTCAACTTCGTTGGAAAGGACCTATTGTATTTAAGCAATAATCCTGCATTTGCCTCGTATTTATCGGACAAAAAGAAAATTAACCGCGTAGCCATTGAGAAAACGCTTACCTCTTTTGGTCAGATTAGAGATCATTATTATACGATCCGCTTAATAGACACCCTTGGATTTGAACGATTAAAAATTGAATTCATAAACGAAACGCCTCACATAAATACAGCGCTCCAAGATAAAAGCAATCGGTACTATTTTTGGGAATCCAAAGGATTAAAAAAAGGTGAAATCTATATTTCCGCCCTTGATTTAAATATCGAAAATGGTAATGTCAGCAAGCCAACTACACCGGTTTTCCGATTTATTAGTCCTTTCTTCAACCAAAAAGGAAAAAAAATGGGCAGTGTTGTAATTAGCTATAAAGCGGACCGAATACTCGATAGAATCCCTCTAGTTGAAAACAAGTATTCTTTGGCCTTCATAATTGCTTCACCCAATGGAAAATGGATTAAAGGGCCTCCTTCTGATTTTTCGTTCTCCAACAATGACTCATTAGAATATACTCACTCGCTTCAAACATCATATCCAAATATTTGGAATAAGATTAAGACAAATAAAGAGGGTAATTCTATTGGTAAACTTGGATTCACTTATTATCGAACCCTAGACTCGAGAGCCTTTTTCGACGGAATGCGCATAATAGACTCTTCACCCATTAATTGGTATTTACTTTCAAGTTTTCCAAAAGGCCATCTTACCCAGCTCTTATGGGGAATAAGAAGAGACCTTATTCTTTATGGTCTCCTAATGCTTGGACTTATTATTCCAACCATTGCCCTCCTCTTTCAGAATCTTTTAGAGAAAAACAATAGCATAAATAGAATTGCACTCGATCTTGAGCAAACAAACCGCAGTCTCTTTCGGAATGACTTAGAACTACAACACAATCTTGTTCAATTGGAAGAACTTACTCAGGAAAAAGAGCAAGTAATTGAAGAACTTGAAGTAAAAGAAAGAGAGTTAATAATTGCGAGAGATCGCGCGGAAGAAGCAACTGAGGCGAAATCTAATTTCTTGGCAACTATGAGTCATGAAATTCGCACTCCTTTAAATGCAGTGCTTGGCATGACTGATCTCCTTTCTAGATCTAAGTTAAATGATGATCAAATCGATCTGGTCAAAACCATTCGAATTAGCGGTGATGCCTTATTAACCGTGATAAATGATGTTCTTGACTTTTCAAGAATTCAATCAGGCAAAATGATCATAAATTCACATCCTTTTGAAATTGAAAAGGTAATTAATGACACCTTTGAAATTGTAGTTAATAAAATTGGAGAGAAAGACATTGAGTTAATTTATCAGATTGAAAACTCCGCAAAGGAAATAGTCCTTGGAGATGAATCTAGATTGAGACAGGTATTGCTCAATCTGGTCGGCAATGCAGTAAAGTTTACCGATTCGGGCTATGTCTTTGTTCGAGTCAGTGATGAAGCAGAGGCTGAAGGTCTTCCAGGAAATCTGCTCTTTAGTATTGAAGACACGGGTATTGGAGTTCCTGAAGATAAGCAAAATCTACTTTTCCAACCCTTTAATCAGATAGACTCAAGCATTACACGAAAGCATGGTGGCTCTGGTCTAGGCTTGGCTATTTCGCGAAAACTCGTCAATAATATGGGTGGTGAGTTTAAACTGAAGAGCATTCCAAATCAGGGGTCTTGCTTTCAGTTTAGTATTTTTCTAGAACCACAGTTAATTCAGCCCGTAGACAGTAACAAAATCGAGTTGGATGGAAAGAAAGTAGGGCTTGGGCTTCTGTCTGAATTGCACCAGAAAATTATTTCTCAACTGCTGGAACGCAATGGAGTTGAAATTATAGAGGACACTTTTGCATCCGCAGAAGTACTCATTTGGGACTACCACTTTAAAGATGCGCTTCCAAGCAAACTATCGAAAGACCTCCGCATTGCCTTTTTAAACTGTCCAAAAGAAATGCAATTTAATAGCAATACACATCAACTCTATTTACCACAACCTCTTGATCAACGAAATTTACTTCGAAGCATTTCGTCTTTTGAGAAAATAGCTGCGATGAAATCAATTGGTCAGAAAGAAAACGACTTGAGTCTTGGCGCAAATACAGTTAAGATTCTTATTGCCGAAGACAATGCTATTAATATGAAACTGGCAGTACTGATTCTTCAAAAAATGGGGTACGAGCCTGTTTGTGTAGAAAACGGCGTGAAAGCAATCAGCGCTTTTGAAAAAGAATTATTTGATATCGTCCTCATGGATATTCAAATGCCTGAGATGGACGGTATTGAAGCCACCCGAAGGATTCGGATGTGGTTTGGAAAAAGACCTATAATTATCGCTCTTACTGCAAATGCTATGGAAGGTGATAGAGAGCTCTACCTGAAGGAAGGAATGGATGATTACATTGCCAAACCCATTCAGTTTGAACTACTTCAAAAGAAACTCAAGCACTGGATTAAGGAATCTAGAATTCGCAATGGGCTTTCAGAATAAAGGTAGGTGTAATTTATACACTAAGTAACTGATAATTAGGAACCTTATGATACGAGGATTTGCATTACTTTTGCCCAAAATACACCCCTCTTTACATGCATAACGCATTTCAGAATCAGATAGACTCATTCATGGCTGGCGTACAAGCTAAGAATAATCATGAACCTGAGTTCTTACAAGCCGTTCAAGAAGTTGCAGAAACGGTAATACCATTTATCGAGGATCATCCGCGATATAAAACAGCTAAAGTGCTTGAGCGCATGACTGAGCCAGAACGAACCATCATGTTCAGAGTTCCTTGGTTAGATGATGCAGGCGTTGTTCAAGTAAATCGCGGATATAGAATTGAATTCAACTCTGCTATTGGTCCTTACAAAGGCGGTTTACGTTTCCATCCCTCTGTGAATTTATCTATCCTCAAATTTTTAGGATTTGAACAGGTATTTAAAAACTCTCTAACTACCCTTCCAATGGGTGGAGGAAAAGGAGGCGCTGACTTCAATCCAAAGGGAAAATCAGATAATGAGGTAATGAAGTTCTGTCAGAGCTTTATGTCTGAACTAGCACGTCATATTGGTGCAAATACCGATGTTCCCGCAGGAGATATTGGCGTAGGAGCACGAGAAATAGGATATATGTTTGGGCAATACAAGCGATTGCGCAATGAATTTACTGGTGTTTTAACAGGAAAAGGCCTTAACTGGGGTGGATCCTTAATTCGCACTGAAGCCACAGGCTATGGCTGTGTTTACTTTACCAAAGAAATGTTGGCTGTAAAGAATGAATCCTTAAATAAGAAAACCGTTCTGGTTTCTGGCTCGGGCAACGTAGCTCAATATGCCATCGAGAAAGCGACCGAAATGGGTGCTAAGGTTGTGACTGCTTCTGACTCCTCTGGTTTCATTTATGATTTGGAAGGAATTTCAGAAGAAAAACTCAATTTCATTAAGGAGCTTAAGAATATAAGAAGAGGTAGAATATCAGAATATGCTGAGAAATTTGGCTGTGAATTTTATGCAGACAAAACTCCTTGGGGCATTAAATGCGATGTTGCGCTCCCGTGTGCAACTCAGAATGAGTTGAACCTAGAAGATGCCAATGAGCTTGTAAAAAATGGAACTATGGCAGTTGCGGAGGGCGCCAATATGCCTTGTACTCCAGAAGCTGTTGAGGTATTCCATAAGAACAAAGTTTTATTTGCACCGGGTAAGGCATCCAACGCTGGAGGAGTTGCAACTAGTGGACTTGAAATGTCTCAAAACTCATTGCGCATTAACTGGACTCGAGAGGAAGTAGATACGAAATTGCATACAATCATGATTGATATTCATAATTCTTGCCGCCATTATGGCACAGAAAAAGATGGATATGTTAACTATGTGAAAGGGGCAAATATTGCCGGCTTCGTAAAAGTGGCTGATGCAATGCTCGATCAAGGTTTGGTTTAAATTTGAAATAAACAGCAAAAAAAGCCCCGCATTAGCGGGGCTTTTTTTTGCTAGAAAACAATCATTTACTCTAGCTCAATACGGTCAATTTCTAGGCGAAATTTTTCTGCCTTCGCATTCCCTATGAGAATAGCCATTTCTTGCATTTTAGCTCCCAAAAAATTGGCTTTGTCTAATCTCCTTCCTCGAAAAGAGGGATATAATTTATTAAAAGAGATGTCTACTTTCTCCCATTCTCCAGAAGTTTGAAATTCAATTATATAAGAGAAATAATCACTTCCTTTCTCTTTCACTCTAAACTGATATTTCTTTCCATCTCCCTTAAGATACAATGCAAAAGATTTAAACTCTTTCAGCTCTTCTGTTGCAAATGAGTAACGCACCGAGCTAAAACCTCCATTGTTTTCTAATGATACCTGTCCTTCAAAGACCGCGTTTCCCTTCTGTTCCATGAAGAAATTTCCCTTTGATAATCCACCCATCACTCCATCATCCACAATCTGCCATCCAACTAAATCCTTTTCCGTCTCAAATTGGACAAAAACCTTAGTTGAGAGATTATAAAAGGCTGAGAACAGGAATAGGAGAATAGTCATTATGGGTCGTATTTATGGCTATAATAACTTCATTCAGATCAAATTGTTGATTCAACTACCTATATTCTCTCTGCATGATGCTGTAAAGCTTGCCTTTCAGGAAAAGCGTTCATTCTTTTAAACGAATGACAAAAAAAAAGCCGCCCCAGAATAGGGCGGCTTTTTAAGCAAAGACTTTCAGTACGAACCTTAGTTCTTAACTATTCTCTCTTGGAAGATTCCTTTCGAGTTGATGATATTAAGCATATATACTCCTTGAGCATAATTAGACATGTCAATACCAACTTCAGAATCACCCTCAAATTCTTGACTGAATAGTAATTTACCATTCATATCCAATAATTCTAAAGTAGACATCTCATTTTGCAAAGAAACGTTCAAGATTGAACGGGTTGGATTCGGATAAACCGTAATTCCGTAGAATCCAGCATCATTTGCGCTAGCATCTCCGTCCGCTTTTGCAGAACTACATCCACCTGATCCATTATAAAACTTACGTTCCTTACATGAAACCAATGTATTGGAAACCACACCTTGGACATTTACACGAGCAAACACTGTAAATTCATAATTCGCGGCAGGAGCACAACTTCCAGTGAAATCAATCGTAGCTGAAGTAGCTGTATTCAGTGGAGTAGTATTCCAACTAGCACCTACACCTGCCTCACGGTATTGCATTCTATAACCAACAATACTTGCACCCGTACCCAAGCTAGGAGCAGTCCAAGAACCTACGAAAGTTACTGCGTTGGGTTTCGCTAAAGCAAAGTTATCTGGCGTATACAGTGCATTTACTGTGCTTACAAGTATACTCGCTGAATCTGTACATCCGGCTTGATCTGTTACATAAACCATATACGATTGACCTTGCTGACCATAAATAAAACGTGAAGTTTCACCCGTATTCCATAGGAATGTCTTGGCTTTAAATCCACCTGAGTAAATTCCTTTCAACAGCGCAGAGTCACCTACACAGAAAGGAGGAACCAGTTCGATTGCACTAACAGTCATGGGTGAGCAACTGGCATCGAAGGTTGAAATACAACTGTATGTCCACGCACCAGCTGTTCGCATACCTATACGTACTTCATTTGTTGTGCCGAAGGCATCGGCTCTAAAGTTGTGAGTAGTGAGCGTTGCATTTGTCCATGACTTTGGCGTTTTCCAAGCCGTTGAACCCGACTCTCTAACCTGCAATAACATCAATTCTCCGATACTTGGAGTGGTGAATTGTACATTATAACTCCTTGGAGCACTCACAAAGTTTATTGCGGAAATCTGCGGAATATTTGGATCTAGACAAAGCTCTGTGATTTCTACATTATCTATATACACATCAGGACCAAAGCCAGAATTCATATCAAACCTAAACTCCATTAGTTTCCCAGTGTAGGAAGAATCTAGCGCTATATTCTCAGTAATAAAATCGCTTGCCAGCGGTGGCACGCCATTCTGAGCATTTGGACTTGTAAACGTTGGTCCTGAAAATTCAACAAGCGTATCCCAAGCGGAAGTACTACCCACTTCACGCATGAGCAATACCAATTGATCGGTTGGATAGGTTGTACTGTACAAATGCGCCCAATCAAAACTGAAATTCGCTTTCCCTGACATTAGAATTCTCGGTGAGCGCGCTACGCCATTTTCAATCCCTGGCCATGCCCAAAAATTACCCTCCATATGTCCGCCAGTAACAGATTGACCTACGATCTGGGTGCCCTCATCTAGGGTCCAGCATATCGGTGGCCACACATCAAAATTCTCTGTGAAAGGCAGTGCAAAGTCATCGCAAACAGTCATAAACGCTGTCATTCTAGAGTTGGATAATACTGCACCACATCTCTGCATAATGTAGGCTTCATAGCCCGTAGTTGCGTTTAGTCCTGTTATGGTGTAAAAGGTATCGGCAGTACTTACTATAGTACCAAGTGATTGGAAAAACCCTGTTGTATCGTATTCCAGTTCGTATACTGAACCAGGCCCAGTGGAAGACCAACTAACCAATACTTCTGTTGAAGAAATTACTTGATTGCTTATTGAGAAAGGACGAGCACAACCTCCAGATGTCTCAACGATAAAATTATCTATGTAAACGTCAGGACCCCAGCCGGAATTCATATCCAATCTAAATTCTACCTTCTTACCTATATACGAATTAACCAAATCGACATCTTCAATAATGAAATCATTTGAATCTGCTGGTGGGGTATAGTTCATCGCATTTGGACTTGTAAAAGTACTGCCCTTGAGATTTACTAAAGTATCCCATGAAGAAGCACCCACTTCACGAATAAGCAAAACAACTTGATCGTCTGGATACGAAGTATTGTGTAAATGTGCCCATTCAAAACTGACCCGCGTGGGTTGCGTTATATCAAATGAAGGCGAAAGTGCGTAGCCCGTTTTCCCCGAAGACCAGGACCAAAAATTGCCTTCTAGATATTTACCGCTCGCATCTTGAGCAACCAATTCAGTTCCATCATCTAGATCCCAGCAGCTCGGAGCCCAAACATTAAAGTCTTCTAAATAAGGAATGCCTGCTGATACGCATGGAGTAATAAAGCTTGAGGTAACCCAGTTACTCACATTACCTACACCACAGCTATCTCTTAAATAAAAGGTATAGGTTGTATTGGGTATTAATCCACCTAAAGCATATTGCACTTGGTTCAATGTGGTAAAACCAATGTCGCTAGCTGTTAAGGTTTGGCCTAAGGGCTTAATGGCGATGTTATAATTGAGTCCACTGCCCACTGCTGTCCAGCTAAAGTTGGCCTGCGTATTGGTTTGAGTGGATGTGGCAATAATAGGGTCTAAACAACCGGTTTCTTCTATTACGCTAACATCATCAATAGACATATCACCATAATAACTAGCGCCAATAACTAAGCATTCGTTTTGCCGATAGGCCAAAAATGAATGCATTGTTGACGGATCCGGAGCGACCATTTTGCTCCTATGGGGAAAGCGATTTTCTGGGTCTGATTTAG
>Ga0222632_1000107_pt1 | contig 62751 bp, 48 predicted proteins | sample AntAcemetageno46_FD_179828 | JGI IMG/M metagenome (GOLD analysis project Ga0222632, IMG submission 179828) | Saline water microbial communities from Ace Lake, Antarctica - #46 | ecosystem: Environmental > Aquatic > Non-marine Saline and Alkaline > Saline | place: Antarctica: Ace Lake | collected...
GGCTGTCGTGATACTCAGATACGGTGAACTCGCCTGCACTCAAATCAAAAAGAAGGGATGATCAAGCCCCTCGACGACAGAAAAATGGTGACAATAAAAAAACAGAATTTATCTCACTGATTCAGGTTATATAGAATATTCTTTATGACGGGAAAATACCTACATGCATGGAAGCTTATGATTGCGCTGCTATTTACAGCGCAGTCTGCGTCAGCCGTGATTGGTATCTATGTGAGCCCTCCTGGAGACATCGTGTCCAGCATGTCTAATATCAGTGAGGAAGAAGACTTCGAGAGTGCACCGAACAATTGGACTGGCAGCACGATATTCGATACTGATATCGGGCAATATACCCAACTGTCAGGCACAGTCGAAACTTTGGGCGATGGCGCCGGCGGCGAACAATTCGGGATCGACGACTCCAGCTATTTAGCCCTCTCGCCAAGTGCTGAGCTCGAGCTACAGCTTGATGCATCTGTGCAGTATTTCGGATTTGCATGGCCCGCGGGAGACTCAGATAACCGAATCCTCGTTTACGATGGCGCCACTCTACTCTTCACGCTCGATACGGGAGACATCGTAGACTTCCTTCCGAACACGACGACAAGCACCGTTGATTCGGTCGATGGTGCTACCTACAATACAGAAGACTATTACGGCCAACCTGCTTTTGAAACCGTCGGCGGCAAGGACAAGGGCAAGGGCAAGGGCAAGGGCAAGGGCAAGGGCAAGGACGACCCTGAAGTCGTCCTCGTAGATAAAGGAGACCGTTTAAATAACAACGAACCCTACGCCTTCATCCACATCATCGCCAATGAAGGCGATAGCTTTGACCGAATCGTTTTTGAGCACACTCGGGACGGCGGTAAATTTGAAACGGACAACCACGCGATCATCGACTTCGGCGACAGTGTGACCCCAAATGGCGACTTCGTGCTGGTCTTTGATGATGCCGAAACACAGCTACCCGAGCCTCAGGCTTATGCGCTGATCTTCGGCTTTGTGACCTTGGCATTCATCGCGAGCCGACGTCGCCGCTAAGTTTCGATGTTGTAGCCCGGTGTGGCGTAGCTCGGTGCAAACTGGATCAGGCTGACCACTGCCACCATCAACACCACGATTTGGTTTTGCGGATAGTCCGAGCCGATCAGGAAGAGGCTTAAAAAGACCGGGATCTCCGAGAGCGAGAGCCCGATGATCATCGTGGCTAGTTGCACCTGCGGTTTGGCGAGCTTAGGAATCGCCATCCAGCGAATGCCTGTCGCCACAATGATGGGCGCTAGGCAGAGCAACCAAAGCCAGGCGGCCATCGGCTCAGCCGCATTTTCGCCGCCGGGGATGCCTTTACCCAAAAACCACTGGATGATAAAAGCACTTTGTAAATAGCTGAACCAAAGGATCCACATGATTAGCGCGTGTTGTTTCGTCGATACCATAGCTAGAGCACATATGGTATCCCATTTGCTGTAAAGTATCGTTCTTGCCGTTGTCCAAATCGCCGACTAAGTTCAGCAGTTCGGAAAACGTATTGTATCTATCTTTTGCCCTTATTGTGATCAATCCGTTGTTCGTAAAGGCGCTATCAAGATCACCTATCCCGACTGGCCTGAGGGGGTCGCACTCTCCTATTTGGCCCATGCCATCCTAGAGGATCGCATGGGGCTCGAGGTTGAATTACCGGGTCCACCCCAGCCGTGATCTTTGAAAGCATTTCCGTAGGCGAACAGGACGTCTTCTTAATTGCTTGGCTCCCATTCACTCATACGGAGTCATGGGAGAAGTATGGCCCGTCCTACGATCGTCTCGGCACCGTTTACACGAGAACAGGTCTGGCAGTGCCCTCCTACGTCGGTAATCAAAGTCTGACGACTTCGGCTACAATAAGACTAATTTAATCGCACACTAGCTCCGCGTCTCAAACCACTTTGAGACGCCCGCACAGTCGCGACAGTTTAAAATCTGCTCGGCAGGGATGCCGCCCTTACGCGCAATATTGACGCCGGCCTCAAAGTGAGCGAGGCCTTCGACCTTGTGCGCGTCGGGATTGATCGCGCACATGAGGCCACGCTCCGCAGCGCGACGCCAGAGCCGCCAGTCCATATCCAAGCGTCGCGGGTTGGCATTGATCTCGATCATCACGCGGTTGGCGATGGCCGCATCGATCACCTTTTGCAGGTCGATCTTATAAGGCTCGCGGCGCAGCAATATCCGCCCTGTCGGGTGGCCGAGCATAACTGTCGCAGGGTGCTCGATTGCTCGAATCACGCGTGCTGTCATCTCGTCCTCTGATTGGCTGAAGCTGGAGTGCACCGACATGACTGCATAATCGAGTGCGTCGAGCGTGGTATCTTCCAGATCAAGCGAACCATCGGGAAGTATATCGCATTCGATCCCGGAAAAGACATGCACCGGCGACTCCCCCGATTCGTTAAACGCTCGGATCGCTTCGATCATCTTAAGCACCCGCGCATCGTCCAGACCGTTCGCCTGATAGCTCGCCTTCGAGTGATCCGCGAGGCCGAGATAGTCGAAGCCCAAAGCTTGAGCCGCCTCGACCATTTCCTCGATCGTCGCACGACCATCCGACGCGGTCGTGTGGTTATGAAAGACACCACGGATTTGCTTCATCTCGACCAAGGGAGGGACGGTGTCCTCACCGTCCGCGTAGGCTTCCAACTCGCCCAGCCCCTCCCGCATTTCCGGAGGGATCTCCATCAGCCCAAGAAGCTCAAACAGTACCCTCTCCGAATCGATGCCCTGCGTCTCAAGCTCTCCGCCCTCTGCACCCTGCTCCACCCTCTTTTTCAACCCCCACTCGCTCAAACTATAACCGCGCGCCAAAGCACGCTGCCGCATCTCTACATTATGCTCTTTGGATCCGGTAAAGTGATGCAGCGCAAAGGCAAACTGCTCCGCTGGCACCACGCGCAAGTCGGCTTGCAGCCCCGACTCGAAACGCACGCTCGACTTCGTCGTACCCTGCGCGGTGACTTCTTGCACCTTGCCCTGTGTAACAAACCAATCCATCACAGGCTGCGGATCCGAAGAAGCCACGATGAAGTCTAAATCTCCCACCGTCTCCCTGAGTCGGCGCAAACTGCCTGCTGCCTCGACACGCTCCACTTGAGGCAAAGCTCTCAACCCTTCCAAGATCGGAGCGGCCACCGCCCGTGCATTCCACCAGAGATGACGCTTTGCATAAGCCGCACGATTGGCGATACCGCTTAAAATCTTCTCTGCGGACTTGGCTCCAAAGCCTTTAAGAGCCGCCACCTCGCCCGCCTCGCAAGCGGCTTTCAGGGCATCGATGCTTTCAACCCCCAAGGCATCGTGCAACTTCTTAACCTTTTTCCCGCCGAGTCCTGGGATATCAAGCATCTCGATCAAGCCCGGAGCGACCGACGCACGCAGCTTTGTATAATATTCCAGCTCACCTGTGGCGTTCAGCGTCTCGATCTTATCCACGAGCGCGGATCCTATCCCCTTAATCGACGCCAACCGACCATCAGAAATCACCTCGCCGAGATCATCCTCCAACGTCTCCAGCGCACGAGCACCCGTCGAATAGGCACGAATTTTAAACGGGTTGTCCCCCTTCAATTCGAGAAGCACAGCGATGTCTTCAAGGATATCAACGATGTCGGCTTTGTTCATACGTCAAAAGTTGAGACAGTTCGTCTAGATGACAAGCGTGGGATGTGAAACGCGGGAACCGAGTGTCACTTAAAATAATAGGTATTTCCTCTTCCTGCGCTGTAATGATCAATACCTGGTCAAAAGGATCCTTATGATTTGCCGGAAGCTAGGCTCTGTCCAACCATGAAAGCAGGAACGCATTTCCATCTAGTAGAAACCTCATAGGCCAAAGAGTTCCCCCTCTTTAAGGAAGTGTATCGGATTCGTCCGGAATCCAATGTTCCATGTAGTGCGTATGCCCGATTAAGATGCGCAACTTTCCATCGACCCAGCCTAAGTCTAAATCCGCATCTCCTATCGCCCGACCATCCGGAGATTTAATTTGAGATAATTCTAATGTATAATTCGAGTCGACCTTCTCCACCGCCCACTCGCCAGTGACACGATAGACTTGATCAGGAAACACCTCCGGAAAGGAACGAATCAAGCCATCTCCATCAAGATTCTCAGTCCATGCGATAAAGCTGCCGTCTTCCTTAAAGCTCCAATACTGCTCAAGTTCTTCCGCCGATGCCCAGCTCTGCCAAGCATTATGGCCGTGCAGATAGCTACGCATGTGATCAAGACCCTGAAGCTTCACTGGCCCAGCTTGATTGCAACCCATTAGAGCTAAAAAAATCAATAGAAGCAGGTTTCGCATAATATTCTTATTGTATTTTAGGTTAGAATTGAAGGTACAGATTAGTAGACCCGAATCGCTGATATTTCTTATGGAAAAAATCACGGGCGACCAAATCCGACATAGCCAGACCAGTAGAAAGGATGACGTTTCTCGCCTTCATTTTTACGGAGGTAACTACGCTTGGCTTCAGCAAGTGCCGTAAAGTTGTCACTTCCCTGGGCGCGATAAAGATACATGCGCCGCATGAGCTCCTTGCTAGCCCCGTCATTGACTTCCCAGAGAGTCGCAATGGTGGTCGGTGCGCCCGCATGTGCAAACGAGTAGGCCAATGTCATATATTCGAGTCCCGTCGCGCCAAGCCCTGACTCACAACAAGAGAGCACCACCAGATCGGTGCCTTCGAGATCCATCATCAAGATGTCAATCATCTCCAAACGTTCGTTCCCCGCTAGGCGGATATGACTTCGTTCCGGTGTAGCCGCATCCAATTTTGCGTGAGTCGCCAAATGAATCAGTGATGACTGATCGCTCGCAGCGAGCACTGCTTGCTTCGTGGCGGCTTCACGCATCAGAGGGGATTCTGTCGTTTTAAGCGTTTGGTGTACCGCCAAGGCCTCCGCCTCCGCGCCATCGAGATCGAGCGTTGGATTACCCACAATCAGTGGATGCGCCCCATCAATCGCTGAGGATACTTCTGCCGCATCATACAAATACAGTGAGGGCAAATAGCCAAAAACATAATCCTCTACCGCGTAACGAATAACCGGCTCCTGCTTCGAGACTAGAGCTTCAAACGGCAGATAATTCAGCTTCCCTGAAGCGACGATGAGCGCAAGATTCGCGTCAGTAAGGTAACGTTCGACTGGGCGCAGCAGTTTCCCATACAACCAAGCTAGATCGATAGTAGGGTCGTAGGCTTTATTTACAATTGCCGCAATGCCGGCTTCATCTTCTTCAAAATCCGGCGCACGGCTCTGAGCTTCGCTGTAGCAGGAGCCGACCACACGATCCACCGCTGCATTCAGTTTCGTGCGATCGACTTCGACTCTGACGATATTTTGAATCCCCTTATTATTAATAATATTTAGGGTCAGTGCGGATGCGCTGGTGACGTACTGAATCGCGACTTGCCCGTCTTCAAGTTGTGCGCCCCACTTTTCAAACTGCAAGGGTGGCACTCGTAGCGCATTGCCCACACTGGCCTTAGCACTTTGTATTTCGAGCATCAGCGCCTCGTGCTTAAGCTCGCGCGCACGAAGTCGCTCACGAACCCCCTGCGATGGCACCTCTGAAGGCTCATCACCTGTCGAAATCTCCGCCATAGCCCCTCTGGCAGAAGACTGCGCCCCCACCTCAGCCCGCAGCAGATTCAGCTCATCCAAGCTCGCACGATAGTCCGCTACCCAATCACTCCCTTTGGCTTCTTCGGCCTGTAAAAGTAAATCACTCAAAGCACCGCCTAATTCCCTCATCTTGTTGACCTCAATCTGAGCAAAAGCCATCTGGCTCTGGCCATTCGAAACAAGAAAATCAAGCGCATCGCCGCCGCCCGAATCGTAAACCAACAGGCCATGATCCGTGCCTACGTAGATTCGGCCCAGGGAATCCGTCTCTACCGCATTCACTACGCGGGAACCGTATTGCGATAGAGTCGGCTCCGGCAGCATCCAATTCAAACGATCCGGATAGAACCAATTGCCATCTTGATAAGCGAGGACGCCTCCCGTGCAGCCGAACAACCAGGTATTCTCACCGAGCAACGCACCCTTCACCCCAAGGAGTGTGTTACCCTTTACCTTCTCGGAGGCGAGCTGATGGCTAATGTCATCTTTAAGATCACCCCGGTAGTGCTGGAATACGCCGCCATTTTGAACCATGAAGCCATCACCCGTCCCATAGATCGCTTTATTGGTACCGATCTGAGTTACGGAGTGAACGAACCGTCCGAGCCCCCCCTCCTCTTCGTCCTTACGGATAAATTTCTCGCCGTCCCAAACTAGCCGCCCTCCACGCATGTTCACGCCTTGATAACTCAAATGTCCCTCTTGAGAACCAACAGCGGTAATCTCACCGTCCAGAGTCTCATAAACATTATGTATCATTTGGGTCCGCGAGGGGAATAACTCACGATCTAAAAAGAAACTAAACTCCGACAAGCCCTCCGCTTCGTTCCAACGGAAAACGGAGCCACCAACCGCAACCCACAGAGTCCCGTCGCGAGCCACCATCATGGAACGTACAGGCCCACGCCCCCATCCGTTCGAATCACCGTACCGATCAGTCCCTTCAGTGGGACTGATTTCAAAGAGATAGTTTGTTTCTTCTAAGTTCTCAGAGACATGCACGATCGATTCGGAACCATCATTTGCATAAAAACCACCGTCAGGTGCGCGTGCGAGATGCGTAGCCGAGATCCAATCAACTGTTTCCATCGAGTCGATTTCATTGTGAAAGATCACATCCAGCCGGGAACCAAGCGCGACCAGAGTGCAGCCCAAATCTTCGGCTGTTAACAAATCGTGGACTTCTTCGTAACTATGCGTCACTGCCCGCTCGCGCTCGAAGAGGTAAATACCACTCGATGTATTGGCCACAAAAGAGCTGCCGTTGGTATCGAGCGAATAGACTTCCACTTCAGAATCGGCATAAGGCAGACGAAAGGACTCAACCGAAAAGTCAGAGTAAAAGGCTAAACCCATATCGGTAAGGATCGCCATCGCTGCGGAATCGTCAGGCCTCATGATTGGCTTAACCCCGAAAATCTCTTTTGCGCTGAGAATATTCTGATGCCCTTCGACGAGCTTCCATGAAGACTCCGTCCGCGCGTTTCGAACTCTGACCTTGCCATTCGATATTATGAAAATGTCGCCTTGATCATCGACCGCAATCGAATCGACTTTACCCTCGTATAAAACATCAACCTCTTCGCCCTGAACAGAATAGACGGCATCGACCGCACGAGCCCAGAATACTGACGGTTCGCTTTCTTCGCTCACCGCAACCTCTTGCATGTCGTAATCTTCTTCGTAACCGTGATCAAAATCTTCCTCGTAAGGTAGATTTCGGACAATCTGTTGAACATCTTCACCATTCAAAAGTAAACGAGGCTTCATCTCCAGATTATCCGTAGAGAACATGAGCAACCCCTTCAGCGTGCCCACAGCCATCCCGTCATCAACCATCGCAAGCGCCTGGATACGGTTGGACGGCAAACCATCATGACTGGTATTCCACACATTCGCGGTTTCGCTATAATCACCAGTTAGGCAGATCAGCCCATCCGCAGTGCCCAGCCACAAGCGCCCATCGGAGTCCTCGGCCAATGAGAGCACATTATTCACTAATTGATCCGGAGCGGGCGAGCTCGAAGCTTCGTAGCGCTTGCGCGAACCATTAAAGACAAACCATTCCCAATAGCCGGCGCGGAGGATTGCCAGCCCTCGGCTCGTAGCCGCAAGGATGTCTCCGTTCTCCCGCCATAAGACTGTGTTCACCACGGTATCCGAGGGATCTGCAGGCAAGAAGTCGGAGGCAGAAAACTTACGCCAAAAGCCGGACACGCTCAGGTCGGAGCGTGGCAGCCAATTAGCGATCGAGAGTTTAATTAGCGGATTCGTATTTATTTTCACCTGCAGCTGAGCGGCTGCTGGCACAGCTTCTGCCTGCGACTCTAGCCAGAGCAAATTATAATTCCAATCGACCCACTCGTAAGTAGACAAACCATCGGGGCGGTTTTTCTGATACAATTCGTATTGCAGCTCCAACGCTTCAAAAACTTCGGGTTTCGGCAGCCGATCTCCGTCCTCGGAATAGAAGCCTGAAGCACCTGAAGAATCAAAAAATAATTCATTCAGATAATTCTGCGCCTGATCACCCCGATCATAAGTTGCCTCCAAGTGATCGACTAAATGTCGAATAAGATCAATTTGTGAGTTCACCCATGCCATGTCATCCGCTTCCCACTGAGTATTCATCTTCTCAAAGAGCGCCGTCTCCACCGGATCCTCAAAGGGTAAACTCTCAGGCAACTCATCGTAGCCGACATTTATTCGCCCGGCAATTTCCTGCATCTGTTGAAATGCCTGAGTCACCTTCAACGCCATCTGATGGCCGACGTCTTCATCTGGCCGAAAGGATTCACTTTCAGTAGACTCCATTTCTCCATTCTCATCATACTCTACGATCAAAGCACCCAGACCGGCGACGGTGATCCTGGTAGGTTTCCCCATATCATTATACGAGAATGCTATCTCATCGCCTCCACTCTGCCGCATCGCGACGATATTAGCAGAGTCATCGTAATCCAACTCAAGAAACTCGGCCGAGGAGCTGCGCAACGCAGTCATATTACTGCCGGATTCGTCATACTCCGCACGCATCCATGCTAGGCCGGATTGAACCAAGGTGCGCTTACCCGAAAGTGGATGATCCTGATGGATCACCACCGTGCCGTCCTCATGGGTAATACGTGCCGTTCGTGATTCGTAATCGATCTCAACATTTCGCCGAGTATTCGTTTGGGCACTATTCCGAGCGCTCTCAAACCAGCTGATGTAACGATCACTGATAAATGACTTATACAGCCCACTTTTCCCGCCATAGCGAACCCGGTAGTCATTCTGGTAATCACCGAGTTGCCCCCAGCACTTGGCTTCATGGTTTGGATTGACCGCGTCGGGCGCCTTGTCTTTTGCGACATTGTTCCAATACAGTGCATTAATCGGGCTGCCTGACCATTGCGTGTTGGCCTCAATCAGCCACTTATAAGAATCCCCCGAATATGGATTGCGTTCGGCCACCCGCTCAAGGCGATGCATCACATTGCCGAGCCCTAGTTCCGAGTAGTCGCCGTTACGAATTAGATTAAAAGCTATGCTCGCGTCATCAGGTGCCGATTTCACGCCAATCATCAAGGCCTCAGCCGATTTTTTCCGCATATCGAGCGCCCGATATACTTCGGCGAGATACCTATAGTGATAATTTGAAACACGGCCACCGTACATCTGCTCATACGCCCTCCACTCTTCCAAATTACTCTCGATTGCTTCACGAGACAAAAGCCCTTTCCTGATCAATAAAACGTCGTGAACGGCACGATCAAAAGCGGCTTCAATAATATCATCGGCAAAGCCTTCTTTGACTGCGACCTCTTCTCGCTTAAGCACCGCCGCAGCCGACTCCCAGTCTTCTGCATCCCAGTGATAATCTAAAAGCTTTCGATATGACCATCGACGTGTTGGATTCGCTTTGATCGCTTGCTCGTAAAAGTCTGCATCGACCACTTCCCCTGCAGCTACCCTCGCTTGCTTTTCATAGATCCACCAATACTCCTCCCAAGAATACTTTTCACGCATCGCTTGAATCTCGTCCAGAATAAGCTCGGGGATCTCTTCTTGCTCCGTAATCCATGCATCGTATCTGCCAATCGCCCAAGAATGGGTGGGGCTCATTGTTAGAGACTTTTTGACATTCGAGAGCGCATCACTGCGCTGCCCTGCCTTCCATTGCGCGTCGGCGAGATTTCTCAATATCCAAGTAGAGTCCTGATATCGCTGTAGCCCCGTTTCGAGTAATGCAATCGCATCGCCCGACTGCTCTAAAGCCATCGCGACCTCTTGTATCGTATTGATATAGGGCACACTCATCTGATCAACCGAAGGCGCCCATTCGGTGTGTATCTGCCATGCTTCCACGTTCTCTTCGGCGGAAAAGAGGCAATCGACTAACAACTCACGGTATTCATCTGGGTCGACAGCATATGCCTTACGTGCCCAACCGGGCGCTTCGCGAGGACGGGCAGCTTTCTCCACTCGCGCATAGCGCGCGCAGAGATACTGATCGTCAGGCCACTTCTCCAGCGCAGCATCCAAAATCGCACGGCATTTCCCCTCTTCACCCGCTTCATCCAAAACCTCCGCCCAGCGAGTCGCAAAAAGCAATTCTTCATCCTGCACCTTTGTGCTTGGTCGCAGCGTCAGGCTTCGACGCACCTGGGCTTCGGCATCGGCAAACCGCTCTTGTTTGAGTGAATTTGCTGCTGCCTTTTTGTAATCCCAGAAACGGCCAAATGGATATGCCTTTTCTGCCTGTATGTAATACTTCTCCGCAAGTTCGTAGCTCTGAATTTTGTTAAGCGTATCTGCTAGATGGCGTAGCGCAAAACGGTCTTTCGGCAATGACTCTAAAAATGCTTCTAAAAGAAGGGTGCGCTCTTGCCGCATCCCTGCGTAATCAGTGTCCAATCGCACAGTTTGCTGGATAAGATGTGCCGCGGGATTTGCCGCGGAGTCTAGCCCGCTAACAAGTGATATAATCTCAGGCGTCTTTCGATAATCACCGTGTGTCGCAAGCCATGCTAAATCCCATACGGGAGAGTAAAACGTAGGATCCGTATTCAAGGAACCCGCGCAATAATCGAAGACCAAATCGTAACGAGTCTCCACATCGGCTGCATTGGCCAAATAATAATACACCCAGACGTCTGACTCGTCTCCAAGAGATCCTGGAGGATAGGCGGCCAGCATCGCTTGATCCTCGTCGTCCTCGTCGAGTTGCATAATGTGTGGCAAGCGCCCTAAGGCAGCTTTCAACTCGGCATCGCTCGAAAGAGCCTCCACCGCTTCATCAAGCCGCCCCTCACGCATCTGCATCAAGCCCCAAATATGTGGCGAGCTCGCTGCGGGCGACGCACCACGCAGGTCGGCCTCCACTTCCTCCAGCACGAGGTCAAAATTGCCCTCCAGATACTGAGCCGACCAACGGACGACGCGCGGATCTTCAAATACACCTGGCGAGGCCAGAGCAACTATGGCCCAAATATTTGCGAAGAAGAAAATTAGTTTATTCATAATTAATATATTAACAATCAGGTTACTCTTTAAATTGTTCCATGCGAAGGCAGAGCCTTCGCCCTGCTACATAAAATCAACGCCTCGAGACATCCACAAGCCACATCCACTGGACAGGTTCAGGCAAGTATCCATTCGGATACTCCCGACGGCCTCTAGTCTGAGAATTCCAGACATCTGGAAATGGATCTCTAACGATTACAGTGGTGATGCTTGGATACCCAAATTGGTCGATTACATAACTAACAGACGTAACCACAACTACATGCCCCGACTGAGAATTTGGCCCATAAGCAAGAATTATTGGTTTCCGCTGTGATAGGTGTCCAATAATTGTGGCAGCATCAGGTGAGCCACGATAGACCGAGGAACTTACCGCATAAGGAGCGCCTCGCCTATCTACATTCCAATTATTTAGGTTTCTCGAAATAATCTCAGCACTCCCACCAATTGCGGGAGGATTACCATACCAGTCAGATCCAAATGTCCGTCGAGCAATTTCCTCCTGCGTGATATCAACTTCATAGTAGTTAAGAACCATTTGTATACACGCAGCCCAACACCAAACTGGAGTCCTCTGACTAGATGTAATCCCTTCGAATTCGTCCGATCGAATGCCGACATACTGGGCTTGTGGCGCGGGAAAGAACTGAGCCTGCAGGTTAATGCTCAGTGTAAACAGTAGTGCGATTGCGATGGTTTTCATATTAGGTTTACAAATCAATTAATGTGTTTGGTGACATATTATAGACCCCGCAGATAATTACTTCTTATGAAGATTGTAAAAATACATTCGCCGCCGGGGACTGCGATTTCACCTAACGCCAATCCCCCGATAGTTGAAAGGCTGCCCAGTAATAGGGATGCGTGTGTGTGGGAAGCTCCGCTTCGTCTTCGAAGTCGAGTGCTCGCACGGAATCTGGGTCTCTGAAAATTTCGAGCTGAGCCTCGCGCATGGCATCCAGCTTGCTCATTTTCTTTTCCCAATAGTTCAGATAAAAACGCTCCATTAGCATGCGAGTCGCTCGGTCGTCCACCGTCCATAAACTCGCGATTGTGCTACGGGCACCTGATACTTGGAAGGCACGTTGGATCCCGAGTAATCCTTCCCCACCCGCCACATCGCCTAGGCCGGTTTCGCAGGCAGAGAGTGTCACCAAATCCACGCCTTCCAAGCTGAGGAAACTAATCTCGCGTGAGGTTAAAATGCCATCGTCGGAATTCTCCAGATCAGGCGTCAAATTTGCCCCGGAGAAGACGAGTCCGGAAAGTAAGTTAGGATCATAGCCGGAAAGTGCGGCACGTTGTTCACCTCCGATGCGAGAACGAGTAGAGGCAGCCGCACGGTTCTCCACTGAATGTGCCGACTTGACCTCAGGCGCGGCAAAGAAGCCATGCGTGGCAATGTGCAAGTGGTAATAGTTGCCCGCTTCTTTCCGGAAGACCAGCTCACTCGCACCGGAGCCATCGTAGCTGGCCACCGCTTCGTCTGGCGCACTGAACACATTACGAAAGAGGCGATCGATACGAGCGATTTCGCCAGCGGTCTCTGGCAAGCGTGTCCAGCTCGCACCGCCTCGAATCGAGCTCGCCAAAACGGAGCGATCACGCCGCCAACTTTTAGTCGCTTTGACAGGCACCGCCCCCTCACCTTCGCGCTGATCATAATCGACATCGCCAATCGTCATCAAACCTTTGGCCGCTTCACGGTTATGATCCCCGCGCAAGAGTGCTGGCAATAACTGCGGCACGGGCACCAGCGCCATGTGATGCGTTTCGATTAAGCGAGTCTCCTCAGAATCACCGGGCAAAGCGGCAAACGGCACCGAACCCAATACGCCATCCGGACATACGAGCAAGGTCTCGTGGCCCGCCATCGCCCCTTCAAGAGGATCCCAAATCAACTTTCGCAAAGCCCTTCCGCTCTCTGAATCATCCCGCCTCGAACCCAAGGCCATGCGCCATGCTTTGATCGCTTTTTCTATCGGTTCAAGGGCACCTAATTCATAGCGAATCACGGATTCAGCATTCACGGCGTGCACTAGCAACTGCTCGACTCCCTTCTGCTCATAGACAAAATAATCCAACAACAATGTTTCCTCAGGAAGAATGGACTGAAGTTCTCCTAGAGTCACTGGCTGCGTGCCTTCACGATAAGCCGAACTCATGGCATTTAATTCGCGCTCCAAAGACTCTTGCTTGGCCGCCAATGCATCCATCTGTACCTTCCACGCATCCACTTCAGACGGAGCTTCTGAATAACTTCCCGACAAAGCTGCAAGCTGAGCCGCGTTCGTCTGCAAGGCTTCAAAGATGGGAGTGACTTCTGGATCTTCCGCTGCCAGTCGCACTGCTCGCTGGCGCGTGAGGACGGCACCTTTCCAACTCAGGATCTGCTCAAAGCCTCCACCCTCTGTAAGCCCCTCGGCGGCTAAATATTTATCCAAGGAAAAACTCACTCGCTCTGCGGCACGTAACTGCTCCTGCTCCGACCTGAAGACGGAATCACGCTCCAACAATCGAACAGCGACCTCCAGAGCTTCACGGTAAAGTGGCAACGCCTCCTCAGGGCGACCAATCGAGTCCAAGCACGAGGCCAAATTCCTCAATCGCAAGCCGTAATCCGGATGCGACTTACCTAGAGCCGACTCCGTATTCAACAAGGCTTCACGAAAAAGCGGCAACGCTTCCTCGTAGCGCTCCATAGAGTAGAAACACGTGGCCAAATTATTCAAACACGTGCCGTAATACGGATGCGGTTTTCCCAGTGCTGACTCTGCATGCAGTAGAGCTTCACGCTGTAACAACAACGACTCTTCGGAACGACCAAGCGAATCTAAACACGCTGCCAGATTGCCTAAAAATACACTGTAATCCCGATGCGACTTACCCTGCGCCTGCGCCGCATTTAACAAAGCTTCGCGAAGCAATGGCAACGCTTCCTCGGAACGACCCAGAGTTTCCAAGCAGGCCGCCAAATTACTCAAACCCCTGCCGTAATCCGAGTGCGATTTTCCAGACGCTAACTCCAAATTCAATAAGGCTTCACGAAGTAGTGGCAACGCTTCCTCAGGGCGACCGAGCGAATCCAAACATAATGCTAAATTATTCAAATACGCGCCATAGTCAGGGTGCGCTTTTCCCATCACCGCCTCGGCGTTGGACAAAGCTTCACGGAAAAGTGGCAATGCTTCCGCAGAGCGCCCGAGCTCCTTAAGACAGCCCGCCAAACTATCCACACACGTCGCATAATCCGAATGTGACTTCCCTAGCGCCGACTCCGTATTCGACAGAGCGTCGCGATACAGCGGTAACGCTTCCTCGAGACGACCGAGTGATTCTAGGCAGCCCGCCAACTTATACAAACTCGTGCCATAGTCCGAGTTTGATTTCCCTAGAGCCGTTTCCGAAATCAACAAGGCTTCACGGTACAGCGGCAACGCTTCCTCATGACGACCTAGAGCTTCCAAACACACAGCCAAATTATTCAAGGCCGTACCATAAAGCGGACTCTCTCTTCCGGCCGTGGATTCCGTGTTTAGTAAAATCTGGCGGTACCGTGGCAACGCTTCCTCGGAGTGATTAAGCTCCAAATTCCCCACTATATTATTAAATAGCGCACCGTAATCTGGGCGCGATTTTTCGGATTCCACTAGAATAGCCGACTGAATTAAACTAAGCATCCCCTTCTCTATCAGAGGCTCAGAGGTACTTTCTGCCTCTAGTGCGGTTTCGCCCTGCGGGGCTTCCGGCTCTGCGGCCTGCATCGGCATGAGCACCCAGCCGACAAATAGACAATACGGCCAAAATGAGAAACTTTTAGATGGAATCAATCGTATCATAATTAGTCGTGGCGTTAGCGCCAATCCCCTGAGAGCTGAAAGGCTGCCCAGTAATAGGGGTGAACGCGAGCAGGAGCGGCGTCTTCGTCTTCGAAGTCGAGACCACGATTGGAGCCGGCTGTGCTGGCCGCAGTCATCTGGGCGAGCTGGGCTTCGCGTAGGGCATCCAGCTTGCTCATACCTTTTCCCCAATAGTTCGTGTAGAAGCGCTCCATCAGTTCGCGAGTGGCCAAATCGTCCACTGTCCAGAGACTTGCGATTGTGCTGCGCGCACCAGAGATTTGGAAGGCGCGTTGGATGCCGAGTAAACCCTCGCCACCCGCCACATCGCCGAGGCCTGTTTCGCAGGCGGACAGTGCGACGAGGCCGACGTCTTCGAGACTAAGAAAAGCGATCTCGCGGGAGGTCAAGATGCCGTCGTCCGTATCGCCCGATTCAACGGGGAGATTCGCTCCCGCAAAGACCAGGCCTGACAATAAGTTCGGATCGTAGCCGGAAATAGCCTGACGGCCTTCGTTTGAAAAACGACTGAGCCCTTCGCGGGTGTCATCCTCTGAAGTGTCCAGAGCCGACTTCACTTCGGGCGGGGCAAAGAAGCCATGCGTGGCAATGTGCAAGTGCCCGTGTTCGCCCGCTTGTTCGCGGAAAGTCGCCTCGTTCGCTGCGGTGCCTTGGAAGCTGACGACAGCCCCATCGGTCGCGGCGAAGGTTTCATGGTAGAGCCTTTCGATCGAGGCCACCTCGATCGAAGTTTGCGCGAGCGAGCCGAAGCTCGCGCCGCCACGAATCGAACTAGAGAGTAAGCCGCGCGAGGATTCTGGTTCGCTCGCTTCAGGCTCATCTGATTCGGCGCGTCGGTCATAGTCCACATCCCCAATCGTCATCAGCCCGGACTTGCCCTTGGCTCCATCAATACTCAGCAGCGCAGGCAAAAGCTGCGGAACCGGCACCAACGCTAAGCGATAATTCTCCAAGAGCCGCGCCCCATCGCTATCGGGCAATGCAGCAAAAGGGATCGTCCCGAGCACACTGTCAGGGCAGATTAGAACCATTTCACGGTCTGCTACAGAGCTTGCCAGCTGATCCCAAATCAACTCGCGAATCACCCCCCCGCTTGCGCGGTCATCGGCTCGCGAAAGTAAATCCGCACGCCAGGCAGACACTGCGTCTTGGATCAACGTAAATGCGCCGAGTTCGTAGCGGCTCACCGAATCGACATCGACCGCATGCACCAAAAGATGCGCTTCACCTTCTTTATGATACACGAAGTAATCCAAGAAAATAGCCCCTTCGGGAAGAATCGCTTGAAACGATTCGAGCGTTACCCGCTTCGTGCCTTCGCGATACACCGCGCTGGCGGCATTGAGTTCTCGCTCCATCACTTCCTGCTGCTCATGCAGTTCATCGAGCCGAGCCTTCCACGAGCTCACATGCGCAGGCTCGTCTGGATAATTACCCGACAATGCTGCGAGTTGAGCCGCATTCGCCTGCAAGGCTGCAAACATCGGAGCGACTTCAGGGTCTTCCGCCGCCAATCGAACCGCCCGCTGGCGGGTCAGAATTGCGCCTTTCCAGTTCAGGATCTGCTCAAAGCCTTCACTCTCAGTGACTCCTTCAGCGGCCAAATATTTATCTAAAGAACCACTCACTCGCTCGGCCGCAAATAACTGCTCCTGCTCCGATCTGAAAATGGAATCACGCTCTAATAGAGAAACCACGATCGTCAAAGCTTCCCGATACAACGGCAACGCTTCCTCGAAACGACCGATCCTCCCCAAACAGCCTGCCAAATTACTCAAACGCATACTATAATCTGGATGCGACTTTCCAAGAGTAGGCTCTGCATTCAACAAGGATTCGCGTAAAAGTGGCAATGCCTCATCAGAGCGATTTAAGGAATCCAAGCACAGAGCCAAATTGTTTAAATACATGCCATAATTTGGATGCGACTTACCCAATGCCGGTTCCAAATTCACCAGAGCTTCACGATACAGCGGCAACGCTTCCTCAAAACGGCCAAGAGCACTCAAGCAGCCTGCCAAATTATTCAATCGTATACCATAATCTGGGTGCGACTTACCGAGAGTAGACTCTGCGTTCAACAAGGCTTCACGTAAAAGCGGTAACGCTTCCTCGAAACGGCGAAGGAAATCTAGACAGCTCGCCAAATTGTTTAAATAAGCGCCGTAATCCCGATGCGACTTCCCGAGTGTTGATTCTGCATTTAGTAAGGCTTCACGGAAAAGCGGCAACGCTTCCTCGAAGCGACCGAGAGAATTCAGGCCCATCGCCAAACCATTCAATCGCATGCCGTAAATCGGGTGCGACTTACCCAGTTCCGATTCCGCATTCAACAAAGCTTCACGTAACAGTGGCAATGCTTCCTCAGAGCGACCTAGAAAATCCAAGCAGCTCCCCAAACTGTTCAAACAGATGCCGTAAGATGCGTGCGATTTCCCCAGCGCCGATTCTATATTCAACAAGGCGGCACGATACACTGGCAACGCTTCCACCGAACGCCCAAGTGAGCCTAGGCATTTAGCCAAATTATGTAGAATTTGGCCATAGGTCGGATCCGACTTTCCGAGAGCGGATTCAGAACTCAACAAGGCGGCTTCGTAGAGCGGTAACGCTTCCTCGAAACGTCCGAGATAGTTTAAGCAAAGAGCCAAATTGTGCAAACTGATGCCGTAATCTGAGTGCGACTTTCCCAGTGCCGTTTCCACATTCAACAAAGCCTCGCGAAGTAGCGGCAACGCTTCCTCGGAACGACCGAGAGAATTTAAGCAAAGAGCCAAGTTGTTTAAATGCGTGCCGTAATCTGGGTGCGACTTTTCAATTGCTGATTCCGCATTCAGCAAGGCTTCACGATACAATGGTAGAGCTTCCTCAAAGCGACCTAGAGAGCCCAAACACGCTGCCAAATTGTCCAAGGAGACGCCGTAATCAGGATGCGACTTTCCCACGGATGACTCCGCAAGTAGCAAGGCCTCCCGATACAGAGGTAACGCTTCCTCGTAATAACTCAAAAAATCCAAATATGCGGAATAATTATTCAAAGAGGCGACATAATCAGGATGCGACTTTCCGACCGACAACTCTGCACTTAACATGATCTCCCGATACAACGGCAATGCTTCTTCATAGCGTCCCAAAGCGTCCAAGCACCACGCTAGATTGTATAAACGCATGCCGTATTTTGGATGCAACTCACCCAGTGCCAATTCTGCATTTAGCAAGGCCTCTCTATGCAGCGTCAACGCTTCATCAAAGCGCCCCAGAGAGTCCAAACACCCGCCCAAATTACTCAAATGCGTACCGTATTTCGAATGCGACTCACCCAGTGTCAATTCTGCATTTAGCAATGCTTCACGATACAGCGGTAACGCCTCATCAAACCGATTCATAGATTCCAAACATCCGGCCAAATTGCTCAAACTCGTTCCGTAATTCGGGTGCGACCGACCAAGTGACGACTCTGTAATCAACAAATTTTCACGATACAACGGCAACGCTTCCTCAGGGCGACCAAGAGACTTCAAACACGAGGCCAAATTGTTCAGGCCAACCCCGAAATATGGATGTGACTTCCCGTATTGCTCAATAATTGCAGCGCGGAACATCTTCGCGTGGCTCAATGCCTGCTCATAATCACCCCCTTTCTTGGCGAGCCCATAGGCATTATGCGCCTCCATCGCGGCTTCGCTTGGCGCGGCCTCTGGCTCTGCTGCCTGCAACGGCACGAGCACCAACCCAGCCAATAGGTAATACAGCCAGAACGAGGAGCTTTTAGATAGAATCAATCGTATCATAATTGGTAAAGTGCCTAGCGCCAATCTCCCGACAGTTGAAAGGCTGCCCAATAGTAAGGATGCGTGCGAGTGGGGAGCTTTTCCTCGTCTTCGAAATCGGGCGCCCGCACAGAATCCGGGTCTCTGAAAATTTCGAGTTGAGCCTCACGCATCGCGTCCAGCTTGCTCATTTTCTTTTCCCAATAATTTAAGTAAAAACGCTCCATTAACATGCGGGTCGCTCGGTCGTCCACCGTCCATAAGCTCGCGATCGTGCTACGGGCACCCGATACTTGGAAGGCACGTTGAATCCCCAAGAGCCCTTCCCCGCCGGCCACATCGCCTAATCCGGTCTCACAAGCTGAAAGTGTCACAAGGTCGACGCCCTCTAAACTCAAAAAGCTGATTTCGCGCGACGTGAGAATACCATCATCCGAATTCTCTAGGTCGGGCGTCAAATTCGCCCCGGAAAAGACGAGCCCGGAAAGAAGGTTGGGATCATAGCCTGAAAGTGACGAGCGATGTTCGTCCCCAAAACCTGAACGAGTGGACCCAGACTCACGATTCTCTACTGCAAGAGCGGACTTGACCTCGGGGGCGGCAAAAAATCCGTGCGTGGCAATATGTAGATGATAATACTGCCCCGCTTCTTCTCGAAAGACCAACTCACTCGCACCGGAGCCATCATAGCTGGCCACTGCTTCGTCCGGCGCATTGAACACATCACGGAAAAGACGGTCTATTCGAGCGATTTCGCCAGCAGTCTCCGGCAAAGGCGTCCAGCTTACACCGCCCCGAATCGAACTCGCCAAAACAGAACGATCACGACGCCAGCTTTCAGAAGCTTCCACGGGCGCGTCAGTCTCACCCTCGCGTTGATCGTAATCAACATCGCCAATCGTCATCAAACCTTTGCCCGCTTCACGATTGTGATCCCCGCGCAAGAGCGCCGGCAAAAGCTGCGGGACAGGCACTAGCGCCATGCGATGTTTTTCGATTAATCGAGTTTCCCCAGACTCACCGGGCAGAGCCGCAAACGGGACCGAGCCTAAAGGGCCATCCGGACATACGAGCAATGTCTCGTGGCCTGCAATCGCCTCGGACAGAGGATCCCAAATCAATTTTCGCAAGGCTCTGCCACTTTCTGCATCGTTCAATCTCGACCCCAATGCCTGACGCCATGCTCTAATCGCGCGTTCAATCGGTTCAAGGGCACCCAATTCATAGCGAGTCACGGAGTCAGCATCCACTGCATGTACCAGCAATTGCTCCACTCCCGCCCGTTCATAGACAAAATAATCTAATAACAGTGCATTATCCTGCAAAACTGACTGCAGTTCCTCCAGTGTCACTCGCTTAGTGCCTTCGCGATAGACTGAACTCATCGCATTTAGCTCGCGCTCCAAAGTCTCCTGATTGTCCGTCAATGCATCCATCTGCGCCTTCCACGCATCAACTTCCGAAAGGGCTTCAGGGTAATTTCCCGACAAGGCTGCAAGCTGAGCCGCATTCGCCTGCAAGGCTTCGAAAATAGGCGCGACCTCTGGATCTTCCGCCGCCAGACGCACCGCTCGCTGGCGGGTGAGCACCGCACCTTTCCAACGGAGAACTTGCTCAAAGCCTTCGCTCTCTGACACCTCTTTCGCGGCTATATAGTTATCTAAGTAACGACTGACCCTCTCCGCGGCACGTAGCTGTTCTTGCTCCGATCGAAAGACAGAATCACGCTCCAACAAACGAACAGCGACTTCCAAGGATTCCCGAAACTGTGGCAACGCTTCCTCAAAGCGACCGAGAGATTCCAAAACGGAGCCCACATTGCTTAATCGCTGTCCATAAATCTGATGCGACTTCCCGAGCGCCAACTCCCCATTTAACAAGGCTTCACGAAGCAGCTGCAAAGCTTCCTCGGAGCGACCGAGGGAGTCCAAACATGCGGCCAGATTATTCAAAATCGCACTGTAATACCGATGCGACTTACCCAGCGCCAACTCAGTATTTAGCAAGGCTTCACGATGCAGCGGTAACGCTTCCTCAAAGCGACCAAGAGAATTCAAATACGATCCTACATTTAACAAATACAAGCCGTAATCCGGATGCGTTTTACCCAATGCCAATTCTGCATTTATCAATGCTTCCCGAGACAGTGCTAAAGCTTCCTCGTAGCGACCAAGAGAATTCAAAATTCCAGCCAAATTGTTCAAACACGTTCCGTAATCCGGATCCATCTTACCCCGAACCGACTCCGCATACAACAACGCCTCCCGGGACAGTGCTAAAGCTTCCTCAAAACGACCAAGAGAATTCAAACATAAAGCCAAACCGTTTAAACTCGCACTGTAATACCGATGCGACTTACCCAGTACCAACTCAGTATTTAGCAAGGCCTCACGATACAGCGGTAAAGCTTCATCGTAGCGACCAAGGAAATCCAAAATTGCAGCCAAACCGCTCAATCTCTCGCCGTAAACCTGATGCTTCTTACCCAGTGACACCTCTGCATTTAACAACGCCTCCCGACACAGCGATAAAGCTTCATCATAATGACCCAAAAAGGACAAATTCTCGGCCAAATTATACAAGCTGGTTCCATATTTCGAGTCCGACTTTCCCAGTGTTATTTCCGTAATTAACAAGGCCTCTCTATGCAGTGGCAAAGCTTCATCATAGCGACTCAAAGAACCCAAACACCCCGCCAAATTGTTCAAACTCGCGCCGTAATGCCAGTGCTCCTTACCCATCGTCATCTCAACATTTAACAGAACCTCTCGATACAAAGGTAACGCTTCTTCAAAGCGACTCAAAGAATTCAAGCATCTCGCCAACAGATACAAACTAAAGCCGTAATCCGAATGCGACTTACCCTGCACCAACTCCACTTTTAGCAAGATTTCTCTATACAGCGGTAAAGCTTCATCAAAGCGACTCAAAGAATCCAAACACCCCGCCAAATTGACCAAACTCCTGATATAATCCATATGCGACTCACCATATTGCTCAATAATTGCAGCCTGAAACGCCTGCGCATGCCTCAATGCTTCTTCATAATCACCCTCATCCATTGCGAAGTCGTAAGCACTATTCGCTTCCACCGCTGCTTCGCTCGGAGCGGCCTCTGGCTCTGCGGCATGCACCGGCACAAGCACCAACCCAGCCAATAGGTAATACAGCCAGAACGAGGAGCTTTTAGATAGAATCAATCGTATCATAATTGGTAAGCGGGTGGTCATTATTTACATCTGTTCGTGGTATTAAATTGGTTACGCTAGATCACTCCTTATCGTGGATAAATAGTGTCCACTCGGGCGCGATCCTCCTGCGGCTCCGATTGATGCTCGTTAGCTACGGGAATACTCCATTCCGCAGTGTTTCGTGCAAAATCAAAGATGGCAGGACGCTGAACCACTTCGATGACTTCGTCACCAGCAGTCGCTTCCCACTCAAACTCCAGGCCTCGTCCGATTGGAACGAAAGTTCCCGATGTTAGATCTGCATACAATTGTGGCACACGAGCCGCCCCGTATTGCAATAGCTCCATCGCAGAGACAGAATTATCGACTGGCATGCTGTCCGCCTGCCCGGCAACTAAGCCTTCTCGGATAATCGCAAATGTAAGGGCTCCGTGTTGTAGTTCATCACTCTCGATCGCCACAAACTCCGCCTGGCTCGCAGTGATCACACGCATGCCTTTATCGTAGGCCAACTGTCCTAACCCGCGACTGCCCATCGGGCCTGGCTTGAAGCCCGCGCCTTCCACACTCGCGGCAGAATTACACGCATCAATAATTAGCAGAAATGAACCTGCGTCGATACGCTCAAAGTAATCTGCCAATAAATCGCTATCAAAGGTGCTGCTTAAAAGCGCCTCATCCACTGCACGGCTATCACCGCTCAGAATGTCTGAAAGGAACAGGTGAAACTTCCCTCCCGCATCAGCGTATCCATGCCCCGAAAAACTAAAAACGACCAAATCATCTGGTCGAGTGGCATCAAATCCCGCCGCACTTAATCCTTCGGAATCTCCTGCCGCGTCGAATTCATCTCCCGCCAAGACACCCAACAATCCGCGAAGGTCGGATTTTGTAGCGCTGCTTTTCAACTCGCCATTACTGTCACGCTCAGAAGAGAGCACGGTCGCATGCACTTCATCGAAATCCTCACTGGCATTCAGCCCTGCTTCCATGAATTGATTAATAGCATGGGCATCTGCCGCAGCATACCGTAAGTCCCAATCTGAATTATCATACGCATTCACACCCACCGACACGATGAAGGCGCGCCGCTTCGCCTTTTTTGGATTTTTGATTTGATAGGACTTGCGGGCATTTTCGGATTTAATGCCATCTCCATTTAACGCATAGGCAGAGAATTGAACCTTTTCGACTCCACGAGGGAGCGCGATTTTTTCAAACTCCACAATTTCAGAAGTGCTGCGCCGAGTCACCTTCTCGAACCCATGCTTCCCGACTAGCTGTCCATCGCGAAACAATTTTAATTCACTGAGAGACGAGGCCTCTTTTTGAGCAACACGCACGCTTACGTTAGTTAGATCTTCACCGACAGATTCGATCGCTTCGATCCTCAGTTCTGGCTGATTACGATCCAAGTCCTTCAGTTCCGGAAGTGCAGTGAATTGCTCCCCCGCCAAGAGGCGCACTAATAATCGAGGTTCAAAATAATCTCGATAAAACAGAGCCAACGGACGTGGCCGCATAGGCTCATCACTAAGAACCCAAGCAATCCCATTCGAATCCGCAGGGTCTGATGCATCATAACGCCCCGAAGGGGAAACGACAGCCCACCCAGAATCATGAAATGCAGATAACACTGCGGTGGGCTGATTACTCTCCGACTGATTATTGAGCACATACAACTCAACCGCACCGCCTGCATTGATGATCGCGAGACGATCTCCTGCTGGAGAAAAATCCACACAGCTCCTCGAGCGCGGAGCGACTGGAAGTATTCGAGCATCTCCTGTTTCAATATTCAACAATAGGGAGTCCTCGCCTCCGCTCAAAAGCAAGTGCTTCATTCCTGAATCACTGACAGCAAACTCTAAACCCGAAATTCCACGCGGAGAGGTAAAGATCAATTCCTCCCCATCCACCGAGTATAGTTCAATTCCTCCTGCTGGACTGAGCTTCACAATTCCAATCATACGCTCACCTGCAGTAACAGGACGAGCGACAGGTGCATTCGGCTCCCAAAACGTATCAATTACGCCGTCATAGGCAACTGAACCCGTTTTAGTTTCAACCACTTGAAACGTGCCTGAAATCGACGAGATTTGATTTAGGATAAACTGCCCATTCTCACTGAAAAGTAGAAGTTCACTTCCATCTACCGAAGCTGGACTGTAAAGTTTACTATCCTCAAATACGGATAATTTTCCACCTTCAGATACCGCCCACATATCCAGCTCTGAATGCAGCGCCACATCGGTATAGGTGCTAGACTCAATCGGGCGTTTAACAAAACCCTCAGCATTTACATCTAAGGCGAAATCTCCTCCCAAATCACGAACAGTCAGAGCGACACGGCCTTCATCAACATAGAGCGAACTCACAGCCGTGAAAGAGTCAGAAAACAATTCTGCCGGGAAAGCCCACTTCCTATGCGACTCACTGCCAGACCAAGCGTAAACACCTCCCCCGTCTTGATCACATAAATAAAGGACTTTGTTACCAAAGAAAGAACAGGAGCTCCCTGATACCCCAGGGCCCATAATATCTGGATCATGGTGAAACTGCTGAACCACTTTCCCCTCATTTAAGTTCCAAAAAGACGACACCGACGTCCCCTGCATCAAGAGAGCTTGACCATCCGCAGAAAATTGCACTCCCGTCGTACTAATCAATTTCGAGTTCAGCGTCGAAGGAGCAGAACCCGTCTCAACGTCCCACAACTCGATCGCATCGGCATCCGTCCAACCATCGTGAATGCTCACGATCCAACGCCCATCTACGGTCGTTTGCATCTGCTTAAAACTAGCGCGGCTAGAACCGTGCACGCCTCCGTGAGGACGATCAAATTTCAACGTCCGCCTACTCTCGAGGGCAGGTATAGAAACCAGTGCGATTTCTCCTGAAGGCTGATCGGCCTCTCCCGCCCCCAAATAGTATGCTCCTCGAATGGCAACCGCGATAGTCTTCTCATCGATTCGATTAATCTGGCTCAAGCTACGATCCGACAACTTCACTTCCTTAAGCACCCGTTCGCGCTTAAAGTCATAGAGTAATAAACGCCCACCCTCCAAACCGACGACGACTTGGTGCTTCGATAGCATCAACATGCACGACACTTCCTGTTCGTCGAAGTGAGTCGTTCGGCGTTGGCTATTTTCAGCGAGTTGAAGCCACTCCATGCGCCCATCACGATAGAGCAGACAGACTGCATCTTTGTCAGGAGCTAGTGACACTTTGGTAACAACGCTATCCTCAGATTCACGGGCTCCAATTTCAGTCCGCTCATCATCCACACTAGAAGTCTCCCCCATTTTGATTAAGACACAGCGACCATAGCGGTTATAATTAAACACCTGATCTTCGCTCTCAAGAAACATGGAAACACCAAGAGGTAATTTTCGAAGCAATTCCCCCGTCGCCGTGTCTCGCATTTCGGAACTCGAAGCTGAAACGATTATTTTGCTACCATCGAAAGAAAGACTGATGCGCTCTGGGGACGTGGATGACAGCTGTAATTGATTAAATAGCAGACCTGATTTTCGATCAAAAAAGCGAATCACCGAAGTGTCGTCTGCAACTGCAATCACACGACCATCTCCGGAAATATCTAACAGGCGACCATTCACGCCTGTATCCTGCACCTGCAAACGAACCGTAGGCTCATCATCGCCAATCGCTGCCATTTCCTTTTTAAGGTCATATACTTCAACAACATCATCAGTGCTAGCCCCAGCGAACCATCGTCCATCGGAACTGAAAGTATAGCTAAGAAATGACTTCGTAGCGCACTCCAATAGTGGTTGCTTCTCACTCAAACTCCAGACTGAGGATGCCCCGCCCTCGGCTTGAGAGCCGATCAAAAGGTCTGAACCACAGACACGCGCATCCACAGTCAAACTACCATCAGGTAAGCTCCATGGCTTTTGCACTGCTTTCAATGTCTCTAAATCGACACGATATACAACGTCTAGATCCCGATCAAGCAGTGTTCGAATGGCAATAAATTCCTTTGTGTCCTCCGATAAAAAAACCTTCGAGATATAACCATCCTCTTTCTCTAGTGATTTCAGCCACTTAGAGGCATCTATCACACGGGTAGAATCCGCGACACCTAGCTGGCGTGTTTGTATAGTTTTCGCATCCTCATCAAAAAACAATTCCAAGCCAGACGCAGAAATTTGGGGAGTGGGCCCATAGCTATTTTCATACGAAATTGATTCAATGGCATGAGTCTCCAAGTGGACGACAAATGCATCATCCCATGCATACTCAGGACGTAGATACAAACTTTGATCATCGTTTATAAATATGAAATCCCCTAAACCACCAAGCTTTAGTCCGCTGGATTCCTTTGATAATTTTTTCTCAAATACCAAATTCCCAGACGCAAAATCACGAATCTCAAGCGCTCCTGAATCATGATTATAAATCGCCACACGCTCTCCAGCATGATCAATCGCAATATCAAAATTGTGATACTCTGGAGGTAGAGATACACGAAAATCCACCACTCCTGTTTTTAAATTTAGCCGATTGACTCGGCTCAGGTTAGTCTCAGGGATCGCCAGATACTGACTGTTTCCCGAAAACTGAGGAACTTTTGAATTAGTGAACGCCTCCACTTGAATATCCGGGGCGCGAGCAGACGCAATGTGCCCACAGAGCCCTAAAAATACAAAACAGGAAATGGCATGCGCAATTACGTAAACCTGCCTGACTCCGATTGATTCAAGTTTTCCGCGCATTATCGTATGACTCACATGAAACAATTATAAGACTCGTAAACTGGCTTACTTCACGGTGATCCAAGGCAGCACTTCAATGGTGAGGTTTTTCACCTCTGATGCGGGCAGGCCGCGAGTTTGTGAAGCACCTGTGCTTTCGCCGAAGAGCGTCGCGTTAAAGAGGCTGCGAATTGGGTCGCCACGGGTGGGCACGGAACGAGAGCGCTCCAGAGAGGGTTGCGCGAGGTAGGACATGTCGAGCGGTGAGACGGAATCTCCGCGCACGGCGATGGCGATGAGCTGCTCGGGGCCGATCGCGCTGTCGGACACTCGGAAACGGCGCGATTGGATCGACTGGCTAGGCTGAACGCGATTATCGACGCCGCGCGCCAAAAGCGGGGTGATGCCGAAATGTGCATCCACAAAAAGTAGAGTCGCATCTGCGGGCTCGCTGCCTTCGTTATAAACACGAAAGGAGTAGCGGTTACCCACCTGCAGCGTGCGACTGCGGACATCGCTAAAATCGACCACAGTGCCCTCCAGGTCTTCTTTGGCGGCATGTTGAAGAACTTCTAGACGCAAGCGAATCTTAGCTTTGCTTCCCGCGGAAGCGGCCACGCTGGTGCCTAAATTCATGAGACAGTGAGCACGGGCTATTTTTGAAAGAGTCGTGTCTAGATCGACGACGACACCCTCCTTAATTTCGCAAGCAAACTTCCGGATTCCGGGTTGATTGCTCAGCACGCCATCGAGCGAACGCGAGCTTTCCTCCGCGCTCAAAGCTTCGCTTGCGGGCTGCAGGACGATTCGATCGGCAAAGGGCTCGGACGTGAGCACCCAATCCGCGTCCACTAACGTGTCCACATACTGGATAAGGTTTCCCCGCTTCTCAGATAATTCGGTTAAGGAATGATGGACCGCTGATTCCAGTTCCGAAGAGTCTTCCACCAGAATCGGCTGCTCTTCGGCGGAAGCGCGCTCTTGCAAAGCAATCCGTACCGACTGATCACCGTAATCGATAAAGGCAGGCACTAAACGCCCTGCGACCTGAATAGATTCGGCGGCGGGAGACGCTTTACCTTGGTAAGCATGTGGCACGACGAGCGCGACGAGCGGCTGAGCTTCGATCACCCTCACATAGCCAACCGATTGATCGGCATTTTTCGCACCTGCTGGCGGAAAGACCTCTAAGATGCTCCCGATATTTAGGCCACGAATCTGCCCGGCTGAAATAATCCATTCTTCTTTTTTAAACTTTTGGCGACGGATAAGGATGCGTTCCTGATCGGGCCACTCACTTAGCCCAAGCACTTGACGGTTGAGCGCATTCCCCTCGACCACGGGTGTGGGCTTGACCCGCCCCATCGCTCGGTAGTTGAGGTAAATCTTATCCGCCAGATCGTTATAGCTGAGCCCTTCGGGAGACTGCTTCAAAGCCTGGATTAAGGTGTAGGTAAATAGGCCGTAGGTCTTTCCTCCACGCGGCATCGGCTTCTCTGGAGTCTGCTCCTCTGGCTGTGCGGCCGACATGACGACGATCCCCCCCATTGAATTGGAGTCCTCTGGGATGACTTCAAAGACTTGATCTTGATGCGTGGCAGCGCCACGCGTCAGGGATGGGAGGGGCGTTGCATTGGCTTCGGCTTGCACCATGAGCTCACGAAGCTGTGCCCGCTCTTCAACCGTCTGGGCGAAATCGATCAGTGGTAGTTTACGCGAGCGCTCGATGGTTTCCTCGGCGCTGCGACTGGCGGTGCCCGAATGGCAAAAATCTGCGACGAACCAGACAAATGCGCCCTTACTGCGGACAGCGGTCAAAAAGGCACCGATCTCGTCGTCCGAGATCGCATTTTCGATTTTTTGGACTCCGTAATTAAAATTCGCGCCCACATCGGCAGGTAGGAAGACCTCGTCTAAGCCATCTGGCTCGGGATCATTTGGGTCTTCGTCTGCGATCTGGCGACTGCCGTGCCCGCCCATGTAGAGGACGAGTTGATCGCCCGCCTGGACGCGTGATTCGGTCGCCGCAAATTCGCGCAGGATGTTTGCTCGAGTCGGGCGCTGGGCGGGTTTGCCATCCGCGACAGCCTCGGTCAGGCTCACGATATTCTCGTCCTTGAACTCAAAATCAGCGAGCACCTCACGAAAAAGCGCGGCATCATTGCCTGGCCCATAGAGGTGCTTCTTCTCATCAAAGTTGTCGTATTTGGTGACACCCACGAGCAGGGCGTGATTGGCCGCACCTGCAGATTGCGCGATCAAGGCGCAGCAGACGACCGAGATTACGGCTCTTAAATCAAAATTTAGTGAATATCTCATTTTTCTGCCTCCTTTACTTATTTCCTACCCTCAGGCTACTTTTTGATGCCTTGCCCTGGCTGTTTGCCTGAGGCGCCGTCGGGATAGTAGAGGCCATCTTCACCAAAACCTCCGCCTGAACTGGGTTTCCCGGTGTCACCGCCACTCCCAGGTTCTTTGCCTCCTTGCGGTTGCCCAGACTTCTCGGCACCAGAACCATATCGGGCTGCCTGTAGCGGCTCTGCTGGCAAATTTGCGAGAAAGTCCAGCATTTCCTTTTTGTGGATGTAGTAGTAACGCTCAGTGACTTGCTCTCCATCCATGATGGATGCATGGCAAATACCGACAACTTCCCCTGATTCATTCAAGAGGGGTCCGCCAGAATCCCCTCCGACGCAGGAGGCGGTGCTTTCGATGAGCAAAACATCGGCCGACTCTCCAAGCATCTCTGCCCGCACTTCATCCATCATCGCCTCCTGTCTCGGCTTAGGCTCGTGTTCAAAATTTGGCATTTCCGATGCCATATGCTGCCGGATTTGATCTTCATAGAGCCGTATGCGGTCTTGGCGATTTACGGCCGAGATGGCTCCCACCTTAATCGCCCAGCGAAAACCAAGGGCTCCGTTGCCGATCAGGGCAACACCCTCCCCCGGTAAAACTGGGCTTGGGCTAAGCTCAAGTGCGCGAGCCCCTAGCCCTGATCGAATCGATGCATCCTGAATCCTGATTAATGCCAGATCTGAGGCTTCATCGCTGGCATAAACGATGCCTTCAAGCGTATCAGTGGAAACCTCCATCAGGCCATCGGCGGCAAGATCGCCCAACTCGATTTGTACGATGTAGTGGCCGTCCGCGTTTGTTTCGGCGCCGTCTACGACGTGGTAATTGGTCAGTATGTCGCCCCCCTCAATAATAAAGCCGGAGCCATAACCATTCCCGAGGCGAATCAAAACAACAGATGGGGCGGCATCATGGTAAATCCCAGACCATGCACCACGCGAACGTTCATCAAGAGGCACTAAGGCTGCATCTGCGTTACCAATCGGTAAAATGGAATTTCGAAGTGCCGATAAATCGATTCCGACTTCGTCATTTGCGATTAAGCCCGAAAGCGTCGTTACGAGGAGGATAGAGCTAAGTATTTTCATAGGATCGTATGGTTTAGTTAAAGAAATGCCACGGCTGCACAAAATAAGATAGTTTCTGCCACGATATCTTATGAAAAAAATCGCATTAACTACCCATCACTGCCCCTTTCCGGGAATTAGCCCGCTTAATAACGGCGCAAGGCTCAGAAACCCCTTGCTCTACTTATAGCCCCCATTAGATTAGCCACAAGGTCGGATTACAAAGGGAATAGATGAGTATTAGGATTAGGAACGCGTAGAATCAATGACTCATCCTCAAATGGAAGCCCCCTCTTGCCCAAACAGTGCCTTGGAAGCGCATTACAGGGAGTGGCATCATTCGATCGTGGCTAAAGCTTACTTTATAGTTGGCAATACAGACGACGCCAAGGACATCGCACAAGAGGCCTATCTACGCCTCGCGGGGCAAAATTATACTACTATCAAAAACCCGAGGGCCTGGCTGCTGACGGTCGCCCGAAATCTCGCGCTGAAACGGTTAACTAAAAAGAGAAGACTCGCTGATGGGGATATAAGCGAGCGTTACGATCTAGACTCCGACACTCCAAGCCCAGCTGAACTCGCGCAGCGCAAGGAGTTCAAACAGGAGGCAGTCCAAGCCCTACTACAGCTACCTTTAGCCCAGAGGGAAGCAGTTGAATTGATCTACCTACAGCAACTGAGCCCAAAAGACGCAGCTTTAGTCATGAATAAGAATGCCAACGCAGTTTATCAGCTAACTCATAGTGGCCTCGCTAAGCTGAAAATAATTTTAGAACAAAAAAATAAGCAATCGGTAGCGGTTGGGTCTATCAATTAGACAATTAGCCCAAATGACTCCCTCGAACATACCTGAAGACCTCCAAGACATTGATGCACGCCTGCGCAATGAAGGTGCAGACGCGATGTCCGACGAACGCTTTACATTCAGCGAAGACGATACGCAGCAGTTTTTTTTCCGACTACGCGCCCAAAAAGAAAAACCCAGTAAGCTGGGCACCTACCGGCAGAATTTGATTCCCTTCCTTGTCGGCGCCATCGCGGCATGTTTCGCATTCGCAATCGTGCTACAATTACAAAAGAGCGAATATCGGGAGCAATACAGAGGAGGCGCGACCACAGAACCAAGCAGCGAAGAAATAGAATACATTGTTGAAGGTGCATTCATCGCATTACCTCCAGAGTTTTCTGCAGAACTCGAAGATATCTTACGCCAGTATCATGCTTCAGAACAAACAAATACATCGACCGCGGTTTATAACGAACTGATCACCGCAATCTCGAAATATCTCAGTTTGTACGCATCGAGTAAAGCTGGAGAACCCGCGTGGAATGCCGCAGAGGCATTTCTCGAAATCGAACAGGCTTTGGCTGCCCTAAAGGGTGAATTCAGTAAAGCTGATTCACCCTAAAAAATATTTTTCAATTTATTAATAAGAAATCTCTAAGTCGAAGGTCTCTAAAACTGGAACTTCATCCAAAACAAAAACAAAAATCCAAACATACTATGAAAATACTAACACACACCACACTTCTCACATCTTGCCTTCTTTTCGCAAGTGTGAGTTACGCCGACTCCACCCAAGCGGAATTGCCACCAGTCAAGGGTGAGATCACCGCGAAAGTAGAAGCAGTCGAAGCGCTTGCCCTCGCCTCTAAATTGGCAGCCTATGGCCAAGAAAACCAGATGCCTGAAGCTCTGATCACTGCAGCACTGATCTTGCACAGAACACCGACAGAAGCTGCAGTTGCCAAAGAAGCATCTGAAGGAGAAGTAGCGACCAAGGAAAGTACCAGTATTCCACTAAACGCAGAAGCACTGGTCGCAGCTGCAGCCGAGATGCCTGGCGGTGAAAGCTTGGCAGAAGTTGCCAGCGATACCATCTCGGAAAGAGCCAAAGGTGACGTAACTGGCCCAAACGCTATTGAAGAAGTAGTCGCCGCAAATCGCTCAGACACCTATCGCATTCAGTTCAGAGGGGGTGAGATCGCGGCCGTCACCATTGATGGCGACGGCGACACTGATCTGGATCTCTATATTTATGATTCCAACAACAATAGCGTCGTCTCTAGTATCGAAGCTTCTGACAATGAGAGTGTTGCCTTCACCCCAGCACGCGCAGGTTACTACACCGTCGAAGTGAAGAACCGCGGCAGTGTTGCCAATATTTACTCACTCTGGACAAACTAATCGCCGTTTGCTCCGCGTTAAAAAAAATCAACTGGAAAAACAGAAATGAACCAAAAAAAATCACGCACATCAGGAAGTCTTCCGAAGACGGATGTCTGGGTAAAAACGCTTCTAGTCGCGATAGTCGCGATGCTCACCAGTCAACTAGGCGCACTCGCCAATCATAGTAACTCTCTCGACCGCGATGGTTGCTGGGATGCCTTAACCTTCTCAGGAGCAAACTGCCTAGTGGTGCACGATGTTTACTGGCGCGACACCAAGCTCATCGTAAAATATAGAAATCAATGCGACTATCGTATCTATACTAGATTTTGCAACGAGCGGCGATCTGGGTCAGAGGACTGTGGCGCTTCCGGCATCGGACCCGGATCCATTAAAACCTGGTCTACCTATGAAGCAAATGGCCGATATAATTTCATCTCGGTAGGATCGGACATTGGCAGCAAAGACTGGGTTTGCTCGGGCAAAATCAGCAACTGGAGTGACTAAGTCGCCGCTGCAATCTGAACTCATTACAGCGTCCTAGAACACGATATTACGAAGCAGACCACTGTCACTAGTGGTCTGCTTTTTAATACCATCTCGCATCGAATAGCCTGATCCGCATCGCCAGAAATTTAAGCACATGAGACAAAAAGCCAGCATACTCGCAGTCCTACTTTTATCCATAGCTGGAAGCATTTTAGCGGCCTACCTAAACTATGAACATTTGTTTGGAACCGGGCAGTGCCACTCCGGGGGTAATTGTGGAGATGTGCTCAGTAGCGAGTATTCCACATTTGCCGGAATCCCAATCGCAGCATTCGGTTTAGGATTGTGCGCTGCTTTGACTTACTGCGCGTGGCGAAGCCTCTTCCCCTTAGGCAAATCAGGCCGCTACGACATTCTACTCGCGGTCAGCATCGTCGGGGTACTGCCCATCCCGTATCTGATCTACTTACAAGCTGCGGTCATACAGTCTTGGTGCATCTATTGCCTATCACTTTCGGGCATCCTGATTACAAATTTTCTGCTTTTGGTCATTAATAGAGAATCCGCTGGCAGACATGCCCTCAAGTCTTACGAAACCATTGCGATACTTGCCTTATTAGCGATACCGCCATCCTCGATGAAGCTTTTGAAGACGGGCATCGAAACGAAGCTTCATCCAAGAGGGGAGAATCCAATAATTGCGACAATTGACGAACGAGACATACACCTCAATGAGCTTAAAAAAGCCGTTCAACTCGAATTATACACGAAAGAGAATGAACTGCGTATCACTTGGCTAGAGCAACAAATTCTGGAAACTGCGGCCAAAAATATCGGCCTTACGCTAGATCAATATGTCATCCAAAAAGTTTACGCTTCAATAGAAGTTTCGGACAGTGAAGTCCAAGCATTCTACGAACAGGTTAAACATGATATCCCTGGAGGCGAAGCAACTGACAATATCTTACAAAATATCAAAAATCAGATTGGTAAGATGAAAGGGAAGGACGCGATAAGTCAGCATATAGAAATGCTAAAAGAACGATTCGAATACAGCTACTCACCACCCATATCGGAGCGCCTACTTATTGGCTCTGATTTCGGTGACGCCCCGTCATACGGCTCCGAAATGGCTCCTATCACTCTCGTCGTCTTTTCCGATTTCAACTGCTCTCACTGCGCAAGGGCGCACAGTGAACTAGTCGATAAAGTCGACGAGTATCCAGGTCAGGTACGCTTGGTTTATAAAAACTTCCCTGTCTATTCAGAGCAAAACGGAGAGGCCGCCGCAAAAGTCGCTGCATGCGCCCGTTTTCAAAATAAATTCTGGGAAGTGGCTGAATTACTATTTGAACGTGAGTTTGAAAGCTTTGATGACTCAATTTTGGTAATTATAGCCGAAGAAACTGATCTGGATCTCACACTCCTAAGGCAACACATGAGTGACGGATCTGCCGAAGAAGTAGTCAGAACAGACATCGAAGAAGGCCGCGGCCTAGGCCTGTATGCAACTCCTAGCATGTTCGTGAATGGAAGGTATGTCGGCTATTTGCAGCCACAAGAATTGGAGCAATTTATTATGACTGAACTGGAGATTGCAGAGTGATTTGGAGACTGGGCATTTACAACATCTCGAATAAGCGACCAACTAGAGCATGTCACTTGGCCATCTTCCAATGTCTAAAGTCTAAATAAGTCGCAGGTAATTATAATTCAACATATCAACTTACGATTCGAGCAATGCTCCAAGAATTCATCCTGAATTATATCCATAAAAACTTTCACCCCGGGGAACGGACTTTCGACAACTCCCTCGGAATCTTCCGAGCAATAGTAGTTGGCGCCAATCGGAATGACTCGAGCATAGCCCATAGCTCGTGCAAGTTCATTCGTATGCGACCCGCAGTTTTGAAAGAGCAAAATCGGACAATCGATCTCATGATTTTGCAACCACTGAAGCATCGGGTAACGCACTCCAACTCTTTGCCACTCAAGTGCCACAAGGTTACTGCTCATTCGCACGCGCTCAACTTCTTCTTCAATGTGTTGAAGGGGATTCACCCAAATCGAGCCGAAACCTAAATGCTCATATAGTTCCGCCCAACTCGACACCAGCGACCTTGGCAGGATTAGGGTAATCGGGTGCTCTTCTAAAATCTGACTCATCCTCGTGATAATCAGAGTTTGTTGCCCAGAATTTTTTCCGCATTTTCTCGGTTCAGCTTTCCCCGCTGATCCACCGGAAAAGTGTCCACGCAGACCATCCGCTTAGAGATCTTATAGCTCACGAGCGTTCCGCGGAGACGCTCTCCCGCCAAAACTACACCACCACGATGCTGGTAGGAAGACCACAAGCGATGGCCCCCACTCGGTGTCGGGCAGACCGACGTCCAACATCTCGATCAGAGCCGATGCGATGTCAGCTTTGTTCATCCCCCAGAATCTGAAAACAGTCGCTCTAAGTGCAACTGCGGGGTATATGAATTACACTACTTAGCTCTCGGACGGACGCCTAGTGCCAGACCTAGGGCCGCTAACCCTAATAATAGCGGGGTGCTTTTCGCCTCAGGCACAGTCGTCAAGGAGAGGAAGGGCACGGCTAGCCCAGTCGGGCCACTCCCAGTCTCCAGATCAGAGAGGCCGAAGATCAATTCACTCATTTCGCCACCCGGGTCTAAGATTGTAAGATCCCCCATTCGACCCGTTAAGGTGACTTCGGCTCCCAAATTAGCGTTGAGTAATGCCAGCCCTATCTCATTGAGCGGAATTATGATCTCTGACGAAGGTGGAGGCGTAATCGTTGAAAATAAAGTTCCATCCGTAATCTCAGTGCCAGTTCCAAAAGTCACAAAGACCGAATCAATCTCGCTAGGAGTTAGATCCGTATCGAGCACCACCCCCCCCGGCAAAAGGTGTGCCTGACATCACAAAAATTTCTTCGCCCCCATCACCAGCCCCCGGAATAAAACCACCGAAAGGTAGGATAAGCGAAAAACTCGCTTCCGTAATCGTATCGGTCACTCCACTGAGGTCGAAGTAAAAGAAATTTCGCCTTTCGGCGGTCTTCGTCAGCGTCGAATACCCGACGTAGTAATTCTGAAAAGTTGGCTCATTATCCGCAGTACCATCTTCAAAGAAGCCGCCAACTTGTGTTGCCATTACATCAAACGTTGCCCCACTGAGCGAAGCACAAACCCCGCAACTAAGAATACACAAGGCCGAGGGTATTAGATGTTTCATTCTCATAGATAAAGATAACTAATACCACCTGCATGGGTCAACGTTTCTATGTATAAAAACAGTAAGGGAAACACTGCTATTAGCTAAGGCCAACATGCCCTAACTTATCACCAATCTAGGCTATTTAGTGAATGAAATTCTCTATCTTTTTAAGGTCTATTTTGCCCTGCTGATTGAGGGGTAAATTAGGCACTGAAACCAATTGTTTAGGTATTTTATAACCGACTAACTCCACCTTTAAGCGCTTTAGCAAAGCACTCGCATCTACACCAGGAAAGTCTGGCACGTAAAAAGCCACCAGTCTTTGCCCCCACTCGGAATCGGGGATGCCAACGGCTAGGCATTCTTGCACGCTGTCCATCTGGCAAATAGCATCTTCGACTTCCTGTGGGTCGATTTTCTCGCCCCCACTCATAATTAAACGATCTACGCGTCCGGTAACATGGAGGCGACCTTGTTCGTCGAAGTAACCTTCGTCGTCAGTCAAGTAGCCCTGACTGAGATCTACCGGTGGTCGACCGTGGTAGCCTTTAAAGAGCGCAGGGCTTTGGATGCGAATCCTCCCGCAAGGATCGATCTCGATCTGGGCGTCGCCGATGGGCAGTGCCCCGGCTTGAGAATTGGAGAGGAACTCTTCAGCAGGAATCGCCGCGACCATGGCGGCGGTTTCCGTCATCCCGTAAACAGAGATGATCGGCAGTTTGAGTTCGCGCGCTTTTTCGACTAATGCACTAGGCATGGCAGCGCCCCCCACGAAGATCGCCCGCGCTGTAGTTATTTTTTGGATACACTTAGAATCGGCCAACGCGCGTTGCAATTGAGTCGGCACATAGGAGAGGCATCGCCCCGCGACTTCATCTTCATCAAATCGAATGTGCCCGCCAGTATGATAGGCTCGAAGCAATTGCATGAGCCCGCTCACGTGATAAAGGGGAAGGACACAGCAACTATCGATGGAGCCGCCGCCGAGGAAGTCCTGCACGCCGTGGCACCCCGCCTCCAACGACTCCCATGTATGGATCGCGAGCTTCACCCCGCCCGCGCTGCCACCGGTGGGTACGAGAATCGTTCTAAGTTGGAGTCCCGCCTTTAGGCGGTCTGATTCTCTACACTGACCGCCTAAAGGCGGGACTCCAAGCTCTTCAGGCTGAGTGCCCTGCTCGATGAGCGCCTCGAACTCCTTACGCTCATACGCACCCCAACTTGGGTTCGCTAATACAATCGGTTGACCCGCCGCGACGGCGGCAAAGAACTCGACTGCAAAATGAACGGGATCTTTTTTCGCGATCACAACCGCACCAGTGGCTTCTCCAAATCGAGCACAGCGATCCTGAACCTTCGCGCAAAAGTCCTCGCCTGAGATGCCCTCGATCCAATCGCGGCTAAGCTGTTCTAGACTAAATTCCATATCAGCTCCGGATCGTAGGCACTACGAGCGTCCGCGCAAATTGAAGGCGCTGAGAGCACATGATTGAGCCCATCTTCAAAGGCCGCAACCGTATCAAAGCCGACAGGACGCACGAGCTGCGGTAAGGCATCTGCGAGCCCTAAACTATGCTCTAGGCCGATGCCCGTTTCAAAGACGGAAGAGAGCACGACTTGCGACGCGACGGACTCCAGTTTAGCAGCCAGTTCCGAGACCTCTCCCATCAGTGGTGCTTTGATAATCAACTGGCCTGCCCACGCGCCTGCTTCCAGCCAGCGCTGGCCACTCGTGCCGTTGAGCGACTCGTCGAGCGCGATACGGATACCCGAGGCCTCCATGTATTTGGCCATAGTGGCTTCTTCGCCAGTGGCGAGCGGCTGCTCCATGTAGTCGACTTGCTCTGGAAATAAGATCAGGAGATCCAACCACTGCTCTAGCGCTGCGGTAGATAAACTCGCGTTGGCATCAAAGCGGACGCTTACGTCGACGGGCAAGGACTCGATGAGGCATCGCGCCATGGTGATTTCTTTGGCAATGGGTTCGACCCCGATCTTCCACTTCAAACTGCGGTAGCCAGCAGTCACCTTCTCGCTGGCTTGCCCTAGGGCTGCTGCCCCCGCGGGTAACAAGGCGGAGACTTCGTAGTCGCGCGGGAGATGCTTCCCCTGGAGAGCTGCCGAGAGAGCGAAGGCGCAACAAGGCAAGCCCGCCGGCACGACTAAGTCTGCTTCGCTGGGTAAGTTATTCAAAAAGTCTGCCGCTTGGCTCAGCGTCTCGCTACCAAACTCAGGCAGCGGTGCCACCTCGCCGTAGCCCACAAGCCCCTCTTGCTCTACTTTAACGAGGAAACCCTCGCGTAGCGCCCATTCGCCACGCGCGGTGCGGAGCGGGCGGCGAAAGGCTCGCTGGTAGGGCTTTATCGAAATTTGGCGACTCATTTACCTTACCATAGTCATTTCTCCTTGAGAAAAGACAATCTTTTGGTGGAGTCAGCCCATGAAAGCACCTCGAATCGAAGACTACTATCAATCTGCGGATCAGTTCTTCCAGGCCAACCTACCCGTCGGCCTGACTTACGACGACATCTCCTTGGCCACACTCTACTCAGATGTGCTCCCCCGTCAGACGACTTTGGCCACTCGCCTCTCCGCTTCGCTTGAGCTGCAGATCCCCATCATTTCGTCCGACATGGACACGGTGACGGAATCGAAGATGGCCATTCAAATGGCACTTAACGGCGGTCTCGGCCTCATCCACTACAACATGAGCGATGAGAAGCAGGTGCGCGAAGTCACTCGGGTGAAGAACCATATCCACGGCTTCATCCAAGAGCCAATCAAAGTCGCCCCTGATCAAAAAATCGGTGAGGTCATGGATCGTATCGCTGACCGTGGCTACGGCTTCAGCACCTTCCCCGTGGTCGATGAGAGCAATCAACTCCTCGGCCTGCTGCCCGGCCGTGTAGTCAAAGCACGCTACGCCGAACGCCTCGTCTCGGAGGCCATGACGCCCCGCGACCAAGTTTACACATTGACCGAGAACGAGATCACCCAAGACCCGATCAAAGTCGCCGATGAGTTTTTTACCAAGCACATGGGTATCCACAAGCTCCTCGTGGTGGACGACGAGGACCGCCTCCGTGGCCTCTTCACTCTTTCCGATATCGAGCGGATCGATGCCGAGTCGCAGCAAAGCGTCAAGCCCGCCCGTGACAGCCACTTCCGCCTGATGTGTGGCGCTGCCATCTCCGCGCACCGCACGCCAGACGGCGAGCTCGACCGCGATCGGATCCTAGGCCACGTCGCTAAACTGGTCGAAGAAGGCGTCGACGCGGTCGCCGTCTCCACCGCGCACGGCTTCTCCAAAGGCGTGGGCGATGCCATCCGTATGCTCCGCAGCGAGTTCGCCGACCTTACGCTCATCGCGGGTAATGTCACCAGCGCCGAAGGGGTCGAATTCCTCGCCGAAGCCGGCGCCAACACCATTAAAATCGGCCAAGGCCCTGGCTCCATTTGCACCACTCGCATCGTCGCCGGTGTCGGCATCCCACAGATGACTGCGCTCTACTGCGCCTCGATTGCTGCCCGCAAGAAGGGCGTCGCGATCCTCGCAGACGGTGGCATCACCAAGTCTGGCGACATGGTCAAAGCGCTCACCCTGGCCGACGGCGTGATGTGCGGCAGCCTCCTCGCCGGATGCAACGAGGCGCCTGGCCAGATCATCGAGATCAACGGCAAACAATATAAGCAATACCGCGGCATGGGCAGCAGCGCCGCGATGAAAGACGGCTCCGCCGCCCGCTATGGGCACGACCGCAAGGACGTCGCCACCAAGGCAGCAGCTGAAGGCATCGAAGCACTCAAGGAATCAGTCGGCTCCCTCAGCGGCGTGCTTCGCGAACTCGTCGGCGGCATCCAGTCAGGCATGGGTTACCTAGGCGCGGCCAACCTCGAACAGCTCCGCGCCAACGCCCGCTACATCCGCGTCAGCCCCGCAGGGCAGAAGGAGTCCGCGCCGCACGATGTGATCACGGTTAAAACTTCTGAGTCGGAAGCCACGAAGTAGCGATGCAATCACAATCTGTGAGACCATTCGCTGCTCCCAGACATCAACTAACAGACGGATCAGACAGGTCGGATAAGTCCATCCGATAAGACTTAACGCCTTTCAGCCTTTCAGCTTTTCCTAATCTCAGCTTTTCAGAACACATGCTCACTCCATTTCAAAGCCAACTCATCGCCGACACCGGCATCTCTACTGGCGACGAAGGCAAAGGCCGCGTCATTCTCGAGATCATCAACGAACTCCGTGAAACCACGGGGCGCGAAGACGCCGTCGCGGCCGTGATGAAAGTCAATGGCGGCTCCAACTCCGGGCACACCGTGGCGGGGCTCAAGCTCAACCTCCTGCCTGGCGGCGTGGCCGATCCGCTGGTACCGCACCTGCCGATCGGTTCCGGCGTCGTGGCCGATCCGCGCAAATTCCTCTGGGAGACCGCCTATGCCGAAGAGCACGGGCACGTCGCGCTCAAGCGCCTCGCGATCGACGAGCGTTGCCTCGTCTCCGATCTCTGCCATCGCCTCCTCGACCTCGCGTGGGAGGACTACCGGGTGCATGTGCAAAAGGGCGCACCCCGTGGCTCCACTGGTCGTGGCATCACCCCCGCCTACCTCGATGAAGTCGGGCAATTCCAAGTTTACTACGCCGACTTCCTCGGTAGCAAAGAGACCTTCGCCACCAAAATGCACGGCCGGATCGACCGCGCACTCCGTGTGATCGAGCACGTCTGCCAAGTCGCCCCCGAGCGCTGGCCGAGCTTTTTCGAGACGCTGAGCGGTGCCGAAACCCGCGCCAACGCCGAGATCATCGAAGCCGGCTGCTTCCCCGCCAGCGACTTCGACTTCAGCCAATTCGCAGGTAACGAAGCCTTCACCCTCGACGCCAATAAATTAATCGAAGCCTACTGGGCAGCCGGAAAAATCTTAGCGCCGCAAGTCTGCGACGTGCGTGAGCTCGTACTCCGCGAGCAGGACAAGGGCAACTACATCATCGGCGAGTTCGGTCAGGCCTTCTGGCTCGATAAACGCCACGGCTTTCCGCCCAACGTGACCGCCTCGCACACCTTCACGCCCGAGTTTTTTCAGTCCGCCGGCATCCCCGCGCAACCGATCCACAACGTCGGCTGTTGCAAAGCCTACGACACCAAAGTCGGCACCCACGTCTTTATCTCTGAAATCGAGCTCAACCACCCGCTCAGCACCCTGCTACGCAAGATCGAATTCGGTGCCACCACCGGCCGCCAGCGTATGGTCGGCTGGTACGACGCCGTGGAAAAAGGCGACGCTCTCCGCTACGGCGGCTATCAAGACCTCGTATTGAACAAGCTCGACGCCCTCTCCCACTCCGGCGACTGGCAAGGCGATCTACAAATCTGCACCGCCTACGAAGACGAAAACGGCAGTATCGTGCACCACGTCCCCCGCGACGGTAAAGTGCACCGCACACTGAAGCCCGTTTACAAAACGGTGCCGGGCTGGAGCGAAGACATCTCCGGCCTGCGCAGCTTCGCGGACTTACCCGAAGCCGCCAAAGTCTACGTCGCATGGCTGATGAAAGCCCTCATCGACGTGGCCAACCACGGCGACCAAAACAAAAACAAGATCCCCAACCTCCGCTACATCGGGGTGGGACCCGACCCCAGCCAGATCATCAAAGACGTGCCTGCGGTCGAGGAACTACTCGAACTGGCCAAATAACGTGACATGCGAGCTTGTTTCGATCCCGCACACTACAAAAAATCATCTAAAATGAACGCAAAAATCATCGCAGCCTGTGAGGCTTTTTCTATGGGCGACTCCACCGCAGCCCTCCCTTTAATCGCTGACGGCATCGAGTGGCACATCGTGGGCGACCGCACGATCGACGGTAATGCCGCGGTCAAAGAAATGTGCGCGGACGCCGCCTTGCAAGGAAAGCCCAACTTTCAGAATGGCCGCGTGATCAAGGCCAAGTCGCACCTCATGGTCGAAGGCTCCGACCTCGATACCGACATGCACTACTGCGACATCTACTCGATCGAGAAGGATCAGATCGTGGAGATCACCTCCTACTGTCTGACCGGGGCGGAGTAATAACTCACTCCCCCTGAAAGCTGAGCACGATGCGCCGCTCATGGCTGCGCACGCGGTGCTCCCAGAGGAAGACGCCTTGCCAGGTGCCGAGGCAGAGGCGACTGTTTGCGAAAGGAATCACTTCGGCCGTGCGGGTGAGCGCCATCTTAATGTGGCTCGGCATGTCGTCGGCACCCTCATAGGTGTGGGTGAAGTGGGGGTCGTTTTCCGGCACGAGGCGATCGATAAAGCCTTCGAGATCGCGCCGCGCAGAAGAATCGGCGTTTTCCATAATGACGAGGCTACAGCTGGTGTGGCAGCAAAAGACGGTGACGGTGCCTTCGCTCAGTCCCGATTCGAGCAAAGCTTCTTCCACCATGTAGGTAAACTCGGCGGTGGATTTACCCGGCGCGGTGACAACGATCTCTTTGGTAAAAACAGGCATGGTTGGGAGAATGAAAGTGGAAAGGTAGGAAGGTGGAAAGGTGAAAACACGATCAACCCGTTGCCTTAGAGTATTCTGCATTTACTCTGGCGCACTGGTGAGAGCCAATGCCCTGAAAAAATAAATACCCTGTGTATTATAAGACGAAGATGTAAGCCGAACCGCGGGGAGGACACTAACTTTGGAGCGATGCTATGCCAATAGCGTCCTTTACTAATGGACTCAGAGATCAACTCCCCATTGTTCTGCTGACACCCCGAACAAAGGCCGTTGGAGATTGAACATTTTAATTCAGCGATTAGGCTAATCGCACTGAAACTAAGATGCCTTCGCTAATCAAAGAATTTGCACTCATCGCCGCCCTCACCCTGACAGGTGCGGCCTACTCGCTGGTCAGCGGGCTATCGCCCCTGCCTTGGGCGGAGCCTGAGCTGGCGGCGGGCGAAATCCGACTGACCGATGCGCAGGTGCTAGATGTGATCTGGCTCGATGCGCGCACCATCGAGGAATTTGAGGAAGGTCATATCCCCGACGCGCTTTTCTTCGATGAGGGCGATTGGGATCTGGGGCTGATCACCCTGATGAATGCTTGGCTGATGGACCCGCGCCCGATCGTGATTTACTGCGGGAGTGAGAGCTGTGGGACGAGCAAGCGGATCGCCGAGCGACTCCGCGCGACTCTGCCCGATGCGGAGATCTACAGTCTGAAAGGAGGTTGGGACGCATGGCAGAAATAAATGCAAAAGCATACTTCATCCTGATCGTACGACTCGTTCTTTCGGCCGCTTTTCTACTCGCGGCACTGCCGAAGATTCAAGACCCGGTGGCCTTTGCGGTTTCGGTCGAAGGCTTCCGAGTGATTGGTGGCGATTTCGCTCTATGGGTGGCCTTAGTGCTTCCGTGGCTGGAGCTGGTGATCGGCTTTGGCCTGTTGATCCCACAAATCCGCCGAGGCAGTGGTGTGATTATTGCCCTCTTGCTGATCGCCTTCATCGGATTACACTTCAGCGCATGGGCGCGTGGGCTCGACATCAGCTGCGGCTGCTACGGGGCGAGCGAATCCGAGGAAGCCCCTAATTACCTCTGGCTATTTTTTAGAAATGTTGGCCTGCTCCTTTTTTCCGTCTGCGTGCTAGTCAGAGATTGGTGGAACCCACGGCTGCGCGCCATGACAGAAGGTGAGAGCACTTCTTGATTTCAGGCCGCTTTTCCTTATCCCTAGACCACATGTTTCCACGTTTCACACTGATCGCCCTCCTGTTTGTCAACTGCGCCATGCTTTTGAACGCATCCACTTTGGTCTGGGACAACACTGAAGCGCACATCGAGATGGAGCCGGATCAAGAGGAAGTCCGCCACATCTTTACCGTAACCAACGAGGGCGAAAAGACAGTCCGTATTGCCCAAGTCAAAACGAGTTGTGGCTGCACCGGCTCAATCTTGGACAAGAAGATCATCGAGCCAGGCGCTTCGACCGAAATCATCGCCACCTTTAACAAGGGCAAACGCCAAGGGCTCAACCGCAACAAGCTAGAAGTTTACCTCGACAGCCAGCCGGACGCCATCGTCACGCTCAAGATGAACGTGCAGATCCCTACGCTGATTGAAGCCATGCCTCAAATCGTCTATTGGAGCCCTGAAAGCTCGAAGACACCCCGCCGTATTCGCCTGTCTCTAGACGAGCGCTACATCGATAAAATCCTGCGGATCGACTACGATCGCTCACAACTCAAGGTGACCGAAGAACCGGGCGATCCGAAAACGAAAGTGGAGCGTGTCCTGATTGTGGAACCGAAAGATTATAATACGCTCTACCGCGGCACCATCACCATTTACGGGAGCGGCCCCAAAGGGCGAAAGGTCGAGACTCGCGTGCACGCCTTCGTGCAGCCCTAGGACTCTAGGGCTCCCCTACAAACTTTCGACTCGTAATCCCTTTAACCGCTCGGCCTCGCCGCTCCAGTCTTGAGGCAGCTTTTGCACCACGGCGGGATCGTAACCTGCCGCGACCAGCTTTTGCATTAAACGCTCGTAGGTCGCCTCGGTGATTTCCGGCTCACGTAGCATGATCCAAGCATAGTTGCGCCCCGGGTGACCAATGATGGTCTCGGTATAATCTGCATCGACATGTAAAATAATGTAATCCGAGCGAAACGGCCACAGAAACTGCATGCGCCATTCGGCATTGGTCGTTGTATCATGCACCCAGCCAACCGGCGTGTAGGTCTTCAGTTCGGCGTCGAAGCCTCCGTCGCGAAATTGATACGTGGTCTGAATCTTTGCGTCCTCGTCGAGGCGGTAGTGCTCGATCGCATTGTGCGCTTGTTTATCCACCAGGATAGGCGTGTAGCCATGCACATACCAGCGCCCCATAAACTGATCGATGTTTACGTAGTCCGGGGTCGGCAAAGGTGCCTCATTCGAGGCGCATCCATTGTTTATGGTCATCAGCACCAAGCTAGTGCCTGCGAGACAGATTTTGAAGAATAATCTTTTCATAGTCATTTATTGTTTAAGTTAGTTTCGGTTCAGGCACATCCGCGCGGTAGATAAACCAAGCCGCCACGACAAAGCATAGGCCAACCGCAATGCCGAAGAGTAGGATGATGCCCCACTGCATCGACTCGGACGCAGTGTCCAGTGAGAGATCGAGCCCCATCACTTGCAGCCCCAGCCCGATCGCGACGAAGGCGATCGCCCGCGCGACCTTCAGCCCAGACTTCCAGACGGCGAAGTAGAGGGACTCTTTGCGCTTACCTGTAGCGGCTTCGTTCGAGTCGATCAAATCGGTGATCATCGAATCCACGAGGAAGACTGCGCCGCAGAGAATGCCACCGATGGTGGAAACAATGAGCGGCGGCCAGACTAGACCCGCGGGCAGGATCGGATACGCGATGATCCCCATCACCCCGAGGCCACCGACAGAGATATAAGCGGGCACACGCTTACCATAGCGCTTGGAGACCGCAATCCAGAATGGGATAGAGAGCACGATACTTAGGGTGAAGACTGGGAAAATGGCCTGCGTGACCTGCGCCTCAGAGAGCTCTAGCACGAATCGATAATACATAAGCGCGAGCGCGGCATTGATCGTGCGTCCGACCGCGGCGATCACACCCGCCGTAAGAATTCGGACAAAGGCTCGGTCATGAAAGAGGCCTTTGACCTCCGCCCAAGTCGGCAACTTCGACTGCACCTCATGCACCGTCGCCCGCTCCCTCGCTCGAAGGAAAAAGGCTGTCAAGCTACCCGTCACAAAGACCAAACTAGCCAAGACCCATGCACTGATTCGCCGGGAATCTGCCAGCTCCGCATTGGTAGGGTCGCCCGACAGCGTCGCTAAATAAATGCCGGGCAAAGCACTGCCAATCGCAAGCCCCAAGATGCCAAAGCCCATACGCGAAGCGAGCAGCTTGTTACGCTCGTCCGCGCGGCGACTGAGCTCCGCACTTAGACTGCTCTGGGGCAAATCGAGTAGCGTCATTCCCGTATTGACCAGCACGTAGGCAATCAAGAGATGCATAAACAAGTAGAAGCTAGAATCCGTTTGAAAGGGCGAAAAGAGCAGCACGGTGGTCGCGGCCAAAAGCACCGCGCCCACCCAGAGCGTGGTGGTGTAAGCAACGCCTCGACTACGCGCCGCAAATAGCCCCGCCGAGACGATCAGATCGCTGAGTGCATCCCAAAAAATCGCGACGCCAAAGGCCAGCCCCGCGAGAATCGGATCGAGCCCAAGAATTCGCGTATAAAAGTCGAAGAGATAGAGCTGCAGCGTGACCTCGACCGCCACCTTGCCCAAGCTGGCGACTCCATAGGCGGGATAAACGTAGGTTTTGATCGGAGTTTGTCTCACAGGGATGAAACGCTGGCGGCGCCCGTTGCTTACAGTCTGTGGTACTGACCAGCTCAATCAACTATTCACTAGTAACGTAGGCTGTGTAATTGGATCGTCTTTTATCCGCCACACCGATGACCTCCTGTGTAACCGGATTTATCGAGACCGCGTTGACACCGCCGAAATAGTATCGATCCGGATCGACGAAGTGGACTTCCCAGCCGAGCTCGCGCAATTCGTTGGCTCTTTCTTCGCCATAGGACGGCTCGATCTCCACATAACGATCAGATTCACTCCGCGAGAGTGGCCGCCTCAGGTGATAACGAGTCCCTTGAATCGCTTCCTCCAAACTAGAGCCATAGACCAGCACGGCACTGAGCACCTGTGTGACTGCAGTTGGAATGCGTTGCCCCCCGGGTGCGCCCAGCGCTAAACGAGGCTGCCCGTTTTCCAGAACAATGGTGGGCGACATCGTGCTGCGCGGACGCTTTCCTTCGCCAATAAAGTTGACCGAACTCTTCGTATTGAAGGCAAAAATCTTCATCGTATTATTAAGCAGAAAGCCCGTGCCCGGCGCGATGACCGCTGCGCCGAAGCGGCTGCTTAAAGATTGAGTGATCGAGGCCACATTACCTTCGGCATCGACGACGACAAAGTGAGTCGTGGATCGAAGACCTGAAAGTTCATCCGCAGATTGCGGCGTGAGATAATTTGCAGTGGAGGGGGGCAATGGCTTGGCCACGGCCTTCTTCAGTTCGCGGATCGCCTCTCGGCTGAATGCTTCTCCACGCCCCTCTTCTCGCGAATCCTCATCGCCAAAACTGCGAAAGACGCGGGGATAGGTGGAGCGCAATACTCTACCCAGTAGGTCGAGACGCTCTGGAGAGAGGCTGTCTAAATCACCTCTGCTTGCTTCCATCGCCAGCAGCGACATAAGCACGGTCGCGCCTCCGGCAACGGGGGATGAGGCGGTATAGATCTCGTATTGATTCCACTTCGCGAAAAGCGGTTTGTGGCTGCGCGGCTCGTAGGACTGTAGGTCGTCGAGGGTCATCCAGCCGCCACCGTCGGCCATCCCTTTGGCTAGCATGTGCGCAGTCGCTCCTTCACGAAATTCGGCGATGCCGTTATGCGCGAGTCGCTCCAAGGTGGCCGCCAGCTCGGGGTTAGACATGCGATCTCCGATCGCAGGGACATTTCCCTCCGCAGTGTAAAGCTTACGCGTCTCCGAGTTTGAGCGCAGGGCACTGCGGCTCCGGCCGTAGATTGCGGCAGAGTGGGCATCGATCACATAACCCTCACGCGCGACCTGAGCGGCTGGCAGCACGAGCGATGCCCATGACTGGCGGCCGAAGCGCTGATGAAATTCCCACATGCCCGGCACTAGACCCGGCGTGCAAACCGCCTGAAAAGAACGGCTTTTCGTTTTGTCGGATGCCTTACGGAAAGTTTCCACAGGGAAACTGTTCGGCGCCTGATCCAAGCTTTCGATGAAGTGGACTTTGCCGGTGGACTTCTCATAATAGAGTATGACTGCTTTACCCCCGAGGCCAGAGCCAAAAGGTTCCGTCACTCCGACCGCCATAGAGACGGCGATCGCGGCATCGGCTGCATTGCCGCCTGCTTGAAGAATCTTAACACCTATTTCGGAAGATTCTTTACTGCCGGAGACAACGACGCCGGACGAAGCGACGGCAAGCGAAGCGCTACATAGCCAGAGAGCGCCAACGAGTTTTCTAGGAATCATAGAGGGTATATAGAAATAGAATGAGCGGTCTAGTTACGCGAAGGGTAAGAACCTCTTAGGACGAACTCGACGCGCCCGTCGAAAAAGCTGTAGTGACGCCCTTTCCAAGGTGGGAAGGCATCGCCCTCGACCGCGTAGACACTCCCACCTGTGGCGGCACTGCCATAGTTATCACTATCGATATTCGTAATCATCCAGATACTGGACAAGGAATCAGACTCAGCCGATGGGTCCGCTACGTTAGCTCGTAGGTTGAGGACGTTGAGCGGTTCGGAAATCTTGTCTATGCTGTTACTGCGCCTACCAAAGAAATTCGGCGGTTCCGAGTAGATCGTGTTATTGAGCAAATAGCCGTGTCCGCTCCCAGCGATGCCATAGTCGACAACGGGGCCCCAAAATTCATCCGTATTCGGCAAGTAGTCGATGTCTGCCATAGCCGTCGAGAACCATCGGTCGCGCTCGTCCTCTCCAACAAATCCGGGCATTCGAGCCGCCCGATTAAAGCGCCCAGGCAAGTAGCCTTCGACAGAGTTATAGAGCAAAACCGCCTGCGACATACTCCGAATCTTAGCGACATCTTCGGACTGGTTGGCGCTGCCTCTTACTTTACCCACAGCCGGTATGAGTATGGCGGCCAATATCGCGATGATGCTGATCACCACCAGCAACTCAATTAGAGTGAAGGCTCTCACAGATTTTTTAGAATGAATCATTAATTAAATAAAAGCAGTGGTGATGCCAATTATTAGGGTATCTAAATATGACACTATACTATACACCTAAGCAATTCTATTTCAATGGCTTAACGAAATGATTGTGGGAAGTAAATTTGCCTCTTACTGATTCCACCCACTCTCTTCCGGCATAATACCTTGCAAATGCGCAAAATGTTGTTCTTTTAACAACAATGCCAACCGTGCTCGTGATAGACGATACTCCACCGCTGATCAGCGAGATCCGAGCGATACTCAAAGGGGAATTTTCCGTAAGCTCTGCCCGCAGCCCGATCCGCGGGGTGCGCAGAGCGATCGATGAGGGAATCGACCTAGTCGTGACGACTCTGAAGATGCGCGAAATGGGCGGCTTGGACGTAATACGCCGATTGCGTAGCCGCAGCTATCAAGGCGGCATAGTGATGGTCACTGCTTTCGGCGATGCCTCGACCGCGCAAGAAGCGACACGCCTCGGCGCGACCGATTATATTACGCGCCCTCTGGTAGCCGAAGAGATGGTCTCGCGTCTTCGCCGTGCACTTAAAAGCGTGGAGCTAGAATCCATTCTGCCGCTGACCTCGATCGAAGACGATATCTGCACGCAAGATCCCGAAATGATCGCACTGCTGGAACTGGCACGCATAGCTGCAGATACCGAGAGCCGTATTTTGATCCTCGGAGAAACTGGCACCGGGAAGGAACTCCTCGCGAAAGCTATCCACCGCTACAGTCGACGAGTCGACGAGCCTTTTGTCGCGATCAACTGCGCCGCCATTCAAGAGAGCTTGTTGGAGAGCGAGCTCTTCGGGCACGAGCAAGGCGCCTTCACAGGGGCACTCAATAAACGAATCGGACGCTTCGAGCAAGCAGGTGTCGGCACACTCTTTCTAGATGAGATTGGGGAGATTTCTTTCGCACTACAGGCCAAGCTGCTACGAGTCTTGCAAGATGGAGAATTCTACCGCGTAGGCGGTAGCCGCGAGCTGAAATCGCGTGCGCGCATCGTGGCGGCGACGAATCAGAATTTGCGGCAGCGAGTGGACGACGGTGAATTTCGGGCAGATCTTTTCTACCGGCTGAATGTTGTCAGCCTCAAGCTGCCACCGCTCCGGAATCGACCTCGGGACGTCTCTTTACTGGCCGATTTCTTTTTTAATCGATTCAGGCGTGATACAGATGCGCCCAAGCGATTTGCCGAGGATGCGCTGACTCTACTCAGACGCTATGACTGGCCAGGTAACATTCGCGAATTAGAACACTTGGTTGAGCGGTCTAACATACTCGTGCGTAAGCCAGTGATCGGAGGCGACGATCTCCCCTCGCATATAAAAGAGGCGACGAGCCAATCAAAGTATTTGATCGATTTGCGACCTGATTCGTCGCTCCGGTTCTCTGAAGCTAAGACTCATTTTGAAAGAGCCTACTTTCAAAACGCTCTGGAGCAGGCGGGTGGGAATTATGCCCGCGCGGCTCGTATCGCAGATATGGATCGCACCGCCTTCTACCGCAAAGCTAAGAAGCTCCTGCTTGAGTAGGGGTAGGGACTCGCCATTCGCTAACCTATTGAGTTCTAAGTTTCAGCTCTACGAGCTACACAGGGCTGAGCAAGTCGCACCCCTAAAACCACAGCCATTAACACGCTTTTGGAGGTTCACAACGTTGCTTATAATACAACAGTGTTGTTTAATTAACAACATCTTTACGCTCACGCGATTTTTATTGAGATACATAAAGTGCTGTTCAGCAGACGTTTAAATAAAAATTGTAGTTTTTTAACACGTAATCCCAGACTGGTACTATAATTGTTAATGTATAAGCGCATCCTGCACAGAAAATATAATCAAATTTTGCGATCTCCGGCCTCGAGCCGAAATACCCATTAATACAGAATGAATTTACCGAAACCTATCAAAGTTGCCCAATTCGGATTGGGGCCTATCGGCATATCCAGCCTTCGTCTGCTGGCTCAGAAGAACTGGGTCGAAATCGTCGGCGGGATCGACATTCGCCCCGAACTGATCGGCAAGTCGCTCTCCGAAGTCGTTGGCGATGCCGCTGTCGGTGATGCTAAAGTTTACGAATCATTCGAAGAACTTGCACTGCTGCACGAAGTCGATGCCGTCGTTCACACGGCGGGCTCACGGGCGACGGTTTCCTTCGAACAAATTCGCCCAATGCTCGAAAAAGGAATCGCAGTGGTCTCTTCCGGCGAAGAACTTCTCTATCCTGCCCTACGTGCACCGAAGGAAACAGAGGAGATCGATCTACTTTGCCAGGCCACTGGAGGCCGTGTGTTAGGCACAGGAGTGAACCCAGGATTCGTCTTAGACCTTATGCCCGCCTTTTTTAGCGGTGTCTGCGCTTCCGTCTCGGGCGTCTATGGTGAGCGTGTGGTCAACGCCTCGACTCGCCGCCAGCCTTTGCAAAAGAAGGTCGGCAGCGGCATGGACCCCGATGTATTCAGAGCACTCGCGGCAGAGGGCAAAGCCGGCCATGCGGGCTTTAAAGAATCGCTCGCACTATTGGCCAATGCACTTGGCTGGGAGCTCGGCCCAATCACAGAGACGATCGAACCCGTGATCGCGCAAAAGCCAATCCGCACCGAATTTTTCTCCGTTGACCCCGGTCAGACTGCAGGGCTTCATCAAATCGTGAAAGCGGAGAGCACAGCGGGCTATAAGATACACCTTGATTTGAAGATGTATCTGGATGCCGAAAATCCACACGACACGATACGCTTGGACTCCAACCCACCGATCGAAGCCACCGTCACAACTGGTGTCGCTGGCGACATCGCTACTGTTGCTGCGCTGGTCAACGCCATCCCCAGCCTGCTTGAGGCACCGGCGGGCGTGCGCTTGATGACAGATCTCTGCGTCCCGCGTTGCCGCGAGAGCTTATCTAGCATGCAACCTGCTCACGAATTAACATCCTAGAAACATCAATTAGAAATAAACTACCATGAAAACAAAAACTAATCGTCTCATAAATCCAAAATGCGCGCTCGCCGGTGCTCTACTTGCAGGCTTGCTCGTATCTAGCCAAGCGTCTGCGCAAGTAAACTACGGCACATCAGGATCACTCTACTCGCAAGATTTCAGCGCAGGTCTTCCGGCAGGTGCAGATACGCCTGCTTGGACTGATAACTCTATTTTCTCAGGCTGGTATGCTTTTGAAACCGCTAGCAGTGTAGCTTCCACAAACTACCGAATCACCAGCAGTGGTAACTCTTCGGCGGCTCAACTTTATCAGTATCGGCCTTCTGCAGGATCAAGCGACGGAGCCTTCGGAACGCGCCCATCAGGAGGGACAGGCGATATGATACTTGGCCTACGTTTAACGAATGATACAGGCGCGGCACTCACAGAGTTTACGCTAGGCTACACGGGTGAGCAATGGTTTGAGAGCGAGACTGCCCAAAACAACCAATATATAGTCGCCTATCAGTTCGGCAGTCCAACTAACCTCTCCGCTGGCTCATGGACAGAAATTTCGGCACTCCAATTCAATACCCCGAAGGAATCTGGAGCGGATGCCAACCTCGATGGCTCGCTTGTTGCCAATCAGGAAGTCTTGACTCCCGTTACAGTATCCTCAATCGCCTGGGAAAATGGCGAGGATCTCTGGATCCGTTGGTTCGACGCCAACAGTACAGGTTTCGACCAAGGCATCGCAGTAGACGATGTCTCGTTCAGCGCAATACCAGAGCCATCGCAATATGCGATCATCTTCGGCCTAGGCGCGCTCATGCTGACTGCCTGCCGACGCCGTAAAGGCTCCCGCAAATAGTCATACAGCCTTTCAAAACGGCCGGGGATGCGCAGACGCCGCGCCCCGGCCGTTTTTCTACCATCCTACCAAGCTTTTCCATCTATGAGTTCTCTACGCTTTACCTCCCTCTTGATTTTAACACTCGCTGCTCTGACTCCAGCCGGAGCGGACGTGCTCTACGAATGGAACTTCGACGACCCGAGCGGCACCTCCCTATCTGAAGCGGCCTCGTCTGGGAAAATCGAGGCGCAATGGAATCTAGATTTTGACGACTCAGTGACCAATGGCGATGGGCAGTTGATCGTCCGCAGAACTCCCGATGGAACGGCCAACGCCTTTGTAACGATCAGCCCCAAAGCAGAGCGCGCGATCGGGAATGAAATCTGGATGCAAGTCGAAATCGACGGCTGGGCATTTAGCGGCAAGTCAGCCTCGGAAACGATGCGGCTAGGAATCGCCCACATCACCGACGAGGAGCGGCCACATGTCTTAGCACAGCTTACACTTGAGCGGACAGACTCGAACCAAGTATCCGTCTCCGCCGAGAGCTTTGGAGAAGGCGCCACTCCAATGTCGGCGCTGCCAATTTTCGGTCGCGAGCAGAAAGAGCCGGTCACCTTCGTCCTAAACATTAACAAGGAGTCGGACACTTTCACCCTGCGCTACCAAATAGGCGAAGGCCCATATCTCTATCTAGGAAAAGGAACCACCAGCCCAGAGCGTGAGATGCGCTTTCTGCGCTTGGGCTTTACTGGCTATTTCAATGCCTCCACCGAGCAATTCGCGATCAACCGCATCGCCTATCTGAGTCATGATCCGATGGGAGCTGCGGAGTGAGCCGCTTGTTAAAATCGGTACCTCTATGGTTTTTTGTGCTGTCACTCGGCCTCTCATGGTGGGCGGGGCGGGAATCTTCGACTGTCTGGGTCGTCGAAGCCTACTCTCTGGATAAAACCGCCGCAGAGAAGCGGATAAAAAAAGTCGGTGCGCCCTCTTTTTTACCAGTAGAACAGTCGGTGCTTTGGGACCTGAAGGACACTGAATTTAACGAAGCACCTTCGATCACAGAAGAATGGGTAATCGAAGAAGCGAGCGACTCCGACCCCGTCTATTCACATCTGGAAGCGCGCTTCCACCGCGGCGTCTGGTCGCTCTTTCCAGCTTTTGTCACCATCGTGCTTTGCTTTCTAACGCGAGAGCCAGTCACCTCCTTGCTGGGTGGTATCGTCTCAGGCGCGCTACTCCTCGGCGCCTACGACATCATGTCGGGGGTCATGATCCCTGGGCTGACGAGCTCTTCGGCGGCTTTGATTATCGTACTCTACCTCGGGCTGTTAGGGGGCTTACTCGGTATCTGGTCGCGCAATGGGGCGGCACGCGCGTTTGCCGATTGGGTGACCGTCCGTTTCGTGCGTGGCCCGAAAACGGCCAAGCTGACCGCGTGGGCGCTGGGCATATTCTTCTTCCAGGGCGGCACGATTAGCACACTTCTAGTCGGCACCACGGTCAAACCGGTAGCTGACAAGGAAAAGATAAGCCACGAGGAACTCTCCTATATCGTCGATTCCACGGCCTCTCCAATCGCGGTGCTGCTCCCTTTCAACGCTTGGCCATTCTATGTACAGGGTCTCATTTTCGTGGGAGGCATCTCGGTGCTGGCGACTGAAGAACTGCGCGTTGGATTTTTCTTCTCTTCGATACCGCTTTTTTTCTATGCCATACTCGCAGTTACTTTTACGTTTCTACTGAGCATTGATCGCCTCCCTTTTATCGGGCGTTCTTTTAAAGAGGCGATTCGCCGCTCAAGAGAAACGGGCACACTGGATCGCCCTGGCTCCACTCCACTGCAAGCTTCAGAATCGCTACAAGCGTCTCAAGTGCCCGAGGACTATCGCCCGGCTGCGTTCGAGTTTGTGTTGCCGCTCGTGCTGATCATCGGGATCGCAGTGGGCACTTATGTGTTTCTCGATTCACCAAACGTATTGTGGGCCTTCGCAGTGGCTGTGATTGTGGGTGCTTTAACGAGTCGACTACGCGGCATGTCTTTGAAGGATTTAATCGAAGGCGTGACCTCCGGCTTGCAAGGAGTCGTTTATGGAGCTGTCATTTTGCTCTTGGCTGTCGTCATTGGGGGCTTGAGCCGTGAAACTGGCGGCGGGCTCTTCCTCGTGGATTCGTTAGGCGATGCTCTACCCTACCAAGTGCTCCCACTCTTACTTTTCGTGCTCACGGTCGTCATTGCGTTTTCGACGGGCACGAGTTGGGGCACCTTCGCCGTGACCTTCCCGCTGGCGATGCCCTTAGCTTGGAGCCTGGCCGAGACTGGCGGGCTCGAACACCCTGTGCTTTTTCTTCAAATCTGCTTTGCGGCGGTCATCAATGGCAGCGTCTTCGGCGACCAGTGCTCCCCCATTTCCGATACCACTGTTCTCAGTTCGCTGGCGACGGGCTGCGACCTGATGGATCACGTCAAAACACAGATCATCCCCTCTACAGTCGCAGCCGTGTTGGCAGTGATCGGCTGGACTTGCTTAACATTTTTCGCATAGCTGCGTGCTTCATTTCGTAGCCGTAGACTGGCTTTAACCTGTTTAGACTAAATATGAAAATCACCCCTCCCCGCATTCTACTTTGCTTCGCGTTTAGCAGCCTAGCCTCGCTCGCTTTTGCAAAGCCCGTCATCGTCAACGAGTCGGATCCGGAACTTCGTAAAGAGGTGGACACTCGATTCGGACCAGGTGCCGACGCGTCCTACTTTGCACGCAACGGCATGGTCACCTCGTCCTCTAATCACGCGACTTTTGCGGGCTTGGAAATTCTACGCGCAGGTGGGAATGCTTTCGATGCCGCTGCCGCCGTACAAATGGTACTGTGCGTCACGGAGCCGTATGCGAGCGGTCTCGGCGGCGGACTTTTCGCGATGGGCTACGATTCCGATTCAGGCAAAATCTTTGCTCTCGATGCTCGGGAGGAATCGCCTAAAGCGTTTCATGTCGGTCGTTTCCAAGATGACGACGGGGAAATCCTCCGTTTCCGAGACAGGATCACGGGGGGCAACGCAGTCGGCGTGCCTGGCACCCTTGCGGCCTTTATCCAATTACAAGCAGATTACGGCACCATGAGCCTCACCGAAGTGAGCCAGCCAGCGATCCGCATAGCTCGAGATGGTTTCCGTGTGCCGGAGACCTTTGCGGCCAACCTAGCGCACCACTGGGATCGACTATCCCTTTTCCCTGAAAGCAAACGCCTCTTCAGCCGCCCCGACGGCAGCCCTTTGCAGGCGGGCGACCTTCATCGCAATCCTGAATTCGGCGAGACGCTCGCCTTAGTCGCAAGGGAAGGGGCTGCTGTATTTTACCACGGAGAAATCGCGCGCGAAATCGTTGAGGCCGTCCAGACCGACCCCATCCGCCCGGGTGTGCTCACGATGGAAGATATGGCTCGCTACCGCCTAGTGGAGCGCGCGCCCGTCGAAGTCACCTTCGGAGATTACGCGATCTACGGAATGCCCATGCCGTCAAGTGGTGGAGCCACTCTCGGCCTGATGCTCAACTTACTGCAAGCCCATGGCTTCGAAGATTTAGAGTGGGGCAAAGCAAAGACCTTTCAGCTGATGCTGAATATTCAAAACCTCGCCTTTGCAGATCGTAATCACTACATGGCCGACGCCGATTTCGTAGACGTTCCCGTGGCCGGACTACTCGATCGCAATTACGCCGCCGAGCGCGCACGACTTCTCGAGACGAATAAAGCTCTGCCCACGCCAATAGCTCCGGGAGTGCCGGCCGGCGCAATACAACCGACTGCTCAACAAAGCACTCGGCACGAAAGCTTATCGACTACTCACTTCTCTGTCGTTGATCGCGATCGTAACATGATATCGATCACCTCCACACTGGAACAACATTTTGGCTCGGGTGTTACCGTGCCTGGGCGCGGGTTTCTGCTCAATAATGAGCTGACCGACTTTAGCGCTCGTCTTCATGATAAAGACGGTAATCTCGCAGCCAACCGCCCCACTCCTGGTCTGCTACCCAGACGCACCGCACTCGGCGAGGCAGCCAATGAACTAGGAGGCAAGCGCCCACGCTCCAGTATGAGCCCCACAATTGTGCTCAAAGACGGCCAGCCGTACCTCGTTATCGGATCGCCCGGCGGTAGCCGTATAATCGGCGTGGTTTTCAACGCTCTGCTAAATGCGCTCGTGTTTGAGTTCGACCTACAAGCGGCCATTAACGCACCACGTGTGATCAGCCGAAACGGTCGACCCGAAGTGGAGTCCCCCCTTTATCGCGACGAAGCCCTCCGCGAAGCGCTCAAGAAGCAAGGCTTCAAATTAGTAGATGCACAAGCCGCCGGAGCCGTCCAAGCGATCAGAGTGAACCAAGATGGCTGGCTCGAAGGCGCCGCAGATCCACGACGAGAAGGTTTAGCTCTAGGTTATTAGACCTAGCAAGGGTACAGTGTTCGTCTCGCAATCGCAATGGGGTAGTCAGTGGTAGAGCGGCATGGCCTTCCTCTTTCCCAATAGATTCATACCCCGCACATTTAGTTGCAAGCGAGCAAACCTAAGTTAAAAGAATGCTCTTGCTCAAACCCTTCGGTTATCATTGCTTGCGGGTATCGACCAAAATGCTCCGACGTATCTCAAAAATTGCACTGCTTCTACTCAGCGGCTGGCTCCTGGCTGGTCCGTTGGCCTTATTGCAGCTAGGTGCCTGGGGCTGGATGCTCGCGAGCTACTCGCAGGAGAGTTCTTTCGAGCAAGCGATTATCGAAACATTTGGAGACGAGCGGCCTTGTGATATTTGCCTCGTAATCGACGCGGTCGAAGAAACCGAATCGACGAACGGCACCGCGCAACGCGGAGAGACGAAGGATATTAAATTGATGCTCGGCCTCAGCCGGGCGATTCAAGTGATCGTGCCAACGCGTGCTTACGAGCCGAAGGCAGCGATTGTATGTGAGCCCAAGAATGCACTGCTGGCAGTGCCGACGCCTCCACCGAGGCTAGCGTAGAGCTTTCTTCGCATTCTTCTCAATAAACGTAGTGCCGCTCAGGAGAGCTGCATTCCCGAGATCGCAAATCTTCCGATTTGCTCAGTCGCAGGGCTGCGTATCGCAAACACACATACAATGAACACTTTGACTAAATCACTTACTCTCACTCTTACCTTCACTCTGGCGATGGCCAGCGCCAGTGCTGCACCGGTATTCGCTTGTTGCGCGACTGACGAGCACCACGTCGGTCGCCCCGACGACCACTCGCCGATCTCAGTGATGGGCGAGCACACTCACGGCCAAGGGGGCTGGATGCTCGCCTACCGCTACATGAATATGCAAATGGAAGGCATTCGCCATGGCACTGAACGCGTCTCGACTGCCGATGTGTTGGCGGCCGATGGCGGTTATACCGTGACTCCAGAATGGATGACGATGGAGATGCACATGCTCGGCCTGATGTATGCGCCGACCGACAAGCTCACGCTGATGCTGATGGCTAATTACATCGAAACCGAGATGGAGCACAGCGTTCGTGGTCTTCCACCTCTGGTCGCAGCGATCGGCGATGATCAGTTCACCACTCGTTCGAGCGGGCTGGGCGACATCAAATTGAGCGCGCTCTATCGCTTCTATCTGGAAGACAATCGCAAGGCGCACTTTGGCCTCGGACTGAGCCTGCCGACCGGCTCGATCGACGAGAAAGACCGCACACCGCGCCCCGGTATGCCGCCCTCGTTTAACAACAATCAGTTGCCCGCATCTATGCAGCTCGGCTCGGGCACTTTCGACCTCTTGCCTTCGCTGACTTATGTGCAGCAGTTCGAGGATTGGTCTTGGGGCGCCCAGTCCCGCGGCGTCATCCGCCTCGAATCGGAGAACGACAACAACTACCGCCTCGGCCATAAATTCGAGTTGCTCAGTTGGGCGGGCTACAACCTGACCGAGTGGTTCGGTCTGAATGCCGGCCTTAGCTATGGCTACACTGGCAAATTAAAGGGCGATCAAAAGGATGTCGGCAGAACGGGCCCGATGCCTGGGCTACGCTCTGTCACCACCGCGTTTGGAGATAACTACGGCGGTGAACGCCTCGATGTCATTCTAGGCGTCAATTTGCTCAAGCCGAAGGGCTTGCTCGAAGGTCATCGCCTCTCGGTCGATCTGCGCCTGCCGCTCTGGCAAGATCTCAACGGCTACCAGCTGGAGACGGACTCGGTTCTTACCATTGGTTGGCAAAAGGCTTTTTAGAAGTCCTACACTACGTGGCGTGTCCGCTCGGAACGGCTACATTTTCTCACTTTTGTAGCCGAATCGGCCATGATTTGGTCAGTTTGAATTGGGAATTTAGAATGCTATCGATTTTTGAGGCAGTCCGCTCGCTGGACGCCCCATCCGCGTCGGCTCCCCGCAGCTTAGCTCTACGCAAGCGCTCGCCACCTGCGGGGATAGCACAAGCGAGCACGCCACATTTTCTCCTAATTAACTCAAAGCGCACGTTTGACAATTTCGCACACTCCCACGATGAAAGACACTATGTTACGTCATCTTATTTTCCTTATTACCGTTACTGCGGTGTCCATTTTCACAGCGCCACTCTCGGCGGAGGAAGTTCCCACACTGCCCAAAATTGAGAATGAAGCAGTCGTCAAGAATGACTCCGCCTTCCGCATCGAAGACGCTAAATCTAGAGTCACACTCGCATCAGTTAAGCTCTCGGTGACCGACATGAAAGCCGAAGCGGGCTACCTCGTGGGCGAATACACGATTCGCGTGCCACTGATGTCGTCACAGAACGACCAAGGCAAAATCGTCCTGCCGCTTGAATGCAGTGTCGATGAGCTGGGCGAAAAGGGCGGCGTGCTTCGCGGTCAGGCGATCAGCTCCAAAGAAGGCACTTCGCCCAATCTGATCGTGTGCGAAATCTTCCCCGGTAAAGACCAAAAAGTGCTCCTTAATATCACCACCGGAAGCCGCACAATTAAATTTAAGTCCAACTACACCGTAGTCAAAATAGCTGGAGACAGTTAAAGGACGGGCTGCTTTATCTGCCCAGCGTATCCTAAGATAACAACTTAAGTTTCTTCAAATGACAGACTCCGACCTCGGCCCGACCGGCGAAATTTGCTTCGACCTTCCCTCTCCTTACGAGCCGCACCCGTGCGGCTTGCTACATCTGCCGCGCTTTATTGCTAAGGCACGCAAACACTTGGCGGACGAGCTACCAAAGTCTTATCAGAAGAACTTCTGCCGGGGCTTTGACCGTTTCCTCTGCATACACCTCGATGTCGACCCGAAAGTTGTGGTTGAAGCCGTGAAAGAAGCAGGCGACGACGAGATCGCGCTCGACCAAGCACTCGGCGAAATTTTTCCAGAAGATCTCAAGGTCGTCGAATGGAACCGCGAAGTGACTCACAAGGGGCAAACCGAAGCAGGCCGCGAGTTCCTCGCCAAGGCTCTGACTATTATGGGCACCCCCGAAATGATCGGTAAGATCGAATGCGTCATGGACATGATGGACTTTGACGAAGGGCGCATCCCAGGCTTTTCCGATCAGCGCCGAAAGGCGTGGGAAAATCAATAACTGACGGAACAATTTACCGCCGAAAGCGCCAAAGGCCCGATACACATTCGCCAGGTTCAACATGAGGATATCCGTCGTCTGATCGAGTAGCTCAATCCGGACTACACTCCCCGCGGAGTAACTACCTCCAGTTGTAGATAACCGCTAAGAAAAAAAGCACCCGATTAAAGATCAGGATATTTATCTTAAACCTTCGACCCCTTTTTGACCTTCCACTGAATCTAGTACAGAACGAGCTGCTATCAACAGCTAGAATCGAACGTATTCTATAAAAATCAGACAACAAAGCTGTCGGCTTTCTGGTGCGCAGTGTCTTCTGACTGGAATTCTTGACAACTCAGATGTTATAATAAATGTTATAACCATGGCTATTGAAACCAAAGTTCGCAAAATCGGTAATTCACTCGGCATCGTGTTGCCTAAGGAGGCGTTGCAAGCGCTCAAAGTAGAGGAAGGTGCCACCGTCTATTTGACCGAAGCCCCCAATTGCTCGCTCAATATCAACCCTGAGCGTCCAGGCTTTGAGGAGATCATGAGCGTAGCCGAAGAAGGGATGGCTCGCTATCGCAACACCCTGCGCGAATTAGCCAAATGAAGGAACCCCATTGGCTCCCTAAAGAGGCCGTACTCGCGATGCACGCCGCCTCGCTAGCTCGTTTCGGCGGGATCGACGGTATCCGCGAACCTGGCCTGTTCGATTCGGCACTAAGTAAGCCTAAGCAGCTCTTTCATTACGAAGAGCCTGACTTGTTCGCGCTCGCCGCCGCCTATGCTTGCGGCATCGTGAACAACCATCCTTTTCTTGATGGAAACAAACGCACTGGCTTTCTCGCCGCTTATACTTTCCTCGGGATCAACGGTTTGCAGCTGGTTGCTTCCGAAGAAGAAGCAGCCTTGCAGATTCTTGCACTTGCTGACTCTCGACTAAGTGATGCAGCTCTTGCGGATTGGCTATCTTGCAGTTGCTCCATTAAACCTATTAAATCAATAACATGAAAACACTCACGGCTCTCACCTTCGCGGCACTTACCCTACTTTTCGTCGCCTGCGGCACGACTAAGACCCAGCGCATCAGTCAAAACGAAGCACTCTTCAACACCTACACACCGGCCGAGCGGCAGATGATCCGCACGGGGCAAGTCGCGGTCGGCTTCGACCAAGACATGGTGCGCATGGCACTCGGCGACCCGAGCCGTGAGGCCACCGTCGATACAGCCGGGGGTAAGCAGATCGTTTGGGAATATAGTCAGCTCAAACCGACACTCGGAATTGGTCTCGGGGGTGGCATCGGGACAGGCGGCAGTGGCGTCGGGATCGGCACAGGTGTCGGTGTGAGCCCGAATAAAACAAAGCTCCTCAAACGTATCGTTTTCGACCGCCAGACGGGCACAGTCAGTCGTGTAGAATCTTACTAACTAAGACTTCGACCGCTCTGCCGTAGGAGAGGGTTTACCCCTCGACCGAATCCGCAATACAAACTCGACTGGTCGAGGGATAAACCCTCTCCTACAAACCACTCATGAGCCATCACGCCCGCTACTCAAAAAAGACTTTTCAGACCCGCCTCGCCTGGCAGGATCTCGATCCAGATTATTTACGTCAACTCGTCGGCCTTGCGAAGATTGAAGATCTCGCCGGTGCCGGACTCGCCAATCGCCCAGAGCGGCTCGGCGATGTGACTACAGCGCTCATGCCCGAAGACGCGACAGGGCAGGCACAATTGACCGCGCGTGAACCACTTGTGATCTGCGGCCTCGGCCTCGTGCAAGTGGTGCTCAATAGCTATGGCCAAGATTGCCATTTCGACGCGAAGACGAAAGATGGGCAGCTGCTCAAGCAAGGCGACGTGATCGGCATCCTCAGCGGAAGCTCTAGTGCGTTGCTCCAAGCAGAGCGCGTGATTCTCAACTTCCTTCAGCACCTCAGTGGCATCGCGACTGAGACTCGCCTCTATGTCGATGCACTGGGCACTAGCACGACCGCACTGCTCGATACCCGCAAGACATTGCCTGGCTACCGCGTGCTTCAGAAATATGCCTTCGCTTGCGCCGGCGGCTATAATCACCGCATCGGCCTCTTCGACCGTGTCATGCTCAAAGATAACCACCTCGCCGTGGCCGGCGCGACAGGCGGCAAGCGCCTGACCGAGACCGTCGCCCTAGCGGTCAATACCTGCCAAGACCTCGCGATCGAAGTTGAGGTCGATACGCTCGATCAGATTCCCCCCGTGATCGAAGCGGGCGCGGACATCATCCTGCTCGACAACTTCTCCATCGAAGAACTGAAGGAAGCCATCCGCATGATTGACGGCCGCGCCTGCAGCGAAGCCAGCGGAGGGATCCAAGTCGACACACTGTTCGCCCTCGGCCAGATCGGGCTCGACTTCATCTCGACCGGCGCTCCAATTCATCAAAGCACTTGGAAAGATATCGGGCTAGATTGGCTATAACATTAATCCACAGCCATCCCATAAGGCAGCTGTAGCCTAGTCAAGGCTGAGTCAGTCAGCGGCTTTCATAAGGCTACTTCATGTATGTCAAAATTGAAAACAGGTGATTGCTTGGTCGTTTCGTTCCATGCTGTC
>Ga0222632_1000108_pt1 | contig 62428 bp, 45 predicted proteins | sample AntAcemetageno46_FD_179828 | JGI IMG/M metagenome (GOLD analysis project Ga0222632, IMG submission 179828) | Saline water microbial communities from Ace Lake, Antarctica - #46 | ecosystem: Environmental > Aquatic > Non-marine Saline and Alkaline > Saline | place: Antarctica: Ace Lake | collected...
AATAGGCCACCTCAAAACAGACTTTAGGATGGGACAGAACTATCTACACGGGACCCTTTCGCCGCAAATCAATGCCTTCTTAGCCGCTGCAGGTTGGAACTTAAAGAAAATGATGCTTCAATTAAAACAAGAAGCAATTTCTTGGCTTCAATTGTTATTTTCAGTTCTAAATCAGGATGGTTTAAAGGTCGCTTGTTAAGGAGCGACTATTTATAGTTTGCTATCCTCTCAGATAAATCCGATCTCTTTTAATTCTTGCGCAGATTTGGCTTGTAGAGGAATATTTAGATCGCAAACAATTGATTTGAAAAGGGATTCTTTCGTTGTCTTATTCCCTTCTCTCTGTATCCTGAAATAAGAAAGAAGACAAGGGAAATTTGCTCCCTTGTCTTCCATTAAAAAGGCCTTCGAAATGTAAGCTCCTCTTATTTCAGCAAATCCTATTTATTGAAGTCGAATAAACGTTGAGATTCCTCATCCTTATACATTGTTACTTGGGCTAATGCATCTGGAACTACATCGCTGCAAATGATGATCAGACTTCCTTTAGTAGCATTGGTGATGGCTTCATCTATGGCCTCTTTCTCTGATCTAATTACGCGTACTTTCTTATTCGGGTCAACAGAATGAACTCCAGCCAACAACATATCAATAATTTGTTTTTCAGATTTACCCCTCAAGTTTTTATCTTGGCGAATAATAATTTCATCGAACATTTCGGCTGCAACTTGGCCAATTTCATTATTGTCTTCTTCTCTTCTATCGCCAATACCTGCAATAATTCCAATTTTTGGCATTCCATCCATACGCTGAATCATATCCTTCAGTCCTCTCAATCCTGCAGAATTATGTGCATAATCGAGCAAGACGCTGAATTCTTGAAATTCAAAAAGATTCAATCTCCCAGGAGTCTGTGAAGGAGAAGGAATAAAGGATTCGAGTGCCACCTTAATGTCTTCAATTCCCAGTCCTTGAATATAGGCTGTAAGTGCCGCAGGAAGTACGTTTTGAATCATAAAGCTGGCTTTACCACCAAAGGTTAAAGGAACACTACTCGCCTTTGTGATACGCATCTTCCATTCACCTTTGCAAATGGTTATATAGCCCTGTTCGTAAATAGCAGAGAGTCCGCCCACCTTGGCAATGGCCTTAATTCTTGGATTGTTTTCATCCAAAGAAAAGAGCGCCACATTTGCATTCACATTCTTTCGCATGGCGTAAACGTGATCGTCATCTGCATTGAGAATAGCATATCCACCCGCACGTACGGTTTCGGGAACAACGCCCTTGACCTTCGCTAGTTGTTCTATTGTATGAATCCCTTTCAAGCCCAAATGATCTGGTGCAACATTGGTAACAATTCCCACATCGCAACTTGAAAATGCCAATCCCGCACGAAGTAATCCACCGCGAGCCGATTCTAAGATTGCAAAATTTACAGTGGGATCACGCAGAACAAATTCAGCACTGGCTGGGCCTGTACAATCGCCCTGCATCAAAAGCCGATTTTGGATATAAACGCCATCGGTAGTTGTGTATCCCACTCTATAACCCTTCATTCGCATTATATGAGAAATCAAGCGTGTGGTAGTCGTTTTTCCATTGGTTCCTGTTACAGCTACAATGGGAATGCGCGACTCGGTTCCCAGAGGGAATAGCATATCTACCACATTGGCTGCCACATTGCGCGGCAAACCAGAAGTGGGTGCTAAATGCATTCTAAATCCTGGGGCGGCATTAACTTCAAGCACAGCACCCCCAGTTTCAGGAAGTGGAATGCGCATATCGGAAGTCATTATGTCAATACCACAAATATCCAAACCAATAAGGCGCGCAATGCGCTCAGCCATAAATACATTATAAGGGTGAACGATATCTGTAATATCTTCTGCTGTTCCACCCGTACTCAGGTTTGCTGTGTCTTTAAGTTTAATCCATTCGCCTTGGGGAATAACAGAATCGAGAGTCAATCCATACTGCTTCAGCAAGCCTTCGGTCATGGCATCTACATCAATCTGAGTGAGCACATTCTCATGACCATATCCTCTTCTTGGATCGGCATTTACCTCATCGATTAGTTGTTTTAAGTTATCCTTTCCATTTCCGGTAACTCCTGCTGGCGTGCGCTTCGCTGCGGCTACCAATTTATAATCAATAACTAAGAGCCTATAATCTTCGCCCGTGATGTATTTTTCTACAATAACCGAGCGGGAAACCACCTTTGCTGCTTCAAAAGCCCTGAGCGCATCTTCCCAATTATTCACATTAGTGGTTATACCTCTCCCGTGATTACCACTAATGGGTTTAACCACTAAGGGATATTTAACATAGGCCACCGCCTCTTTTAGTCCAGCCTCGCTACGAATGATCTCACCCTTTGGAACGGGTATTTCAGCTTGTTCGAGTATAAATTTAGTATCCTCTTTATCGCAGGCCAATTCTACAGCAATACTGCTAGTCTGACTAGAAACAGTTGCTTGAATTCTCTTTTGTTTATCTCCATAGCCCAATTGACAAAGAGAGTATTTATTCAATCTAATCCAAGGAATGCCTCTTGCTTGCGCTTCTTCTATAATGCTACCCGTACTTGGACCGAGTCTGCTTTCTTCACGCAGCTCGCGCATTCGTTGAATGTCGCTCTCTAAGTCGTAATCTGTTCCAGCAATAAGAGATTCTGCAATTTGAACGGCAGATTTAGCAGCAAAGCGCCCAACCTTTTCTTCCATGTAGGCAAAGACCACATGATAAACGCCATTCTCTCCATACGATCGTGTTCTGCCAAAGCCAACATCCATTCCTGCAAGGGTCTGAATTTCCAAAGCAATATGCTCAATGACATGACCCATCCAAGTTCCTTCCTCCACTCTGTGAAAAAATCCACCTTCCGTTCCTTCAGAACATCTATGACTAAACATGGTCGGGAATCGAGACTTCAGTCTTTCTAAGAATCCATTAATTGTATTTGTTGGACTTTCCTCTAATTCTTCTAGATCAAGCACCATTACTAACAGTTTATGTCTACGAATGGACCAATAGTTAGGTCCTCTCATTGCATTAATCTCGCGTATTATCATAACTGTGAGGTGTATAAGGTTGGTTTAATTCAAATTCCAATGTAACTATTTTTTAGAACCGGAGATAGGATACTTTTACCGTTCGATTAAAACGACTTTATGTCAAGTAAAAATGTCTTAGGTACCCTTATTCCCATAGGCGGAAATGAAGACAAGGGAATTGAAAACAGCACTCATCACCCTCTTGAATTCGAAGAGGATGGCATTCTTAGTCATGTTGTAAAAGAAGCAGGTGGCGAGCGTGCAAAAGTGGTTGTTATTCCCACTGCTTCCAGTATTCCGGTTGAAGTAGCAGACCACTATCTTGAGGCCTTTGATCGCCTCGGTGTTCAAAACGTTTCAATAGCAGACATCCGAGAAAGGAGTCAGAGCGATGAACGAGAGATGCTTGCACTTATTGAGCAGGCCGACTGTGTGATGTTTTCAGGAGGAGATCAGAGCAAGATCACCAAAAAGATAGGCGGAACCAAGTTGCATGCTTTATTAGCCGAAAGGTATATAAATGAGTCCTTTGTAATTGCTGGTACAAGTGCAGGTGCAATGGCAATGAGCGAAGAAATGATTACCGGTGGAAGCGCTCAGGAATCGATGCTGAAAGGTGCAATTGGTATGAATAAAGGATTGGCACTTATGCCAACACTTATTATTGACACTCATTTTATTCGTCGTGGCCGGTTTGGCAGACTTGCGGAAGCCGTTGCCAGATTTCCGAAACTCATTGGCATTGGACTAGCCGAAGACACTGGACTAATTATCAAAAATCAAAACAAATTCAAAGTAATTGGCTCAGGGATGGTTATTGTTTTTGATCCGAGTGGATTGACACATAACAATCACGCTATTCTTCCAGACAGCACGCCGATGAGCATGTGTAATTTGTCTGTACATATTCTAGCCTCCGATGATGAATTTACCGTAGACAATAGAACGATACAGGTTTCCCCTTTTAACTTTTCAACTTTAATCAGTACTTATAAATAGCCAAGCTTTCTAATCCTTGACTATTACTAGCCGCTCTATACATGCCTTCGGTATTGAAACTCATACAAATATTGCCCATGGCATCTACACCTATGAGCCCACCATCGCCTCCAATAGAAAGCAGTCGTTCATGAATAACAAGGTCACAGGCTTCTTGTAAGCTTAGGTTTTTATATTCCATTAAGCAACTCACATCATAGGCTACCACTGCACGCAGGAAAAACTCGCCACTTCCCGTACAGGATATGGCGCACGTTTTATTGTTGGCATAGGTTCCTGAGCCAATAATGGGTGTATCGCCCACTCTTCCAAAGCGTTTATTGGTCATTCCTCCAGTAGAAGTGGCTGCGGCCAGATTAGCATGTAAATCAAGCGCCACAGCACCTACCGTCCCAAATTTCTTTTCGTTTAATGGCGTATGATCCAATTGCATACTGCCCGACTTCAACGCTTGTTGCCACTGTTTATATCGAAGTTCATCGTAAAAGTATTCCTCGCTTCGCATTTCCAACTTCTGCTCATGGGCAAACTGCATTGCTCCTTCTCCACTCAAGAGTACATGCTCTGTTTGTTGCATGACCTTTCTGGCCATTGAAATAGGATTCTTGACTGAATTCACTCCTGCAACAGCACCCGCTAACAATTGACTTCCCTCCATTATAGAGGCATCCATTTCATGCTTTCCATGATGTGTGAAAACAGATCCCTTGCCTGCATTAAATAGGGGTGAATCTTCCAAAACACAGACGGCCATCTCTACCGCATCTAAAGCTGTTTTGCCATCCTTCAGCAATTTACTTCCCGCATCTATCGCCTCTTTCAGCGTGTTTAGATAGGCCTCTTCTTTCTCGGAGCTCATTTGGTTTCTCGTAAGAGTACCGGCACCTCCGTGAATAGCTATGGAATACATATTTCTTTTTTGTTGGATGAAAATAGATTAAAAATTAATCTACCTGTAACCAGAGCCCCTTTAAGTACTCTCCTTCTGGATGCACCATATTCGAAGGGTGATCGATTGGCTGTTGAAGATGCTGAACTAAGCGAACTGATCTGCCACAATCGATGGCTGCGGCGCGCAGTGTGGAAGTAAACAATTCTCTGGAGATATGTTGACTGCAGCTAAATGTGAGCAACTGACTGCCCGGACTCATTTTCTCCATTGCCATGCTATTTATGCGCTTATAGGCTTGAACCGCATTGTGCGTTACTCTTTGATTTTTGGCAAAAGCAGGTGGATCTAAGACCACAACGTCAAAGTCATTTGGCATGTCTTTTAAATAATCAAAAGCGTCTTGAGTAACTCCATGATGCTTCGATTCATATCCATTTAAAACGGCATTCTCATTTGCAAGCACAATGGCTTTTGCCGAACTATCTAAACTTACCACCTCCTTTGCTCCACTCGCAAGGGCATAAATCGAAAAGCCTCCTGTATATGAAAAAGCATTTAAAACCTTCTTGCCTTTTGACAGCGTTCCAATTAGCTTACGATTTTCTCTCTGGTCGATAAAAAAGCCTGTTTTCTGACCTAATTCCCAATCTACTTTAAACTTTAATCCATGCTCTAGAAATACGTCTTCCTGCTTTTCACCTAGCAAATAAGAATCTTCAATTCCCTTATCGTGTAGGCTTTCTCGACTTTTGGAATATACATTGGTGAAGCCGTTTTCCGCAAATATTTCAGCAATAAAATGACGGTATTTAAACACCGCACGACTGTGAAACTGCAAAACACAATGCGATCCATATCCGTCGGCAACTAGACCCGGAATTCCATCTCCCTCCGCAAAAAACAATCGGCATATTTGGGTGCTCTCGTTTTTAAGAAGCCCTGCATTTCTTCTAAATTCCAATGCGTTTGCGATGCGGAGCCGTATTAACTCTTCCGGAGAATACCGTTCACGCGCTGCAATTTTAAATGCAATGCTGCCAGGTTCTACAAAACCCATAGCCAAAAATTGGCCATTGTGGTCGCATAGTTCTGCCCATTCTCCTGGTTTAACAGAGTGCGAAGCTAGGGCGCCCGAAAAAACCCAAGGGTGGCCGCGTTTGATGGCCTTTTCTTTTGCGGGTAAAAGTTTGATGGTTTCTAATTTCAAAGTTCTTGGTATTTAGGGATGCTTGTGAGAAAGAGCAGCTTATCTGACTGCAAACATCCAATAATATGTTGGTTCCCGTTAGACAGTAGTAGATAAGGAGCATGAATAACTTGATTGTATCTGCAAATTTGATCGAAAACTTCTTGACTTAAGACTATATGGTCCGCCTTGCACTCGATCAGCATTACCACCTTCGACTGTTTATACACAAGCGCATCTGTTCGCTTGGTCATTCTATTTAGTCGCAAGCCGTTTTCAACACCAATTAACTGCGCTGGATATCCTAGGGTTTCACAAAGGTGAACGAGTAAATTCTGTCTCACCCATTCTTCTGGAGTAAGCACTACTTTCTTCTTTCTAAACCGATCAAAGATATAGGTGGTTCCCTCTAAATCTATTAATTTGAAGTCGTATTTCGGAAAATTGAGCTGAGGCAACAACATCTGGCAAAGATGCTAAATGCTGGCTTGCTCCTAACTAACTTAGCCACGTGAGCTACGAGCAAATTATTAAGGATATAAATCAAAGGCATTTCAAGCCAATTTACTTCATAGACGGAGATGAACCTTTCCTCATTGACAGTATTCTGAAGGCCCTTGAAGCGAGTGTTCTGCAAGAACATGAGCGCGATTTCAATCAGAGTATTCTCTACGGCAAAGAAACTGAAGTGCTAAGCATCATTTCAGAAGCCAAACGCTTCCCCATGATGGCAGAACGCGTATTGGTAATTGTAAAAGAAGCACAATATTTAAGGAATCTCGATGCCCTCGTTTCCTATGCCGAAAATCCCAATCCACAGACTGTATTAGCTCTAGGTTATAAAGGAAAAAAACTAGACAAACGATCCAAACTGGCTAAGGTATTGGGCAAAAATGGAGTTCATTTGAACACCACAGCCTTTCGAGAATATGAAATTCCAAAATGGATCAGCAGCCATTCGCATACGCTCGGATTTAGAATGGATAACCTTGCTGTTCAATTGCTGGCAGATTCTTTGGGCAATGATCTGGGAAGGCTTCATTCGGAGATGAAAAAACTCAAGATATTATTGGCCGAAGGTGAAGTCGCCTCGAAAGAATTTGTTGCTTCCCATGTTGGAATTCACAAAGATTACAACCTCTTTGAATTGGCAAAGGCCTTGGGAAAAGGAGATAAATTACTTCTTCAACGCATTTTACAGTATGCACATGCCAACCCTAAAGAGATTCCATACGTTGTTGTTGTTGGAAATCTATATTCTTTCTTCGAAAAATTGGTTTTATTTCACAGCTCCCCTTCTAAAGATCCCAGCAAAATAGCAGGTTTGCTGAAGGTCAATCCGTATTTTGTTAAAGATTATCAATTTGCCGCTTCAAGGTTCGACCTTCGCTCGTCTGTTGAGGCCATTCATATTATTAAGGAATACGATGGAAAAGGCAAAGGACTTGGATCGGATTCTGTTCCTTCAACCGAATTATTACGAGAATTGATTTGGAAACTCGACTTTTGCGCCCATTCTTCATTAGATAGATAATTTACCCGACAAATCGGAAAATGAGAAAGACATTACTGTATAGTACCTGCCTTAGCCTTCTTTGTTTACTTCTTTCTAGCTTTAGCATAGAAGCCCAAAAAGTAGGCAAAGTAAGAGGCTTTGTTTATGAAAAGGCCAACGACCTTCCACTTCCATTTACAGCTGTAATAATTGTTGGAACTAAAATCGGCACCTCCACGAATAACGATGGATTCTTTGTTTTAAACGACGTTGAAGAAGGAGAAATCGAGATAGAAATTGCAGTCTTGGGAATGACAACCCAAAGAGTAAAGGTTACAGTAAGGGCCAATCGTATTAGCAACGTAAAAGTCTATTTAGAGGAGAGCAATACCGTCTTAGATGACGTAGTTGTAAACGCACAGCGCAGTCAACAAAAAGAACAGGTTCTCACTTCAGTAGTAACTCTATCCCCAAAGCGAATCGAGCAGTTCTCAGTGGGTGGCGATGCCGATTTAGTGCGAGCCATTCAGGTTATACCTGGGGTAGTAACAACCGGAGATCAAGGAGGTCAATTGTATATACGCGGAGGATCGCCGATTCAAAACTTGGTGTTATTAGACAATATGATTATTTACAATCCATTCCATTCGATTGGATTCTACAGTGTCTTTGACACGGATATTCTCCAAAGTGCCGATGTGTATACTGGTGGGTTTAATGCAGAATACGGAGGTAGAACCTCTTCTGTTATGGATGTTAAAACACGAGTAGGAGACCAAAAGCGTTTCGGAGGAAAGGTGAGTATGAGTACCTATAGCGCAAAACTTTTGTTGGAAGGACCTTTGTTTAAAAAGAAAGATAGCAAGCGTGCTTCTACTTCCTTTTTAATCTCGGGTAAGACTTCCTATCTAGACCAAACTGCGCCCATTTTTTACAGCTATGTTGAAACGGAATTTGGTGGATTGCCTTTCCGCTTTGCTGACTTATACGGTAAGATTAGCAATACTTCCAATAATGGTTCTCAGATAAATGTTTTCGGATTCAATTTTACCGATGCCGTTAACATCGATGCAAACAATGATGTTTCATGGGATAGTTATGGAGGTGGAATGGACTTTCGTGCCATACCACGTAGCTCTGCTATGGTATTAAAAGGAAACATTGCTTACTCAAACTATTCGATCGCCAGCAATCAAAGTGATGGCTTACCTAGAACTTCAGATATCTCTGGCTTTAATGGCGGATTGGACTTTACCTATTACTTAAGAAAGAACGATGAGTTGAAATATGGATTTATGGCCATTGGCTATCAAACTCAATTTTCATATACCAACTCTTTGGGCAGAACCATTAGCCAAACAGAAAACACAACTGAATTGGCTGGATATTTCCGATATAAAATTGATATAAATGGCTTGCTTATCGAACCCGGAGTGCATATGCATTATTATGGTTCACTCAGTCAGTTTTCGCTCGAGCCTAGAATTGGTTTAAAGTACAACCTCAACGAAAGATTGAGATTGAAAGCCTCCGGTGGATTCTACTCACAAAACCTTGTTGCAGCCAATTCGGATAGAGATGTTGTAAATCTTTTCTATGGTTTTCTCTCTGGTCCAGACGATTTGCCTGAAGAATTCTCAGACAATAAACTCCAGTTAGCACGTCATGCCATATTTGGTTTTGAATATGATCTCGGAAAATATGTAGACATAAATATTGAAGGATATGTGAAAGACTTCAATCAAATTACCAATATCAATAGAAATAAATTATATGAAAGCAACGACTTCACCAAGCCTGAAATCCTGAGAAAAGACTTTATTGTAGAAACGGGTTTAGCTAGAGGTATTGACGTTTTAGTGAAATTTGAATACAAAAACTATTATCTCTGGACTGGATACTCCTATAGCACGGTTACCCGGAATGATGGAGTGCGTGAGTACAATCCACATTTCGATCGCAGACACAATCTAAATTTAGTAGGCACTTATTCTGTAGGCGATAAAAATGAATGGGAGTTCAGCGTTCGTTATAATTTCGGAACAGGTTTCCCCTTTACTCCAACCCGTGGGTTTGTTCCAAATCAACCTTTCACAGGAGAAGACGGTAGCCCAGATGTGAATTACGATTATACCGTTGAGAATGGACAAGTAAAGGTACTTTACGGTGATTTAAACTCCCAAAGGCTTCCCAATTATCATCGTTTTGACATTAGTGCTAAACGCACATTTAACTTTGGGAAGAACAGCATTTTGGAAGTTAATGCAGGTGCCACAAATATTGCCAATAGAGAAAACATCTTCTATTTTGACCGTACTAATTTCAAGCGTGTTAATCAGCTGCCTATTATGCCAACGGTTGGATTTAGTTTCAAATTCTAATTAAAAAATGAGCCGCTGAGAATAATTAATAAGTTATTCTCTTTAAAGTATCTCAATTCATATTGTAAATACTAGCTTTGGAACTCCTAATCAGGAGTTCATGATTATACTTAAATTGCGTTTTCTAGTTGTTTTTCTATTCTTGGGTACCCAAATTCAGGTATTTGCTCAAGACATCACAACCAACCAGACTCTCTATACCTTTTCAGCAGCAACTGAAACCCAGAGTCGCACTGCCGCTGTTACTCTCACCAATAATTCTAGTCGAACAGCCCATATTATTGGCTATAGTGCTCTTTCACCCTTTGGTAAAAGAGCCTTTAGACTCAATGATTCCATATTCTCCATACCCGCTGGTTCGAATTATACTTTTACTGTATTCTTCCAACCGAATCAGAACATTCTATATCAAACCGATCTAGTACTTCATACAGATTCTACTTTTGGCAGTATTCCGATCGCGTTGCAAGCGCAGGGTGTTTTTTCGAATATTTACTATTCAGCCACCCAGAATCTCAGTGGCTCATCCCTAAAAACAACGCTACACAATATTATAACTACAGGATATAACCAACTGAGCTATAATACAGCTAGAGATGAGATGTACAGCTATATTGACAATAATAGTGGACAAGTAAGTTGTGTTTATACAGGACGGACCGCAACATTCAATAGCCGAGCAGGAGCAAATGCAAACAATATAAATGCAGAGCATACAATGCCACAATCTACTTTCGGTAGTGTATCTCCTATGCAAACGGATATTCATCATCTATTCCCTTGCGATGCCAGTACAAATAGTGTTCGAAGTAATAATCCATTCGGCTATGTAAATAATGCTACATGGAGTGTTGGTGGCTCTAAATATGGGAATTCTGTTTTTGAGCCTCGTGATTTTCACAAAGGATCTGCTGCTCGCGCTTTACTTTACTTTCTGTTGCGCTACCAAGACTATAACGGCTTCATTTCTGCAATGGAATCTACCTTAATTTCATGGCACAATCAATTTCCACCCACTGCAGCGAACGAGATAAGAAACGATCGGGTTTATGTGGTTCAAGACAATAGAAACCCCCTCATAGATTATCCTCAGTTCTCTGAAAGATTGGGGTCTTTTTCAGGAAGCGGAGCCCTTGCAAATACAAACACTTGGAAAGCGTATCCAGATACACTTTGGATAGAGAACGGAATCGAGGCTTGTATCAGTATTCAAAATACCGGAAATACAACGGTTCAAATAACTGGAACGAATAGCCTTGCACCGGTTGGACTTAGTGTTTTAAATAATAGTATCGGAAGTACTCAATCATCATGTATCCGTGTGCAAGCGAGTACAAACGCTTCTTTCCCACCAGCATTGATAAATATTCAGTCTAATACACATTCTACCCTAAACATCTATGTTGCTTCAAGGGGTACTTCAGGAACGCCACCCACTGGATCAGTTCCTAACCCAAGCCTTTTGAGTTCCATTTCAAGTGGAACTCAGCAATTAACAGTTCAAGTAGATGCCCCGAGTTCAGGTTTTGGAACACTATGGAATGGAACAATTGTTTTCGCAAGTACAACTCCCTTCGCAGATTTTAACCTCAACAATCCCTTAGAGGCATCTTTCTATACTGGATCAAGCACTTTTGGAAATGGAAGTCAAGTAATTGCGAATGCAGGGCAAGTCGGTTACTGTATTGGAAAAAATACGGGGTCAGGTAATACCCAGATTAGTTTAAACGGGCTCAATTCAAATACTACCTATTACATCTATGCCTTCTGTTATAAGTCTCTTATTGGAAATGATGAATTCAGCAATGGCCTTCAAAGTGGATTTAGCACAGATCCCATAATTATTATCCCTCCTGTTACGGCTAGCTGCAAGAGTGGTGTGTTCTTCTCAGAATATATAGAAGGAAGCTCGAATAATAAATGCATCGAATTATACAATGCCAGCGATAGCACTGTAAATCTAACAGAACTTAAAATTTACACTCTATTCAATTCAGGTTCTACCATTCGAGATTATACACTCTCCGGAAATCTTGCAGCTGGTTCTACCTATGTGATTTGCAATTCTTCAGCCGCAAGCAATTTTTCACAAAATGCAAATATTAGTCTGATTCAGAGCATTGTAAACTTCAATGGTGATGACCTAATTAGTTTGGTCAACATTTCTAGCGGTGATACACTAGATCGAATTGGTGATCCAAATCAACTCAATACAGTTTGGTCTATTCCAAGCAACTCAGGAAGTACCCAAAACAATACATTAGTAAGGGCAGACAGTATTCGATTTGGTGGACAAGCCTGGTCTAAGGCTCGACTGCAGTGGCATGCTTTACCATCAAATACTGCTGATTCTTTGGGCAATCACAGTATAAAATCTTGTGCAACTACCGTCATACCTTCTTTCCCGTACAGTTATACTCCCAGTGGCGATCAATTTGGAAGTAGCCTTGCATTGGGTGCGGAATATGCCTTTGTGGGTGCACCTCACTTTTCTGGTTATCTCTCTGAAGCTACAGACGATGAAGAGGGAGGAATTCAAGAAAGAATGGGTGCCGTTTTCATATATAAAAAGGTAGATGGAAATTGGATTGAGTGGCAGAGAATTCAACCGATTACGGCAAAGAAAGGTCATCGTTTTGGGACGTCAGTAGACGGTAATGATACAGCGTTTATTGCTGGGGCTCCGGGGGAAGGAACCGATTCGGTTGGATTCGTCTATATCTATCAAAGAGATGCCTTTGATAGATGGAATCTTGTATTGCGATCCAGTTCTTCCATCAGCCTCGATCCGAATTCCGCCTTTGGAAGTACCGTTGTGCTAAATAATACTCTTGCAGCTGCCTCTACAGCAAATGGCATTGGAAAAGTTCAAGTCTTCCAAAAGAACAATGGTCAATGGACTTTAAACACGCTTCTACAAGCAAGCGATGGCTTCTCAGGAGATGGATTTGGACATTCATTATCCTTAGCAACAGATAGTCTGTTAATTGGAGCGACTGAAAGCAAGTCGGCCTATCTATTTGCAGAACAAAATGGAAGTTGGAATCAACTCCATAAATTCCTTTCTACTGCCTTGTCGGCAACATCCTCTTTTGGCCATGCTGTCTTAATTTCGGATGGAAATTGTTTCATTGGCGATCCGGATGTTGAAAGAATCTATGCCTTCCAAAAGTCAGGACAACAATGGCTTGAATCAGTGATAGAAGCAGATGATATGAACCTTGGCAATTATTTTGGCAGTTCTTTGGATGCGGATGAAACTTCTATTGTTGTTGGAGCCCAGGGTAATTCCTTGTCCATTGGAAGTGTTTATCGTTTTAACAAAGTTGCATTTACTCAAGTACAAAAAATTTCAATACCTACTATTGGCAATGGTGTCCGCCTCGGATATAGCCTTAAGATTCAACTCAATGAAATACTTATAGGAGCGCCTTTAATGCCTTTTGATATGAATTCGTCTGCTCGATCGGTTTCCAGTGGCGGAATATTCTTTTTAAGTGCTCCTTTTTAGACTTTCCCATTAGAAGAAAATAATAAGTTGCGAACGCATTCCAAGACAGAATACGTTCCGTTTTTACATTCTATGGTTTCAATTTAAAAAGCAAATTGGATTAGAAACAAAGCAGCACGTCAACCAACAATAAATAGCTAAAACTAAAAATCCCTTTCAACAAATGTTGAAAGGGATTTTTTAATACGTTCAGGATTGAGTTACCAGTTTGAAAAACCAGAATAAATTCCTTTCCTAGGTGTAACGCACATAACGGGTAATTCAGAGAAGTAAACAGTCTCTTGAACCTCATTTCCAATCAGGTTTGTTGCAATATCGGGCGCTTCACCCTCATCCATAATCATAATCATATCCCCATTCTGCTCATAGGCAAAATCAAGTAGTTTCTCGATAACCTTCTCTCCACTAGGAGGAAGAATATGCCGTTCGCACTTCACTCCTTTTTCACTGATAAAGGCCGTTACTTGATCTAAATGTTTAGTCAATAATTTCTTTTCACTCTTTTCCCGAGGAACTGCTACTACTGTAATTTTAGCATCAAACAGTCTTCCATAGTGAAGAGCCATTCCAACCTTTTCTTTCGACCGCCTATCGAGAATAATCGGGAAAATAATGTTATCTAGTTGTGTCAATCGTCTAACTCCCCTTGTTGTAATTACAGGAGCATGGGTCATAGAAACTGTGCGATAGGCATTAGACCCAATCATTTTCTTTTTAAAATTAGAAGGTCTGCCGTTGGTTCCCATCACCACAAGATCCGCATTCACTAATTGGGCTACTCTTGATATCTCTTCATAGATTGTTCCATGAGCGACCATAGTTTCGAAACGCAATCCAGATTCTTTCTCTTTGCGCAGAGCCAATTCATTTAGTTTGGATGTAAGTTCTGTTTCCAGCTTTTTATCCTTTTTTGAATCGTCTGAAAACAGCCGAGAAAACAAAGAATTCTCTTCAATAACACTCAGTAAAATAATTGTGCTCATATTGGTTTTGCCAAAAATAATGGCTTCATCCAGCGCAATTAATGATTGTTCTGAAAAGCCTATTGGCACTAAAATCTTCTTTGAAAGTTCCATGAATAAGGAAGGTTTAACTTTGGCACAAAGATACGCTAAAACTCAACTCAGCATGGGCATAAACCCTACCGAAATCATTCTACATTCCGATTCAAGTGTCTATCATTTAGGATTAAAGGAAGGCGATATTGCACCTTTGATTTTAACCGTTGGTGATCCAGCTAGAGTGGAGCGAATTGCCAAGTATTTTGATACTATCCGAATCAAAAAATCACATCGTGAATTCATCACCATTACTGGGAAAATTGGAGGAAAAGAACTGAGTGTTCTCTCTACGGGCATGGGATCGGACAATATTGATATTGTTCTGAATGAACTCGATCTTATTGCAAATTGGGATCTAACGAATAGACGACCGAAGAAAGACAGAATGTCTTTGAAGCTCATTCGACTTGGAACTTCGGGCAGTATTCAGACAGACATAGCGCTCGACTCTATACTTATTAGCAACCAAGCAGTCTCGGTAGACTCTCTGCATGCATTCTATCCAAAAATCAATGATACCCCATCTTGGCAATCGCATCTTAGAGAATATTTCAAAGAGAATAATTTACCAACTCCTTATTGTTTCAACTCAGACTTAGTATCCTCCATATCGCTCGCGGAAAAGCTCGACGCCATTTTGGGTATTACCTATACGGCATCCGGCTTCTATTCGCCACAAGGAAGAAGATTATTTCCTGAAAATAGCCCAGCGACTGATTTGAGTTCTATTTTGAGCAATTACCGCTTTGAGGATAATAAAATCACAAATATTGAAATGGAAACAGCCGCCCTATTTCATTTAGGACAGCTGTTTGGACATTCACTTACTTCAGTGTCTGCTCTTTTAGCAAACCGTATTACTGGGGAGTTTTCAAATCAACCTGACAAGACAATCAATACTATGATTTCTTCAGTTATAGACCTGATCATCAACGAGCCATACTAACGGCTCTCGTCTCTCTGATAACTGTAATTTTAACTTGACCCGGATACGTCATTTCATTTTGGATCTTTTGAGAAATTTCAAATGACATTGCCGCTGCTTCTGCATCACTCACTTTCTCACTTTCAACCATAACACGCAATTCTCTTCCAGCCTGAATAGCGTATGCTTTTTGAACTCCTTTATGTGCTAATGCTAAGTTCTCTAAATCCTTCAATCTTTGTATATACGACTCTACAACTTGTCTTCTAGCACCTGGTCTGGCTCCACTTACGGCATCGCAGACCTGAATAATAGGAGACAGTAATCCTGTCATTTCAACTTCATCGTGATGCGCTCCAATTGCATTGCACACCTCTGGTTTTTCGCCGTATTTCTCAGCCAAATGCATTCCAAGGATAGCGTGTGGCATTTCCGATTCTTCTTGAGGCACCTTTCCGATATCATGAAGCAAGCCTGCTCTCTTAGCCAGCTTTGTATTTAGACCCAGTTCGGCTGCCATTATTGCAGATAAGTTTGCAACTTCTCTCGAGTGTTGCAATAAATTCTGTCCGTAGGAAGAGCGATACTTCATCCGTCCTACCATTTTCACTAATTCCGGATGTAATCCATGAATACCCAAATCAATAATAGTGCGTTTTCCAACCTCCACAATTTCGTCGTCCAATTGCTTTGTCACTTTGGCTACTACCTCCTCAATACGTGCTGGATGGATTCTTCCATCCGAAACCAAACGGTGTAAAGAGAGACGCGCAATTTCCCGGCGCACAGGGTCAAAGCAAGAGAGGAGTATTGCCTCTGGAGTATCGTCAACAACAATTTCAACGCCGGTTGCTGACTCCAATGCTCTTATATTTCTTCCTTCGCGACCAATAATTCTACCTTTCAAATCATCGTTGTCGATATTGAAAACCGACACCGCATTTTCAATGCTTTGCTCTGCAGCAACACGCTGTATAGATTGTATCACAATCTTTTTAGCCTCAGCGCTTGCGCTTAATTTTGCTTCTTCAATAGTAGACTGAATGATAGACGAAGCCTCGGTTCTTGCCTCATCTTTCAGAGCCTGCATAATTTGGCTTTTGGCATCTTCAGCTGTAATTCCACTAATAGATTCAAGTTGATCTACCTGCAATTTATGCATCTTCTCAATCTCCGAAAGTTTCAATTCTATTGCTTCTGTATGCCTTGTAAGTTTATCTCGATCTCTTTGATTGTCTCTGTCTTTTCTTTTGCTTTCCTCCAATTGCTTATTCAAGCGAGATTCTTTATCCTTTATGCGATTCTCCGCATCCAATATTTTACGCTCGCGTTGTTGGATGGTCTTTTCGTGTTCAGACTTTAATTCAATAAATTTCTCTTTTGCTTGAAGAATCTTTTCTTTTTTGGTGGCTTCCGCCTCTTTCTTGGCTTCAAGAATAATATTAGAAGCGCGCTTTTCATCCTTTTTCTTCTTCCAAATTATAGCTCCGATTGCACCCAACGCAGCAGCAACTAAAAAGATGGCAATTTGTGTTAATAGCATATCTAATGTTTGATTTTAGGTAAATAAAAAAACCCGTACCAGTCCTAAATTCGCGTAAACTCCTGAATGACAGGAACGAAATCCACCAGTTTATGTCAACCTTCCTCTGCTGCTCGAAAGCAAACGCCATAAGCGCTGAGGCCTGATTTCTCCAAACCGAGCTGGATTTCTATTGGATAACTGTTGAGTTTACCAAAGCGTAGAACCGATACGGGAAATAACTTTAAAAGAACGCCTACATCATGGTAGAAGAAATCTTCTCCACCAATCTGTCTATTTCAATAACTGCCTTGTTTTCGTTTATCTGAGGTTCTGCGCTCATACCTTCTAAGCGCGTAGCCAAACGAATTGCCACCATAGCTAGAAGATCTTGCTCATCTTGAACAGAATACGAACTTTCTAATTCTCGAACCATCTCTTCAATGCATTTGGCTGCAGCCCGTAAGTTGGCTTCCTCATGCATTTTCGTATTGATAGGATATTGCCTATTGGCCACAGTGAGTTTAATTCTCAAAGGTCTATTTAGGTTTTTATCCTCCAAATCAATCGTTTAACAAAGCAATACATTGTTCTACTTCCCGAAGCATTTTGTTTACTTCTGCTCGAGCGGTGGCACGTCTTGTGTCATCTCCCGATAATGCAGCAGCTACTTTCATGCCTTCGACCTCTTTCTCTAGTTGGCTAAATTGCAACTCTTTCCTCTCTAACGACTCACTCAAGCCTTCAACTTTACCCTGCAAATCTCTATTCTCCTTTCGAAGAAGATGATGCTGGGTAATCATTTCATCTAATTTGGTAGCAAGAACTTCCCAACGCTCAGAGTACAATCCCATACAATCTATAAAAAAGCGGTCTTGCACAAATGTACACTTTGTGCATCCTACTAACCAAGAATGAGGCAACTAATTATCCTATAACTTCCTTTAGTCTAATTGTAAATTAAATTCACTATCTCATTTTTGTTTGGTCGTACCAAATACTAAACTCCCATTGCATTTGATTCTGAACCCATTCGATTCATCTCATTGGAAAATAATTTCATTTCAATAATTTAAATTCTCTAAAAAATCTCATCCAAATCTTCGGGCTACTCCTTACAGATCAGATTGCCCACTCCTTTCTATGGGCTACGTAGCATGAAAAAATTAATTAGATGAAACGCTTATCGGTTTTCCTTTCTAATTTGAATGTTAGCATCCACATTAGAGCACATAATTCGCTTCCTATCCAATGTAAATCGCTTATTCTTAAATGAGTCAATAGTGGAGAAGTTCATAAATATCCTTAAATTGAGTAGTAAATCCGCTGTATCATTGCACTGGGTTTTGCAGTGGTATAAACGCGGTTTGACTCGAAATAAAAAAAATTCAAAAGCACTTCATTCTATGCGTCTTTTGACGGCTCTTCTCCTTTTCGGATTCAGCCTCCAATCCCAAACTATTCGATCTCCACTTGATATACCCCTTTATTTATCAGGGACTTTCGGGGAACTAAGATCCAATCATTTTCACTCAGGTCTCGATATCAAAACCGAAGGCGTTGAAGGTAAAAGAGTGTGCACTGTCTGGTCTGGTACGGTCAGCCGAATTGTGGTTTCTCCCTATGGCTATGGAAATGCACTCTATATCGATCATCCGAATGGACTTACCTCTGTTTATGCCCACCTTCAAAGATTCAATACGGCAATTCAGTCTTTTGTGCGCGAGCAACAATACGCGAAAGAAACGTATGCCTTAGACATTGCTATTCCGGCAGGAAAGTTTCGTTTAAATCAAGGAGATATTATCGCTTTAAGTGGAAACTCTGGTGGCTCCGGAGGACCACATCTACACTTTGAATTGCGCAATTCGGCAAATCAAATACCTGTAAATCCATTGCTTCATGGAATCGAAATTCAAGACCATATTTCTCCGAGCATACAATCCATTCGGATTGTTGAAATGGATGAACGTTTTCGTGTCCTAAAGGCACAGACTGCTGCAAATGCTCAAACTTATTCAGTTGGAAAACAAATTGGAATTGAAGTAGAGACTTTTGACCGACTCAATGGTGCCTCAAATAAGAATGGAGTAAATAAAATCGAGTTAAAAAAGAATGGGCTTCCACTTTACAGCTTCACAATAAACTCATTTCCATTTCACAAAACTCGCTATTTGAACTCGCACATTAATTATGAGGAAAAGTCATGTTGTCGAAAGACATACAACCGAATGTACCTACTTCCAGGAAACGAACTCGATCTCTATAAAAGAGACGCACAGTCAGGCATTTTAGACCTAGACTCTGGACAAACCGCAGAAATATTGATTACCGTTTATGACTTTGAAGGAAACAAACAAAGCCTTTCATTTACATTGAGGGGAACGGGTAAAGCCACCGAAATTCAGGAACCTTCTCAATGGCTTTCGTATAAACACGAGCACAACTTTAGCATTGGTAATGCCGAGGTGAGAATTCCCAAAGGATGCTTTTACAAAGATGAAGGATTGGAAGTTGAAGAATTGCCAAAAGGATCTTCTACTATTGGTCCCAGATACAAAATATTAGAATCTAGCGTTCCCGCGCAAAAACACTTTACCATTAGCTTTTCTCTAGATTCAATACCCGAAAGACTTCATTCAAAAATCGTTATTGTTCGTGTTGACAAAAGCGGGAGACTCCATTTCGAAGGCAATCGTTTGAACAAAAAATCGATTACCGCACGTTCGAGATCATTTGGAGTTTTTGGACTGGCAATCGATAGTATTCCTCCCAAGATCTCACTCATTAAAAAAGGGAAAAGCAACGATTACAGTAAAGCATCCTACCTCAGAATAAAAATGAGTGACAACCTGAGTGGTTTAGATTCTTACCGATGCAGCATTGATGGGAAGTGGCACTTGGCAGAATACGACGCTAAGAATCGTCTTTTTCTCATTCCATTAGAGTCTCTATTTCCAGGAGAACACAATATGGCATTTGAGATTAGCGACTCAGCAGGAAATATTGCTACTTTTTCTTCAGAATTTCTGAGGTAAATACAACACTTTAGCATTTCTGTAGTTGTTACCTTTGATCCGAGCATGCATAAAAAACTACTGTATCTTTTTGGCCTCACTTTTCTCTTTTTACTCCACTTTGATGAGTTAAAAGCGCAAGAGCCTGTGCAACTTAGTGGTATAGTGCTAACCAACGATTCTATTCCACGATTTATTCCATTGGCATACGCAAGAATAATTGGCAGACCCAATGGTGCTGTTGCAGATGAAGAAGGTTTTTTTAGCCTAGTTGCCCTGCCAGGAGATACTATTGCTTTTACCCATTTGGGCTTCCAAACACAAAGATTATACATCCCTGATTCTTTGAGTAAAAAAGAGTATCTCGTCGAAGTTCATCTTAAGTACGACACTACACTTCTTTCTGAAGTAGTCTTATATCCTTGGCCCACACCCGATAGATTACAAGCGTACTTGCTTGGCATGAGGCTGGAAACTACGGAATTAGACATTGCACAGCGAAATGTGGCTATCCAATTACTCCGAGATCGAGCAGCATCTATGGGCTATGATGCTGCTGAAATTCAAGATATTGCAATAAAAATTCATGAATCTCAATTATACAATTCTGGAAGATATTATGGCGCAAATGGCGGTGCCGCTATTTTGGGTGCGCTCTCTAACCCCCTCGCTTGGCTTGAATTGTTTGATAGTTTGAAATCGAGTAAAAAGTGAGGTATCTGTTCAGCGCACTATTGTGCATTTTCTCTTTCTCATATGCCTTTGCACAAAATGCAAGTCTAAAAGGAAAGGTATTCGACACTTCAGATGAACCCCTTCCTGGAGCCGTAATTCGAGTAGGTTCTCAATCTACAGTGTGCAATGGTGAAGGAGCTTACGAGCTCATCTTACCTCCTGGTAACTATTGGGTAATTGCTCGCTCGATTGGACACAGAAAGGATTCTATCCGAATAGATATTCAAGCGAATGAAAAGCTTCTGCGCAACTTCCGTCTGAAATTAGAAGGTGAAATACTTAAGGGGGTGGATGTAATAGATGAGCGTTCCCGAGAAGATTCAAAAATTGAGCTCGATGCGCGGTCTCTTGAATTTCAAACCGGTCCTAATGCAGGCGTCGAAGGCCTTATCAAAACACTTCCTGGAGTAGTAAGCAATAGTGAACTCACCTCTCAATACAGCGTACGCGGAGGAAATTTTGATGAAAATTTAGTCTACGTAAACGGTATTGAAATTTACCGTCCGTTTCTTGCACGTGCTGGCCAACAAGAAGGATTGAGTTTTGTTAACCCACAAATGGTCCAAGACATCAGCTTTTCTGCAGGTGGATTTGAAGCGAGTTATGGAGATAAAATGAGTTCGGTTTTAGACATCCAATACCGCAAGCCAACCAAATTTAGAGTTCAAGGAGAAGCCGCCTTTATGGGAGGATCGGTTGCCGTTGAGGGCGCCTCAAAGAATAAAAAATTTACAGCGATTACGGGATTTCGTTATCGCACAAACACTCTTTTGGTTGGAAGTCTAGATACAGACGCTGACTTTAGACCCCAATTTTGGGATGTTCAGACCTATCTCACCTATGCATTGAGTGATAAATGGTCGCTTGCTGCACTTGCGAGTTATGCCAATAATATTTACGAGGTTTTTCCTTCTACGCGTCAAACTGATTTCGGAAATATTCAAGAAGCTTTGAGACTTACGATCTTTTTTGATGGATCAGAGTCGTATACCTATCAAACTGCTTTTGGTTCTATTTCTGCAATCAATAAGCCCAAAGAAAATGTAGAACTTCATTTTACTGCATTCGCCTATCAGGCTGTGGAACAAGAATATTTTGATGTCATTGGCTCCTATAGATTAGGTGAATTAGAATTGAATCTGGGATCCGACGATTTTGGTGAAGTATCAGTGGAAAGAGGTGTTGGCGAATTTCAAAATTATGCGCGTAACCGACTGGATGCGATCATATTTGGCGCGGAACATCGCGGAGCATTGTATCTCCCAAAACATGCCATAAGCTGGGGATTGAAAATTCAACGCGATGATATAATCGATCGATATAAAGAATGGGAACGTATTGATTCTGCAGGATACAACATTCCGCATACACCTTCTCAGTCTCTTCCGGGTGTGTATCCTATCGATCCAGCTCAGGGAATTGGACTTTTCGAACACTTCGATTCACGCGCTTCAGTTCAAAGCGCAAGGGTAATGGCATTTATACAGGATAGTCGCTCATGGAAATTAAAAAACGATGCTCGAATTGCCATAACTGCGGGTATTCGATCACACTATTGGACCTTTAATGGTCAAACAACTGTTTCACCAAGAGCAAGCATATCGTATAAACCCCTTTCAAATCTAGATGTTGTTTGGCGCTTTGCTACCGGTTGGTATCATCAACCACCCATTTACCGCGAAATGCGGAATCTAGAAGGAGGTGTCAATCCAGAAATACGTGCTCAAGAGGCCATTCACTTTGTTCTTGCAAATGATCTGAAACTCAAAATCTGGGATAGACCTTTCCGCCTAGTAACTGAAGCCTATTATAAAGACTTGAATAATCTCATTCCGTATGAATTAGACAACGTCCGACTTCGTTACAGTGCTGTGAATAATGCAAACGGCTTTGCAACTGGAATAGATGCACGAATTAACGGAGAGTTTGTACCCGGTATTGATTCATGGGCAAGCATTGGTATAATGACCATCCAAGAGGATATTCAAGGAGATAATTCAGGCTATATACCAAGACCTACTGATCGACGGGTAAATTTCGCATTGTATTTTCAAGACTACTTTCCTAGTGACCCTACCTTTAGAGTAAGCATGAGCTTGTATTATGGTACTGGATTTCCTTTTGGTGCCCCGCAAAGCGCAAGAGAAGATCAAACTTTGCGCATTCCCAGCTACCGTCGTTTTGACATTGGTTTCATTAAGGTCTTCAAGGAAAGAGGAAAAGATTCTAAAATGAAATTCTTGAATTCATTTGAAACCGTTTGGATTGGTTTGGAAGTATTTAACCTTCTTGAAATACGAAATACAGTAAGTTATTTATGGGTACGAGACATCAGCACGAGTAGTCAATTTGCCGTTCCCAATTACCTGACAAATAGACTTTTAAACCTTAAACTAACCTTTATTATTTGATGCGTATTCTAGGAACCATACCCCATTCTGAGTTTCGAATTGTAGTATATGAATTAGAAAGTCATTTATATACCGAATTTGAGGCTGGTCCTATGAAACAAGGATACAAATGGCCCAAGAGTAAGTTTAGTGGAATTCCTGCCGTTCAAGCGCTGATGGATCCTTCCTTTTTACAAAATGTAAAAACCCGATTCAGTGAAATGTATGCAGATATGTCTAGTCGAATTCCGAAGTGAGTTTCTAAATCTGACTCTTCACCTGAAATAGGTGTTTCGATATTCAGTATCGCTTAACTCGATTCAATTCAGCTGTTTCGCTTTATCTTTAAATCCAACGCATAATCTGGATTTAATCTCTGCAATCTATAGCTACATTTCCTTTCTTCCTTCCTAATTCAACATACGTATGTGCTTGAACTATTTCGGATAGAGGGAAGCACGTATCGAGAACAGCGGTGAGTTTTTTCTTCGAATTCATTTCTTCCAGTAATTCTAGATAGTTTGGTTTTTCTTTTGTTGGAGATGCTACACTTACAAAACGTCCTCCCTTAGCCAGCATACGCTTGGCCTCTTTCTTATTCAACTTTCCGACGGCATCAAAAACAACATCAAATGTATCTTCTAAGTCGCTGGGACTCCAATTTTTATAATCCAAAACCTCTTTGCATCCTAATCCTTTCACCCAATCTTGGTTACTCGCACCACAAGCCGCGATTACTTCCGCACCGAAATAATGCGCAATCTGAAGACCATAACTACCCACACTTCCCGAAGCTCCGTACACTAAGATCTTCTCATTTGCGCTGAGTTTAGATTTTAATATTAAGTCCATTGCAGTCATCCCACCAATGGGTAAAATGGCAGCTTCTAATAAGGGTAAATCTTCTGGTTTCTTTCTGACTACACAGCTACTTTTAAATTGGGGCACACATATAAAATCGGCATAAGCACCTTGCTTAAGCGTTGTAGTAGTTCCATACACTTGGTCTCCCACATTGAAGCTTTTTACTTCGCTGCCCACCTCTTCTATTCTTCCTGAAAACTCAAACCCAAGAATTGGATTTTTCGGTTTGAATAATCCAAAGAAAACTCGAATAAAAAAGGTAAATAATTTAGAGTCCGGTATTCCACCCTTCCGAATCCAAAGGGTTCCGGCGGTTACGCTAGAATAGTCTACCCGAATTAAGAGCTCATTCTTGCTTGGTTTAGGTTTCTGAACCCGATCTAATTTTAGCACTTCAGGCCCACCATATTCAGAATAAACTACGGCTCTCATATTCATAAACTACCAGACTTAATCTAATTGCGAAAATAATCTAAAGCCAAAGATTACACTCTCACTGTTGGCGTTTAATCATGTAATTAATCTTTAGCAACCATTAGGCTCATTTGCATTTATTAATTTAAACGTTTTTCCATCAAACGTGCATAGACCACCATTTCCAAATCCAATCCATAAAGTTCCTTTGCTATCTCTTTTTATACTTCGAACATCATTTCCAGCAGCCCCATCCTCTATTGTGTAATTCGTAAATGAACCATTCTTATACTTCCATAATCCTGAATCTATAGTTCCAAACCAAATACCACCTGCAGCATCTTCTTCAATGGCAAAAACTCTAGCCAAGGTGCCTTTCTGAAAATTTAAGATTCCTGATTTCATAAACCCCTCATTTCCCAATCCATGCTTTTCTGTTAGGTTAGAAAGCATAGCATTTTCATAAAGAAATACACCTCCACCATTATTGGCAAACCAGAGACTTCCATTGCTATCCTCAAAAATTGCATTAACGGTATGCGCTAATTCGGGAGACACAATTTGGTGGAATTCTGCACCGTCAAAGTGTAAAACTCCTGCGGAGATTGTTCCAAACCACAGATTTCCAACTCTGTCCTTCAATGAGCTGAAAACCCAATTAGGATTTGTGATATGTGCATCCACCTTGTTAGGACTTTTAAAGTCGGGTAAAAAAAGGCGATTTAAATTCATGCCATCAAACTGAAAAACATCGCCATTGGTTCCTGCTTGAAACCATAAATCATTCTTTCCTAATTTCCAATTCGATTGAGAATGCCCTACTTCTTTTGGTTCAATCTTTTGGAAAGTCTTACCATTAAAACGGCTTAAACCCTTGCGCGTTTTTATCCAAATATTTCCATCCCTGTCTTCTTGAATATCCAGTATCGGATTAATCTGTTTTCCTTCCACCTCATAGAAATGGGTATACAACCTACCGTCGTATTTACATATCCCTTCATTCTCAGTGCCTATCCAAATGTTGCCATTGCTATCTTCAAAAATGACTCGAATCGAAGATATAAACTGGAAACTCGTGTCTACCTGAAAGGGAGCCAATTTTCCAATTTCCTCCTTAGCCTCAGCCATGAATTTATGCGACATTACTCCGTCTTTTTGCTCTCCACTACAAGAGTGTATAAAAAGAAGTAGATTCAAAAAAAGCGCGATACGTAAAGAATTGATTACTCGTTTCATAAATAGGTTATTTTCAACTCTGGTGAAAGTAATCCCGACTCTATTAACAGACTTAATTGAATGTAAAATAAGGTAAATGAAGTGTAAAACATTCATTTAGATGCTTCGATTAGAATAGATTTGTATCATGTATAAAGCTTACTATTTCTTTATTCTTTTTCTTCTTAGTTCTATCTCTAGTTCTGCAATGGATTCTCAATTAAAAGAGAGTCGAATTAAAGTAGCCCTTAGAGAGGTTGGACATGAATTGCTTATTAGTTCAATGGATTCAGTTTCTAGAGTGCTCCCTATTGAGAGAATAGGCGATGAATACACTATTAAATTTGAATCTACCTTTCAATTTGATCCGGGCGAACTTGCATTTAATATGATTTTTTTTCTTCGTAAAGCTCAGATTGTAGACCCATATCTGTTGGAAGTAATACATTGCGAATCTGGGGCCGTGGTGCACAGTTTCGAATTCAAGAAAGACAATTCTGAATTGATGCCTTGTTCTGGGAGAATACAAGAAAAGGCCTGCTACGCTATTCGTGTTCTTTTTCTTAGGGATATTCGCCCATTTGCTCAGCCAATGAGCGATACAACAATTTCAACATTAAGCAACATTAATCCACCGGTGTCTTCCTTTAAGGATTTAACCAAACCCTTTCGCATCCTAATTATTACTGCGATTCCTGTATTGTTCTTTTTCATACTATTCATGTTAAGAAAGAAAAAACAAGGTTCGAGAAAAACCTCAGAACTCTTACCTCTTGGCGCCTATCGATTCGACAAAAGAAATATGACCCTGTATTTTAAAAAGGAAAAGACAGAGCTAACAAGTAAGGAGGCTGACTTGCTTTTCTTATTGTATCAATCTGAAAATCAGGTGCTGGAAAGAGATACTATATTGAACATAATATGGGGCGATCAAGGCGATTATGTTGGAAGGACCTTGGATGTTTTTATGTCTAAACTGCGTAAAAAATTGGCGTACGATTCGAATCTGAAAATTGTAAATATCAGAGGAGTCGGTTATAAATTCATAATGAATTAACAGGTAGGGTTCTTTTTTGCAACTCACCACTTTAGTGTAGGTGAATGGGTGTTTTTTAGATAATGGAGTTGCCTTTGTAAATGTTAATTTCTCTTTTATTACCTATCCTTTTACGTATTGATGAAAACAAAGACGCATAAAATCCTATTAAAACGGGAAGTTTTAATTCCCTTTTTACCTGTGTTAATTAACGTTTCATTAACAGGTAGTGGGGTAATTACTATATTACACCATTGTAATATTAAACTTAATTACAATGAATGAAAGAAACGTATTTCGAAAAACACTTATGATTGCAGCTGTATCCCTTTTCTTTTTGGGAATTCATTCCTGCTCGAAAGAAGTAGTATCAGATAAATCCGAAGAACAATTGGGATTGACACATAAAGCCGGAACCGGAAATGGTGAATATGGTCCTATGATTTGCTCAACACCTGCTGAATACCCTGGAGGAGATACAGGGTGTGGTGCAATGTGTGGCTTGACAAATCATGGGGGTTGCTATGAAGAAACTCCTTGTTATGGGGAGAGGACAATGGATGATGGCCCGGCCACACTAGTTTCTGGATCCTTTGCCGATGTCTACTCTTATTTGCTCTCCATAGGTGAGATTGAGCCAATGGGAGAAGGTGATATTATTCTTGACCAACGGCTGCTCGATGCCATGAAAAGAGATGGTCATCCTATAATCGATTAACAAATTAAATAATGTAGTGGGTTTGCTTAGGCATAAACCCACTACTTCTTATTCTTAGAATATGATCAAAACGATTGCTTTTATTACCTTAATATTCTTATGTTTCGCCTCTTGTTCCACACAAAATAATAAAGCAAAAGCTCAAAATATCAGCTGGTTTAAAGAAACATACAACATACCCGATTCACTAATTAAGAATTTAAAAAGCTATTGTATTACAACTGAAAGTGATAAAACTTCATCTATACTTCTGTTTGTCTACTCATTTGATAGAAATATCATTGTATTTGAACCCAAAACGAATCAGATAAGACTAAATACTAGTGTAGACTCTTTAAAAGGAGATGTGCGCATTGTTGCAAAGGACTTGGAAAACTTTGTCATCGAAGGCAAATATGGCTTTAATGTATATTTTAAAGATAAAGTTATACGATACATTTCAAAATCTATTCTTCCGGAAGACACATACATTCAAATATTGCCACCTTTTGATTATCATTTAAAATCTAAAAGTTTTCTAGTTCAATTATTGGATTTCAGAGATAAAGAGGGAAGGAGCCATACTATGGATTACAATGTTTTAGCCATTCTCGACTCTACAATGTCACTTCGAAGCATTGACTATAGAGTATCGAAGGCATATGGAAATGGTGAATTAGTAGACACTTATTTGTATTACTCAACTCATTCGGACGATTGGTTTTCAGCGAGTTTATCGCATTCCGATTCTACGGTTTCAGTTTCTTCTAATTCAGACCAAAAACCGGTATACACCTATTGGGGTAAGCACTTTACAGTAGAAGATTTTGTTAAACCGACTGACACTACCCCTATGGGTCTTTTCCGAAATAGACAAGAAAACATAAAATCGTACTCCTACGGAAAAAGCATGTTTCTTAGACCAACGAATAGCATTCCATTACAGATTCGGTTCTTATACCTACCTAAAACGGTGGCTCCTAAAAGCAATGAAAAATATACTACTCATCCAGTAAGAGTTTTGGTTCAGGATTCTTTAGGAAATAGGCTCCCTCATTTCGACATACCTGGAAATGTTCATTTTAATTTAGAGAAATGGTTCTCAGATGGCAAAGGAATTTGTCATTTGAACATGCACACGCCTATTAATAGTGAAACTAGGACCGTTTATTTGGAGGTTTTCACTCCTGTTGTGTATTAAGTTTCTAAACCTAAACACCTTATTAGCTGCCTGTTTCCATTGCTAAAAACAAACAACAAAAGCCGAATTCTGAGAAGTGGAAAAGGAGCTTACTCGAATGCGCTTTTCTAATCCTTCAACATTCCCGCTACATAAGCAGTAGTCCAGGCTGCTTGAAAATTATATCCACCTGTAATGGCATCTATGTCTAAAATTTCACCTGCGAAATAAAGGCCTTTTACCACCTTGCTTTGCATGCTGTTGAAGTCAACATCTTCAAGTGAAATTCCGCCGCAGGTTACAAACTCCTCTTTAAAGGTTGTTTTACCGTTTACTTCATAGATATCGTTGCTCAAAATATTGACCATTTTATTCAGCCATTTAGACCCTAGATCAGACCATATTTTGTCTGCCGACAATTCCATTTTTGACAATAAGAATATCCATAATCGCTCTGGTAATAAATACGGTCGTTGATTGATAAGCTTTCGTTTAGGGTACTTTTCTATAATGTTTTGTAAATATTCTAAGATTCGCTCATTATTATTTTCGTTCACCCAGTTCACTTGAATCTTGAACTGATAATTTAAATCACTTAATATTCGAGCACCAAAAGAAGAAAGTTTTAAGATAGCTGGTCCGCTCATTCCCCAATGTGTAATAAGCAAAGGGCCTTCAGACTTTAGCTTTGTTCCTTGAATACTTACCAAAGCATTTTCCGCTACCAGACCCATTAGCTGAATAATCGGATTTTTAGGCATATTGAAAGTAAATAAAGAGGGAATAGGCTGAACTATGCGATGGCCGAGTTCTTCTAACCAGATCAAGCCTTTGCGTGATGGCGAGCCACCTGTTGTAACGATAACCTTATCGACTAGCATGCTGACCGCATCTTTGTCTTGAAATGAAATTTGAATTTTCTCATTCACCTTTGTGATCCCACTAATATGTGTCTTGTTCTTTAGTTTTATTTTCTTCTTTTCTAGTTCAGATTGTAAACACTGGATGATGCTTTCAGAAGAATTACTCACGGGAAACATCCTTCCATCCTCCTCTGCTTTTAAACTTACACCTCTAGATTCGAACCAATGGATGGTGTCGGTCACATTAAAGCGTGGAAAGAGTTTTTTTAGTTTCTTTCCTCCGCGGGGATACGCTTTACTAAGTTCACCAATGGAAAAACAGGCATGTGTTGCATTGCATCTTCCACCCCCCGAAATTCTAACCTTTGAAAGTGTTTGTTGAGACTTTTCAAACAATAGCACCTCTGCTTTAGGATGGTGTTGTTTGACGGAAATAGCGGCGAAATATCCTGCCGCTCCTGCTCCAATTACTGCAATATTCATATTATTTCTCCCCATGCTGCCATACATCAAATGTAGGTCTATTGGTCACTCCTATTCCGGAATTTCGAATGGAATAGAATGGATACAATCTCAACAAAATGAAAAAAGGGTGCCGATAGGGCACCCTTTGATTCAGGCAGAGGTATAAAATATCACAATCATTCTATTGCGCTTTCTACACTATTGCTTTATCATCTTTTCTAGATATATTTCGTCATTCATCTGAAATTCAATAAAGTACATTCCTTTCGACCACGACTCTGTGTTTAGCACTTTTTGCTCAACATTATCGAAGGACTTAAATACTACCCTTCCCAATGCATCATATACTTTAAACGAAGTAGTACTGGGGAATTCTAATTGGATATAAGCGGAAAAAGGATTTGGATAGCTCAAAGGTCTTTCCAATTTCTGCAAAAAGCCTTGATTTTTCGCACTTGAAGCGGTTGAAGCATACGCGCCCGCAGAGTATTGACCCCATTGTGGACCCATACCGCTATCTATGCGCGCTTGTACCCAAAATTGATAGGCCTTACCTGCTTGAAGCCCTTGAACATCTACAGTTGTTTGCGCTCCAGGTACCACAAAAGTTGTACGACGCAATTGTCCGTCAGTCTCATTTCTATAGGCTACCCTATACCTTCTAAGACCTGGATGAACTACTGCATTCCATTGAAGCTGTATTGTATTGGAATCGATGGTAGAAGCCATTGTAATAATAGGCGTATTTAAATTCCAAGGATTCAATTGTAGGTTGAATGTGTCTAGAATTGAACACCCAATTCTATCAACAACCTTCAATACATATTGTCCACCCTGAAGGGTGTTAAACTCATGTGCATGTACCGCCTGAATTCTTTGAGAGCTGTTTACACTATCTGCCGTATTCCAGAACCAAAGATCAAATGGCGCTCCTCCTGTACCTCCTCTTACATTTCTGATTAAAACAGAACCGGAACTATCGGGGAAGGCTCCAAAAGGCTCAAGAATATTCGACCCATAATCAATTGGTAAGCAATTAATGGTATACGCTGCAATACAACTACTGTCTAACCATTGACCTCCAACTAAAGGAATAATCATGGTTTCCCAACTCCCCTCATCTTGAATGAGGAAGCGCATACTCGTATCGGCAGTTGAGTTGCGGTTGAGCCAAGATGGCAATCCAACAGGCCTTCTTAGAATTCGATACCGAATTGCATTTGGAAAGGGCTCCCAAGTGAAATTCAATTGTCTTTTATTCTGTTCTATTTGAAGACCAAAGCTGTTGCAATTATTGCCAATAGGAGGAGAAACGAAGAAATAGGCGCTATCAAACTCATAGGCACCTGGCTCGCATAATTGCGCTCTTAGACTCCCTTCTATATCATTTTCGAAACCAGGTAAAATCGCTACTCTATCCCAAACAAGCGGGTTTGCTGGCACACTAATGCTGGCTGAAACATACTGAGGATCTGCCAATAAAGATTGAGCATCCGTATTTGCAACAGCTGCAAAGCTTGCTAAATCTGGATACGTGCTATAGTTGGCCATAGGATCATCCACTGCAAAGGCATTGCTGTTTAAGCTGAAGTAAATATTATTATTTGTATTTGCCTCAAAACCCGGAAAAGAACCAGAAACAATGGCAGGTCCTTCCTCCGAACTAAAAATAGAACGCTGAATATCCAAAGCTTGAAAGGCCCATCCAATATATAAAGCGGCTGAAGTAGAATCACCTCCAGCTATGCGCACGGTATTATGGTAGTATTTAACCTCCTCTCCTTCCAACTTCATTCCGCTAGAATTAGCCCCTCCCAAAACATGAATGTCATTGTTGAACACTTCACCATATTCATTGCCAGCAGCAAATCCAGATGTATTAAAACCAACATTAATCCCAATCAAACATTCGGCTGTTGTATTATTGATTCGGTTATTGTAAAGTTTGAAAGCATCCTGAACAGAAACTAAGTGAATTCCACTAAAACTCCCTGTATCTGTTCCTAGAATTTGGTTGTTCGCTATATGAATATCAAATCCTGAGACCGCCTTAATAGCATATTCCGTTTGCCCCTTAAAAATACAATCCTCAATCCTTCCATTATTCCCTTTTAGGGATAATCCAAAATTTCCATTTACAAACCTGTTTTCGCTGAACCGGTAACTATGAGTAAATTCTTGACCATCAATAATCGGATTAGCGGCATTTGTATTCGCAATGAATGTGCAATTTTCAATCTCTAAACTAGAGGAAGGAATCTCTACTTTCACTATGGTTGAATGGTCAGAAGAATAATTCTTCAGCTTGATATGACTCATTTTAAAATTTTGAATTCCGTTTAACTCAAAAATAAAAGAGGAGTCGATATGCTGTGGTGTATATTCTAAGGTAACGGTGGAAGAATCACTACCAACAGGACCCACTCTGACAAAACGTTGATTGAATCCTTGTTGTCCGGAGATACTATCCAAAATATACTGAGCTGTATAAACACCCGACTCTAAACTAAAAGCAACCCAATCATCTACGCCTCTTAATTTAAGATCATTAAATGCTGCTGTTAGATCGGGATAATCTGCCGTACCACTTTGTCCAACTATGTATTTGCCTGCAAGTGGACTGGGCGGAAGTAGGTTCGATCCCTTTTCCAACATTGCATGATGAATGGCAAAGAAGCCCCCTTGACGATCTGGCGAATCCAAGGATTCATCATTTGCCGACTGAATACTTCGAAAATTAAATCGCACACCATGCTGTCCAATATCTTGAAGAAGTGCCTGTCGTACTGGTATTAAATTGGGGTCAGTGAGTGAAGGATTCGGACTAAGATGCACATAAGTCGAAAGGCCTGCAATACTATCAAATAAGTACCCATACTTATTGAACCGTATTGATAAGTTTACCATTGGCATGGGCCCTTTAAACAGTACTTGATTATTTAATAGGATGGAATAGTTGGAGAGAATTTCAGAAGTTGTATCCTTCTCATCTAGAATCCTCTTTTGGTAGCGCCTTGTTTCTAAATTATTGGAATAGGTCCAATCATCATGTGGTCCCTCTATGTCCTCGCCTAAATGAATAGGAGTAAAACGAATCTCCAAATCTTCAAATCCCAAACCAATAGCATTCAATGCTATTTGAGTGGCACCAAAGCCTTGAACAACTCCATCGCCTTTTAAACCTGCATCTGCACTGGGATCTATATTGTCATAATCTCGGGTTGCGATATAGTAGTATGCAGAATCGATGCTAATATTGGGAGTGCCTGGGACAAGGGTATGCCCTACGCCATACGATTCTGGGTTAGCTAACCCCATATTATTCCAAGCTACTATTCCATTTTTATCATCACCCACACCTTCTAATCCAATAAAATCATTTAGCGGATTAGGATAATCTCCATACCATCTTTCAATCCCAAATTCAGTAGCAAACCAAACTTCCGTATCGTTCTCGGCAAAACTCATAGAAGCAATGTCAGCAAGATTAACAGTACCCGATTGGGTTCTCGACAAGCTACTTTTCCAACTAGAAAATGCGTATTGAGTTGCCGCCTGTCCCGACCATAAAGCAGGCCTTGAAACTTCATAACGATAGGCTCTATTCTGGCCTTGGCCAGAAGCTAGGCTTAAAATCCAAAATCGATTCGTCTTACTTCGAAAAACTTTCCTTGTAAAATTGGGGAGATTGGTATAAACATTTTCCATTGCCCATCCCCATGAACCCCAACCACCATTACTGTTTTTCAAGAAATCAGCAATTTGAGTTCGATCTTTACTGGCAAACTGTCCGTTTCGGATATAATACATACCGCCTCCATCGGTTGAAATATTGATGGTATTCGCTGTATCATTCATTGCTACAACGTATTTCGGATTATAATACACTTGGACTGCATTCCACCAAGGCGCGTCTGAAAGATGCCAATCTTCCCAAGCATTTGCTATAGGATCAAACTTTCGTACACAAGACCAATTAAAAAATCCTCCCCCAGAGGTAGATGAGAATTCGCTTGTCACCATTACGATATGATCATTTATGTCGACCGTAATAGAATTTGCGTTTTTTGCTTGCTTCACCTGACCATTTGTAAAAACAACATCCGGTGGATTAAAACTTGAGAAGACTCCGCCATTGTTTAGGCTTATAAGTCCGTTGGTACAACCAAACCACAAGGTGCCTTGAGAATCTTCTGCGATTGAGAGTACAGAACCTTTGTTAGGAAAGTTTGCCAAACTAGAATGATATACAGACCAAGTAGTGCCATCGTATTTAACCACCGGCGGTGTCTTATCAAAGTCAATATTAGGAAGGGAATGGTGTTTAGGAAGAAACCAAACATCCCCATTCGAAGCCCTAAAAATTGTATTGAACTGATAGAATTGGTTTGAGTTAAATACCGTTCCATTTACTATTGGAGATGGAAGAACACTTAAATCTGGATACGTCCAATTTCCCAAATTGTCTCGTCTACTGATTGGAAATTGAGAATTGTACGGAGCAGTAGCCAAGCTATGTGTTACCCAAACACTCCCATTGGGTTCAACTAATACATCTGAACAGGCTAGATTCCCTAAGCCATTTGCGGTTGTAAAACTCTCTACTGTGTTTAGTTGCTGCGCTGTTAGCGAAGAAGCAATTAAGAAAATAAATACGTTCAAAGAGAGAAAGAATCGCCTCAAAGCACTTGCCTTTGATTGAATATTCATGGAATCTAGGTGTTGGTTATAATCTCGAACTAATGTGCTTAATCTACCTTTCCCTATTATCCCCCATTAAAGCGATTAAATAAAATCACTGAAAACAGTGATATACTAAATCCAGCCCTTTTCCATTGCTATTCGGATGAGTTCGGCAGAATTCCTTGCTGCTGTTTTTTGTAAGATGTGCTTTCTATGCGACTCCACTGTATTTTCAGAAATAAATAAAACCTCAGCTATCTGGCTTGTATTAAGTCCTTCGGCAATTTTTAGCAGCACTTCTTTCTCTCTCCGTGTTAAGATCACATCACCTGAAACACGTACTCCTAATTGCTGATTCATCACAATCTGTTCAATTCTAGGATCCAAATATTTTTTTCCGACTAAAACCGATTCTATGCAACTCTTAAGCCTTTCTGAACCACTTGTCTTCATTAAAAGACCTAAACAACCCAATCGCAATGCTTCTCGGAAAATGCCGCTTTCTTCGAATGATGTTATTAGAATACACGATTTCACGCCCTGTTTCACCGCCTTTTTTATTAATTCTAGACCGGTTCCATCTTGCAGGCGGTAATCAACTATGAGCAAATCGAATGCATGCTGATCAAGAGCCAACTTGCTCTCATATACCGAATTTGCTAAAGTGGATTCAAATTCTAATGCAGTAGGAAGCGAGTCTAGCAGGCCCTGTGCCATAAGAGGATGATCGTCTACAATTAAGGTCTTAAAAATGGGCATCTTCTATTTCGAAATAAGTCGTATTGTACATCTAAATCCTTTTCCAAGTGCCGAATCAATTTCAAAAGATCCTTGCAATCTATGAATTCGTGCCTTCAAATTTTGCGAGCCCAATCCTTCGAATAAATCAGCTTTAAAACCCACTCCATTGTCTTCATACTCAAAAACCCAAATAGAATCTTCTTTCCAAATACTTAAATGCACTTCAGATGCTTTTGCGTGTTTAACTGTATTCCTAACCAGCTCCTGAATGATTCTATAGAGTTGCAAATCAAATTTAGTATCCATTAATCCATTAAACGAGGAATGATTATGAAAATAAAATAAACAAGAATCAGTACTGTGCAACTGGAACATTTTTTCGACTGCTTCAATCAAATTCCCGTTTTCAATTTGAGGGGGTAATAAATCATGTGAAATCCTACGGACATCATTGCCAATTTCTTCTAGTCCCTTCAAATTTGTCTCTCCGAAGTTTGCTGAACTCAATTTTAAGTGCAGCGCTCCAATCTGACTACCCAATCCATCATGAAGTTCCTCCGCAATTCTTTGCCTCTCTGTATCTTCTCCCGCAGAAATGCCCGAGATAAGTGCCATCCTTCCCTCACTCTCTACTTGTTGAAGCCTAACTTGAAGTAATTTCCTCCTATAAATTAGTACAGAAATAAATCCAAGAATCAATAGCAGAGCAGCAATCAGCCAACCAATTGTTCTAGAAAGCTTCAACTCCTTTTTTTCAGATAATAGTTTTTCTCTTTCGGCTTTTTCCGTTAATTCATTTAAAGCATAGATACTTTGAATACTATCTAGCGACTGTTTTGCATCGACTAGTGAAAGGCTATCTGAAAGAAATACTTTCTCAACCAAGGCAGAATGAGCGCGCTCAAAATTGCCCAATTGCTCTGCTGATAATGCAATATTCTGAGCTATTGTCATGCGCAATATTGGATTGGACACTTTGAGCGAATATGCCTTTTCATAAAGCGAAAGTGCTTGGCCATAATTCCCTTCCAAATACTCCAAAAAAGCAGCTCCCATAATAGCAGAACCAATTCCTTCTTTATTACCCAATTTCTCAAATTGTTGCTCCGCATTTTGATACGTCTCTTTTGCGCGTTCTAGCTTCCGCATTCGGACCAATAGATTGCTATAATTATTTAAAAAAATAGCATACTCATAGGGTTTGTAGTCTGTTTTCCAGTTTTCTAAGGCATACTCGAATTCCCTAAGGCTGCCAATAGTATCTCCAAGTGCATTTAAAATGGAACCCAGATTGGCATGAATATTCATTATATTATATGAATTGGGTGCCCAAATCAAGCAGGAATCTAAGGCCACCTTGGCTTCAGCAAAATCGTTTACCCTTGACTTCAATTGAGAAATATTTTGATAAACTCCTGCTATTGCCGAACTATCTCGAGCCTCTTTAGCTATGGATAAGGATTTGATGTAATGGGCAATGGCCTTTTTGAAATTGCTTGTGTTTTCGTTAAAAACACCCAAATTCATACGTAGTTTTCGCTGTAAATCTTTCTCATGGGGCTCAACAAGCAATAATCCTTTTTCCGTATTAACAATGGCACTATCGAATTGAAGGTTGAAATAAAAGTATACTCCAATATTCTTATACGCTGTAGCCATCCCCTTAGAATATTTAGCTTCTTTCGCCAATTTAAAAACATTTAAAAGGCTACTCTTATGAAGAGAATCCCTTTCATATAAAACAGAAAAATTGTATTCATTTAGTGAATCAATGCTAGCATATTTTAAATTCTGAGCATTTACAGAATTAAGCAAGAGAAGAAATAATAGGAAGCGTAAAAACATTTTAGGGCATCTAGTTGCTTTTGTAAAAATCAAAAAAAAATCCCTCCAATTTCTCGGAGGGACTTTTTTGTATCGAAAAAACTATTCTTTAGTTCCTAAGAGCTCTCTTAGTAATGGTTCCTTTATCTGTTGAGATAACGAACATATACATTCCATTGGCAAGATTCGAAAGATCAAAACTCATATGACTTTCGCCGCCTTCTCTAATCGAGAGAATACGTCCATTTGCATCCATTAATTGGATGTTGCTTTCAGCACCTGTCAAATCTAGACTAATAATGTCTGAGCTTGGATTTGGATAAAGTGAAATGGCTCTCGTCCACTCGTCTAGTTCTAAACTCGATTGGCTCTGACCAGTAGATCCTCCATTTGGATTGTCAACTCGAACCGCAACAACAGTAACATCAGCACACAATTGATTCGTTCCACCACAAGCATCTGTAGTTGTCAAACAAACATTATAGGTTCCAGCTCCTGAGAATGTATGGATTGGATTTTCATCTGTAGAAGTAGCTAAAGCATCATTGAAATCCCATAAATAAGAAACTCCATTACTTGAAGTATTAACGAAGTTCACTTCCAAAAGATTGGTTACACCCTGAGACCAATTAGCGATGGCAACATCAAGGGAGAAGTTCACTGTATTTGTAGAATTCAAAGAAGATCCATCTGTAAACGTAACTATTGAAGTATACGCTCCTGATCCAGCGGTGTTCTCTGTAATGGCTGGACCTGCCACTACGTTTTGAGATCCACCATCCTTAAACCATTCAATTGAAGATATATGATTCAGATCTGCAATTCCGGCAGTGCTCATTGTTTCATTTAAACAATTCGAAACATTAGGAATAGTAATGGTATAAGCAACATAGGCAGCAGCATACGTTAGTATGGTAACCGTTTGTGACGAAACATCTGTGCCAGCACAAGCATCTGTTGCCGTTAAAACAACTGTATATGATCCTGGGTTTGCATACATATGAACTGGATTAACATCTATTGAGGCGGCTGATCCGTCTCCGAAATCCCAAGAATAACTCACCGAATTTATTGATGTATTAGTGAATGTAGTCGTTCTAAAATCTCCACCCACTAAACTTGTATAACCAGCCGTTGCTGGAAGGTAATTGAAGTTCACAGCAGCGAGATTTAAGGAGGATCCGTCTGTAAAAATTACCGTTGCAGTATAATTATTTGCTACATTATCTGCATTTGTGGTATTGTGGGTAGTTAGTCCTGCCGCGGCCGCACCTTCGCTCACTGCATCCTTAAACCATTGAGTACTGCTTACATCACCATTATCTATAATTCCAGTTACCGATATCGTTTGCTGATCGCAATCGCTGTTTGAAGGAATACTCAAAGCTGCTGCCGCATAGGTTACTGCATAGGTTTCGATCGTTACTGCTTGAATGCTTACATCTTGCAGTCCACAGCTGTCTGTAGCCGTTAAACTCACATTATAAATACCTGGGCTTACGTATACATGAACTGGATTTGCTGTTGTATTCGCAGCAGAACCGTCATCAAAATTCCAAACAAAGCTTGTATTTGCGGACGAACTATTTGTGAACGTCGTAGTTCTAATATCTCCTGCTCCAGTAACCACATGGCTCCAGTCCGCGCTAACGGCTGGATCTTGAGTATAACTTCTAATGGTTGGCGTAGTTAGAGATGTCGCATCAACAAAAATGATTTCAGCAGTATAATCACCTGTTCCATCCGTGATATGGGTAGAATCACCTGCTCCCGTAGTACTATAGGTTATACCGTTCTTTTTCCAATTGATACTAGCAATGTCCGCAGCAACAAATACACCTCGTACTTTTAGATCTCTTTGTCCACAACCGGCTATCATACTTAGTGGATCTAGATCTGCAGCAGCAAAGACTACATCTAATGGCGCATTGATAACCACATTTTGACAGCTAACATCGCTCTTCGAACATGAGTCTGTTGTTGTTAAACAAACATTGTACGTTCCATTATAGCGATAGTGATTAGATGGTGTCTCTGAAGTGCTTGTTGCACCATCAGCAAAGTTCCATGCATACGTTTCACCGTGAATGGAATTATTGGTAAGTGTTAGATCTAAATCATTTACTGAGAAAGCGTAATCAGCTACTACTACATTGTGTGTGAAATTCTCCGTATCCGACGAGAGCATAGTACCATCTGTCATGGTAATCTCGACATGATAATCTGCATCTACTTGAACAGTTTCGCTTGTGATGTCCGACATCGAAGGGAAATTTATATTCCAACGCATAATTCTATGGTTGTTGTTATCGGCAACATAGATGCGATTTCCTTCAATAAAGAAACCGGTTGGAAAGTCGAACTGATTATTCGCATCTCCTTCTCCATTTCCACCTGCAACTACAATACCTACTTTTTCAAAGGGCTCATACTTCACAATGCGGTGATTCTCCCTGTCGATTACAAATATGTTCTTAGCACCATCGACTTGCACATCATACGGCTTAGATAGCTGATTCAATGATCCACCTTGCGCATTTCCTCCAGCTACTAACACTCCTTCCGTTTGACCCGGATCGAAGCGCAATACACGGCTATTTTCCATATCTGCAACATATACAGATCCGTCGGCATCTACATCCAGACCAACTGGATTATTCAAAAGACTGTTGGTGGCTCCTGTTATTCCGGTTTCACCAGCAATAACACTTCCTTGAATATCACCAAGGACCCACTTAACTATACGGTGATTGTCTTCATCTACTATATAAAGGGCCCCATTGTACAATGCCATATCTGATGGATCTTTCAATTGATTAAGCCCAATTCCTGGACCATTTCCTCCTGCAACAACCGCACTTGCAGCAGCTGCACCTGTAGGCCAGTATAATACTCTATGATTATTTCTATCCAAAATGTACATATTACCTGCAACGTCGGCAATTACTGTCCTTGGATCTCTTAAGCGATTCATAGCTGCAAAAGGTCCTTGATTTACGCCACCGGCAACTACTGTTCCTGAACCAGCGCCTAATGCCCACTTTAAGATTCTATTGTTATTTCTATCTACAATGTACATATCGTTTCCAACCACTTGAACTTGCTGTGGAAAACGCAATTGGTAATTCTGACCTCCTTGCGAAGTACTTCCAGCAACTTGAGATCCTGAGCTAGCATAGCTTAGATTACTTGTTGTGAAAGCAACTCCATCTCTAAACCACTTTGTCTGTTGAACTAATAATTGCTCAACGCCAAGAATGTCAAGGGGAGAGTTATTACACCAAGAATTTTCGTGTAAAAACAGATTGTCATTCTGTTCAGAAGCGTAATCGGTAATAATAACGTATGTATCACAAAAGATATCTACATGTCCGCAATCATCGTACGCATTCAAACAAACCTCATAGGTTCCTGTATACATAAAGTTATGCACTGGGTCTGCAGAGGTAGATGTTGTTCCGTCGCCAAACTCCCATAAATAAGATGTTCCATTTGTAGAGGCATTTGTGAACGTATACTCCATATTAGAACGAACACTTGAATAACTAGAAACAGGCAAAGGAATTCGCAAATACCCTACCGAATTGGTAATTATACCGCCTCCGCCTTTAAGTGTAATAGAAGCCGAATAGCTTGCATCTCCATCTGTTACATACGTTAAAGATGGAAGTTGAATTCCCCACTTAACTGTTCTATGATTCCAACTATCTGTAATGTATACACCATCTAAAGAATCGATTGAAATTCCTGTTGGAAAACTCAATTGCTCTAAGGTATTTCCTTGAACCTGATTCGTAATTAAACTTCCTATTGAAGCTCCCGGAGCGTACTTCATCACTCTGTGATTTCCGTAATCCGCAACATACATATTGTTATCTGGATCTAATTGAACATCCATCGGATTGTTTAAATCGTCTAAACCAGTTCCAGCAACTAAACCTCCTGTTACAACAACACCTGAAACAGCACCAGAGGCCCACATCATAATTCTGTTATTCTTTCTGTCTGCTACATAAATAGTATTTGCACCGTCAATATCAAGACCCATAGGCTCTCTGAATTGATCGGCATTATTTCCATGGCCATTACCACCTGCTACTACTACTCCAGTTGCTTCGCCAACACCCCACTTAACGACTCTGTTGTTTCGCATATCCGAAACATACACATCTCCATTTGAAGCTACTACTACTCCGGTTGGATTGTCTAATTGATTTAGTGCGTTTCCTGGACCATTGCCACCTGAAACAACCACTCCTTGTATTGCTCCATCATCCCAACGAACAACACGATGATTGTGTCTGTCTGCGATATAAAGGCTACCGTTATTCGTACGGAAAATTCCATGTGGATTTCTCAATTGGTCAAGACCCGACCCTGGTCCATTCGAACCAATTAGAACCACACCTTGGGTTCCTCCAGGTGACCATCGAATTACGCGGTTGTTGTTTTTATCAACAACATATGTTCTTCCAGCATTGTCATGCGCCAAATCTTGAGGAAATCTCATTTGACTGCTCAAGCCTCCTTGAGATCCACCTCCAATTAATAATCCGTCGGTTCTCAAATAAGAATCCTCAGAATAAAAGTTGACTCCATCTTTCAACCAATCAACTCTCGTAATAACTTGAGACGCATTATCAATGGTTAACACCTCTTCTTGACAACTTGGCGTTGCCGCAACCGAAATAGACTGTGCATGGGTTGCACCACCAAATAGAAGTGCCAAGCCAAAAATCAGAGCATTAATTTTTCTCATAAGAAATTGTTTTGAACAAAGTTTTGAACAATGTGGTGAAGTTAGGGACTTTTTGGGCGATTATCATCTAAGTATCTGAAAACCATAATATACCCCATCTCACGAAGTGCTTTCTGTTACCGAGTGATTCGTGATTTGTAGGGCTAAAATTATAGGAAATTAACAATATTCCAATTTTGAGATATCGTCTTTAATCGGGACTTATTCCCGCGCCTTCAAATCCCCTTCATTCAAGGTTTTACGCCAAGTTCACTGCATTGCTGCGGAATGTCTTCTCCATAGAACTCCATAAAGTAGCTACAAGAAATCCTGACATACCAATCGCCCGAAATATGTGAAAAGAATGTCTTTACCTATCGATTTCATCCAGCTTTTGCTCGAAAAAAAACTTGTTATTACAATCTCTTCAACCCATATTGATCCATTCTCTTGGATAATCCGCATTGATTTCGATCGTATTTTTTTGCACAGGATGCTCAAAAACAAGACGTTTTGCATGGAGTGAAATACTCGCATCACGATTGGATCTTTTTGCTCCATACTTCAAATCCCCTTTAATGGGAATTCCGACTAAAGCAAGTTGACAACGAATTTGATGATGCCTGCCTGTTTCCAAGATCACTTTGAGCAATGAGTAACGGTCTAATCTTTTCAGTAACTCAAAAGAAAGATTGGCTCGCTTACCCCTTGAGTCTGATTCAGGAACAGAAAAGGACTTATTCTTCACGGCATCCTTTCTTAGCCAATGCTCTAATTTAACAGAAGTATCACCCTCCCATGGTAGCGTAATGGCGTGATACTCTTTATACAACTCTCTATTTTGAATGGTTTTGGATAGTCTTCCTGCTGCTTTACTTGTACGTGCAAAAGCGACAATGCCTGACACTGGCCGATCTAATCTATGCAGAACGCCTAGATACACTTCGCCCGGCTTATTGAATTTTTTTTTGAGATAAAGCTTTACAAGATCAGCCAAACATATATCGCCTGTTTTATCGCCTTGAACCAATTCTCCAGGCAACTTATTGATGACGATGAGATGATTGTCTAGAAATAAAATTCGCGATTCTAAAGTTTCAATACTGTTCAGACTCATTTGGAAAATTCAAACTCTTTACATCCTCGCAATATTGACGGATTCCTCCAGTAATACTCTCGTATAAATGCAAGTAACGTCTCAGAAAACGTGGAGAAAACTCATGAGTCATTCCTAGCATATCGTGCAAAACGAGCACTTGTCCGTCCACACCATTACCAGCTCCTATACCTATTACAGGAATTCGAACCGCTTTTGCGACCCGGCTTGCCAATTTTGCGGGTATTTTTTCCAACACTATTGCAAAACATCCCGTACGCTCTAATAGCAAGGCATCTTCAATAAGTTTCTCAGCTTCTTCGCCTTCTTTGGCTCGAACCGTATACGTTCCAAATTTATAAATGCTCTGAGGCGTTAGGCCAAGATGACCCATTACTGGAATTCCAGCGGTTAATATTCGCTTTACAGAAGTTATGATCTCACTCCCACCCTCTAATTTGACAGCATGTGCTCCACTTTCTTTCATAATTCTAATAGCACTACTCAATGCTTCTTTAGAATTTCCTTGATAGCTTCCAAAGGGCAAATCAACCACAACCAATGCTCTTTGAACAGCCCGTACCACTGATGAGGCATGATAAATCATTTGCCCCAGAGTAATAGGAAGAGTGGTTTCATGACCCGCCATGACATTACTGGCTGAATCACCAACCAGAATAACATCCACGCCAGCTTGATCGACCATCCTAGCTAAGGTGAAGTCGTATGCAGTTAGCATTGCGATTTTTTCGCCTCTACTTTTCATTTCTTGTATCGAGGCTGTGGTAACTTTTTTGAACTCTTTAGATGCTGTTGACATAGGTTTTAACAAAGTCTACCAAAGCTATGCAATATCTTTGTCCTTGTACTCAATTTTACACATGCAAAATTTCCTCAAATTCACCATCATTCTTATTGCAATTACTCACTTATCATCTTGCGACAACACACTGTATGTCAACGATAAATGGACAGACATCACGGTTGCTTTTAGCATTCTAGACAAAAGCCAAGATACTCAATGGGTAAGAGTTAATAGAGCTTGGCTAGGCACGGATGACATTATTGTGGGTGCAGAAAGTCCAGATTCTATTTATTATGATCAAATTCTATCCGTCTTCATAGACGAGATGGATGGAATTACTGTACGCAAATCCATTCAATTGACCTATGATGATCAAAGTCGACAATTAAATGATGGTTTTTTCACAACGGATGGTTACCATCTATATAGAACAACAGAATTAATAGATTCAGACTATCGTTATAGATTGAGAATTGATAAAGGGGATGGCTCTTCTCCTGTTACTAGTGAAACGGTCATCTTAAACAATAGCCTAAATATCACTCGTCCAAGCAGAGTTGCAAGAATCAATCTTGAACCCTTCGTAAATTATGGATTTGAATTTACTTCGCAACCCAATTCCAAAATATTTCAACCGGTCATTACATTAAACTATAAAGAATTTAATGTGAACAATCCCTCCTCACTCACCTACCATCAAGCCAACTACTTTTTACCTGTTAAGGAATCCATTAATACATCTGGAGGAATTGGGTTGATTTCAGGTTATACAACTGAATCACTTTTAGAGGGATGGAAGCTCAAAATTCCAACCGATCCCAATGTTCGACGCTTTGTTACCGGAATCGATTTCGAAGTTACAGCTGGAACCGAAGACATGCATACCTATATTAATGTTAACCAGCCACCAACTGGCATTGTGACAGAACGTCCTGATTTTAGCAATATTGAAGGTGGATATGGTCTTTTTGCAAGTAGTGCATTAAATGGTAGGTACGATAAAGAATTCACAGAAACAGGAATACTACAACTAGTGCTTAATGACATTAGTTGTGAACTTCAGTTTGGAAGAATTTTCCTTTCTCCTTCCGGTGCAGACACCTGTTATTGCACTGGAAATGGACAATGCAACTAAGCTTACTAGGACAGTTTGTCATAATATTTTTTTGACGAAATAGCAAATTGACAGAGAAAAGTCTATGGCATAACAGTTGACTAATGTTCAGTAATAAACTGCAAATTAATCGACTAGAATGAGTAAAATCATAGGAATAGACTTAGGAACAACCAACTCTTGTGTTGCTGTTATGGAAGGTAACGAACCTGTAGTAATTCCAAACAGCGAAGGTCGTAGGACCACTCCTTCCATTATCGCCTTTATTGAAGGAGGTGAAAGAAAAATTGGCGATCCTGCAAAACGTCAGGCCATCACCAACCCAACTAAAACTATTTCTTCTATAAAGCGATTTATGGGTAAGAACTATAGCGACTCAACTATTGAGGCTGGTAGAGTTCCTTATAAAGTAGTTAAAGGAGATAATAATACACCCCGAATCGAAATCGATGGACGGTTGTATACTCCGCAAGAAATATCTGCGATGGTACTTCAGAAAATGAAGAAAACAGCAGAGGATTACCTAGGCACCGCCGTTACTGAAGCCGTTATTACTGTTCCCGCTTATTTCAATGATGCAGAGCGTCAAGCGACTAAAGAAGCTGGAGAAATTGCAGGACTTAAGGTAAGAAGGATTATCAACGAGCCTACTGCAGCTGCATTAGCATACGGAATTGATAAGAAAGGAAAAGATGAGAAAATCGTTGTTTTCGACTGTGGAGGTGGAACACATGACGTTTCTGTTCTTGAGTTAGGAGACGGAGTCTTTGAAGTGAAAGCTACAGATGGTGATGTTCACCTTGGTGGTGATGATTTTGACCAAAAGATTATCGATTGGTTGGCTTCAGAGTTTCAAACTCAAGAGGGAATTGATTTAAGAAGCGATGCAATGGCTCTTCAACGCTTGAAAGAGGCTGCTGAAAAAGCGAAAATTGAACTCTCGTCTGGAACATCAACAGAGATTAACCTGCCTTACATTACTGCTACCGCTAGCGGACCTAAGCACTTGGTTAAATCTCTTACTCGTTCACAATTTGAAAAGCTGGCCCAAGACCTTATAGACAGAACTATTGAGCCTTGTCGCACTGCTCTCAAGAAATCAGGACTTAGTAAAGAAGAAATTGATGAGGTTATTTTAGTTGGAGGATCTACTCGTATTCCAGCCATTCAAGAAGCGGTAAAAAAGTTTTTTGGAAAGGAACCATCAAAAGGAGTTAATCCAGATGAAGTTGTAGCAGTTGGTGCGGCTATTCAGGGTGGAGTTCTTAGTGGTGAAGTGAAAGATGTTTTATTGTTAGATGTTACTCCACTTTCTCTTGGAATTGAAACCATGGGAAATGTAATGACCAAATTAATTGAGAGCAATACCACCATCCCTACCAAAAAATCTGAGGTTTTCTCAACAGCTGCTGATAACCAGCCTACAGTAGAAATTCATGTACTGCAAGGGGAAAGACCAATGTCTAGAGACAACAACACCATTGGTCGTTTTCATTTAGATGGTATTCCACCATCGCAAAGGGGTGTCCCCCAAATTGAAGTAACATTTGATATTGATGCAAATGGTATTTTAAATGTTTCGGCAAAAGATAAGGCCACAGGAAAAGAGCAAAGCATTCGAATTGAGGCTTCTTCTGGCTTATCAAAAGAGGATATCGAGAAAATGAAGCAAGAAGCTGAGGCTCATGCAGATGAGGATAAGAAAATGAAAGAGACCGCCGATAAATTAAATGCGGCAGATTCTATGATTTTTCAGACAGAAAAGCAATTTTCTGAATTTGGAGATAAACTGAGTGCAGATAAGAAGGAACCTATTGAGACTGCGCTAGAATCTCTGAAAAAAGCGCATGCAAGCGCTGATCTCGTTGCAATTGATGCAGCTATGGAACAGATTAATGAGGCATGGAAAAATGCTTCAGAAGAGATGTACAAAGCTCAGCAAGAAGCAGGTGGCGGTGCTCCAGAACAAGGAGAACCCGATGAATCAGCTCCTGCAGATGGATCTGAAGATGTTACAGATGTCGACTTCGAGGAAGTCAAGGATGAGAAATCATAAATATTGATTCTTTTAAATGAGAAAGGCTGCCCCATGGGGCAGCCTTTCTCATTTAAACTAAATCCTTAATGTGAAACTATTCTATTTTAAACTACTTTCTTACCACATAAAGCATTTCACCAACAGGAAGCGCGTACTTATCAAATTCTTCAGGTGTTATGGACTTAGAAATATCATATGTCTCTACATTAAATCCTGCCTCCACAAGCCTTTCTGGATAATCATTCCCATACATTCGGACATGATCGTACTGACCAAACAATCGAATTCTTTCTTCTCTATCTGTAATACTCGGATCCTCTAAAGTCTTAGGCCAATCTGATCTAAGTGGAACCTGCATGATCGCAAATCCTCCCTTTCTCAGAACCCGATATATTTCTGAAAGTGCTTTCTTATCCTCTGGCACATGCTCTAATACATGATTGCAAAATACAAGGTCAAATGACCCATTCTCGAAAGGCATATCCTGAACATCCATTTTAATATCTGCAATCGGAGATATTAAATCCGCCGTTGTATAGTCCAAATTCTTCATCTTTCTAAAAAGATGGAGGAAGCATTGTTCAGGCGCAATATGCAGAAGACTTCGTTTCTTATGAAAAAAATCTGTCTCTCTTTTTAGATAAAGCCACATTAACCTATGACGCTCTAAGCTATGCGAAGAAGGTGATAAAGCATTCTCTCTTTGCACATCTCCATATCCATAGGGCAGTAATTTTCTATACTTTTTCCCGTCAATAGGATCTTCAAACCTATTGCCCGCTAAGAAAATAGGAGCGATATACTTAAAGACATAACTCAGTCGAATAAGAATAGGCCTCGGTATAGCATTTAGGAGAAAAGGAAATAATTTAGATCCCATATTAGCTCCCAAATGGATTACCTATAACTTTAAATACGGGTTCAAAAGAAGAAAGTATTTCGGGCTGACCGTTGACAACAGCAACATCGTGCTCATAGTGAGCACTGGGCTTTCCATCATGTGTTACGATTGTCCAACCATCACTCATTTGCTTCACCCTATGGGTTCCCATATTGATCATGGGTTCTATTGCCACTACTAATCCTTCTTGAATCTTTTTTCCCTTTCCACGACTGCCAAAATTCGGCACTTGAGGATCTTCGTGTAACTTTTGGCCAAGACCGTGTCCGACTAGTTCTTTCACTACGCCGTATCCTTTCGAAGTCGCATACGTCTCAATGGCGCTTCCAATATCTCCTATCCTATTTCCAGTCTTCAACTCGGCAACTCCCAAATACAGAGACTCATAGGTAGCTTTCAAAAGAGCAAACACCTCATCGGAAACCTTTCCAACCATGAATGTGAAAGCTTGATCTCCGTAGAATCCATTCTTGAATACACCACAATCTATTGAGACTATATCTCCTTCAACCAAAGGTCTATTTGTTGGAATTCCATGAACAACTTGTTCATTTACAGAAGTTAGCAAGGTGTTTGGACAATCATACAAGCCTAAAAATCCTGGAACGGCATCGTGGTCTCTAATATATTGTTCTGCAAGTGCGTCTAGGTAAAGTGGCGTTACTCCCGGCTTAACCTCTGAGGCTAACATACCAAGCGTCTCACTTACAAGCATCGCGCTTTCGCGCATTATTTCAATTTCTTCTAGCGATTTATATCGAATCATTTACCAAATCTAAATAGTCCTCTTCTTTTTTTCTTGAGTAATTCTTTTTCCATCTTTTCATTGGACGAGTCTTGTCCACTAAGATTTTGGTAGATCACACCCCAGCCAGGAAATCCATTAAAGTTTCTATCATCAATGAATATATCTGCATGAATTTTTCGACCCGTTTCTGGATGATTCATATCTTCTTCCGGAAAGCCTTTATTTATGGCATAGAATTCAATTCCGTTTTCAAGACAAAAATCTTCTGCTTCTTTTAGTCTCCTACTTATCCGATAGGTCCAAAGAATTAATCGATGACCGTCGCTTTGAAGCATTTTTAATGTTTCAAAGGCAAAGGGCATTGGTTTTCCAATACCGGGATAACGATCCTCTACAATTGTTCCGTCAAAATCGACGGCAATCAATAGTTTTTTTTCCATTATTCTATAATTAGACTAGATCCTGTCATGGCCATTGGCGCTTTCAAATTCATCAAATTCAATAGAGTTGGAGCTATATCTCCTAAGACGCCATTTCTAAGCTGAAACTGCGCTTTATCGGGCGAAAGTACAAAACAGGGAACGGGTTGAGTGGTATGTGCCGTATTTGGACTTCCATCTGGATTAACTAAACAATCTGCATTACCGTGATCCGCTAAAATTATCATTCGATAACCCTTCTTCAAAGCAGAATTGACAACAGCCTCTGCGCATTGATCTACCGTCTCACAAGCCTTTATTGCCGCATCCATTTTACCTGTATGTCCAACCATATCAGGATTTGCAAAATTTAGACATACAAAATCCGCAGGGTTCAATTCCATATCTGAGATTATCTTATCTCGAATTTCATAGGCGCTCATCTCAGGTTGCAAATCATAGGTTGCCACCTTTGGTGAAGGACATAATAGTCTTCGTTCCCCTTCAAAAGGAGTTTCTCTTCCACCAGAAAAGAAAAAAGTGACGTGCGGATACTTCTCTGTTTCTGCAATTCTGACCTGAGTTTTACCTGCCCTTTCTAAGACCTCACCCAAAGTATCAGTCAAATTGTCTTTCTCAAAAACAACGTTTACCCTTTTGAAGGCATCATCGTATCTAGTTAAAGTATTATAATGAAGATCTAAGTGCTTCATTTCAAATTCTGGAAAATCCTTCTGAGTTAAGACCTCTGTTATTTGCCTGCCTCTATCTGTTCTAAAATTGAAACAAAGTGCCACATCTCCAGTCTTAATTACAACCGCTTCTTTGCCTGCTGATCGTATGGAAGACGGAAGGATAAATTCATCCGTAATATTGTTTGTGTAGCTATGCTGGATGGCTTGACTTGCAGTGGTGAATACTGCGCCTTCGCCTTTTACCAGGAGATCATAGGCCATTTCAACCCTTTCCCAACGGTGGTCTCTATCCATTCCATAATAACGACCACAAACTGAAGTTATTTTCCCATTGGTACCCTCAAGAATTGACTCAATTTCTTCTATAAAACGCAAACCACTTTTTGGATCGCAATCCCTTCCATCTGTAAAAACATGAATAAAGAATCGCTTGAGTCCAGAATCATTTGCCATTTTGATCAATGCCTTAAGATGATCAATATGAGAATGCACGCCACCATCTGACACCAATCCGAATAAATGGAAGTCTTTGTCCTCAATCTTGGCGGTTTCGATTGCCTTTAGAAGAATTTCTTCTTTAAAAAAAGAACCGTCTTCAATAGCCAAATTGATTTTCGCCAAATCTTGATATACTACGCGGCCCGCGCCCAAATTCATATGACCGACCTCAGAATTACCCATTTGTCCATCTGGAAGGCCTACAGCCCCTCCACTTGCTTCTAAAAGAGTGTTTGGATATAGATTGTATAGACTATCGATGAAAGGGGTATTTGCCTTATCTATGGCCGAAACCTCCTTATTGGCTGCCATTCCCCAACCATCCAATATCATTAAAAAAGCTTTATTACTCACAGAATCATGTTTTTACAAATGTATGAAGAGGAAAGTTTAGTTGAAGTCTATTCAGTCCACAATGGCCTGTTTTATATTTTCATGCCCTTGAAGGATATTCTTTCCGTCTTATAACAAGGTGCGCATACAATTCGGTTCGCAATATTTATAGAAACTTCACTAATCGGTATCATTTGAGCTTGAGCATCTATTTTTTGAATTCCTTCACTTATTCCTTCTATATCGTATGGCGATGGTTGGGCCAAATAGCCAACGCTCAGTTCGAGCTTTTAATCAGTTCCTTCATATGCCTTAGCCAAGGTGGTTGGACTCCTGCACAAAGTGGCTATCGGCTTTTCCATTTTTAGACATTCTTGGAGAAATTCCTGAATATCTTTTCGAAGGGTTCCCCCTGAGCCCTGGATCGCCCAATTCGTCAAATTCTTTGCACTACCAAATCCTCCTGGCAAAACGAATGCAACAAAGTCGTTTATGTACACAAAACTAAGATCGAGAATAGCACCAAGGGCAATCCTGGCTACTCTACAAACACCATTCTATTTTCTTGAAGAACCTTACCATTTAAATGGTTCACTAGGTGAGATAATTGAATATCAGACATAATACATTAATAGCTATGTCCTAATTCCTCTATTGCCAAAAGGCTTAGAACGGCTTATTGAATCCCGGCACCATCGTTAACACCTGAGCCGTGAAGAAGGCCTGCAATTTTCATGATTTCAATTCTCTTTATTTGCTAATAATAAAACTTAGAATTTTTAATTCTGAGTCCGCTTATTTTAATTCCAATTCCTCTAGTGCTGCTCTCGCCTTTTGATGCAGGCCTTCAAAGTATGGGAATCCATCACATTTGAGTGTCTTTTTATAAAATTCTTCCGCCATTGCTTTCTCGCCGAGACTTTGATAGGTAAAAGCCAAGAAAAGGAAACTGTTTGCGCAGCTAAAGTTCATCTCAGAAGCACAATTGGCAATAGATAAAGTGAACTCATTCTTTGCTACACCAAATTTAGACTGTCTAAAGGAAACCCTTCCTCTGCGGTAGTGAAATTCGTGCTTAGCCTCAATGGAATTCATGCAACTGTCTCTTAAATTCTTAGCATTCAAAACCTCCCAAGCTTTTGTGTCATAGCCCCCATCAAAAAGAAGACGAGCACGTACTAAATCCAAAGGCAATTCTTGAAACAAATCTACTTTTGCTTGGGCATCGGAACTTGAATTCGACTCCAATTCCAGTGCTTTTAGTTTAGAACTTTCCGCCGCATCTTCTTGTCCTTTCAGAGCATAGTGCCACCATAAATAACGATAGGTTGCGCGCCTGTGATTTGGACCTTTAGATTCATTTAAAAATTTGACAAACCAAGAAGCTGCTTTTGGGTCTTGCTTATTTAATAGGAGCTTACCCATTACAAAATCCATATAAGGATAAGGTACAATCTGACTGCTGAGAATGCGCTTGTTCAACAAAGAAATAGCCTTGTCATTTTCACCCTGTTGAACTAACTGCAAACTCTGTAAATACATCATGAAGGAGCTGCTTATAACTGAAACTCCGAAAGACGAAAGCAACTGACTCGAATCCTCTAGAAGTTGATAGCGAACAAGGCAAAACATATACGCAAACTCATCGTGAAAAAGAGGGTTCTTTAAAATGCTATTCGATCTTAAAGAAGATTCCATAAGCGCCATTCCAGTTTCAACAGAGCCTTTCATTCCAATAAGCTTGGTAAACATCCTATAATTGTCAGGAAGGCTTCCGACTGTTGTTAGGAGCAATCCATTTCCAAATTGGACTAAAGTGTTATCCGGAAAGCGCGCTCTACCTCCATCCAATCGATTAAATGCTTGGTATCCACTCCAAGCTGCGGCAAATTCATTGCCATACCTCATGTTTAAGAAGGCTTGCATTAGATAAAGTTCCGAACTGCAAATAAAAGTATGCGGATCGCGAATAGATCCTTTTTCAATTTTATCTATGATATTGTCCAGTTCTTTTTCTACCTCCTTAAATTCAGACGACATATCTGGCAGAAAAGCCTGAAAAAACAAAGATCTACCCTTGAGGAAAGGCACAAATAAATTATCTGGAAATTGCTTCTCAAAAACTGCTAAAGCTGCATTTGCTTCATTCAGTTTCGAATCTAGGATCAACTGCTGAATTCTCCCCAGTTCGGGATGGTAAACAAAAGTAAGCTCGGCCTTCAAGAAGACCGAGCTTATTAATAATACTGCTATGTATAGATTCTTTTTCAACAAAGGCTTGGCCTTAGTGAAGTGATTTAAAAATCTCTTCCATTTTGGCTTCTTCTTCTCTTGCCAAATCTGGATCTACTAAAACTCTTCCTGAATGCTCATCTGTAATCAACTTTTTTCTTGCTGCAATCTCAAGTTGACGCTGCGGTGGGATAGTAAAAAAGGATCCTCCTGACGCACCTCTTTCAACAGGTACAACAGCCAATCTGTTAATTACATTATTCCGAATTCTATTGTATGCGATAATCAGACGCTCTTCGATTTTATCGCTGTATTCCTTTGACTTCACAATTAGTGCATCCTCTTCTTTCTGAGTCTCTGCTAGAATACCTTCGAGTTCCGACTTCTTATGAGAAAGGTGATGCTTTCTCTCTTCTAATCGAGTTCTAACCTCATCTATCAAAACAGACTTGCCATCGATGCGAAGTTTCTGCTCTTTAATACGCTTTTCTGCAAGTTGGATTTCAAGTTCTTGAAATTCAACTTCTTTGGTAATAGCATCGAACTCACGATTGTTTCGCACGTTCTTTTGTTGCTCCTCGTATTTCTTAATTCGAGCCTGACAATCTTTAATTAAGATTTTCTTCTCTTTAACCTCAATTTCTTGCTGCTTTACCTCCTCATCCATTCTCACATGGCGAGTATCTAAACCTGCAATTTCATCTTCAAGATCCTCCACCTCTAGTGGAAGCTCACCACGCACATTGCGTATAGCATCTAGACGTGAGTCGATAAGTTGTAAGTCGTAAAGAGTCCTTAACTTGTCTTCAACTGTTAATTCTTTGGCCATGGAGTGTAGAAAATAGGATTTGTTGATACTTCCGTTAGAAGGACCGCAAAATTACCAAAATTTCGCTTCAAATGAGCAGCTATTAATTCAGATGTAAATTGTTCACTTTCATAATGTCCAATATCGCATAAAACAATGCGCTTATCTGCCTCAAAAAAATCATGATATTTAATATCCGATGTCACAAAAGCCTGAGCACCAGCAGATTTTGCATCTTCAATGAGAAAACTGCCAGAGCCTCCACATAGAGCGACTCTCTTTACCATTTCATTTAAAGTCTCAGAATGTCGAATCATATTCTGATTAAATGCTTGTCCGAGCAGCCCAAAAAAATCGCCAATTGGCATTTCAACCTCTAAGTCTCCAATCAATCCAGCTCCCACACTCTGATCTGTATTCTTTAATTCAATTTGCTCATACGCCACCTCTTCATAGGGATGATTCTCTATTAGAGCCTTAAATACGGACTTGGCATTTTGCTTTCGGGCAATTACTTCTATGCGTATTTCTTTCTCTTCGCTTCTCTCGTCTACCACCCCATTAAAAGGCTCAGACCCTTTCAAAGGCTTGTACGTACCCACTCCATCCATCTGAAAACTGCAGTCTGAATAATTTCCAATATTTCCAGCACCGGCAGCAAAGAGAGCTGACTTTAAGCTTTGAGCATAGGCTTCTGGAATATAGGTTACCCATTTTTCGAGATTGGACTTCTTTGGACGTAGAATTTTGATGTTTTTAAGATTTAATCTACGTGCAATTTCAGAATTCACTCCACCTATTAGATTATCGAGGTTCGTGTGAATGGCATAGACAGCAATTTTATTTTCAACAGCAGATAGTACTGTTCGCTCTACCCAATTCGATCCGGTTAGCTTTTTTAGGCCTTTAAAAATAAAAGGATGATGGGCAACAATTAGGTTACAAGCGCGCAGAACAGCTTCATTAATTACTTCTTCCGTAACGTCTAAGCATACCAAAATCGAGCTGATTTCCAATTCCGGATTACCGACTAACAGACCCACATTATCGTAATCTTCTGCCAAAGAAGGCGGTGCCCAAGCGTCTAAAAAACCAACGATTTCACTAATCTTCATTTAAAATACCTTCTAAATGACTCATCAATTTTTCGGCAAAATCATTTGGATTAAACGGTTTAGAAATAAAATCATTCATTCCAGATTGCTTCACTTCACTTAGTGTCTCATCGCTATTGTCAGCCGTCATTGCAATTATGGGTACTGTAGATTTTTGTTCATCGCTTAGAATACGAATCTGGCGCGTACACTCATATCCATCCATTATAGGCATTTGTATATCCATCAAAATCAAGTCTATCGAATTGACTTCCAACCACTTTAAAGCTTCTAATCCATTTGGAACGATGGCAATTTTTGCATTCCATTTAGAAAGGAATCGCTCCGTAACTTTCTGATTGATCGGATTGTCTTCAACTAAGAGTATCCGGGCCTGTTTTAAGTTTATTGTATCGATTGAAAACATTGCCTCCGCTTTATGAGTTTTTGATGACGAATTATTTTGAATAGGTAGATGTATTGAGAAGTAGAAGTTCGACCCCTCCCCTTTGATGCTTGATACTAGGAGTTCTCCTCCCATTAATCGAACAAATCCTCTACAAATGGCCAATCCAAGACCTGTGCCTCCGTATTTTAAACTGGTGTCTGAATGTTCTTGAGAAAATATATCAAATATGTATTCTTGCCTTTCTTTACTAATTCCAATGCCTGTATCTGCTACCGAGAAATGCAGTTGGCAGCTCTCAAAGGAAGTATGCCATTCACAGCTCATTTTTATTATAATACCTCCTGTAGAGGTAAATTTCAGTGAATTACTCACCAGGTTTATGAGCACTTGATTCAATCGAGCATAATCTCCACGAACAAGGTCTGGGCATTCATCGCTTACTTCCACATCCAACTTCAGATCCTTCTCTGCTGCAGTAGGTTGCATTGAAGCTGCCAAGCGACCAATGAGTTTGGAGGGAGAAAATAAAATTTCATTCAGCTCCACCTTACCAGCTTCCATCTTCGAAAAATCGAGAATGTCATTCACTAAGTTCATGAGGTTCTTAGATGAGTAATCCAGCAACTCCAAAGGTTGTATTTGATCTTCTCTTGGATTCTCATTGAGCAATACATGTGAAAATCCGATAATTGCATTTAAGGGAGTGCGGATTTCATGACTCATGATAGAAAGGAAATCAGACTTTTCTTTTTTCGCTTGCTCTGCGTTGATGAGTGCCAATTTTAGTTCGTCTTGCTGCTTATTCAGCGCAGACGTTCTATCTCTTACCTTTTGCTCTAGCAATGCATTTAGCTCGTTTAGCTCTTTGTTCTTGAGATACAATTCTAAAGAACGTTGTTCAATGATTCGCTCGGCCATTTTTCTGGCCTTGCGCTCACGGTCCAGAATGCGCAGCAAACTTGATTCTCTGCTACTATTTTCGGCCGGAATTTCAGGCATTCTTTGTGAGTGTAAAGGAAATACGATCACCTGAATCTGACAAAGACTCCTGCACGATCTGAATACTGGGCTCATTGAAATGATTAATTACTCCAAGTAATAGGCCATGAGCAAAATCGCCCATCCTTCTTTCCGAATGATATATCATTCTTAAGGTGTTTTCTTCTCTAAAAATATCAAAACGAGGTAGTTCAGCATCTTTATAGAGCTTCAACACTTCAACATGAATATAGTCTTCTATACGTTCTAAAAAAGAAAAGGTATCTGTTGAATGTTCGAAAAAATAAGGGTACCCTTTATAAAATTGTTGAAATAAATACTGTCCAAAAACATGAAAAATAGCTTTGGCATTGAGTCCAATATGCTTCTCCAATTGAGCCACTAAGGCAAATATTTCCTTGTGATTGTACGTACCTACTGAGGTGTATGCGCCTTCAGATTCAAGTTGTGCCGCTTGAACAATTGCATCTGCTACCTCTAGACCAAATTTGGCCTCTACCATTTCTAATAATTCAGTGAAAACAATTCCTTTCATCAAACTTGTTGTTAGCCATTAAAGATAACACTCCAGACTTAGCATAAAGACTGTTAAAATTAAAGTTGTCCTGCTATATTAGCGCTGAACAAAAATACCAAACTGATGAGAAATAAACTCTCTATCCTAATCTTAATTGTTGCTGTTGGTCTAAGCTCCTGCGATAGCATGAAAAAAATGACTTCAGATCCCTTGAGCTTACTGACATCAAAAACTTGGGGACTAGAAAGCTTACTAGGTAAAGCAATTAATACCAGTAGTTTTACATCTGGAATTCCTAGTTTACTTTTTTCTAAAGACAATAAGCTATCCGGATCTACAGGTTGCAACAACTTTAACGGAAACTTCAATCTATCTGGAATGGGTCTTGGTATAGATCCAGGTGCAATGACCAAAAAAGCTTGCGCAGGCGATGGCGAGAAAAACTTTCTCAATGCCTTGAGTCAAGTTAAGAGTTTTGACGTTTCAGGTGACAAACTTCAGCTCTTTGGTGATGCCGGGAAAAACCTATTGTCGTTTTTACCGAAAAAATAAGAAGTATATATCTTTCTCTGGCGCCCTTCTAAAGCTGCCAGAGAATACTGTGTAAGTTGGTTTTATTCCGCTATTTCCTCTTTTCAATCGATTCGTTATGAGCGGACCATTCAATATAATCGAGACATATAAAGTTCGCATCGATTTTCTTGAAAAGAATTCTGAATTCGTGAATTTTGTCTATCCTAGCTTCAAGCATGCCCAATAGGGGCTGGCTTCGCATAAACAGACATTCTCAGGCGGATTGACAATCTGCTCACATTGTTCTACTAAGAGAGGGTAGGTAGACTGATCCATGCTTTCAGCATAAGCCAAATTCGGATTCAATACGGCATTCCAAAAGGCTTGGTCTGGCAAGAAGCCGAATTCCGATACAACATATTCGAAATTCTCCCATGCTGAAGCGGTGGCATAGTTTCCTGTACTTGGATATAAAGAAGTTGTATTTGTCTTTTGTGCTGGATCTGGATCTGGAAGATGGATGGGTTCTGTTGCATAGCCTCTTACTTCACTCGCAACTCGCTGCGAACCCATGAAATAATGGGTACTCACATCTACCCAATTCGAAAAAGGAGTTACTACATAATACACATTGGCATACACGGTTTACGATTCTAGATATAAATCGGGATCTAAACTTTCTCCATTTACTGCTTCTTCGTTACCTAATAGGAACATCCAGAAATAAATAATTCTCTAAACCCATCACAATAGTTGACCCAATGCTTCTCTAATTTAAGTTTCATTTCTAAATTCATTGGTTCAAACCCAATCAAGGCTGCGAATTGTGTTTCTCGTTGTGTAGGAGTAGCTATAAAAATTACATCCTCGAGAATATAATAATACCTGGCACCTCTATAATAACTCCAGGGGGAATAATCCTCATGTATGCTGATGCAGAAACTATCTATTCTGTAATAATCATGTAAATTCATCATGGCAACATTAGTATGGCTGTAATCATACATTCCCTTTTTATCGCAATTATTGATTTCTTGAGCAACAGTAATCATTGTTCGAATCGAAAAATCCGATTTTATCTGACCATTGATTTTCAATGAGATGCACAAATAAAATAGAATGACTAGTGGTGTTTTCATTTCAATTAGTAGTTACCCGGTTTTCCATAAAAGTTCAATTGACTAGCAGCAGGTCTATGATAGCGAAGAACATCAGTTGGTGACAAATATCGTGGAGTTGCCTTGTGTATCTCAGTACTTAACCTCGCTATTCCGTTTACCAAGGTATGCACGCCCGTATTACTGTAACCCATAGAATAAACGTGTATTCCCACAGTTCATAGCTTAATCCAGCATCAGCCACAGAAGGATTTGCATAGGGATTTGGATGCGTGTGAAAGATTTCTGTAAGATCATTCTTTGAGTAACCATAGCTCTCGGCTGTTTCAACTAAGTTGTCGGATTTAAACGCACCATCACTATTCTGATCCCAAGAATCGACATAAAAATTATCACTTCCCTTCGCCTTAAAAGCAGCTACTTCATTTGATTCATTTTCAAACTTAAACTCCATAAAACCTAAGAACATTTTCTTATCTGGAATTAATCCTCCATTCGATGCTGTTGGCACAGCCACCCCGCCGTTTGAAGAAACAAACGAATTATACTCCTTGGTAGGATTACTACATTTAAATTTTGAGAATAATTCACTGCAGTTTGCCAATTCTTGCTGTCGATCGAAACCGTTTGATTCATTCCATCGTTTACTGAAATTATATCCCCTGTTGTAGAATTCTCAAAATCCGTTAATCCATTTGGATCAATACGCATCACAGGATTATTGCTCACAAAATGGTAAGGCGTCTGATTCGGACTTTTCCCCGCCAACGGATCTACTGATAACCAAACACTCACCTTCGGGTCATAATAGCCCCGTAATAGTAATTCCCCGTTTGCTCATTGCTGTAATTGATTTTCATTTGAGTTCGCGAGCTCAACGCTTGAGGCGTTTCGGTTCAACATCCAGCTCCTTCGCATTAAACCGATCGCTCGATGTAAAACTACCACGTTCAACATCATCCTGAACGAAAGTCTCGCAATTAGGAATGGCCTTGAACTCTTTGCTTTTGTGGACACGCTTTGCAAAAGTGCGCCAGCCGCATATCTGCGCCATGAGGGAGTACACGAACACCTTGACAAAGAGAGTTTGACAAGACTTAAAGAAATTCAAAAACTTTCATCTGAAAATAAAAACCACGTCTTTGCCTGCTTGATGCCTTTATTGAACAAACTAAACTGCAAGGGTTGTTGCAGTTTAGTTCTTTTCTCTTAAAACCAACAAAGCCCCGCATTTTACGAGGCTTTGTATTTCTTTACTGTAATGGGTGCGCAGCTCTATTAGTTAATGGAGTAATTCCAGCTGCGATCTATCAAAAATGGGGCGACCATAAGAGTCACCCCTACGTTCAAAATAGCGTTGAAATGCTTGGGTATTTCAACAAATTTATGCAATTCAATATTTCGTTATTCAATATCATTCACTCCAATACTTTTGGTTTTTCACTCTTCCTGTCAGCATCACTTTTTCTGGCTGACGGGCATCGTTTTTCTCTGATAAAACCTGTTTTTACCGGCTACTCTTCTTCATTCATAGTGCTCAAAGCCAAGTGGTATGATCGATTGAATTTAAAACGCTTTAGCCTCCGCACCAACACTATTTTCCAAAACGAAGAATACGTAAAACCTCCACACACGGCATATTATGGATGATGCGTTACACATTATGAGCCACGTATCACACATTATGTGTTGCAAAGCACCCAAAAATGTCTTTCAGACAACCAAAAATATCCTTTCGGTACCCATTTTTGCTTTCGCCTGGCATTTCAGTCTTTTTGCTCCGCAAATAAATCTCTTCTTAGAACATTTCACTTCCGGATACGAACCCTTAAGAAAACTGGAAAAAGTCAAAAAAAATTCATGCACCCCTAAAAACCATAAATCAGGCATTTTATCGCTTTTGGGGAAGCTTACAGAATAGCCCATTACACATGATAGATAATTTAAATCGAAGAGTCCATTTTCCCTTTCGCTTGGCAGAGTGCGGAATGGCTTAAGAAGATAATTCCGAACGAAGAGCGGACAAGCAAATGTCCTTCGCCAATTATTGAATACGCCTAGCTGATTTTTAGATTCGCTCTGCAGCGCATTTTAAAATGCCAAAAGAAATAAGAAACCCTTCAATACATCCAAAAAAAAAGCCTCGCAATTGCGAGGCTTTTTTTATGCTAGAAATAATGTCTATTTCTCGCTTTCATTTTCACGAGCTTCAAGCTCGGCTTTCAATTGAGAAAGAGCATCAATATCACCAAGAGTTGAGCGCTCAACATTGGATTGAAGCTTCTTAACAGCCTTACCTGTTTTTTCAACTTCTTTCGCCTCTTGTGCGACTTTTACATCACCGAACATTCGGGTATGAGATACAACAACACGACGGCTATCTTTATTGAATTCAATCACCTTGAAATCAGCCACATCATTGGTCTTCAGAGGACTTCCGTCTTCTTTAACTAAGTGACGCGTTGGGGCGAAAGCCTCAACACCTACATTCTCGATAATAACATTGGCTCCTTTGTCGAAGATGTCTGTAATCTTTCCGCTCAAGACACTACCCTCTTCTAGAAGAGTGGCGTATGTATCCCATGGATTGTCTTCAACCTGCTTATGTCCTAAGCTAAGCTTACGGCTTTCAACATCGATCTCTAATACAACTACATCTAATACGCTTCCAACAGAGGTGAATTCACCTGGATGCTTCACTTTCTTAATCCAACTCAAATCTGAGATGTGGATAAGACCGTCAATTCCTTCTTCCAATTCAACAAACACACCGAAATTGGTGAAATTGCGAACTGTTCCTTTATGCTTACTATTTGCTGGATACTTCGAAGTAATATCAGTCCATGGATCTGGAGAAAGTTGCTTCATGCCTAATGACATTTTGCGCTCTTCCATATCTAAAGATAGAATTACACATTCGATCTCCTGACCTACCTTAACGAAGTCTTGAGCACTGCGCAAATGTGTGCTCCATGACATTTCAGAAACGTGAATCAATCCTTCAACACCTGGCATAACCTCGATAAACGCACCATAATCAGCAATTACAACAACCTTACCTTGGATCTTACTTCCAACACTGAGGTTCTTATCTAACTGCTCCCATGGATGAGCTTCAAGCTGCTTGATACCCAACTGTATACGAGTCTTGCTTTCATCAAAATCAAGAATAACAACATTGATTCTTTGATCAAGCTCCAACATTTCAGATGGATGACTGATACGGCTCCAACTCAAATCAGTGATATGGACTAATCCATCTACTCCACCAAGATCAATAAATACTCCGTAGGAAGTAATATTCTTGACAATACCTTCAAGAACTTGACCTTTCTCCAATTTAGAGATGATCTCTTTCTTCTGCTCTTCAAGGTCAGCCTCGATAAGCGCTTTGTGAGATACAACCACGTTTTTGAATTCCTGATTGATTTTTACAATCTTGAATTCCATCGTTTTACCTACATATGCATCGTAATCACGGATTGGCTTAACATCGATCTGCGAACCAGGAAGGAAAGCTTCGATACCAAATACATCTACGATCATACCTCCTTTCGTACGGCACTTCACGAATCCGTTTACAATCTCTTCGCTCGTATGAGCTTCATTTACTCTATCCCAAGCTTTTATTTGACGAGCCTTACGGTGAGAAAGAACCAATTGTCCGTTCTTATCTTCTAGCTTATCAACCAAAACCTCTACTTCATCCGATACCTTAAGATCTGGATTGTAGCGGAATTCATTTAAAGAAACAACACCTTCTGACTTCGATTCGATATCAATAATAGCCTCACGATCTGTTAAAGCTACTATCTTACCTATCACTACTTGATGTTCCATAACTGCCGGAGTAGCTGCGTACATCTCCTCCATCTCAGCTCTTAATTCACGACTCACGCCGCTAATTCCAGTCTCAAGAACTTCCCAATCTAATTGTTCAGGTTCTTCATCTATCAATAGTAATTCATCAGAATCGTCTTCAGAAATTACTTCCGTTTTCTTTGATTTATTGTCTCGATCCCTCTTTACTCTGGGCTTTGCCTTTTCTTGAGTTCCTGGAGCCTTTTCAGCTGCAGGCGCTTCTTCCTTGCTCTCAGCTACTGGCGCAGGAGTCTCTTCCTTGCTCTCAGCTACTGGCGCAGGAGTCTCTTCCTTGCTCTCAGCTACTGGCGCAGGAGTCTCTTCCTTGCTCTCAGCTACT
>Ga0222632_1000109_pt1 | contig 62403 bp, 60 predicted proteins | sample AntAcemetageno46_FD_179828 | JGI IMG/M metagenome (GOLD analysis project Ga0222632, IMG submission 179828) | Saline water microbial communities from Ace Lake, Antarctica - #46 | ecosystem: Environmental > Aquatic > Non-marine Saline and Alkaline > Saline | place: Antarctica: Ace Lake | collected...
CGACTTTTAGCCCCCCCTTATTTTTCCGATCATTAGCGGCAAAACGAGCCTCTAAATATTTTCCCTCTGAGATAACAACAGGGTAATAATCCTTAATTGGCTTCCCATCAGGAACACGCTTGCTATCGGAAATGCGATTCCTCGGCTGGTAATGCCCACATACTGATTTATTTGTCAGAAGCTTATTAACGTAGCCAGGATACCACATTTTTGCATTTCCAAAAGGCTCTATACCACTCTCAGTTAATCGTCTAGTGATTGCGACAACCCCCGCACCCTTAATCGACCATTCATAGATGTCCTCTATGACCTTACACTTTACTGGATTTTTAACAATCTTACCGTCTTTGATATCCAGCCAAAGCGGAATCTGCTTAGTGATCGGCTTCAAATTACTGGCATTTCGCTTTTTATTTTTCCAAGCGGCTCCCACTCGTTCGCTTTTTATTTCTGATTCCTCATGGGCACGCATTAAATCCAGAATCGCGCCAATCAGAGTCATATTCCGATTATCATTCAGCTGCTCTTTCGTATATAGCTTGAATGGCCTCTGGGCGATTCCGATATTAACGTATGAAGCTATTTGCAGAAAGACTGCCATAGCGTCAGTAATACGATCCCGCGAAATACGATCCAGACTTTCGACAATAAGTGTGCTCCCCTGCTCTACCTTACCTTCAACGCACGCATCAAGGAACAGACTTAAATTTCCGACCCTGTAATTTGCTCCCTTATGAGCTGACATGCCCAAATCCATGATTGGCTCATCTACCAACACCAAATCGTGTTCTTCACAAAACTGCATAGCCGCCTCAGTTTGTCGTCTAACCGAGTCTCCCTCTGCTTGATTCTTCGTTGAGAATCTAATGTAAGAATACGCCTTTTTACTCATAATGAAAAAATAATATGCATATTCCAAAAATAGGCCAATATAAAATCGCATCCCGATGGGCGAGGTTCCTGATCGCCACGAGGCGCTGCCGAAAGAAGCGGCTCTAGTGGTCTTCTGCCACCACGGCATGCGCAGCCTGAACGTGGTGCAGTTTCTTGAAGCGAAGGGCTTTGAAAACGCAATCAACCTAGCGGGCGGTATCCATGCGTGGTCGCTCGACGTGGACACAGCGATTCGCCGATACTAGCACTTAGATTGGCTTATAAACCTTAGCTAACTATAAAAGTTCTGGATTTAGCATAAGATCTGATTACGTTAGATCTATGCGCCACTTACAGCTACTTCTTATTTTTCTAATACCTATTGGTATTCTGGAAGCGGCTGATTCCGTCTTTCGCACCTTCTCCGACAGTCAAGGCAGGGAAATGGATGCCAAGGTGACACTCGTCAGCGGTGACGATGTCTACATCGAGCGCCGTGATGGACTCACCACCAAAGTGAAAATTTCAATTTTCAAAAAGGAGGGTCAGGACTTCATCCGCGACTGGGCTCGCAAAGAAACTCTGAAGAACGATGCGATCGAAGTGCGCTTCAAGACTGACGTGGAAGATAAATCCCGCTGGGGAAGTAACGGCGGCGGCATCATGCGAAAGACTTGGAAGGAAAGCTACGAAATCGTGCTGACTAATGACTCGCAGATGGATCTGAAGGATATCCGGATCGAGTATCTAATCTTAAAATTCGAAGATGCGATGGCCGCCCAAAAGCGCAGCGAAGGCGCAGTGCGCCACCTCGTCGACGAAACGAAAGTATCGTTCATTAAAGCAGGCGGCGAAATCAGCGCAGAAACCAAAAAGTTCCCCATGCTGGAAACGAAGCTTGAGTCTGGCTACTACTGGACTAGCGGGGGGAAAGAAACCAGTGAGGATGAGATGCGCGGCATCTGGATCAAAGTCTATGTCGGCGACATCCTCGCGACGGAAGTTTCAAAACCGGAGAACCTGATGCGTAAGGAAAAGTGGCCTACTTCGTCTTCAAGGTAAAGGCGCCCTCCCAATCCACGGGGCCGCCCTCCTCAATAAATTGCCTGCACCGCGCAGCGAGCACAGCGGACGGCGTAGTCGGCGCAAAGGCCTTCGACGGCTCAAGCGCTTCCGAAACCTCGAAGCCTGCGAGGGCAGTCGCCCAGTCTCCTTTGAAATAGTGCTCCAGCGCGGCATCATAGGCCGCTTTGCAAGCAGCGGTCAACTCGGGGGACACCGACGGCTCCCACAATTCGTAAATTTCGACCGGTTGGCGACGCCCCTTCACCACGACTCGATCCAGCTTGCGGTAGTTGAGCGCTGCGCCATCGGCTAGAGCCGCCGTCAGCGTCGTTTCTGTGACCATGGTATAGACGCCATAGCTTTTGGCACTGCTCTCGCAACGTGCCGCGAGATTAACCGCGTCGCCCATCATAGTGTAATTAAAGCGCATCTCGCTCCCCATATTGCCAATAACCGCAAGGCCGGTATTGAGACCAATACGGGTGCGCATGTTGATAACACTCTCCGGCCACTGCCCAGATTCTGCCCACTTTTCGCGCAAGGCCGCGTGCCGCTCCTGCATCTCAACGGCGGAGAGACAGGCACGCGAGGCGTGATCCGTCACAGGCACGGGCATACCAAACATCGTCACAATGGCATCGCCGATATACTTGTCCAAGGTGCCCGCTTGCGACTGAAAGACTTCGGTCAACGCACCGAGATATTCGTTCATCAAGGAAACGAGTTGATCGGGGTTGAGCTCTTCGGAGAGCCCGGAAAAGCCCTCGACATCGGAAAAGAGCGCGGTGATCTCTGCCTCGGTGCCACCAAGCTTCGGATCTTGGTTGGACTCCAGCATTTCATCGACCAGCTTCGGGGAGACATAGGCGCCGAAGAGTGTCTTGATCCGGCGACGCTGCCACTCTTCCGAGCCGAGCTTAAGCAAGACGACAGAAACTGCCGCAGTCACAGTCGATCCAATCGGAGCGATCAATGGGAGTATCCAATTAAACTGCGCAAAGACGACAAAGGCGCCCACGCCATAGCCGATCAGCAGGAGAATAGAGAACAGCCGCGGCAGACCACTCGTGAGCGCAAGCAAGGAGACGACAAGAGTGAGCAGGCTAACAATCCCTAGAGTTGCGGGAAGCTTGACTCTCGAGACATAGACTTCGTCCTCGATCGTGCGATAGAGGTTGGTATGGAGGCCAACCTTTGGCACGGGCTCACGATTAAAGGGTGTCGGCGAAATGTCCTTCAGCTGCGGATCGACTGGTCCCACGAAGACGACCTTATCCTTAAATTGCGTGAACCAGCCTTGCAGTTCGGCGACGCGCTCTGCATCCCCCGCCCCGGCAGCATCGGCCAGAGCATCCGCCTTCCGTAGCACCAATTGCATGCTGACACGTTCGTTTCCAGTAGACGGATCCCAACCTTGCAACCAGTTCACCTCGATGGACTGCTGGTCGACGAGTGGAATCTGGCGAAAGATCTCCCCATTACGTCGTATGACAAGAGCCTCGGGACTGATCTCAACCGCCTCTTCGTCTAGACCATAAGCGGTCAGAAAAGTTTCCAAGCCCAGAGAGAAAATCGTCATCTTATGCTCCATCGGGAGGGCATCTGTAGTGAACCCATCCTTATCCGTGAGCACGACTTGATCGCCTACAACCTTCGCTTCGGGCTCATTCATAAAATGCTCCTTGTGCCGCATCGCACCGTCGATCAGGTGGAAGCTATAACGCGGGCTATTCAGCTCGACAAAGCCGGGCACAAAGTAGGGTATGACACCTCCGCTGAGCGCTTCATCCACATTGGCCAGCGCGATTCGCCCGACATCGTATTGAATAATTGGATACGTGGGCGCTTCGGGAAAGGGAGAGCCCTCGGGGTCATAGTTGCCTTCTCGGATGAGAGGCAACTTGGCCACTTCATTTGTAGTCGATGACTTCACCCCAGTGTAGGCAGCAGCTAGGACAACCCTATCTGCATATGCTTCGACCGCTTTCCCAAGAAACGCATCACCTTTTCGCGCGCGCTCCAGATCGAGCAATGCGCCCGCACCAAATTTTGAAAGGATAATATCAATACTGGCTACCCGAGCATCACCTGGGCCCAGCAATGCATGCAGTAAGACTCCAAACTCACGCCGATCCCATGGGCGGTCGCCCATGTAGGAGACAGTCTCCGCGTCTAAATCGACATAGACGATCGGGGCCTTAGACTCCAACTCCCCACGCGCCAAATAGCGCCAGCGGAGCGTCTCTTGCTCGATGCCGTCCAACACACCGGAGAGAGTCAGAAGCAACCATAGTCCTACCGATAGAACAATCAGCCCGAGATAGATGAATAACTGCTTCGAGGTTTTCACTGATCGCTTAAAAAAGGTCTGCCTGATAGGCCGAAGGCGGCCTCAATTCGCCTCGATACGGTGTCACCGGATTCGGCTCGTTGGCGTGTTCGATCACGATGGGTCGGCGAGTCGGCTCCGAAGTAATGGTTAGAGGTACCACAGAAGCTCGCCTAGTATCTTGTTCGATAGGTCGCAAGAGATCTACATACTGCGCCAAATCGCTCGTGGCTGTGAGGTGCCGATTTGCCAAGTCCGCATAGAGCTGCATTTGCTCCTTCGAGCGCTCTGTCTTTTCCCCGACCTCAATCGAGGGCGTCTTGCGCGAGCCCGCACCGGCAAGACGCTGCCCCGTACGCAATGTATACTGCTGCCCTTGGAGATCAGTAAAACGCACCCGCCCCTCAGTACAAGTGATGGTGAAATCGAAAATCTGGCTGCGTGGGTCGAAGACGATCCGCATCTGCCATAGAGCACGCTTCACCGTGAGTCGCCCAAGCGGCGTTTCGATTATGCACTGGGACGACTCCTGCATGTTTCGATTGTCGACAATAAGATCACCACCGCGAAAGCTTAAGATCATCCGGCTTTGCGAGGCTTCAATCGTCTCGGCCTCCCAAGCTTCTAGCTCGGGCATCACCTGCTCAAATCGCTCGACTGCGAAGCTCCCGCTACCTTCAAAATAAATATAGCTACGATTCGAAGTGCTGAAGAACGCCGATGAACCGTAGGCGACTTCACATTCGATCAAGCCCGTGGTGGAAACTGGCATCTGCCCTTCTCCCAGCTGAACGGCATCTTCACCAAGTGCCTTGAGTTCGACCTCACCATTCACCTCGTGCAGAATCAATCCACCGCGCACCCACTCACCCGCACTAAGTGAGGACACAAAGAGCAGCCATACTGCGAAAACTGCAATTAATTTAATCACGCTTATAGGATCAGTAATTTCTGCTGCAAGCGGCGTGCGGCAGCGTTTTGTGAATTAATATCTAAAGCAAGACGAACAGAGCGCAAGGCCTGCTCACGCCGACTCCTATCCACACTCAAGAAAGCCGCATAAAAATAGTGCGCATTACTATTATTAGGTGCCAATTCGAGCGCTTTGAGCAAGGCCTCCTCAGCCAGCTCCGCATCGCCGTAGAATGAGCGGGCGACACCCAATTGAGCCCACGTTTTCCAATAGCGAGGGCTTATCTCCAATCCGCGCTCGGCACAGTTCACGGCACTCTCGGCCACATCTTCGAACTCTGCTGGACTTCTAAAATACAACTGGCAGAGAGCGGCACTCCGTCCGAGCCAAGCATCTACATTCCGCGAATCCGCAATCACCGCGTCTTCAAAAAGAAGCACTACTTCATCGAGTAAAACCGTATTACCCGAAACGTGTACCCGCATATCCACGACGTGCTCTAACTGCTGGCGTGCTCTCAATTCGAGCGCTTGCGCCTCAAGCTTAGTCGAAGCTAATACGTAGAACGACCAACCCACACAAGTCGCCAGCAAAAAATATGCGACGCGCAATACCGCATTCGCCGGCAGCGTGACGCGGCGATTAAAACTGGTTTTTACTAGAATCGCAAAGGCGAGCACTCCATAAAGGGTTAAAGCGGGGACATGAAAAACAAAAGTCGCCGACATGCAGAGCGCAAAGGCAATTGCCCCTGCCAGTCCAAGCGAGAGGAAGAAGCGTTGCGGCGGCATAATCGTACCTCGTCCATCTCTTAGCTTCACTGCAAAGGGCTCCTTACGCCAGCGCCACCAAGCCAGAATAAATACGTAAAGGCTCGGTACCCCGAATAGGATCACACCCAGGAGGCCGAGCTGGCTCAAAACCAAGAGGTAATCGTTGTGCGGTGTTTCAGGCGCATCAGCCAGCGAGACTCGGGGGCTTTGCTCGAATGCGGCTCCGTAAGCACCCGCGCCCACTCCGGTGACTGGATTTTCGGCGGCAAAAGACAAGGCCTCACTCCAGAGCACTAGGCGCACACCCTCTCCGTCCTCAGATAACGCACGATCAATCCCCTTCTTGAAAAGAGGGTGATAGATGACCATCGCGGTGAAAATGAGTGTCGCAGAGAGCACTCCTAAAAAGGAATAAAGGAAACGCGTCTTGAAAGCACGGAAACAAAACCAAGGAACGATGGCTACAAGAACAACAACCAAGACAGACGCCCAGTAAGACTGCGTAAAAGCGATCCCCGCAAAAAACATCAGCGCTATATAAAATAAGAGTAAGCGCAAGATCTTCGGCAGGCGCGTGACCGCCGCCGCGATCAATAGAGAGGGTAGTAGTATCAACAAGAACGCCGCAAAGGAGTTAGGGTCGGCGAAAGACCCGGTCGCACGACCAAGGAATTCGGGATTCAGCTCTAAGCTATAGTTGGTCATCGCACTGACCATCCGGTCAGGTTTTTGGAAAAATTGGTAAAATCCATTAAACACCGCGACAGCAGCCGGCGCCAAACTCATGATAATCAAAAGCCAGAGGTGCGCCCGAGAGCGCAGATTATTCGAGAGCACCCAAAGCACGATAAACGCCTGTAGCGCATAGATCATCTCATACCACCCGCGCCAAGGCACCGGAGAGAACCAGAGCAGGCTACACAACATCCACAGAAGCCCAGGAACGAACCAAAAAGGTATGTGGCTCAAGCGCTTGGGGGACTCACCGTCGACCGCAAGCCAGAGGCCATGTAGCGCAAGGAGCACGGCAAACAGCGGTAGCAGAGCCAAATTGGTATCGGGGCGCACACCACCGAGAGAAACCGTGGTCAGCATAATAATCAGCCCTAGGCATAGCGTGACTAGCCAATCGACGAAATTGCCCCAGCTCAGACGGCCGAAAAAGGCAATGTTGCCTTGCTTATCAACAATTGAGGCCATGAGTAGTGAGGATTTGGTAAATTAAAAGGAGAGTGCAGGCAATACAGTGAAACCCTTAAGGTAAACTCATAATTTCGCCAAGAGCTTGAACCCGGAGGTGAATTGAGTTTTGTTATATGACTCACTCTCCTCGTCGAATGAAAAAACTACTCCTCATCCTCGCAGCCGCCGCACTTTTGGGGGCACTCACGCTACGCGCCTATTTTGCCTTCGTGCCACCACCCGAAGCAACGCTTAACGATCAGCTCTCCAAAATCGTGCCCGAGGTGCTAAGTGGCTGGGCGATCAAAGACCTCGACATGGCCGAATCACCCGAGTCGAGCGCGCGGATCAGCGACTTCTTGAACTTCGACGACGCCCTCTTCCGTGTTTTCGAGAAAGGCGACACCTTCGTCGGACTCTACATTGCCTATTGGACGCCGGGCAAAGCCTCCTACCGCTGGGCGGGTGCCCACACGCCCGACACCTGCTGGGTGCTCAATGGTTGGACGAGACTCGAGCGAGAATATTCAATCCCCTTCGAAGGCAACGAAGTGAGCTTTTGCCCCGCAGAGTTCGGTATTTACGAAAAAGATGGCAATGCTCAGAAAGTATATTTCTGGCATCTCGTGGGCGGGGAAGCTTTCAGTTACGATCAAAAAGGCACCCCTAATATTTTCGGGGCGCTTCTCGATATAAAAACTTACGGACTCAAACTAAGGCAGGAGCAATTTTTCATCCGCTTATCGAGCAACAAGACCGTTGAAGAACTCAAAGAAATTGAAGGTTTCGACGCGATCCTCGATAGCCTCAGCGAGATTGGCCTAGCCAATTCAGGCGACGAAAGTTAAGATAGGGATCGAATTAAACACATCTCAGAATTCACGAGCTGGATTACCAAAGACCCGAGCACCGTCTGGAATATTCCGAATAACTACAGAACCGGCGCCAACAGTTACCCCCTTACCGATCTTCTTTGTGGGAATAATGCTGACGCCTGAACCAAGAAATGCGCCTTCTCCGACCTCGGTCGATCCTGTCAAATCACAGTGAGCACTGACGGTCGCCCATGCACCGATCTTCGCATCGTGTCCCGCACTACTATGGCAATTGATCATAGCCATTTCTCCGACCTCGATGTCACAAGTCAGGGTCACCCGTGGACACAGAACGACTCCTAGCCCAAGACGAACGTTATTCCCCATAATCACACTAGGATGGATCAGTTGTAAAAACTGCGCGCCTTTTGCTAGCATCGGGGCACACAATCGCTTTTTCGGCTCAACTGCACCGATTCCGCAGATAAATACTGCGTTCTCAAAGTCGCTAAAGTTCGAAATCGAGCCAACGACCTCGGCTTCCAAGCCATACGCGTCCAGAGCAGCAGGATTATCATCTAAAAAGCCCGAAAATTTGTGCTCTTCAAGCAACTCTCCCTCCTCTAACAGCCATGAATACACTTCGCGCCCAAAGCCCCCAGCCCCAACAATATAAAAGTTTTTCATACTCACTGAAGCGGCCCTTTCGATTTTATGCAGTCATATACATCCCGAATCGTATGAACTCCTTGAAGGTCATTTTTATTCAATAAAACACCATACTCAAGATCGATCATATCAGTGACTGTTAAGACTGCTAAAGAGTCCCAAATTTTCAAGTCGCGAAAGGCCGTATCGCCTGCGAGCGTGCCGCTTTCGACATCTTCGATCGCTTCTTCAAAGTTTCTGATGAATGTTTCCAATTCCATAATGCGGAGCCAGCACAGTGCGCTTAGGGGGAGTAGTCAATTAATTCACAAACCGACAAGTCGCTCACTTCGACCAGTGCGCTTGCCCACGAGAGGCCGACGCCAAACCCAGAGAGTAACATCCGAGTCGATGCACGATCCGAGAGTGCAGTCGCTAGCTCCCCGCAGATAGCCGACGGAATCGAGGCCGAACTTTGGTTGCCATAGCGCTCTACGGTTCGCATGGGCACTTTGGCTAGATCGAGCTTTAGCCGCTTCGCAATGTTACCGAGAATATAACGGTTGGCTTGGTGGAAGACGAAATAATCGATCGAATCAGTTTCAAGTTTGGCATACTCCAGTAGCTCTTTGACGGACTTAGGCTCCTCCGTGATCGAAAAGTTGAAAATTTCTGCGCCATCCATGAAGAGGTTTTCAGGAGAGCGAAAGTTACCTGCTTCATCTTCGGCCACTGCCGCTGTTTCTGATGAGCGAGGCTGGCGCGCGCCGCCAGCGGGCACGATCAGTTTGTCGTAGCCGGAGCCGTCAGTCTGGAGGCTAAAAAAGGCCGCAGGCGCACCTGCAGAGCGCTCAATCAAAGTCGCACTACCACCATCGCCGAAGAGTGGTGCCACTGCGCGGTCTTTAGCATTGACCAAGCGGCTAATCGTATCACCCGCCAGTAACAAAACGCGTCCACAGCCGCCGCTCGCGATCAGCGTATGCGCGAGCCAAAGGCCATAGACGTAGCCAGAGCAACCTAGGTTCACATCGAACGCCGCGCAGTCCTTGGAGAGTCCAAGACGCCCGTGAAGCACCGCCGCATTGCACGGCTGCGAGTAATCCGGTGTCTGCGTGACGCAGATCACAGCATCGATCTGCGACAGCTCGACGGCGGACGCTTCGATCAGGCGCCGAGCCGCTTGCTCGCAAAGGTCGGCCGCCGTCGTCAGCGCGTCGACGACTCGACGCTTTGACAGACCGATTGTCTTTTTCAGGCGTTCGAGCTGTTTGATGTTACCCCCAAAAAGCGCCAACTCGTCATCAATACATTTCTCATGCAGGGGCACGCAGGTCACGATTCCTGCGATCTTCACATCATTTAAGCGGCATTTTGGCATATTTAAGTAAGATGAGCCGAGAAAAGCCCGAGTGAAAGCCCAATTTTTCTGGAGTAACAAAGTCGTTGCACATAGCGAAAAGCTAGCCTTACATTATCACACTTTGAATTGACCGCCCTCCGAGAGCCGGAGGGCAGACCCACTCTCAACATTAACCAACGCTGTAAGAAAGGACATACCTTGGACATCAAACTCATCAAACAAGTCGTCGACCTCATGAAACGCTCGGACATCTCCGAATTCGAATTCGAGGAGGATGGCTTCAAGCTACGCCTCAGCAGTAAAGGTGCCGACGCCCCTCAAATCATCCAGGCCGCACCCGCTGCCCAAACGGCAGCACCCTTCCCCGTAGCAATCGCAGCCGATCCGGCCGCAGCCGCTGCACCGGTGGAGGAAAAAGGCATTTCCATCATCAAGTCCCCGATGGTAGGCACATTCTACCGTGCTGCTTCTCCTGAAAGTCCTGCTTTTTCGGATGTCGGCACGAAGGCTGGCAAAGACAGCATCGTCTGCATCATCGAAGCCATGAAGGTGATGAACGAGATCCAAGCCGAAATGAGCGGCACCATCACTGAGGTGCTTGTCGAAAACGGCGAAGCGGTCGAATACGGCCAGCCTCTCTTTAAAATTAAAACGTCCTAATCCTCTCGGATGATTAAAAAGGTACTCATCGCTAACCGCGGCGAAATTGCGCTTCGCATCGTCCGCGCCTGTAACGAACTCGGCATCAAGACGCTCGCCGTCTATTCCGAGGCCGACGAACAGTCGCTCCACGTGCAACTAGCCGACGAGGCGATCTGCATCGGCCCCGCCGCCAGTAACCAAAGTTACCTGAAGGCCGACCGCATCATCGCCGCCGCCGAAATCGCGGATGTCGATGCGATCCACCCAGGCTACGGCTTTCTCGCTGAAAACGCCGACTTCGCCGAGCAATGCGCACAGTGTAACATCAAGTTTATCGGCCCCGGCAAAGAGGCCATCGTCAACTTCGGGGACAAGGCCAAAGCCCGCGACATGGCAGTCAAAGCCAAGGTGCCCGTCATTCCCGGAAGTGATGGCACCGTTGACACCGAAAAGGAGGCGCTCGCAGTGGCCAAAAAGATCGGCTATCCCGTCATCATCAAAGCCGTCGCTGGTGGTGGTGGTAAGGGCATGCGCACCGCGCATAACGCGATGGCTTTCGTTAAAGAATACAACAATGCACGGAGCGAAGCGGAGAAAGCTTTCGGCAACGGAGCCGTCTATCTAGAACGCTTCCTCGAGGCACCGCGCCATATCGAAATTCAACTCCTCGGCGACCAATTTGGTAATGTCATCCACCTCGGCGAACGTGATTGCTCCGTGCAACGCCGCCACCAGAAGGTGATCGAAGAAGCGCCTTCCCCCTTTATCTCCGACGACATCCGCAAGAAAATGGGGCGAGACGCCGTCAAACTGGCCAAATCGGTCAACTATGAAGGTGCCGGCACAGTCGAGTTCCTCGTCGATGGCAAGGGCGACTATTTCTTCATCGAAATGAACACCCGTATCCAAGTCGAACACGGCGTGACTGAAGAAGTGACCGGGGTGGACTTAGTCAAAGAGCAACTTCTCATCGCCAGCGGCCAGAAGCTCAGCTACGAGCAGAAGGACATCAAGATCACTAAGCACTGCATCGAGTGCCGCGTGTGTGCAGAAGATCCTGCCCGTAACTTCGCGCCCTGCCCCGGCGAGATTACACTTTACTACTCTCCCGGTGGTCACGGCGTGCGGATCGACTCGCACTGCTACAGCGGCTACACGATTCCGCCTCACTACGATAGTATGATCGCTAAGGTCATGACCTTCGGCCGCACCCGCGAGCTTGCGCTCGACCGGATGGATCGCGCACTCGGGGAATACTTAATTAGAGGTATCAAAACGAATATCCCCTTCTCCCGCGCGATCATCCGCGATCCGCACTTTCGGGCTGGTAAGGCCACCACGAAGTTTATCGAAGAATTCTTAGAACGCGTGCCGAAGGATATTTACACCTAGGCAAATTAATTCACATTAGAACCCATTATGAGCAAGGAAACGGACAACCAACACGAATCAGTCATCCCAACTGTCTCCGAGGATTCAAACACTCTCGGCGACATTCGCATCAACCACAGCGTGGTCGCTAGCATCGTCCGCCTCGCGGCACTCGAAGTCGGTGGTGTCTCCGCTGTGGGCGGTGGTTTCGTCGATGGCATCGCCGAGATCTTCTCTAAAAAAGGAGACGAACGCGGCGTCCGCGTCGAAGAAGACGAGGTCGGCGACTATCGTATCGAGATTCGCGTCATCCTCCGCTTCGGTGTCGAGCTAGCTACGGTCGCCACTGAGATCCAGCAACGCATCGCCGAGCAGGTCGAAAAGATGACCAGCAAGAACGTCGCCCGTGTCAACGTGATCATCGATGGCGTCCGCACTGACGACGAAAAGGCTGGCGAAGACGAATGGGCCGATGAACCGCATACGGACTAATCGTCTCTTTCACTGCGAGCACACCTGGTATGACCTATAGCGAACTTTCCGAAGCCCTCAGGCTCCTTGCCCAACCGGAGTTCCTCTACCTAGGTGGCACAATTCTGCTGCTAGCATGCCTATTGGTGCTACTAGTTCGCCGACAGCCGAAGAATGTCGTCGCTTATACGACGGAAAACGGCCGCGTCATGGTGAGCCGCCATGCCATCATCGAGCTCGTGCAGACCTCTTGCGAGCAGTTGCAAGACGTCTCCAAGCCGCAGGTCAAAATCGAGGTCAAAGGCCAGACGACTCATTTCGAGGTGCGCATCAAATTACTCAGTGGTGGACGCCTCCGCCAAATCGAGCAGACACTACAATCGCATCTTCGCAAGGCTTTGACTGAAAACCTCGGCATCGAATCACTCGGTCGTATTAACATCGTGGCGACTGGCTTTAAGAGCGGACGCATCGATTCAAGCATTCCGGCCAAGTCCAACCAAGCGACGACTGAAACGGCCGAGGCCAATGAAGAAGTCGAACCGCTCGATTTGGATGCGGGCTCAGACGAAGCGCCTAAGAGCAGCTAGCAGCTAGGGCTACGACGAAAGCGGTTCCCGCTTCCGCTACAATAAACATCGGAACGATCAGCTCGATTCAACACAACACTCGGTAGCGGAACGATCAGCTCGTTTCGACACCGAGCCTCCACCTTCCCATATGTTTCGCCTACTCTCAATCTGCGTATTGCTGACCATCTGCGGCTGTGGCACGCAAGATTCCCCCGAGCTACAAGACTTTGCTGAAGCCTTCCGCGAGGCCAATCAAGCGCCGGACATTGAGCTTATGCTAGCACTCTACGAATTGGAGGGCAGTTCCGAGGGTTCCTTGAATCTGCTCAAAAACGCCCTCTCCTATGAACTTGGGCTTCCTATACGGAGCATAGAGTTTGAGCCACTCTCAGGCGCGCCCGAAGAGACCATCTACTATGAACATCAAGGAATCCAATATGAAGCGACCCTTGAGCCGCGGATGAGGATGCGGGTGAGCTACGAAACAGAAGATCATTTCGAAAGTCTTTTCAGTATCGGTCAAAATGCCGCAGGCGAATGGCGTATCGTCAGTAGTCGCCCGCTAAGTAAGCCGTAGTGCCGTGTTCGCTTACGCGACACCCGGAGGCAGCGGGGCTGGCACCGAAGCGAGGCGTTCGCTATTCGGCAAGCTGATGATCTCTGACAAGCGAACACGCCACGAATTACAAGCCAGCCAAAGCCGCATTGAACGTCGCGCTCGGGCGCATCGCCTCCTGTGCTTTTTCAAGCACAGGGCGGTAGTAACCACCGATATCCATGGCAACTCCTTGCACTGCGTTCAACTCATCCACGATCTTCGCTTCGTTTGCAGTGAGCGCTTCGGCTAGTGGAGCAAAGCGCGCCTGCAGCTCAGCATCCTTATCCTGGGCAGCGAGGGCTTCCGCCCAGTAGAGCGCTAGATAGAAATGGCTGCCACGGTTATCCAGCTCGTTGACCTTGCGTGAAGGCGATTTGTTTTCGGTCAGGAACTTGGCGTTGGCGGTATCCAGGGTGTCAGCGAGGATCTGTGCCTTGGCATTACCGAAGACGGCCGAGAGGTGCTCCAAGGAAACGCCAAGCGCTAAAAACTCGCCGAGCGAATCCCAACGCAAGTGGTTTTCCTTCTCAAACTGCTGCACGTGCTTGGGCGCGGAACCGCCAGCACCGGTCTCGAAGAGGCCGCCACCGTTCATAAGTGGGACAATCGAGAGCATCTTAGCACTGGTACCCAGCTCGAGAATCGGGAATAAGTCTGTCAGGTAGTCTCGGAGCACGTTACCCGTTACGGAGATGGTATCTTCGCCCGTTTTCGCCCGTTCGAGAGTCAGACGTGTCGCTTCAACCGGCGCGAGGATACGAATGTCTAGGCCGTCGGTGTCGTGGTCAGTGAGGTAGGTATTTACCTTGGCGATCAGCTGCGCATCGTGGGCGCGATCCGCATCGAGCCAAAAGATAGCGGGCACAGCGGTCGCACGCGCGCGGTTCACGGCAAGCTTTACCCAGTCGCGGATGGGTGCGTCCTTCACTTGGCAGGCGCGCCAGATGTCGCCCTGCTCTACGGTATGCTCAAGCAGCACCTTACCCTCAGCATCGACCACACGCACGGTGCCATCGGCAGAGATTTCAAAAGTCTTGTCGTGTGAGCCGTATTCCTCGGCTTTTTGAGCCATCAGCCCAACATTCGGCACTGTGCCCATGGTCTTGGGGTCGAAGGCGCCATTTATTTTGCAAAAATCAACAGTTTCGGCGTAGACACCCGCATAGCATCGGTCAGGAATGACGAAATTGGTGTCTTGTAGCTCGCCTGCCTTGTTCCACATCTGCCCAGAACTACGGATGGCTGCGGGCATGGAAGCGTCGATGATCACATCGCTAGGGACATGCAAATTGGTAATGCCCTTGTCCGAATCAACCATCGCGATGTCCGGACGCGCCGCGTAAACGGCATCGAGGTCGGCTTCGATCGCAGCTTTTTGATCGGCTGGCAAAGTTTCGATCTTAGCGAAAAGATCGCCGAGACCGTTTTTCACGTCCACACCGAGGTCTTTAATCGTGGATGCGTATTTCTCGAATACGTCTTTGTAGAATACCTCTACCGCGTGGCCAAAAATGATTGGGTCCGAGACCTTCATCATGGTCGCCTTCATGTGAAGTGAAAAGAGCACGCCATCTGCCTTCGAGGCTTCAATCTGCTCCGCGAGGAAAGTGCGCAAGGCTTGAGCACTCATGAAAGTGCTGTCGAGCACTTCGCCCTCTAGCAGCGCGAGGCCTTCTTTCAAAACGGTCGTGCTACCATCTGCAGCGACTAATTCGATCTTTGCAGTGGTTGCGGCAGGGATTGTGACCGACTTTTCGTTACCAAAGAAGTCCGCGCCAGACATACTGGAAACCGTGGACTGGGAATCAGCGCTCCACGCACCCATACGATGCGGGTTGTTTCTGGCATACTGCTTCACCGCCGCAGCTGCGCGGCGGTCGGAATTACCTTCGCGGAGAACAGGATTCACCGCGCTGCCTTTGACTCGGTCATAGGCGGCTTTGATCGCTTGTTCTTGGTCGGTCTTCGCCTCATTTGGATAGTCCGGAAGCGCGAAGCCCTTCGCTTGAAGCTCTTTGATACAGGCGATGAGCTGTGGCATCGAAGCCGAAACATTGGGCAACTTGATGATGTTGGCGTCTGGTGCCTTGGCCAGATCGCCGAGTTCAGCGAGATGATCAGGTGTCTTTTGATCGGCTGGCAAGAATTCAGACAAACTCGCGAGCACCCGGCCGGCGAGGGAGATATCGCGTGTTTCGACGGCGACCCCCGCAGCGGCGGTGTAAGCCTCAATGATCGGCAGGAGCGAGTGCGTGGCTAACGCCGGCGCTTCGTCAGTGATAGTGTAGATGATTTTTGCTTTATCGCTCATAAGTATAAATGGCTGATGAATAATTGCTGAAACTTTAAGCCTTCAGGCTTGCGCAGAATTTGGAAAGGCGCGCGATGCCTTTTTTGATGACATCATCGGAAGTGGCATAACTCAGGCGGATGTAGCCGGGAGCGCCAAAGCCCTCGCCAGGAACGACGGCGACTTTCTCTTCTTCAAGAATACGTGCCGCGAAATCAGCCGCGCTGAGACCGAGCTTTTCGATATTAGGGAAGAGATAGAAGGCACCCTGAGCGCGTGCGCACTCGATGCCATCGATTGCTTGGAGACCATCAAGCAGGGTGAGGCGACGGCGATCAAAGACCTTCAGCATGCCGTCAACGGCGGCCATCGACTGATCCCAGTTCTCCATCGCAGCGAGTGCGCCGTACTGCGCGAAGGTCGTTGCGTTCGAGCTGGTTTGGCTTTGCAGATTGGTGACGGCTTTGGCCACGGCGGGGGGTGCCATCAAGGTGCCGAGGCGCCAGCCAGTCATGGCAAAAGTCTTACTGAAGCCCGCCACCGTGATGACGGCATCGGCGGCTTCTTTGGAGAACGATGCGGGGCTGACGTGCTTAACGCCATCATAGAGTAGATATTCGTATATCTCGTCCGACATGATGTAAATGCCGGCTTCAAGCGCGACTGCCGTGAGCGCCTGTAGTTCCTCAGACGAATAAATAGCGCCAGTAGGGTTAGAGGGGCTGTTGATGATAACCAAGCGAGTCTTTGGCGTAATCGCCTCGCGTAGTTGCTCTGGGGTGATCTTGAAGCCGTTTTCTAGCCCCGCGAAGATTGCCTTAGGCACACCGCCAGCCAATTTGACCATCTCTGGGTAGCTGACCCAATAAGGTGCGGGAATCACAACCTCATCGCCAGGGCTGATCACAGCAAGAATCGCCAAGTAGCAGGAATACTTGCCGCCCGGACTGACCACACATTGTGCTGCGGTGACCCCATCGACCCCCTGATTGCGATATTTCTCGGCCAGTGCCTCGCGGAGCGCAGGGATGCCCGGCGCAGGCGCATACTTGGTCTTTCCCTCAGAAAGAGCCTTCACACAGGCCGCTTTGATGAACTCCGGCGTGTCAAAATCGGGCTCACCGGCACCGAAACCGCAGACATCCTCCCCCGCGGCTTTGAGTTCTTTGGCTTTGGCATCGACGGCGAGCGTCGGAGAGGGGGCGATGTGACTCGCCCAAGTAGAGAGTTTTGCTTGCTGTGACATAGTAGATATAAAAAAAGCGCTCCCGCAGCCTCTGTCATGGGACAGTGCTGCAGGAGCGCAGAATCAAAACTTCTGCTTGGGCAAAAGCAAGCCTTGCCTAAGATTCGTAGAAAAAGCGCTTACTTCTTCTTCGCCTTACGCTTCGCTGCTTTTCTCTTAGGTGCTTTCTTCGCTACCTTCTTCTTAACAGCCTTTTTTTTCACTGCTTTTTTCTTAACCGCCTTCTTTTTGACGGCTTTCTTCTTAACCGCCTTCTTTTTGACGGCTTTTTTCTTAACCGCCTTCTTTTTGACGGCTTTCTTCTTAACCGCCTTCTTTTTCACGGCCTTCTTTTTGACGGCTTTCTTCTTAACCGCCTTCTTTTTCACCGCTTTTTTCTTAACCGCTTTTTTGGCGACTTTCTTTTTAACAGCCTTTTTCTTCACCGCTTTTTTCTTAGCGACTTTTTTGGCTGTTTTTTTCTTCACCGCTTTCTTTTTAACAGCCTTCTTTTTGACTGCTTTCTTTTTGACGGCCTTCTTTACCGTCTTTTTCACGGCCTTCTTCTTAACAGCCTTTCTCTTGGCTGGCGCTTTGCTGACTACCTTCTTCTTGGCAGCTACTTTTTTCTTTGTTGCTTTTTTCTTAGGCATAATGGTTTCGGGGTTAAAGCCCGGGAGTTGGTCTGGTAGAGAATCTAACGCAGCTCTTAACAACTCACCTACACTAACTTTCTTCTGCTTGCTCAACTTAACCAGTCGTTGACGTAGTTCGTCGGACAAGCGTACAGAAATTTGACGATGCAAAGTATTCGCAAGTTTCAGTTCAGAAACTTTCAGATGGCTTACTGCGTAACGAACAACCTCACTGATCGAACGTGCTCCAGTCTGACGTTGAATATCCTTCAACTTACCAAGCAGGTCTTGCTGAAGATCGAAAGTTAAAGGGGTAGTTGTTTTACTGCTCATACGTAATGTCTTACGGCTACACACATAAGCTGGTTTTAATATACGCTAAGTCAACATAAAATCTAATAGTATAATTAAGCTTACCTCGGGTATAAAACCTAAATTAACTAACGTTAAATTGAACTACAATTCCTTCATCTCATTCGGAATAAATGCATCCACCGATAGAGCCCTGCCAGGGCAAAATAAGTCACGATTTAAAGCTATACCAACTGAAGCTGCTTCAACATCAAAGGTCGTCCGGTCTTTCGATGGGTAGTCTGTTAACGTAATGCGCTTTACGATGTATTGCTCCTGCACTTTTTGAAAGCTCTCCACCGCGAAGCGTGACGTCACTTCCTCTTGATCACCCAGCACTTCAATCCGCCAAAGCGCATTATAGGTATCGTCCAGGCCAATGCGCACACCATTGATACCACGCTCTGCGCTAGCTGAGCCGACAGGCGGCTGCATCAAAAACTGTTGTGCCACGCGAGAGCTACCCACCAAAGTAGGTCCTTCATATGTAAAATTCTCCCAATAGACGAACGGCATCTGCAAGTCGAAGGGCGAATAGAGCAGGCCGGGCAAGATGGGCTCGAACAAATCCTCACCTTCGATCAATGCGAAGGTTTCTTGACCCGCGCGGCGAATCCACGCTTGAGGCGAGACGCCGTTTTGAATGATCAGTTCGACCTCTTGCGGCGAATGACCGGCTTCCCCTACTTTTAATCGCGAGGGCGACACTCGGAAGCGCGTGATCGCTCCCCGCTCATTCCACGAACCCCACATCATACCCCGGTAGCGAACTGTGCGCGCTTTTCGTGGTTTATGCTCTAATTCGAACTCAAAACAAAAATCGCCTTGAAGGCGCTGGTCTCTAAACACCGCTAACCGTTTAGCTCCCTCCTCTTGGTCGATTCGTTCCATGAAGCGCGAAGGACGCTCCCCCCCCGCACGCTCTTGTGCACTTGTATATGTGTAGGCACAAAAAAGGCCAGCCACGGTTAAACCGAAAACAGCTGACCTTTTATAAAGTGATAGGAAATACGTTTTCCGAACTGACATTAATTGGTGGCGGGCTGCGGATCGCTCACAGCGGTATCGACGGATTCGATAGCCTCTCCAACTTGAGCATCGGCTTCTACAGCACCTGCCTCAATAGACTCCGCGACCATCTCGGAAGTTCCCTCTACATTTGCAGATTCGACGACTTCAGTGATCGTTTCGGCAACAGGTTTTTCTTCCTGAGCCGAGATCAGCGTGTTCATGTCGATCTCTTCGAAGGTATTCGCGGCCTGTGCCTGGTAGAGCAAGTAGAGCCCCAATGCGACAAGGAAGAAAGCAATGATGCCGTAAACGGTGCCCTTTGTCAGGATATTGTTCGTCTCCGAACCGAATGCCGACTCAGCCGCACCGCCACCGAGGGCGGCACCCATGCCGCCGTTTTGGCTAGTGCGCTGCATAAGCACGATGAGGACGACAAATGCCGAAATCAGCAAGAGGACGAGAGTTAAAAGACTGATGAGTAATGTGCTCATAATTGTAAGCCGTTGATAATGAGAAAAGCAGCGTAAAATGCCTAGCCTTCCCGCGAGTTCAAGCGAAAAGGACAGTTGGAAGTGATTGCGGGTGCAATTACTTCAACGGGGTAGCCAGTAGTAGCGCGGCATGGCCTTCCTGGCCTGAGCTGTCGTAGGCATGCCGCACCTTGATACACCTACATGCGGCATGAGGCCATGCCGCGCTACCTGTTCTCATAGAGATTCACCCCTCACATTTAATGACACCTAGCGATTGCGGGAGGCGGGGCTCCAAGCTCATCTACCGCAGGCGCTCTTCTAGTAGCTGCATGTCGCCGGGGATTTTGGACTGAAATTTAACCTTTTTACCACTGGACGGATGGACAATGCCGATCGTTTCGGCATGCAAAGCTTGTCGTTTAAAGCCGTAGGGGAGCTGGGCGCCCTTCTTTGCGACCGCTTTTTGGGTACTGGGGTGGTAAATGCGGTCGCCGATCAGCGGCATATCGTGCGCGGCCGCTTGAATGCGAATCTGGTGCTTGAGACCGGTTTCGAGTCGAATCCGGAGCTTGGCTACGTGGTGACGGGCGAAGACTTCTTCGACCTGATAGTGGGTGACTGCTTCCGTGGCGCCCTCTTCGGGTTCGTTAAACAGCTTTTGATCGTAGCCGCGCTCGTCCAGCTTGAGGAAATTTCGCCAGGTGCCCTTTGCCTCCAGAGTATCTCCATCTCCATAGGCGATGTATTCGCGCAGGAAATCGTGACTCCTTAGCTGTTTGATCAGATGCCGCCGTGCATCGTCGTTCAGCGCGATACAAAGGAGCCCACTAGTGTATTGATCCAAGCGATGCACTGGGAGCGGCTTGACCGCATCGGCCGAGCCGAAGAAGCTGCGCCGCGTGGCCTCTCCGCGCGAGTCGTTCAGATAATTAGATAAGACCTCGATCGCAGAAATCTTGGCCTGATTCTCAGTCGGCACCGAAAGAAGGCCTGCCTCTTTATCGACGATTGCTAGATCACTATCAAGATAGACCAGGACAAGCTTCGGATGTATCCGCTTACGATGCCCCAAAGCCGCGGCAGATTTCTCAGGTGCCCCCAGAGTCAGCGCCCCACCGGGGTCGGCTATGCGCAGCCCAGCCTTCGTCACAACGCGCCCATCGAGGCAAAAGCGCCCCGCCGCGATCCAATCCTTCAACCGCTTACGCGGGGAATCCGGACAGAGGCGAGCGGCCCAATCCAAGAGCGTCTTTTCTTCTAGTTCCGAAGGTTTTTCCGTCATGACTGAGCAGTGCGTCAACTCTCTGCCGCGCAAGCAAGCTCATTTAGCAGCACAGACGCACAGACGCAAAGACGCGACTAGCGTCGCATCGCTACGCCACCCGCCAATTGTAGCGAACTTGCGCTAGCAAGGTCTCAATAATCATAACGTGCCATCAAATCACGGCAAGTTGACTCGATAGTTTCGTAGCCATGGTACTGATTTTTATGATGCACACGACCGACGCCCGACAGCTTTTTACAGTAGCTGTCATTCTCCGGCTGCGGCACTTCGCAAAAGTCAAAGAGTGCCGCTAACTCGCCTGCCGGATCCTCTAAAATACTCTCGAAGCGGACTTCGTGGAGATTCGAGAGCGACTCGCGTTGCGAATCCATATACTCGATTGCATCATTCCAAAGGTGGGCAGGCGTCTGCAAATCCTCGGCACCATACGCGTCCAAATAAGCGGCCAACTTCGGCAGACGCGGGTAAGGAACAAATTGCCCGTCGGGCAACGGTCGCTTCTTTCGAGCGCAGATCGCTTTGAGCTGCTCGTCGCAAATCCTATGGATTTTTACCATTGAGTTGGCGACTGCACGGGGATCGCGGATCAGGTGGATAAACTTGGCATCGGGAAAGATCGCCTGAAGGGCACCCGCATAGGGCAGGAGCATCGGCGTCTTACAAAAGAAGCGGCGACGCGGTTCGCCAAAAGTCCACAGCACCTCACGAACCTTTTGCTTGGCGCGGACGGCCGCCTCCGGGTCGATTGGCCCCTCACATACGGGTTGCTCACTTATATGGAAAGCATCTTCCCCAAAGACATCGAGCCAGGTCGCTACAGGGTCGGCGGGACTGCCCCCATCGACCGCTACGCTATCTTTAAGGAAACGCTCGCCGCGAATATTGAAGCCGAATTTTTTACGCATGACCTCAGCCGCACAGACCGAGCTGTTGCGACAGATATCCATAAAATTCGTCGTGTAGGCGAAGGCGGGGTTCGCACACATCAAGTCCTGCAACATGGAGGAGCCACTGCGGGGCAGAGATAGTATGAAAACTGGGCGGTCGATCTCCACCGAGCCTACATCCACCTCCATGCAACGACGCTCGTAGGTGCGCAGGAACCAGTCCAGCCAACCGGGCAGCGGCTCAGGGATTACCCATTGATTCTCGTAGAATGACTTAAGAAACAAGCGGGAAAAAAGATTGGAATATTCGACCTGTGGTCGGCTAGGATTCGGTTGTTTCACAAATAAAAGTGCTGGGATTTCTTGTTTGCCTTAGCGCTAGGCAATCTTTTCAAATACTCTGGCGCAATCACTTCCTTTCAATCCAAAAAAAATTGAACCCCCTAAAGACCACAGAGCAGCCCTACTTTTTCAGAGGGCTACAACAGTATAAACGCCCGCATAGTCGTATTGTCGATATTGGCGTCGAAATTCCGAAGAACCGTGTCAGCAACGAAGACATTGCACAGATGCTACAAGCGCCGGAAAAGCTGAAACGTAAAATCCCCGGCATCATCGAACGCACGACTGGCAATAAGTATCGCACGTATGCCCCTGAGAGTAGTGTCCCTTCCGACTTAGCGGTGGCCGCTATTTTCGATTTAATCAAACGCACGGGCCTTCGCCTTGAAACAGTCGACACCCTGATTTTTTCCAGCACCGACATCGATATGATGGAGCCTGCGACGGCCAATATCGTGCAGGAAAAGCTCGGCCTAAAAGTAGTGAATTCCTTCGACGTTTCGAATGCCTGCAACTCATTCCTTCAGGCCATGAATCTAGCTAACAGCTTAATCATCTCTGGGGCAGCGCAGCGTGTGCTGATTTGTAGTGGCGAAATGAGTAGCGCGGTGGCTAACAAGGAACTCTCCGACATAAGCGAGCTACGCGTCAAAATGGGCGGGCTCACCAGCGCCGACGGAAGGACCGCCTCCTATGCTTACGCTACCATCCGCATCAATGCTGGTGGTTGAGTAAGACATGTCTACAAAGCCTTCGAAAGAGAGGAAATCGTTTACAACGATCTCCGCAGTCGAAAAGCTGGAAGCTGCAATAAATGCAGATGCTATAGCAATTTTTGTTTTCATTTGTTGGTTGTTTTGTTGGTTAGTTAGACGCCTGAAAAGCGGGTAACGATGACAAGAACTAGGCAATTCTAAGGCTTTGGCAAAAAAAAAAAAGCCCCCCGGACTTCGGCGAGCTCTGTCGAGTCGCGAACCGGAGGGCTTTGAAGATTAGGATTCCTCACGCTCTAATTAAGCGATGCTTAATTAGAAGGAGAAGATAAGCTCCATCGCGTATTGAATGGAATCACCATCAATATCGAGGCCAAGTGTGTCAGATTCTGCACTGCCATCAACGTAGCTGATTTCATTGACAAGGAAAAGGTTGTCAGTGAATGCATAACCGTGAGCGAGTGTGAACTTAAGAGCATCGAGATCTACATCGCCACCGAAACCATCTTCGTCAAGGCTGTGATCAACGTAGCTGATACGACCTGTGACCGAAGCGACATCGCTGTAAGCGAAGTTAGCCATGAGCAATGCTTGGACAACTTCTTCCGTGCCAGTAGTGGCACCGAATGCGCCATTAACAGTAGCACCGAGAGCAAAGACGTCTGCTTCGGACTCACCGTAGTTGACTTCAGCAGCGAAGAGCCATGCACCTGTTTCGAAGGTAACATAGGTGTTCAGCATGTAGCTATCACCTTCGGCTTCATCAGAATCCTCATAAGCACCACCGACGAACCATGAAAGGCCGTTTTCCATAGTGATAGAGAAAGCGACTTCGACACCGTAGCTGCTCGCGTCGTCACCACCAAGGCGGTCACCATCATAGTCGAATACTTCGTCTTGGAGAGAGATGCCGAAGAATGTGGTGTCTGTCTCGTAAGTGTATTTTACACCTTGAGCATAACCAGGGATGATTGTGACATCACCGAGACCACCGACGAGAAGACCACCAAATCCAGCGAAAGAAGGAATTTGAACATCATACGCAAATGAATACTGGTAGAGGCCAGTTGGCTCAAAAGCTTCGAAACCCATCATAGATGCATAACGACCAGCTGTGATTGCCATGCCATTGTCTAAATGATAAGTAGCGAATGCTTGCTCAACTGCAGTCGTATCACCAGGAAGATCTTCGTACTGAAGATCGATCTGTGCGGTTACGGGATCGAAATCGAACAACCAGCTGATTTCAACTTGGTCAATCTGGAAACTGTTGTCAGATTCGTCAACACCGTCGACATCAGCGTCGATGTGTGCGTAGGACATGTCTACAAAGCCTTCGAAAGAGAGGAAATCGTTTACAACGATCTCCGCAGTCGAAAAGCTGGAAGCTGCAATAAATGCAGATGCTATAGCAATTTTTGTTTTCATTTGTTTAGTTTGTTTTTGTTTTTGTTTGTTTATTTAACCTATGTGCAAAGCACGGCAGTTAAAATAGGTAAGCAAATCTGTTGCCAAGTGATACTAAGTCAGCAATTTACTAAAAATATGATCAAATCCTAAGGGATACGCCGCGGTCGAGTGGTCGCCTCAACTTGCTGAGGAGCGGTGACTGAACTGAAATTAGGCTTTTCTACGGAAACGACTTTCCCCCTTTTGAAAGAAATTTTCCCACGCATCGAACTAGTCCGATCACGAATACTGGTTTCATACCAATAAACTTTATCGATTCGTGGCTTGAGGGAGTCGAGCGAACGTGGCGGATAGCCGAGAAGATCGACAACTTGCTCTTCAGTAATACCAATCTTGATGCCATCCCACTGCTCTTCTTGAGTCCAGCGGAGATTACGCCAAGCACTGCCAGCGAGAATATCGAAAGTGGCTGCATTACCAAGAATAGACGCACTGTTACCGCTTGCAGCTGCGCTCGAGGCCAGCACTTTGACTTCTTTAGTCTCTTGCTCAGTTTCAGCGAGGCGGGCTTCTAGCTGGAGCAGCCGCTGCTCCAGACGAGCGATTCGATCCCCTTCGGCGTCCGCAAAAGTGGATTGCAAAGGTAGAACCATGGCTAAAGCTATTGCTGCCAAAACAGATACATTAAATAAACTAATACGCATAGTGTGGTCACGTTAATGGTAAGTACCAAGTTTAAGGCAAGTACAAAAAATCATGCTTACTTTCGAATTTGTAGGTGGTATCATAGAGAATCGATTGACTCATCAGACATCACTCTTAGGCACTTTCCTTATGAATCGACAGAGAGAATTTATATTAGTTGGCGGCATGTTCGCCCTCACGGCAGTCATTTTGGGCGCTTTTGGGGCGCACGCACTGGAGAATCGCTTGGAGTCGCTAGGGACAGTGGCTGTTTGGCAAACTGCGGTCGATTACCAGATGTGGCACGCGCTGGGTATATTAGTCATCGCCATCAGTAGGCTCTCGGGCCGCGCGGCGAGCTTTGCAATGAGTAGTTTTTGCCTTGGAGTCCCTCTGTTTTCCGGCTCCCTCTACTGGTTGGCACTCGATGGTCCACGCTGGCTTGGGCCGATCACGCCGCTTGGCGGCCTGTTGCTAGTTATAGGGTGGGCGACCTTGATCGTGGCGGCCTTCAAGATGCGGACTGACCCATAAGAAGACGAAGAAGACGTCGCGACAGCTTTGTGTCGACCCGAGCGGTCAGTGCTTTCGGCTCGGCTCGCTTATAGGCTACAAAAAAACGGAAATCTGATTTGCCACAAATCAAGATGACGTGGAATGTTATCTCCTATGCCAAATACACTCGATTCTCTCAAACAAATGACCACTGTGGTCGCCGATACTGGCGACTTTGAAACACTTGCAGCCTACACGCCGCAAGATGCGACGACCAACCCCTCCCTTATTTTAAAAGCGCTCCAAAAGGAAGAATACACAAGCGTGCTCGACGACGCTATCCAATCGACCGCAGATTCTTCGGCCACTGGCGAGGAGCGGATCGATCTCATAATCGACCACCTCCTGATCGGATTCGGCCTGAAAATACTCGAAATCGTGCCTGGGCGTGTCTCTACAGAGGTGGATGCCCGGCTCTCTTTCGACACTGACGCGACTATTGCGAAGGCTCGCGAGCTGATCGCGCTCTACGAAGCCGCTGGCATCGACCGCGAGCGCGTACTGATCAAGATCGCCACCACTTGGGAGGGCATCCGCGCCGCTGAAGTCCTGCAAAAAGAAGGCATCCGCTGTAATATGACCCTACTTTTCTCGCTCGCACAGGCTGTGGCCTGCGCTGAGGCCGGTGCACAGCTGATTTCTCCCTTCGTCGGTCGGATTCTAGACTGGTTCAAGGCGAACACGGACGAGACTTACGACCGATCCAACGATCCAGGTGTGGCCAGCGTGAAGGAAATCTACACCTATTATAAGAAATTTGGTCACGAAACCGAGGTAATGGGTGCGAGTTTCCGCAATATCGGTGAGATTCTCGAGCTAGCAGGCTGTGATTTGCTCACAATCAGCCCCAATTTACTCGAAGATCTTCAAGGCATGGACGAGGCCGTCGAACGTAAGCTAGATCCAGAAGCGGCCAAGAGCGCCGACATCGAGCGCTTGGATGTTTCCGAGAAATGCTTCCGCTGGCTGATGAACGAGGATGCCATGGCCACCGAGAAGCTCGCCCAAGGCATCCGTGTATTTGGCCAGGACATGGTCAAGGTTCGTGAGATCGTGACGAAGCAGTTGGGTTAGTTAGGGCTCAAAGACGCGACTGGCGTCGCATCGCTACGCCCACTCCCCGTAGCGAACTTGCGCTAGCAAGGTCTCCGTGTCTCGCCAACCCAACGCAAAGACGCGACTAGCGTCGCATCGCTACACCTACTCCCGTAGCGAACTTGCGCTAGCAAGGTCTCCGCGTCTCGCCAACCCAGCGCAAAGACGCGACTAGCGTCGCATCGCTACGCCCACTCTCTTGTAGCGAACTTGCGCTAGCAAGGTCTCCGTGTCTCGCCAACCCAGCGCAAAGACGCGACTAGCGTCGCATCGCTACGCCCACTCTCCCGTAGCGAACTTGCGCTAGCAAGGTCTCCGTGTCTCGCCAACCCAACGCAGAGACGCGACTGGCGTCGCATCGCTACACCCACTCTCCTGTAGCGAACTTGCGCTAGCAAGGTCTCCGTGTCTCGCCAGCCCAGCGCAAAGACGCGACTAGCGTCGCATCGCTACACCCACTCTCCTGTAGCGAACTTGCGCTAGCAAGGTCTCCGCGTCTCGCCAGCCCAGCGCAAAGACGCGACTAGCGTCGCATCGCTACACCCACTCTCCTGTAGCGAACTTGCGCTAGCAAGGTCTCCGTGTCGTGTCCATCTGGCAAGCCTCACGCATTCAAATGCTCGTGATGCGCCTTCCAAAAATCTTCCCAGAAATGCATTTTTCTGGGGTCTAATTTCGGATACCCAGGAAATATCGCACCTGCATATGGCCATTCCTGCCAATCGCCCACTAGCCCAGCTCGCTGGGCGTTACGCAAAATATAGCCGGCTACATCCGGAAAGGCATCGCGCGAACGATCCGACTCAAGCAAAACGCTCTCGAAAGGTTGATGCTGCAATTCAAACGGCGACAATAACTGATTCCACTCGCGACGCATCCATCGAACGGCTGCGCGTTGTTTCGCCCGAACATCGTAACCGACGAGAAGGAAGTGCGCATGATCTGGCATCAGGCAATAGGCCGGACAGCATAGGAATTCACGCGCTAAGGCGTGAAGACAGATTTCGCGTAAGGCGACATGATGTGCGGTATCGAGCCAGCCGGTAGCCTGATCTTTGAGGCACATTGTCCAATGGACATAACTGACGCCCTCGTAATAGCTGGAATCAAGACGTTTCAGGCCGCCTTTGTATTCTGGCTCATCCATACCAAATAAGCTTTATAGAATTGCGAATACTTCAAGCCTGAAGAAGCCAACGCAAAGACGCGACTAGCGTCGCATCGCTACACCCACTCTCCTGTAGCGAACTTGCGCTAGCAAGGTCTCCGCGCCTCGCCAACCCAGCAACAAAGACGCGACTAGCGTCGCATCGCTACGCCCACTCCCTGTAGCGAACTTGCGCTAGCAAGGTCTCCGCGTCTCGCCAACCCAGCGCAAAGACGCGACTAGCGTCGCATCGCTACAAAAACCGAATCGACGGGTTGCCATTCATCACGGTCGTGCCATTTCTAACTAACATGCCTTACGAACACACTTCCACCCGCCGGATCGAGTTCTCGGAAACCGATATGGCGGGGCTTGTCCACTTTTCTAACTTCTTCAAATATATGGAGACTGCGGAGCGCGACTTTTTCGAGGCCGCCGGTGTCGACCTGATTCGCACGAAGCCGGGAGAACTGGTCGGCTGGCCGCGGGCGCGCGCCGAGTGTAAATTTTCCGCCCCACTCCGCTTCGGCGATACGATTGACATACATTTGGCCGTGAAATCCGTCAAAGACCGCGCGATCGACTACCAATTCCGAATTTTCCGCCGCAACGAAGACGGCAGCCGCACCCAAGCAGGCAAAGGGCACATGACGACGATCCTCGCCCAGCTCAGCGAAAGCGGCGAGCTAAAGTCGGCCGAGCTGCCTGATGACCTGCGGGCGCGCATTACCGAAGCACCATCTGAGGCGCTCAGTAGGCCAGCAGGGGTATAAGAAAAAATATCTCCTCTAACTTTAACGCATATTTAGCGTCATTTAGCTGTTAAACCATGAAACCACACGCACTGGTCACCAACGACGACGGCATCGAGTCCGCCTTTCTCCACCACTTGGTCGAAGCTTTGTTACCGCATTTCCGCGTTTCCGTCGCCGCGCCTGCCTTCGAGCAGAGCTGGACGGGGCGCAGCATGACACGGCACGGAGAAATCGAGGTCATCCGCAGCCCGTCTCACTTTCCGGAGGGGGTCGAGGCTTGGGCAATCAGCGGCACCCCGACCGACTGTGTCAATATTGCCCTGGGCAACCTGCTGCCCGAGAAGCCCGACATCGTGCTTTCCGGTATCAATATTGGCTACAACACCTGCGAAACACTCATCCTCAGCTCTGGCACCATCGCTGGCGCGATCGAGGGCGTGCTTTGGGACTTACCCGCGATGGCATTCAGTCAGCAGGTGCCTAAGCACCTGTTCGAAGGAATTCGCGACTCGAAGGGTCAAGCCGACGACGATTTCACCGTTTCCCTCCAAACCGCTGCTAGACACGCCGCGCAGATGGCGGTCGAAGCCCTCCAAGCATCGGAGGCGCACCTTGGCTCCGTGATCAACGTGAACTTCCCCATTAAGACCACCGCCAAGACGCCCGTGATCGAAACTTTTCCGGCCAAATTGCGGCTCGGTGGCCTCTTCGCCGAGAGTAGCCCGGGCAAATATGCCTTCCGCTATGCCGACGGCGTGGTGGTCGACCCGCACCCCGACTCCGACCGTTCCGTACTCGAAAGTGGACGCATCAGCCGCAGTCTGCTGAACTTCTCAAGAATCGGAAAGCCGTAAACAAGAGAGCCGCGACTGGCGTCGCATCGCTACAAGCCCTCTCGGCCAAAAACCCTCACGATTAATTCTTGCCTGTTGTGACTGTGAAAAATAGGCACTATTGATGATTTTATTCTCCGCGCAGGCATCTACCCAGTTTTTCCGATCCACGGCCGCCCTATTATGCGGCCTCATGATCTCAAGCTTTCTCGGCCTCAGCGTCCACGCACAAAGCAGCGACGAGCTCTTTCGCGGCACTTGGCAGATTGATACGCCAGACAAGGGCGCGCTCATCATGATCGTGAAAAGCCAAAGCCGTGCCTCCTATTTCTGGGGCGATAATACCGACCGCACCGTTTACCAAGGCACTTGGGCGAGCAGCGACGAAACCGCCACCCTGACTTGGGCAGACGGCAGCGCCCACCGCATTGAGCGAGACAGCCTCGGCTTCGACATAACCCATATCGACGTCAGTGGCAACGAGCGCTACACCACCCAAGCCCAACAAGTGCCCGCCGAGATACTCGGCCAGTGGGCAAAGCCGCCTTCGAGGGAAAACGAAGTGGCCTCCGACCGCGACAAGGCAAAGGGCTTCTTCGGCATTTGGAAAATCGGCACAGACGATGCCGATGCCGAGTATATTTTCGTGGAGTCCGACCGCTCAGCAGCCACGACTAATGGCGGCAAAGGCGGCCTCCGAGGCTCTTGGGCGAAGCAAGGCAGTGAGCTCCACATCGCATGGGACAGCGGCCACTACTCCATCCTCCGCCCGAACAAGCGCGAGTTCATTTACAAGACAGTCGAGCCTGGCCTAATCATCGAGGACGACGAGACGGAGATGCGCCCCGCAGCCCGCACGATCGAAGAAAAAGTGCCTAGCTCGTGGCTCGCCGACTACCGCGCAGAACGCAAGATTTATACAGGTGGCATCGCCTTCTCTAGTCGCAAAAATGCCAGAGCTTTCTACCGTGGCGACTGGATTGTGCAGCTTTCGGAAAAGAATTTTGAGCGGATTGAGATCTCACGCTTCGGCGGACTCAGCACATCTCTCGACCGCAGGCTCGAAGGCGACTGGAAAATGCAAGGGCAAGACATTTTCATGCGCTGGGACAATGGCATGCGTAAAATCCTCAGCCCAATCGGCCGCGGATTCGTCCTCTACGAATACAAGCCAGGCCGGCCACTCGACGGCGTGCCCACCCGCACCCGTGCCGCCGCACCTGCAGAGAGTGCCAAACTCGCCGAACACTTAAAAGGCCGCGAAGACGTCGCCCAACAAATGATCAGCCTGGCCGAAGCCGCCGGCATCGACCCTGCCCAACAGCAAGACGCTGGCTGGGGACGCACCTTTTCTCGCTGGGTATGGCCTTTCGGCGAAGACGAAGCCGCCGCCTCTCCCGACGCCATGCTCGAAGCAGAGTTCGAAGAAGCCAACGAAACTGATCCTTGGTGGTGGCCCTTCTGGAGCGAAAAAGACGCTCCCACAAGTGACACTGCCGAGACTGAAGCCGACGAAGCGACTGAAGCAATGGACGCCCCGCTCGAAGAAGCCTCTGCCGCAACCGAAGAACCCAAAAGCGTCACTCTTGAAGTCCCCATCAAACCAGAAGTCGAAGCTGAAGCAGAAGTCGAAGCTGAAGCAGAAGCAGTAGCCAAAGCAGAAGCCGAAGCCGAACCAGTAGCAAAAACCGCGGACGACGAAAGTGAGACCGAAGAGGCCGCCGAAGAACCAGAAACATCGGAAAAAAAGAGCCGCTCCGCTCGCGATTGGGTCTGGCCTTTCTAAGTTCCTTCCCATCACTCGAAAAATAGACACTTTTCATTCAGATAATGACCACTGCAATATCCAATCCCGCCCTCAACGCTGACCCGATCGCCGTGATCGACCCTGAAATCGCCGCTGCGATCGCGGCCGAGCGCCTGCGCCAAGAGAACCACATCGAGCTCATCGCGTCGGAGAATTTCACCTACCCTGCCGTGATGGAAGCGCAGGGCAGCGTACTGACTAATAAATACGCCGAGGGCTACCCACGCAAACGCTGGTACGGCGGCTGCGAGCATGTCGATGTGGTCGAAGATTTGGCCATCGCCCGCGCGAAGGAACTCTTCGGTGCCGATCACGCCAACGTCCAACCCCACTCTGGCTCGCAGGCTAACTTCGCCGTTTACACCTCAGTCCTTCAGCCGGGCGACAAAGTCCTCGGTATGAATCTCGAGCACGGTGGCCACCTCACTCACGGCAACCCAGTTAATTTCTCGGGTAAACTCTACGAGTTCGTCCAATACGGCGTCCGCAAAGACACCGGTCTGATCGACTACGACGCGCTCGCCGAGATCGCTAAAAAAGAAAAGCCGAAGATGATCACCGTCGGTGCGTCCGCCTACGCTCGGATCATCGACTTCGAGCGTATGGGCGAGATCGCCCGCTCGGTCGGTGCCTATCTCTTCGCCGACATCGCGCACATCTCTGGCCTCGTCGCAGGGGGCATGCACCCGTCTCCGGTCCCCCATGCCGACTTCGTCACCACCACGACCCACAAAACGCTTCGTGGCCCCCGTGGCGGCCTTATTCTCTGCAAAGCTGAGCATACAAAAGCCATTAATTCCGCCATGTTCCCGGGCGCACAAGGTGGCCCACTGATGCACGTCATCGCAGCAAAAGCCATCTGCTTCGGCGAGTGCCTCAAGCCAAGTTTCAAAGCCTACGCGGAGCAGGTGGTCAAAAACTCGCAAGCATTGGCCGCTGCCATGATGGAACGCGGCTACAAGCTCATCTCCGGCGGCACGGATAACCACCTCTTCCTCGTCGACCTACGCGAAAACCTGCCCGACCTCACCGCCAAGGTCGCCCAAGAGACCCTCGATCTGGCGCACATCACGTGTAACAAAAACACCGTGCCCTTCGAGACTCGTTCCCCCTTTAAAGCATCCGGCATCCGCCTCGGCACACCTGCGGTGACAAGCCGTGGCTTCGTCGAGGCCGACATGGTCACCATCGCCGACTGCATCGACACCGTGCTCAAAGCGATCGATACCGACGCCCTAGAGAGCGCACTGGAAACAGTGAAGGGGCGCGTCGCCGAACTGGCTGCGAAGTATCCGCTGCCTTACTAGGTAAAAAGACAACTCTTCAAAAAGGCGGACGCATTCAAGCGTTCGCCTTTTTTATGTAGAAGCGACACTTGTCGCTTTTTTTTTGGGAGGGGTCGCGTGCCTTTCAGACGCGGCTAACTCTAGAGCATTCTGCATTTACTCTAACGCGGGAAAGCGACAGGAGTGTCGCTTCTACGTTTCACAAAAGATCCGCCGCCAGATCGGCTAGCTCGGAGCGCACACCCGTCGTCAACTCCAGATGCGCGGTGATCTCCGTGCCCTTCAAGCGTTGCGCCGTGTGCACGAGGCCATTCGACCATGCATCGAGAAACATACTGTCCACTTGATGCGGGTCGCCCAGTAGAATGACTTTCGAGCCTTCGGCCATCCGGCTGACGACCGTCTTGGCTTCGTGCGGGGTCAGATTCTGAGCTTCGTCGATGATAAAGATTGTATTCGAGAGCGAACGTCCGCGAATGAAAGTCATCGCTTCGACTTCGACCATGCCGTAGTCGAAAAGGAACTGATAGGGCTTGCGCGGCTTGTTCTCGTCGTCTTCGTTTTCGTGGTTCGACGGTTGTTTGGCCAGCTTGGCCATCGCCTTCTTCCGCTTGCGGGTGGAGGTGATTCGGTTGACCGCGTCGTTCTCCTGCGACTCGGGCTGCTTGACCACCTTGCGGTTACTGAAGAGCACTTCGAGGTTATCGAAAAATGGCGCGATGTAAGGTGCCATCTTTTCATCGAGCGTGCCAGGCAGCGCACCGGTGTCTTTACCGATATGCACCAGTGGGCGCGTGATGAAGACACGCTCATAAAGATTATCCTCACCGATGGTTTGGAAGAGTGCCATCGCGATGGAAACGAGCGTTTTACCCGTGCCCGCTTTTCCGCTGCAAGTCACGAGCTTGATATCTTCGTCGAGGAGCGCATCCATCAGCATGCGCTGCTCTGCATTGAGCGGATGAATGCGGATACCCTTGGGGATTTTCACACCCACATCCGAGCCGAGGATCAGGCCATCGATCTGGCCATCGCCCCGGTAGCGAGCGGGTTCGCTGAACTCGCCGTTGCTGATGAAAATATATTCGTTAATAAAAAGATGACTCGTCTGCTCGGGCGAGAGATCGACCCCGTGCTCTTCGAGGAATCGCTCATAGTCTTCGTCCTCCACCTCAATCGTTTTGCAACCACCACCCAGTTTCGTGGAGGTCACCTTATCGTTCATGTAGTCCTGGACTTCGAGCCCGAGTGCGATGCCCTTGAGCGCCATATTAGCGTCTTTCGTCACAAGGATCACACGGCAGTCTGGACAAACGTCTTTCAGGAAGAAGACCGATGCCAGTATCCGGCTATCCATCTTTTCCATGTCGACCAAGGTCGCCTTTAGCCGGTTGAGCCCTTCGCTATCGCCCTCGCCGCTGACCATGTAGTCGTTGATCACCACGACGAGGCGGCCGCCATTAGGCAAATCACGGCTCAGCGCTGAGCTGCCCTTGCCATTCAGCTCCGGCGGTGTTTCCAGCCCTTCATCAAAGAGAGCGCGCAGGTCGCGGTGGATTTTGCGCGCCGAGAACCCGAGCTCGCCTGGAGCGGATTTCTTGCGGTCGAGTTCCTCGAGGACTTCAACTGGTATCGCGACCGTATTGTCCTCGAACTTATGGAGGCACTGCGGATCGTGCAGGAGAACATTAGTATCTAGGACAAAGATCTTGGCCTTGGATGAGGGCGTTGTTTCGTTCGGCAAGGTATTTAAATAAATGAGGGCGAAATACGATTCCGGTATTTGCAGCCGGACTAAAATGAACTAATACAAGGCTTAATCGCGGCATCTACCCTTGGGCAAGCCGTAAACCTAATAAGCTCAACTTTTTCTTAAAAATGCCTCACGAACCGATTTCTAATCATGACTTTCAGGACGAGTCCCTGCTCAAGCTCGCCCTCACCCACCCCAGTTGCGACCGTTCGAGCGGCGATAATCAACGCCTCGAGTTCCTCGGCGACGCCGTGCTCGACCTCGTCATAGCAGATACCCTCTATGCCAAATTCCCCCAGGCCGACGAGGGCGCGCTCGATCGCTGCCGCGCTAGCATCGTCAACGGCAAATCCCTCGCCCGCATGGCTGTGAGCAAGGATCTCGGCAAATACCTCGAAGTCGGCGATGCCCACCACCAGCACCACGCCGAACCGAGCAAGGCCATGCTCGAAGACGCCCTCGAAGCCCTTATCGGCGCAGTCTACCTCGATGGTGGGCTGGAAGCTGCTCGCAACACCATCCTTACCCTCTTCGGCTACCAAATCGATGCGATCGAATTGACCACTGGCAGCCAGAACCCCAAAGGGAAACTGCAAGAGTGGTCGCAAAAGCACCATCGCGGCGAAGTGCCCGCCTACGAAGAGCTCCCTCCGGAGGGACCCGACCACGACCGCATCTATGGTGCCAGCGTCTTCCTCGGCGGCAAAGAACTTGGTCGCGGCACGGGCAGCTCCAAAAAAGCGGCCGAAGCGAATGCGGCCAAAGCCGCGCTGGAGGGGCTCGTTGAATCGCTCTAATTCGACCAATCAGACCGATCCCCTAATAAAAATACCCGAGTGCCCAAAAAACGCACAGATCCACCAGCCAAACAGACACTCTACCACGGCGTCTGCACGGAGGCACGCGCCCCGCTACTCTATTCACTTGCGCAGGGCGCGGCGGTCGAGATCACCGTCGCACTGGTGGCCAATCCACGCCGCGCGCAAGAACTGGCGGCCGAAGTCGATAGCTATGTCGAATGGTCGGCCGACCACGCCGCTCTCGAAGTCCTCCACTTCCCCGAAGACCCCCCGCCCGATATCGACGCACAGCGCCGTACCGACCGCATTTGCGACCGCCTCACCGTGCTCAGCGCGCTGCTCGCGGTGCCAACGGCCAAACGCCTGCTCATCGCAACGCCCGAAGCCTTGCTCGGTGCCTGCCCCGCTAAGGCCGCCTTCGCGCAACGCCGCCTTACGCTTAAAGTCGGCCAGAGCCATCCTTTTTCCGACTTAATCGATGCCCTCACCACTGATCTTGATTACGATTCCGAAGCGCTCTGCGAGCAGCCGGGGCAAATCGCCACACGCGGCGGCCTAATCGACATTTACCCCTACGACGCTCACTGCCCCTACCGGATCGACTTCTTTGGTGACGAGATCGAGAGCATTCGTAGCTTCGACCCCACCACGCAACGCACGCAAGGGGAGGTCAACGAAATCCACATCGCTGCGGCCGAGAGCGCCGAATCCATCCACTCCTCCGAAGGCGCACTCCTGGGCTATCTACCCGAGAACGCCGTGCAGTGGACGCTCGAAGATCCCGCCACACTCGTCCGCGAGCATCCCTACCGATTTGAAAAGTTACCGATAGCCAAACAGTCGCAAGGCGCCGCGCTAGCGGCGTCCACCGTTCGCTCTTTCTACCAAGTGCTCGCAACGCGCGACCCAATCGACGCACTCACCTGTATTTGTGAATTGGATACAGATCCGGAACTCTTTCGATCTGCTAAACGCATCGAGATTCAGTCCGAACCCACCAGCAACTACCGCTTCCACACTGACCATGCGCAGATCGGCTACGACCGCTTTGAGTCCGAGCAAGGCGCACGCTTTAAATTCGAAACCCAGATCGCCGACTGGTCGAAAGAAGGCCTCAGTATCACCTTCGCCACTGCCGGCGAGAGCGAGCAAACCCGGATTAAAGAACTCCTCGCCGATAATCCGCTGACCGCACGGCTCAAGCCGCGCTTCATGAACGGCACCATTTCGGGCGGATTTACCTTTCGCTTATCTGATCAAAGTAGCCGGCAGCGTAAGCTTTTGGACGAAATTTTCCCCATCAAAACGGGCAAGTCAGGCCTCGCTCTCATCACGGACACGGAATATTTCGGACGCAGCCGCCGCAAGGTCAGTCGCCGCGAGGAACGCGCTCGACCCACCATCTCACAGGTCGATCAGTTGCTCGACTTCACCGAGCTGGCCGATGGGGATCCCCTCGTCCACCTGCAACATGGCGTCTGCCTCTTTCGCGGGCTCACTCAGCTTGAGATCCAAGGTGGCAGCAAGGAAGTCATCTCGGTCGAGTTTGCCGAACAGATGACGATTCACGTCCCACTGCAAGAATCACACCTGCTTACCCGTTATGTCGGCCTAAGCAAATCAAGCCCAAAGCTGGCCAAGGTCGGCGGCGCGGCATGGGACAAAACGCGCGCCGCCGCCGAACGTGCCACGCTCGACTACGCAGCCGAGATGCTCCAGCTCCACGCGCGCCGCAGCCAAGCGGGTGGCTACGCCTTCCCGCCGGATCACCCCTGGCAAAAAGACTTCGAGGTGGCCTTCCCGTTTAAGGAAACGCCCGATCAACTCACCGCGATCGAAGCGGCCAAGCAAGACATGGAGAGCGAGCAAGCGATGGATCGCCTGATCTGTGGCGACGTCGGCTTTGGTAAAACCGAGGTCGCCATTCGCGCCGCGCTCAAGGCTGTCCTCGCAGGCAAACAAGTCGCCCTCCTCGTGCCCACCACCGTGCTCTGCCAACAGCACTTCAACACTTTCTGCGAGCGCATGGCGCAGTACCCCATCATTGTCGACATGGTCAGCCGCTTCCGTAGCGCAAAGCAAAATAAAGAAACCATCGCCCAGCTCGCTGCGGGTAAGATCGACATCGTGATCGGTACCCACCGCTTGCTCAGTAAGGACGTCCACTTTCAAGATCTCGGTCTGCTCGTGGTCGACGAAGAGCAACGCTTTGGAGTGAAGCAAAAAGAGCGCATTAAACAACTCCGCACCGATGTCGACATCCTCACCCTTAGCGCCACCCCGATTCCACGCACGCTCTACCTCGCGATGGCCGGTGCCCGCGCCATGAGCGTGATCGAAACACCACCCATGGATCGCCGCCCAATTGAAACCATCGTGAAGAGCTACGATGAGAATTTAATCAAAAGCGCAATCCAAGCGGAGACGGATCGTGGCGGCCAAGTCTTCTACCTGCACAACCGCGTCGATAGCATCCAAGGCGTCGCCGCCAAGATCGAAGAGATGCACCCGAAGCTCAAGGTGGCCGTCGGCCACGGGCAAATGACCGAAGGTGCGCTCGAAAAAGTGATGACCCAATTTGTCGCAGGCAAATTCGATGTGCTCGTCTGCACCACGATCATCGAGTCCGGCATCGACATCCCGAACTGCAACACCCTCATCATCGAAGGTGCCGACCGCTTCGGCCTCGCGCAGCTTTACCAGATCCGTGGCCGCGTCGGTCGCTTCAAACGCCAAGCCTACGCCTACCTTTTACTCCACCGCCACGCGGCGCTGGTTGACCAAGCCCAGAAGCGCTTAAACGCGCTCAAGCAACACAACCAACTCGGTGCCGGTTTCCGCATTGCCATGCGCGACCTCGAACTACGCGGCGCGGGTAACCTGCTCGGCTCGCAACAGAGCGGCCACATCGCAGGCATCGGCTTCGAACTCTACTGCCAACTGCTCAAGCAAAGCGTCGCTCGCCTCAAAGGTGAACCCGGCGCCGACCGCATCCGCGCCGAAGTGAAGCTCGACTTCATCACCACCGGCGAAGGCGGCAACCGCGCCCGTAGCACCACCGGCACCTTCAGCTTTGCCGCGATTAAGGATGCAGAGTACGGCAACCGTAAAGGCGAGCTGATCGAAGCCGCCCTGCCCGCCAACTACATCGCTGAGCCTCGCCTCCGGATCGACTTCTACCGTCGCCTCGCCCTCGCCGAAAAGAGCGAAGACGTGCAAAATATCGCCGAGGAATTGGCCGACCGCTTCGGCCAGCGTCCCCTCGCGACCGAAGCCCTCATCGCCGTGAGCCAAGTCCGTGTCATAGCCGAGCGAGCCGGCGTCCGCCGCGTCGAGACCGAAGGCGACCGCCTGATTTGCAAACTCACCCAGCCCAGCAAGTCCGGCGAATTCTTAAAAACCGGCACCCGCTTCCCCAGGCTCAAAGCAAAAGACCCACTCAAGCGCCTCGCGGAAATTCAAAGCTTCCTGAAGCGGCATAAAAAATAAGCGCAAGTTTGCGGTAAAACGAGTCCGTAATGCCACTAGGTGCCGCAGACAATCTCGCTAACGCGCCCCCGAGTCAGTTCGACGTTCGCCAAAAGAACTGGACATTTTAGCGTTTTAACGTTTTGGTGTCTAAATGAAACGTGCAACAGTCTATTTTGAAGAAGAACTCCACAAGGCATTGAAAATGAAATCTGCAGAGATTTCGACCCCCGTCTCCGATCTAGTGAATGATGCTGTTCGCTCTGCGCTCTTCGAGGATGCGGAAGATTTGGAAACGTTCAGAGAAAGAGAAGCTGAGCCGACTCTCGACTTTGAAGCCTTCGTGACATCCCTGAAAGAAAATGGAAAACTATAGAATTGTAATCAAAAAGTCGGCAGCGAAAGAAATTGAGAGGGTCAACGGGCAGGATAAAATCAGAATCGTTGAAAGAATACGAAAGCTAGCATTTGACCCACGACCAACGGGGAGCCAGAAGCTCTCTGGCCAAGAGAAATACAGAATTCGACAAGGCAATTATAGAATCTTGTATAAAATAGAAGACAAGGAATTGATCATCACTGTGGTTCAAGTTGGGCACCGAAAGGATGTCTATAAAAATTGATGCGAACCGATCACAAGCTCAATCTCTGCTAACGCGCCGTCGAGTCAGTTCTACCTTAGAAAACGAGCTTATTTCAGGGGAATGCGAATCGCCCACTCATAGCGTGAGCGGACGGCTTGCCCCTTACGAATCGGCGGGGAAAAGCGGGAGCCTTCGGCCATCCGCTTGGCCGCTTCGATGAACTCTTTATGCGAGTAATCGATCACTTCCTGAACGGAGATGCGGCCATCGGACTCGACGTAAACCAGCAGACGGACAAGACCCTCACCGCGTCCGCGGGGCGAGTTCGGCGGATAGCGAAAGCGGCCTTCGCGCATGAGGCGTGGAATCTCGTCGAGCTCGCCGAAGCCGAAGAGTTTCTCAAGTTGATCGGCTGACTCAGTCGAGAAATTGATGCCGATCCCGATATCTAGGCTCATATCGCCGCCAGTGCCGGGGTTGAGGGCGACTTCCAGTTGCTCCAGCGTGGGCATAGGGGGCGGCACCTTCAGCTCGGGCGGCGGGGGCTCTTCCTGTTTAGGCGGCGGGGGGGGCGGATCCTCCAAGGGAGGCGGGGGGGGAAGCGCAGCCAGCTCGACCGCCTCTATCAGCTCCACTCGATCACGCGTCGGCTGGAAGACCTGAGTCAAAGGCACAAGCAACATGATGAGTAAGGCCACCCCAGAGCCGAGCAAGAGGCTGAGCCCCGTGCCGGACGATGAGTTTTGTGGTGGAAGGAGTGTTGGCATACGCGAGCGCACACTTAAGTGCGGCGAAGCGGGCTTTGTCAAAGTCGGAGCGAAGTGGAAGCGAGCGGTCTCTACCCTAGAACAGTTCGTCGATTTCGTCTTTTACGCGTTGGTCGCGTTGCTCCATCTTTTCTTCGCCAAACTCGATCACGCCCATGGTGACTTGGGCACCGAAATACGCACCCACCGCAGCCGCAGTCGCCACAATATAGATGAAAATACTGATGCCAACGGAAAGATCCAAGATGCGCTTGACGATAACTATCACCGCGAGCGTAAGGAAAAGCCCGAAAGCGACCCACGGGATGACGGGATTCGCCCAGTCTTGATCAACCATAGGTACGGCGTGCAATTCGGCCATACCATACGCGAGAAGGCCGAGACTGACAGGAACCACAAAGGCGAAAAAGGCTGCAATGATCCCACGCTTCGTCGAAAACATCGCCATAAAAATGCGCGCGACTAATACCCAGGTGAGCACACAAATACCCACCATAATATTGAAACTCGCAGTGCCCATTGAATGCGAAAATACCGATTCGAGTAGAGGTAGAACAGAGTCTATAACTTGCACTGGCATGAGAGGCTTAGAACAGATTCTGAAACAAAAGGCGATGTTAAACAACCTAGAGGAAAGCAGGTAGCCTTACGCCAGGAGGTAGACCCTAGAGTGGCGGCGGTCACGCGGGAAGCGGGCGGCCCCCTACGAATGAGCGCTGACCACACCCTTGACACTCTCGCAACGCGCTGACACATCAGACGTTTTGAACCAATCATACCCATGGCATCTCCTACTGAAGTCCGTAAAGGCAAAGTTCTCAACTACCAAGGCAATCCGCACCTCGTGCTGGATGTGCAACACCGCACCCAAGGTCGCCAGGCTGGCTTTATGCAAGTCACCATGCGCAACCTGAGCACCGGCGCTAGTACAAACACCAAAATCCGCACGACGGATAGCGTCGAGATCATGCACACAGATATGATCAAGCTAGAGTTCAGCTATATCGATGCGGATGGTTACCACTTTATGGATCCGGAAACTTTCGAGGACGTGATTCTGGATGAAGAGCTGGTCGAAGACTCAAAGGATTTCCTCGTAGAGACGCAGGCCTACAGCATTCTCCATGTGGACGACAAACCGATCTCGATCGACCTGCCGGCCTCCATCGAAATGAAGGTCACTGAATCGGCCGAAGGGGTCAAAGGCGACACGGCGAGCAATGTGCAAAAGCCCGCCACGCTCGAAACCGGACTGACGGTGCAAGTGCCGCTCTTCATCAAAGAGGGTGAAACGATCAAGGTGAACACAGCCGATCGCTCCTACGCGGGTCGCGCCTAGGCGCTACTTCTACGATGTCGGACAAGACCGTGCAGGCCTTGAAATCAACTTGATCCTCGAACAAGGCAACCAGCTCCAACCCATTGAAATCAAGTCGGGTGAAACATTGACCCCATCATGGCTGGATAACCTGAAAAAATGGAGCTCCCTAGCTGGAGACACGCGCACCACGCCGGAGACAACTGGTGAGGGAAGCGCTCAGGCCTACAAGTATGCCCCGGCACACACCCCCACCAAACCCTAAATAGCAACCCCCGATGGCCTAGAACCAGATTAGAGCATTCTGCATTTACTCTGGCGCACTGGTGAGAGCCCATACGCAACGAAGACCTACTTAAGGCGATTTCGAACCGCCTTAGCCCTTAGCGACCAAAAGAACCTTCACTCACGTGAAGGTTAGTTTTGGTCGGGGCAGAGGGATTGCTGCGCCATCTCGCTGCGCTCGTCGAACCTGGGGTGCGGCTTGCGCCGCATCGCTGCTTCGCAGCTCCTTTCGAATCCCTCTGCCCTTAGCGACCAAAAAAACCTTCACTCACGTGAAGGTTAGTTTTGGTCGGGGCAGAGGGATTGCTCCGCCATCTCGCTGCGCTCGTCGAACCTGAGGTGCGGCTGCGCCGCATCGCTGCTTCGCAGCTCCTTTCGAATCCCTCTGCCCCGACACAAAAAAACCTTCACTTACGTGAAGGTTAGTTTTGGTCGGGGCAGAGGGATTGCTCCGCCATCTCGCTGCGCTCGTCGAACCTGAGGTGCGGCTGCGCCGCATCGCTGCTTCGCAGCTCCTTTCGAATCCCTCTGCCCCGACACAAAAAAACCTTCACTTACGTGAAGGTTAGTTTTGGTCGGGGCAGAGGGATTCGAACCCCCGACCCCCTGCTCCCAAAGCAGGTGCGCTAGCCAGGCTGCGCTATGCCCCGATACCAAAAGAAGGGGCGGAGTGGATCATGTTTTTGCCTCCTGTCAATCTAGATTTTCAATGAAATAAGCTTCGCCCTTGGATCTCAGCTCCGCAGCCTGAATTATCAATTATGCTGCGATTCCTGTCGAGGAGACAACGATTGCTGACAGCCTCTTGGGCTGCGCTTTCGGTATGGGCATTCTCGACGCTTTCTGCTCAAAACCTACAAGAACAGGTGGACTCCGCCGTGGCCTCCTTCAGTGAGGGCACTACGCGCAGGCCACGTTTTGATTACGCCGTTGCCCAGTCGAGGTATTTGTGGCCGACGTGCTCAGGGCGTAGGACGATCCACTCGGGGACTTCATAGGCGTGATTGGCCTGAATGAAGGCTTCGATCGCTTCCGCTTTACGGGCAGGGAATTTGATCATGAGACGAATCTCGGAGTGATCCTGGATTTCCCCTTTCCATCGGTAGATCGAGCGGACGTTGGGATCAATTTTGACGCAGGCCGCGAGGCCGCGATCAATCAACCCTAGCGCGAGACGCTCTGCCACATCTTCGTTATCACAAGTAGTCAGGCCTATGCGTAATTCATCACTCATGAGTCAACGATGATCCCACGGCAGGGTAACGTCAACTAGTTCATGATCCCAGACTTCGAAAGGTTCAAAGATTTTACCAGGGTTAAGTATTCCTAATGGGTCGAGTGCCTTTTTGACCGATTTCATGGCGGCAATTTCTGCCTGAGTATGCTGCATCCCGATGAAGGGGGCTTTGGCGAGGCCGATGCCGTGCTCGCCGGTAATGACGCCGCCGAGGCCGACGACCTTCTGCATGAGCTTCTGGATGCCCGCTTTGGCCTTCTTCGCGTCGCGCTTGCTGGCACGGTTATACATGATGTGGACGTGTAGATTACCATCGCCCGCGTGACCAAAGGTGGGCGTAGCGAGGCCGATCTCTTTTTTCAAAGCGATGGTGAAACGGATGAGCTCGGCTTGTTTATCAAGCGGCACGACGACATCTTCGTTCAGCTTGGTATCGGCGAGCGAGAACATCGACTGCGAGCAGGTGCGGCGCACTTGCCAGAGCTTCTCCGCCTGCGCTTCGGTGCGTGCTTCGCGCTGAGCGGCGGCACGGCCTGCCATGTAGTCGAGCAGGCACTTACGCTGGGCGCGGACTTCGGCAGTGCATCCGTCGAGCTCGATCAGCAGGATAGAGCTGCGGGGCTGGCCTTCGAAGATGGTTTGGCCCGTGTATTTTTCAGCACAGCCGACGGACTGGCGGTCGAGAAACTCAAGAATGGAAGGACTGACGCCTGCCTTGAATAGGCCGACGACGGCCTTGAGCGCGACGGCCTCGCTCTTGAAGGCGAACATACCTGTCCAACGCTTATCCGGCTTAGGGATGAGCTTAAGGTTGGCTGAGGTAATAACGCCGAGGGTGCCTTCAGAGCCGATCAAGAGATCGCGCAGATTGAGGCCGGAGACGTATTTCTTAAGTGGGAGGCCAAAATTGAAGGGCTTGCCGTCAGCGAGGAAGCCTTTGAGCCCGAACACGTAGTCGCGGGTGACGCCGTATTTCACGCAGCGCATCCCGCCGGCGTTGCAGGCAATGTTACCACCGAGGGTGGAATACTTTTTCGAGGATGGATCGGGCGGATAAAAGAGGCCAAGCGCTTCGACTTGCGCTTGGAGATCGGCGGTGACGACACCCGCGCCGACAGTGGCGATGCGAGCGACTGGATCGACCTCGATTTGGTCGAGGGCGGAGAGGTCGAGCACCCAGCCGCCCTGGATCGGCACGGCGGAGCCAGTGGCCGAACTACCTGCACCGCGCGAAGTGACAGGGACGCCGTATTGAGTGGCAAGCTTGAGCACCTTCCCCACATCGGCAGGTTTTTTAACAGCGATCACGGCTCGCGGTAGCGATGAAAGCCTAAGATTATCCAAAGAGGCACGAAAACAGCTTACTTCATCCTCCAACACGCAGTCGCCCAATTGCTTGCGCAGGGCTTTTGCAGCCGTAGCCGCCCGATCACTTTTCTTCTGTTTCTGAACCTTCATTCCCATAACCATAGCTTTCTCTCGATGATAGAAAAGAAAAAGACACTCGACCTCGAAATCGCAATTCTCGGAGGCGGTTTCGCCGGAGTTTATTGTGGCAAATCGCTGCGAAAGTCCCTCAGCCGTGGATCTAGAGCGCGAATCGGCCTGATCGCCGACGAAAACTACATGGTTTTCCAGCCGATGCTACCAGAGGTGGCCAGTGCATCGCTCTCACCGCGACATGTGACGAATCCGATTCGGCACCTGTGTAAAGGGCTCGAAGTTTACAAGGCCTCGGTCGAGAAGATCGACATCGAGAACAAGCAGCTAACCGTCCGCCCCGGTGCTTACTCGCCCGAGATTGTGATACGCTTCAAACATCTGGTCGTGGCGCTGGGCGCCAAGGTCGACTTGAGCCGCGTGCCCGGCATGGCCGAACATGCCTATCTGATGCAGAACGTGGGCGATGCGATGAAGCTGCGCGCAACTGTGATCGCCCGGTTCGAGGAGGCGAACCTGGTAATGGATTCGGCGCGACGGAAGCGACTGCTTACTTTTGTGGTCGTCGGTGGCGGCTACTCGGGCGTCGAAACAGCGGGGCAGATCCTCGACCTTTTCAAAAGTATCAACAAATATTATCGGAACGTTTCGAAGGATGATTTCAGCGTCGAACTGATCCACAGCCGGGGACACTTACTGCAAAGCTTGAGCGAGAAGCTCGGCAAATACGCAGAGCGAAAGTTGACTGAGCGCGGCTTGAAGATACGTCTCAACCGGCGAGTCAAGGCCTTGACCGCGAACCAAGTGATACTCGACGATGGGAGCGCGATCGAAACGAACACCTGTGTGTCGACGGTCGGTAACGCGCCCCATCCGCTCGTCTCACAACTGATCGCGGACACAGGCATGGAAGCCGTCCACGGGCGAATTAAGACGACTGAAACGATGCAAGTCCAAAGCTACGACTGGCTCTGGGCAGCGGGCGATTGCGCGGCAGTTCCGATGCAAGACGGCAGCATCTGCCCTTCGAATGCACAGTTCGCGATGCGGCAGGGTGCGCTCCTCGGGAACAACCTAAACGCCTTCTTACGGGCAGAACCGGTCAAGCCTTTTACCTTCAAAGGGCTCGGCGAGCTAGCCGCGATCGGGCACATGACGGCCGTGGCCGAGATCATGGGCTTACGCTTCTCTGGCTTCATCGCTTGGTGGATGTGGCGCACGATCTATCTCGGCAAACTACCGGGGCTCGACCGCAAGCTGCGGGTGATGATCGACTGGACGCTGGATATCTTTTTTCCGCGGGACATCAACCTGCTCAGCCCGCGCTATACGAAAACGCTGCAAGAAGCCCATTTGCAGACAGGCAACGTCCTCTTCAATCCGGGCGAGCCGGCCTTCTCCTTTTACATCGTCAAGAAAGGCTGTATCGAATTAACGGATACAGACGGTCAGTTTGTCAAAAAGGTGACGAGCGGGGAATTCTTTGGCGAGCGAGCCCTCCTGACCGACAAGATATGGCGTTTCAAAGCAACCGCCACCGAGGAGACTACACTGGTCGGCTTAGGCAGTGAAGAGTTTAAAGCCATCTTAGAGAATAGCACTTCAATGCGTCAGCTCCTGGAGCGATCTGCAAAGCAATACCAATCGACCAGTGAGATCAAAGCGATGCAAGAGACTCTGCCAGAGTCCGCGCTGCATAGCACGGCGGCCGACCTAATGAGCCGCCAGATCGAACAGATCGACCGAGGCGCCCCTCTCTCTGAAGTTTTAGATCTATTAAAAAACAACCGCCACACCTACTATCCGGTATGCGACTCTGAGAGCGGAAAGAGCTGCGGCGTCTTCGAGCGAGAGAAATTCTACGACTACATCCAAACGCATGGACTGAACTCCGGCGCTTGCGTCAGCGACATCGGCCTGACGGCACTACCTTACGCGAAGAGTAGCCTGAGCATCGCGAATTGCTTGGAAACGATGACCCGTGAGGGGCGCAACAAACTCTTGATCACGGACGAATCAGACAAACTGGAAGGCATCCTCACGATCCGAGACATCGTGGGTGCACAGGCTAGTTAAATCCGAACGGCGAGCTTTTCGACATCGAGTTCGATGGTGAAAACGGCACCAGTGCCTTTTTCGCGGTTCGCTGCGTAGATCTTGCCTTGGTGCGACTCGACGATTTTTTTACAGATCGAAAGCCCGAGGCCGGTGCTGGTCTCGTTGCCAGTGGGCTGGACAGAAGTCTTACCGAAGTCGGTGAAGAGCTTGTGCATTTCGTCTTCGGGGATACCGGGTCCCTCATCTTCGACCGCGATTTGAAGCAACCCGCCTTCACGTTTCATGGTCACGTTAACAGAGGTCTCGGTCGGAGAATATTTAACTGCGTTACTGAGAACGTTATCGATGAGGCGACGCACCTGCATCTTATCAAGGAGTAGCAGTTGAGGGATCTCACCTTGATCGCCGAGCACGAGCTTGATCGATTTCTTATTGGCGGTGAATTGATAAATATTGAGTGACGAGGCCACGATCTCGTAGAGACTGCACGGCTCGCGCACGGAGCGTTCTTCGCCACTTTCAATCACGGAGAGGTCGAGCAACTCGTCAACGAGGTGAAGCATTGAGTCGGAGGTGGATTGGATCGTGGTCGCGATCTCGCGCTGGTCGTCGGTCAATGGCCCGGCCACTTCGAGGAACTCAGAGAGGCCACGAATCGAGGCGATGGGATTACGCAAATCGTGCGAGGCGATACCGATGATGCGGTTCTTAGCGAGGTTGGCCTTTTTCAAACCCTCGATGAACTCGACCTGAAATTTCGTCAACACACGCATCTTTAGGTGGTTACGAATACGCGCGAGTGCCTCATGCCGGTTAATCGGCTTGGTGATGTAATCGCTGCCGCCCGCATCGAGCCCTTCGACGATCGATCCGGTATCAGAGCGGCCAGTCACGAAAATAATCGGCACCTCTTGCATGCCCTCGGTGTTTTTAATCTTCCGGCAAGTAATAAAGCCGTCGATGCCGTCCATGACTACATCGAGCAGAATCAGATCGGGGCGATTGGCCTTAATCTGCTCCAGAGCCTCCTCGCCGGATCCCGCCTCGTCGACGACAAAAGTGCTGCGTTCGAGCACGCGGCGAAGGAGTTTACGGATGATTTCGTCGTCGTCGACAACGAGTATCCGAGATTGGTCGATATTGATTGGGACTGGTTGATTCACGGCGGCTGAAAGAAAGATTTCTGAAATTAGACCATAGTTAAAGTGATCTCCGAAGCCAAAGTCAATAAAGCGGTCTACTTGTATCCGAATGGATGTAATCAAATGTTTGGGGTGATTCTCTATTAGAACAGGTCGCGCGTTGATATAATTGCACCCTATCCGAATCGCTACTTCCATTTTTCGTTGCACTGGGAGCCCGAGGGGGCATCTTTTCGCGGCTATGCTTCAAGCTGGTATCGTAGGTCTCCCCAATGTGGGCAAAAGTACACTGTTCAACGCCCTCACGCGCACGCGTAAGGCGGAGTCGGCAAACTATCCGTTTTGCACGATCGACCCTAATGTGGGCGTCGTCCAAGTGCCGGATGCTCGACTGGAGCCGCTGCGGGCGATCTCGAAGACGAACAAGGTCATCCCGGCCGCAATCGAGTTCGTCGATATCGCCGGTTTGGTCGAAGGCGCGAGCAAGGGCGAAGGCCTGGGCAACAAGTTTCTCGCCAACATCCGCGAGGTCGATGCCATCGTCCACGTAGTTCGGTGCTTCGTGGACGATGATATCATCCACACCATGGGCTCGATCGACCCAATCCGCGACATTGAGGTGATCAACACCGAGCTGATCCTCTCCGACATCAGTTCCGTTGAGAGCCAAAAAGAGAAGCTAGTCAAAAAAGCCCGTGGCGGGGACAAGGAAGCAGCCGAGAACCTAGAGCTGATCGAGCGCCTCCAGCCACATCTCGACGAGAACAAGCCGGCGATCACTCTGAGCATGAACGAAGACGAACTCATCGTGCTCAAGCGCCTTTGCCTGCTCTCCGCTAAGCGCGTACTCTACGCCTGCAACGTGGCCGAGAGCGATCTCGCCGACCCGTCCAGCAATGAATACGTCGCACTTGTCGAGAAATTCGCCCACGAGCATCATGGTGCCGGCACTTGCGTCATTTCCGCCTCAGTCGAAGCGGAGCTGATCGATTTCGACGGCGAAGAAGCTGCCGAATACCTCGAATCGCTCGGGGTGAAAGACTCCGGCGTGTCGCTGCTCATCCGCGCGACCTACGATCTGCTCGGCCTCGCCTCCTATTTTACAGCGGGTGTGCAAGAAGTGCGCGCATGGACATTTATAAGCGGCATGAAAGCGCCAGAGTGCGCAGGCGTGATCCATACCGATTTCGAGCACGGATTCATCAAAGCCGAAGTCGTGGCCTACGACGACCTGATCGCCGCTGGCAGCGTGGCCAAAGCACGCGATGCAGGTAAGTATCGCCTCGAAGGTAAAGAATATGAATTCAAAGACGGCGACGTCGCCCTCTTTCGCTTCAACAACTAATCGTCCCTATAAGTTGCGAAAATATGGAACTCAGACCGATTGACCTTTTCCGGTAAAATCACCTTATCACGACTATGAAGCTTTCCTCTATACACATCTTGACGGCCGCTGCACTACTTTTGGGAATGACTGGCTGCGAGCAGGCCGAGCCGACCAGCTATCTTATACCAAAGGAAGAGCGTAATGTCATTATGCCAGAGCCCGTCAACGACCCGGCCAAACAATTACCTGCCGCAGCGGCTGGCGCGCCAGCTGGTGGTGCAATGAGGGTGCTCCCTGGCATGCAGGAGGCAGCCGATGGGGCCGGAGGGATCACCTACACCGTACCCGAAGCTTGGGAAGAAGTCCCGCCAAGCGGCATCCGTAAGGTTAACTTTAAGGTGGCCGATGAAAACGGCAGCGCCGAATTGACCGTGCTGGTCTTCCCTGGCGACGTCGGCGGACGCCTCGCCAACATCAACCGCTGGCGTGGGCAAGTCGGCCTCAAGGCCGCGACTCCCGATGACCTTCCAGAATTCACCGAAGGCTACGCCATCTCTGCGCACCGCGGCCTCTACGTGCGACTCGAAGGGGGCGCCCAGAGCATTCTCGGCGGCCTGCTCCCCTTTCACGGCAACACTTGGTTTTTCAAGTTCCAAGGCGACAGCGGCACCATTTTGGCCAACGAAGCCGCGATGAAGGCTTTTCTCGATTCGGTGAAGCTGGACGACCACCACTAATTCATGAAGCCCCTTTTTCAGTTTTTCAGCTCGTTAAAGCTGACAGTCGTCCTACTCAGCTTCTCCATCGTGCTGATCTTCTTTGGCACGCTCGACCAAGTTCAGTATGGCATCTGGCACACGCAGGAGATGTATTTTGAAAGCTTTTTTGTGGTTTGGGCTTTTCCTGATCACGCGCCCGGCGGCGAATATCTCCACTGGATACGCATTCCGATGCCGGGAGGCTACACGCTCGGGGGTCTGCTCCTGATCAATCTCGTGACCGCGCACTTTGCGCGCTTTAAGCTAGCTTGGAGTAAGCTCGGCATCTCCCTGATCCACTCGGGTCTAATGTTACTTCTTCTCGCCGAGTTGCTGACCGACATCACCGCCGTCGAAAGTCAAATGCCGGTCGACGAAGGAGGCACCAGTAACTACTCGCAGAGCTACCGCGAAAACGAGCTCGTCTTTATTGATCGCAGCCACCCCGACTACGACCGCGTCCACGCCATACCTACTTCAATTATGAAGCCCGGAAAGCGCTTGGACGTGCCCGATACAGACTTCAGCATTCGCACAATCAATATCTATCCCAATGCCGAGATCGGACGCGCCAAGGGCACCACGACCACGAATACACCCGCCACGCGAGGAGCCGCCGTCCGCATGGGAATCGTTGTGAACCCCCTGCCTAAATCTTACGCCGATGACGACATCAACACCGAAACAGCCTACGTCGAAGTCCTCAAGGGCGAAGAATCACTCGGCATCTGGCTCGTCTCGAACGTGATCGACGAGCGCTTTCCACCACAGATGATCGAGTCTGGCGGCAAGGAGTGGGAGCTAATGATGCGTTTCCAGCGACAATACTACCCCTTCGAAGTCGAGCTGATCGACTTCAAACACGACAAGTATCCCGGTACCGATGTACCGTTTAACTTTTCCAGCGAGGTCATAGTGCGCCACCAGGATGAGGATAAAAGCCAGAAGGCACTCATCTATATGAATCACCCTCTCCGCTACGAAGGGCTCACCTTTTACCAAGCCTCCTTCGCCAACCAAGACAAGACCTCCATCTTTCTCATCGTGCGCAACCCTGGCTGGCTCCTCCCCTATATCAGCGTCCTCCTCATGGGCCTAGGCATGTGCGTCCAGTTCGGAATACACTTCATCAAATTCCTCAAAAAACGCCGCTAACTCTGACGCATTTTTGACTACGAAAACAACGAAAGGACGCGTAAACATGACAGACATATTGTTTAAAGAAGAGAGCTACCAGATAATGGGTGCCGCAATTGAAGTTTATAAAGAAAAGGGCAGCGGCTATCTTGAAGCTGTTTATCAGGAGTGCCTCGTGATGGAACTTGAAGACAACAAAGTCCCTCTCAAAGAAAAGCCACCGCTCACGTTCTATTACAAGACACGGCAGTTGAAACAGAAATATGAGCCAGACTTCTTTTGCTTTGATGAAATTATCGTCGAGATCAAGGCGGTCAAAACGCTGACCGATCAGCACCGAAAAAAAATTATCAATTACTTGAAATCCACAGGGAAGGAATTGGGCATTTTAATCAATTTCGGACATCATCCAAAAGTCCAGTATGAACGCTTCGTTAACCAAGCCTCTAAAGCGGAGTGATTCTCTACTACGAATAATACAAAAAGATGCGAAACCTACTTGAAGCTTTTATAAAGATACAGAGAAGCACATTTTACCGCATAGATTTTCGCGCCCTTTCGCGTCTTTCGTAGTCAAAAAATCCGAACCAAAGTCCAACTTGAAAAAGCTTATTTACATCCTCCTCTTCGGGATCGCGGCGCTTATCCTTATCGACGGGTTCCGCAACACGTCGACTGTCTCCGAGTTCGACGTCGATGAGTTTGCCGAGCTCCCCGTGCAAGTCGGCGGCCGGATCAAGCCGCTCGACACCGTCGCGCGGAATACACTCCTCGTCCTCTCCGCCCGCCAAAAAGTGGTGACCGACGAGGGCGTGACGCTCTCCCCGGTCGAGTGGTTCATGGATCTGACCATGCGCCCCGAGATCGCGGACGACTACCCCGTCTTCAAAATCGAATTCCCCGACGACCTCGGCCTAGTCGGCCTGCGCGAGCCCGGCGAGCGCTACTACTCGTTTAACGACTTGCTCCCCTTCGCCGACGAACTGCGCCGCCTCCACAGCGAGATCAATCCTGATGTCGCGCTACGTAGCCCCTACGAAAACCAGATCGCCGACATTAACAACGGCCTCATGCGCTATCACCGTGTCATGCACTCGCTCCACCCGATCGGCGGCCCCGAGCGACTGGATAGCCTAGTCGACGAGTATCAAAGCTACATGGCCACGATCAAGCCCGGCATGGCCGAGCTGCGTAAGCAACAAGCTGGCGAAGAGTTCGACGGCGCGACCCTCAACCGCTTTATCGCCTTCGCGGACGATTATCTAAAGCTCTCGCAGATTGCTCACATGAACGTGATCCCGCCTCCCGCGCCGATCGATCCGATGGAAGAATGGAAAAACATCGGCCTCGAGCTGCTCGACGTGATGAAAGGCGAGCCCCTCAGCCCCTACGTCACCAGCTACGCCGCGCTCACCATGTCTTACCGCTTTGGCGATGCTGTGACCTTTAATGCCGAAGTGGCTGAGCTACGCGAGCGCTTCATCGCCGACTTCCCCAGCGACATCGAGCGCGTTCACTACGAGCGCGTCTTTAACGCCTTCAAGCCTTTCTATATTTCAATTCAGCTCTACGTACTCATCTTCCTCGTGGTGTGCATCTCTTGGCTACGCTGGCCGAAAGAACTGGGCAAAGCTGCCTTCTGGCTGCTCTTACTGGCCTTTGCCATCCACACCTTCGGGCTGCTCTCCCGTATGTATATCCAAGGGCGCCCACCCGTCACCAACCTCTACTCCTCCGCCGTTTTCGTAGGTTGGGGATCGGTGCTACTCGGTATGTTTATCGAGAAGTTTTACAAAAACGGCATCGGTGCCGCGATGGCTTCACTGGTCGGCTTCTGCACCCTAATCATCGCGCACCACCTCGCCATGACGGGCGACACACTGGAGATGATGCGCGCAGTACTCGACTCCAACTTCTGGTTGGCCACCCACGTAGTCATCATCACCTTCGGCTACTCAGCGATGTTCCTCGCAGGTGCACTCGCGTTGCTCTTCGTCGTGCTCGGAATTTTCAGCAGGCGGTTCAACAACGAGACCGCTCGCTCGCTCAGCTCGATGGTCTATGGCATCATCTGCTTCGGCACCCTGTTCAGCCTAGTCGGCACAATCCTCGGCGGCATCTGGGCAGACCAGAGCTGGGGCCGCTTCTGGGGCTGGGATCCAAAAGAGAACGGTGCCCTGATGATCGTCATCATGGGCGCTATTTTTCTACACGCTCGCTGGGGGGGCATCTTTCGCGAGCGCGGCCTGATGGCGCTAGCAATCTGCGGTAACATCATCACCGCATGGTCATGGTTCGGCACCAACATGCTACCGGTCGGCCTGCACAGTTACGGTCGCATGGATAGTGCCTACGCATGGCTGATCGGCTTCGTCCTAGCGCAGCTCGTTTTCATCGCGACAGCGCTGCTGCCGTGGCGCTACTGGCGCAGCGAATTCGGCCAGGGCAATAATCGCAAGCAGCGCAAGCGCATCCTGATCGCAGCGGAAGACGCGTAGTGCTAGGGCCGAGTGACTAAATCAGAATGAGAAGTGTTGGAAGGTGGATCAAAAAGCGATGAGAGGATCGCACTATTGTTCCGGATTTCGGTATAGCTGACCTCGTCATGCAATTCACCGGCGACAAATAGCTTATAGCCCTTCGGGAAACCATAGGGCGCACCCTCGTCCGGCGGATCGAAATCAAGGCCGACCTCGAACACGACTCCTTTTTCATTCGTCAGATTGGCATGTCGATGGACTTCCCGATAAGTTCGCGTATCGATGTAATGATACATCGAAATCGGTAATATGCCACGACTCAGCACTACGGCGCATGTTCGACCCTGCCACGTTACCTCAGGGAGTAATTCCAATACCGAACCCAAGCCATATTCCTGTGCGGCGGACGAACGATAAGACCAAGCGAGATGCGTGAGCGAACTCTCCATGATTGCCATTGTGGTAAAAAACTCCGCTTGCTCACGATTTATCTTCTGGCGGCTCTGGTGAAGCCATGACGCCTCGCCGTCATAGCCAAATTCGACTACGGCTTCTCGCACCAAGTACCTAGTCTTATACTTATACAAATTGGGCGCACGTGCGATAAGTAAGATCTGATCGCCTGCATCTCCACCAAAAGTGCCCTCGGCGATATAAGAGTTCACCCCATCAAGATTTGTTGCTCTCAAATGCTGCTCCAGTAATTGCTCTAAAGGAGAGCGCAATTGGTTTACCTGCAGTGCATTAACAGAAGGCGGAATGGGCTCAAGCACGACAGGAACCGCCTCTGGCGCAACTGGGGCTAGTTCGGAAACAGGTGTATCAAACTCGGGCACCAAGACGCGACGATTCTGTAGCATAATAAAATAGACCGCCCCGATTAGCCCGCCGACGATCATTAATACAGAACCCAGACTGGCATACACCTTCCACCTCAACACGGGTTCGCCCAAAATGTTAAAATATCTGGGAAATTGAGCCATCGTGAATCGTGAATCTATCTAGTGAAAAAATCTATTTTGAACGGCGAAAGTTTATCCGGTTGATCGAGTCGAGCATGACCAAAGGAATGCCTTCCAAACTGATCGCGAGGAAATTGGTTTCGTAGCGGCGTCCGTTTGGAGTCGAGATTTTACGGCTTGGACTCTTCAGCGAGATCGTGTGGACCACGCCGTTGCCCTCAAAAAACTCGATCACCTCGAAGCCACCACGCACCTTGTATTTTTGCTTAAAGGCAAACTCGAGATGGTAAGCGCGATAAGCGATGTCGTTGACTGACTGCTCATCTGTCTTGGCTTGGTGCGAGACCGTCTCGCTGACTGCGCGGAGCGTGATACCCTGTGCCGCGACTTGCAGCGGATGATCGTTGAGCGTGATCTCGAATTCCGTCGGTACCACGATCAACTGCTCGAAAAGTGTGCCTTCGGACTGGGCAACATTCAGAAAGAAAAGGAAACTTAATAAACAATGGCTGAGGTAACGCATAATAAAGACTCTAAGTGCCACCTACTCCGTGGTCAAACCTACTAATCATCTACGGAAGGGATCGCCGGCAGGCAACGCAGTCTAGCTGCGGCGGCGAACCGCGGAAAAACTCAGCGCGCAAAGACCCATATAATCATCCCAGCTGGTAAATCGCAGGCTCCATGTTACGAATCGATACAAGAGGGTTTCAGAGGTGCCCTAAAGCGAGTTTCGTGCTCAGGTGATTACGAATAATTCGTCTCCCACCGTGAGGCGCCCCGCTTGCTGGATCGAGCAGAATATCCCGCGTAGCCGAAGCGGCAGGTTTTCGGGCTGCCTCACACACTGAAATGCATCCGCCCCGAAACGTTGGGCAAATTTACCGCAAGCGTCGTTGACCACGTCGCTGACTTCGAGCACGGCTTCGCCGATTTGGAACCGAGTGCCAACGGGGAGCGCGGCCTCGGTCAGGTTGAGGTCGGTGTAAATATTATCGCCGCAGCGGAAGACCGCGCCTCGCTCGGTGCTGGTGAAGGACTGCATGACCTGTGTATTAGTCAGGCTAACTTGCACCCGCGGATCGGGGGTGCCATCGGGCAGGCGGAGCCAAGCGGTCTCGCGCCAGCGATCGCCGCGAATGCCTTCGACTGGATCTAGATAGAGTTCGTCCACGGGATCGTGCACACCTTCGGCGGGACGGTTAATAAGGAAGTCGACGCGGCCTCGGCCGACAGGTGCGGCGCGGGCGAGGCGGATGGCTTCTACAAATTTATAGGGCACCTGACACTCCCCTCTTAATCCTACTCTTAATCGCTTTCCCACGTATGAGATTACGATTAAGGTTAGGATTATAATTACGACAGTTCATCAGGCTCGTGGGTGGGCTTGTTTGTGCGCTTCCTTCAGTCGCGCGATAGAGACGTGCGTGTAGATCTGGGTGGTCGAGAGATTGGCGTGGCCGAGCAACTCTTGCACCGCGCGAAGATCGGCCCCCTCATCGAGCATGTGGGTGGCGAAGGAGTGGCGGAGCTTGTGCGGCGTCATATCGAGGGGCAGCTCGGCCGCGGCGAGGTGTGTCTTGAGTAGCTTCTGGATCTGGCGCGGCTCCATCCGCTTGCCTCGACGGGTGCAAACGACGGGCGCGTTGAGCCCGGCTTCGAGCTCGAAGCGCTGGACGAAGGTTCGCAGGCATTGCACCGCGACGGGCCCGAGCGGGCAGAGGCGCTCTTTGCGACCTTTACCGAAGACACGAGCGACGCCTTGACCGAGATCGACTTGGCCGTGGTTGAGGGCGCAGAGCTCGCTCACACGGAGGCCGCCACCGTAGAGTAACTCCAGGATGAGGCTATCGCGGAAGGCGTCAAACTCGCCCAGCTTGCCGTCTTTCCAGAGCAATATCGGGGCGTTGAGCAAGGCGCGCATCTGCGACTCGGTCAGGAATTTGGGGAGTGGTTTATCTAGCTTCGGCAGGCTCAGCCCGGTGAAGGGGTTGTTCTCGACGACGCCTTGTTTACGCAGGTAGAGGTAGAAAGCGCGTAGGCCGGACACTTCGTTGTGGAGGGTACGTCTCGCCTTGGAGCGCCCTTCTTCGATCAGGAAGGAGCGTACCTGAATCGAAGTGACGGCTGTAAAGTCCTCTTTCCATTTGCCAGATTCCACTAGAGCGCGGACAAAGTTCTCCACTGCCGCGCGATAATTGCGCACCGTATATTTCGAGACCCGCCGCTCATGTGCGAGGTGGTCGCAAAACTTTTCGAGGTGTGGGATCGAGGTGGGCATGGTGAACGCCAGCGATAGCGAGTGTTAAAGTAACTCGAATGTGGGTCACAACGGCTATCACCGTCATGCTACGATGAATATGTGATGATTACTTACCGAGTTTAAAACGCTCAATCACTTCGTCGGCAAAATAGCGGTAGGCGTGGGCGCCGTTGCTGTTGGGTTCGTATTCGAAAATAGATTGTCCAAAACTGGGAGCTTCGCTTAGACGAATGGAGCGGGGAATCATGCTGCGGAAGACGAGATCCTCGAAGTGGTTGCGCACCTCGCCCACCACTTGTTGGCCGAGGTTCGTGCGTTGATCGAACATCGTCATGAGAATGCCGCCGAGCTGGAGGCCTTCGTTCACGCCGGCATCGCGGAGCTTGTCGACGACTTTCAAAATCTGCCCAAGACCCTCCATCGCAAGGTATTCGCATTGAAGCGCGATGATCAGATAATCCGCCGCCGCGAGGCTATTCATCGAGAGCATGCCGAGCGCAGGCGGGCAATCGATCACGATGGCGTCGTAATCGTCCGACTCACGGAGCGGAGCGAGCACCTCGCGGAGTTGCACCAGATAGTCGTCGCGCTGGTAGAGCTCGATCTCGATCGCCGCCATGTCCACCTCCGAGGGGATGACGAAGAGGCAATCGTTGGCACCGACGGGTTGCACTTTATCAAGCGCGTTACCCTCGCCACAGAGCGGGCCATAGAGGCTGCCGCCTTCGAGCTTTTCGAGGCCGAGGCCGCTGGTGGCATTGGCTTGCGGATCGAGATCCACTAGTACGGTGCGCACACCCTTCTCGGCGAGCGCGTAGCTGAGGTTGATGGCAGTCGTCGTTTTTCCGACGCCACCCTTTTGATTCGCAATGGTAAATACGGTAGCCGGCATCTTGCGTTGATAGACGATGGTGATTCGCCGTCGAGCAGAAAGGCAGAGGTGTTCGCGATCTGCGACCGCCTAAAGGCGGGACTCCAACATCGCCTCGGCCACCACAGGATTTCTCAGCATCCCGATACCGCTGATCTCGATCGCCACCTCATCGCCGGGCTTGAGGAAACGCTGCGGATCCGCTGCCACGCCGACGCCGGGCGGCGTGCCAGTCAGGATGACCGTGCCGGGTAGCAGCGTCGTGCTGCCGCTGAGGAATTCAATCAGTTCGGCTACGGTGAAGATCATATCGCCCGTAAACGACTCTTGGCGAATCTCCGTATTGAGAATGGTGCGGAGCGGTAAAATCTGCGGATTAGGGATGCGGTCGGCCGTGACAAGGATGGGTCCCAGCGGACAGAAGGTGTCGAAGCTCTTGCCTTTGATCCACTGGCCACCGCCGTGGATTTTTTGCCAATCGCGCGCACTCACATCGTTCGCGCAAGTGTAGCCGAGCACGTAGTCGAGCGCGTCTTTGGCCGCGACGTTTTTGCAGGTCTTGCCAATCACGACGGCCAGTTCGCACTCGTAGTCGACCTGATCGCTATGCAAATGACGCGGCAACACGATGGGGCATTCAGGATCAAGCACCGAAGTGGTGCTCTTCATAAAGACGACTGGATATTCTGGCAACTCCGACTTCATTTCGGCCGCATGCTCACGGTAGTTCAGCCCAATCGCGTAAATAGCGGTCGGCTCAACCGGCGCCAATCGACGCACAGGATCGAGCAATTCTTCGCCCTTAGAAAATTCCCCGTAGAGATCGCCCTCCAAACGGAAAACTTGATTTCCCACTTCGCATCCGTAGTGGATCGAACCGTCTCGAATTTCAACACGCACAATTTCCATAGGCAGGCACAATCGCCCACTCGCAGGATAGCGCAAATTTTTTCTTGCTTTGGCCGCATGGACGACCTTTATTCCCGCCCTTTCCGGTATGGATACGGGGGCTTAGCTCAGTTGGTTAGAGCGCATCCTTGACATGGATGAGGTCGCAGATTCGAATTCTGTAGCTCCCACCATGCTTCGCTCTCCGAGCTACGCATGGCGCAGCCAAAGTAGCTCGGAGAGCGAAGCATGCCCTTGCGTAGCCCGAAGGGCGAAGCAGGGCGCTACTCGTGAACTAAGAAGGTGCCCATCCAACACTAAAAGCCTCAAACACCCAAAGGTGCACTACGTCTACCTCATACGCTCGGACTCCCACCCCAAGCAGTCCTACGTAGGCTACAGTACGGATCTCAAAAAACGCCTCCATTATCACAACCAAGGCGATAGCCCACACACGGCCAAATACAAGCCTTGGAGTTTAGCCTTTTACGCCGCTTTCCCGATAAAAACCAAGGCCTTGGAATTTGAGACCTACTTAAAATCTCACTCAGGCAAAGCCTTCATCGCCAAAAGACTGGCCTAGGTTCGGGCTTCGCTCTCCGAGCTACGCATGGCGCAGCCAAAGTAGCTCGGAGAGCGAAGCATGCCCTTGCGTAGCCCGAAGGGCGAAGCAGGGCGCTACTCGTGAACTAAGAAGGTGCCCATCCAACACTAAAAGCCTCAAACACCCAAAGGTGCACTACGTCTACCTCATACGCTCGGACTCCCACCCCAAGCAGTCCTACGTAGGCTACAGTACGGATCTCAAAAAACGCCTCCATTATCACAACCAAGGCGATAGCCCACACACGGCCAAATACAAGCCTTGGAGTTTAGCCTTTTACGCCGCTTTCCCGATAAAAACCAAGGCCTTGGAATTTGAGACCTACTTAAAATCTCACTCAGGCAAAGCCTTCATCGCCAAAAGACTGGCCTAGGTTCGGGCTTCGCTCTCCGAGCTACGCAGGGCGCTACTATATGCGGGGAATGGATTTCTGGAGAAGAGGTAGCGCGGCATGGCCTCATGCCGCACGTAGGCATATCAAAATGCGGCATGAGGCCATGCCCGCGCTACCTCGTTGAAATAATTGCACCCTTCATCGCGAAGCGACTCGCTTAGGATTCGACAAAACTAAGACAGGCCTCACCCTAATCTCTCATGCGAAAAATCAAAGCCCTCATTTATTTGCTCTTAGGCGGCATGGTCGCGTGGGGCTACTGCCAACGGGGCGGTATTGGCACGGCGATCTTTATCGCGGTCTTCACCCTCGCGATTGTTGCGCTGACGCTTTCTTCAATCGGACGCTTAAAAATCAGCTGGGACGACGCGGGCATCACTCTTAACGCGTTCCCTAAAAAGCCGCGACTGATTCGCTGGGAGGATCTTGAGAAAGTCTCGCTCGACCATCTGGGCTACCACGTCAGAGGATGCAGCGGACAGTTCAAGATTCGTAAAAACTTGATGCCAGGCGACCTGCTCCAGCGGATCAAAGAAAACATTCGGCTGAACAATAAGGGGAAGATGCTTAAAACGTAACACGGATGTAATTAATCTGCGAGGTATAAATCTATTGAGAACAGGTAGCGCGACATTGGCTTCCTGGCCTGAGCTTGTCGAAGGCATGCCGCACGTAGGCGCATCAAGATGCGGCATGAGGCCATGCCGCGCTACCACTTTCTACCTCGTTGAAATAGTTGCACTCAACCGTCTTCCATCGCGATGAAGCGCTACCCCTCAACTTCGAGCGTAGCGTATTGCGCAATCGGCGTAACTGGCGCGACGGCCTCAATCGCATTGAGCAAGTGCACCAAGCGCCGACCGACGGCGTAGGCCAGGTTCACCGGCACCGCATTGCCGATCTGTTTATACTGGCTACTGGTCGATCCGCTAAATGCCCAGTCATCTGGAAAAGTCTGCACGCGGGCGTATTCACGCACGGTGAGCGGACGCGTTTCTTCGGGATGGCAGCGCTCAGTCTGTTTCTGCGCGGGAGCGCAAGTAAGGGTAAGGCTCGGTTGCTCCCAAGAGAGGCGGCGCGCCATACCCGTCTTACCGCCACCGAGAAAGTAGCTTCGCATCATATATTCACGCTGAAGCTCATCCGATAAATCACGCCAATAACCGCCCGCCGGCACCTGTGAGAGAATCTCCTTCTTGCGCTCGGGATACTTTTGCCCCGCCGACTCCGGCACATCCGTCTCGAAAAGCTCGCCCGCCTTGAGCGCGTCCCGCAGGTTAAGAATTCGCCGATAAGGGGACGGCCATGAAAAGGCCTTTGCGCATTCGGCAAAATCATTGCGCACCCCGATAAAGAACAAGCGCTCCCGCTTCTGCGGCACTTTGTAGAAAATCGCTTTAAGCACCTTCGGCTCGATCAGCGTGTAGCCCAGACCTCGGAGCACGTTTTTGATCGTCTCGACTGTGCGGCCCTCTTCATGATTGAGGAGACCACGCACGTTTTCGCCCAGAAATACGCGCGGCTGAATCTCGCGAATAGCCCGAGCAAATTCAAAAAACAAGGTGCCCCGCGTATCCTCGAAGCCCGCCTTCTGCCCCGCATAGGAAAAAGCCTGACACGGAAATCCTCCGGATAGAAAATCCACCTGACCGGCAAGATGCTCAAAATTCAGCTCAGAGACATCGCCTTTGACCACTGGCCAGTCCGGTCGGTTTGCTGACAGAGTCGCGCAGGCATCCTTATCGATCTCATTGAGCAGCGCTGGAGCAAATCCTGCCTTTTCAAGGCCAAGCGCCAAGCCGCCCGCACCCGCAAAAAGCTCCACGGAACGGAAAGGCCGCAGCGGCGCAACGGACGACTCCGCCTCCCAAGCACTCTCCTGCATCTCACGAATGGGATCAAACTGAACCAGCTGTGCTTCCGAATAGGTGCCGTCAGAATGGGCAGGCACCAGAAATTCACTCTTTCGCCACTGCTCCAGCACACGCTTACTCAACGAAAGCGCGTCCGCCACTTCAGTGCAGCTGTATTGCCTAGGCACTACTCGTTTACGCAAACCGGTGACACCCCAGTAACCTCCTCGAAGATCGACGGTTCGTCCTCGTATTGGCGCAGTTGCTCGACCAGTGCGGCTTGCGCGGGCACGCAGGTCAGGAAGAGCTCCGCGCCTTCAGCCGTCTCAATACCCATCCAGAGTTTCGCTTCCGCATAGTGTTGGAGCAACCAGCCCAGCGCTTCGTGCATCGCCTGCCCATCCGTCGGCAGTTCGTAGAAATCTGCCTGACGATCGCTATGCGACCAAATGACTGTTTGAGGATTATCCAATGGATCGGGCACGTAAAAAGGGTAACACTTTTGAGATACCCATCAAGCAATCCAAGAAAACGGGAAACGCTTCAATCTTTTTTGACAATTGAATGAACTTTAATCCTCAGAGAACGCGATGCGTTTCACCACCTCAGCCGCAAGGAAAAACCCTATGGTGCCAGTCAAGTAAGTCGCTGAGCCGAATCCACCATCACAATTCAGCCGGTAATCCTCGCCCGACTCGCGCTCGCAGCTGACCGAGCCGTCCGGCATCGGAAAGACGGGGGACTCGTCCGAGTAGACGCAGTCGATCTTGAACTTTTGCCGCTTGAACTGGGGGAACCCGTATTGCTGCCGCAGACGCTTGCGCACTTGTAGCAGTAGCGGGTCGTTGATCGTACGGGCGAGATCGCAGATCCGCACGCGGCTCGGGTCGATGCAGCCACCCGCACCACCGCAGGTGATCAACTTGAGCCCGCGTTTGCGTGCCTCCGCGATGAGATAGCACTTATGCTTAGTGCCGTCGATCGCATCGATGATGTAGTCGTAGGCAGGCTCCAGCAGACGATCTGCGGTGGCCTCCGTAAAAAAGACTTCCTCCAGCGTGACCGCGCACTCGGGCGCGATCTGTCCGACCCGCTCGGCCAGCACCGCCGCCTTCGAGCGACCGACCGTGCCATCGAGCGCATGGATCTGCCGGTTCATATTGCTCAAGCAAACTTCGTCCAGATCGACCAGCGTCAGCGCGCCCACGCCCGACCGCGCCAGCGCCTCGACCACCCAAGAGCCGACGCCTCCGAGCCCGATCACACAAACACGCGCGGAGCGAACCCGCGCCAAGCCGGCCGTGCCATACAAGCGCCCAATCGCGCCAAATCGTGTTTCGTAGTCAGACATTTCCAGAACACAGAAGTCAGGAGACAGAGGGCAGAATCAATCAAAAAGTGTCACAGCCACCGCTCTACGGACTTGCTACAATAAATACCCTGCGTAATTATTGTAAGGCAGCTCGGTATTTCTAGATTTTCTTTTTAATCACGGCTTTTTTATTTAAGGGCTAGGAACGTGTAATGGTGCAGGATTGTTCTTTTTTGTTTGCAAACAGGCGTATTCTGAGTTGCGCTACCATGGATGATTCAAGCCACCGACTATGCTTTCACC
>Ga0222632_1000111_pt1 | contig 61931 bp, 49 predicted proteins | sample AntAcemetageno46_FD_179828 | JGI IMG/M metagenome (GOLD analysis project Ga0222632, IMG submission 179828) | Saline water microbial communities from Ace Lake, Antarctica - #46 | ecosystem: Environmental > Aquatic > Non-marine Saline and Alkaline > Saline | place: Antarctica: Ace Lake | collected...
AAGGATTCGCAACTATGTCTGAGGCTGAAACTTTTCAGCTGAATATTGGTCAAGGTGAAAGTTACTTTTCAGTCTTGATGGATACCCAAGCCACTTGGGAAGAATTGTTTGGTCGCTTGGGTGTGGTCGCTTAGTACAAGCGCCACCCCCTACCCCTAGGATAAAAAAATCCTAGGGGTATTTTTTATGATGGCGTCCGGGTCATTCTTTATGATGGCGTCCGGGTCATTAGATATAAGGTCGTGCCAGTGTGCTCACTAATAGGAATAAAATATGTCTGTAGATCGTGTATCATACAAGATTAAGAAATTTTCAGAAAATTTATATTTTAGAAATATAACATTTTTATAACATTATTACTATGGTTTTTGAGATGTGAAGGGTATATTGAATTTGTGAAGGTACAATTCAACAAGTTTATACGAAACACGAAGCTCATTAGCAATTTCTTTAGGTTTCATTCCTAAATTTATTTTTTTCTGAAGGTATGTAGGATCATGATGGTATTTAAGAGTCATTTTCTTCTTTCTTTGGAGTAATCATCCAGGTATCATCCCAGAGGTGGTTGTTGTATGATGCAGTATCATCAAACATTTAAAATGTTTCACTCATATGTTCGAAGGGATCAAATAGTGTAACGTCATCCTGATTAGAGCTTTTCTTCTCATTGGGAATATACATTAATCACCACTTACCTATAGGACATTCAGCTTGTTTTAAGGTTGATTTTAATTTCATAAAACAACCACATTGACGGCATTTAACTAGACGTTTATCTAGCCAGGGACAATCATTACAAATAGCTAAACGAGCATCAACAAGTTGTTTATCTGATCTAGGCTGTCTAGGGTCAAACAAATCCGTAAATCTAACTTCTGTCATACATAGAGTATAGCAAATATTTTTGAGGGCATGAAGAGTTTCATCTGATCAAAAGAGTCATCCTGACTAATGATCAGAGCTAACTATCCCATACATAAAACACTATCTGGCTATAAGGGCTATAGGGCTTAAGGCTATTCGGTGATATCGGAATATCGCAGTATATAACCGATACTTGTATGTGTCATACATACAGGTTTGGGTACTCTTATTCGCCGCGAACTTTACCGCGGAGCTTAAAATATTTTTTGAAACTTTACACAATTTATGCACAAGTTATTAACAAGCATTAAAAAAATGGTTTATAATAGTATTAATATGTCAATATCTCCAGAAGATCTCTTTATTGTTCAAATAGCTGCCGCTCTTGGTACTATTTTGGGTGCGTGGCTTCTTCTAGCCCGCGTTATTTTCCCTATTATAAAATCAGCAAAGAAAATTATCGATCAGGTAGACGATTTTATGGAAGACTGGAAGGGTACTGAGACTAGGGATGGAAGAGCTGGAACGCCGGGAGTCATGCAACGTTTGAATAAGATAGATGGAGAACTTAGTCATAACGGTGGATCATCAATAAAAGATTCCGTGCATAGAATTGAGGTCAAGATCGAAGAAATTGATACTCTTTTAGAGTCAGGCGAGGTAAACTTCAAAGAGATTAAAAAGCATCTAAAGGAATTTGATAAGATTGAAGGACATCTGGATCAAATTGAAAAAGATATTAACAATTAAGTTTTCCCTATATATAGTATATATATATATATATATTATATATATCTTTCTTTATAGTAAAAAGTATTTTAAGGGTATCAGACTTTCCTGATAGTTTTAGACTGTTTTACTGAGAATTGTGTTACAATTGTGTAACGTTTATAACTTATAAACCCAATAGTACCTAAATCAGTTTTTCTCTCATACCAACTGATTTAGGTACTATTCTTTTATTTTATTAAATTGTATAAATTATATCCTGGTTGATTTTTTTAAAAAACAATGGTAACCTAGAAAACATGTTTAAGTTTAATATCGTTATTAGTTTAATTATTATATTACTTGTAGGATCATCTGATTCAAAAGCTTTTTCTTCTGACCTTGAAATAGATAAAGTAGATATTACAGCAATAGGTTTAGAGCCTGGTCCTTTTGTTGTGAAAGAGTATGGCTACTCTATTTTACCAGCCAGATATCCAACGATAGAGATTACTCCAAAATTCTCCTGGCCCGTCAAACAAAATATCATAGATAGCGGGTATGGCAATAGAAGCGCGCCTTGCTCGGCTTGTTCAAGTTTTCATCAAGGTATTGATTTTGCACACAAGCCCGGAACTCCTGTATTTGCCGCATCGGACGGACTAGTTTCGCAATTAGAGTATAGTGGAGGATTTGGTCTTCATATTTACATAGATCACATAGTTACAATAAATGGAAAAGCGGAAAATTGGAGAACTGTCTACGCTCACTTAAAATTAAATTCAATACCAGAAAATGTTTTTGTTGGTGCCGTTGTGATCTCGGGACAACACATCGGTGGGATTGGTAACACAGGAACTTCAACCGGACCACACCTACATTTTGAAATTCAAATTGACGGAGAAGCCGTAGACCCAGAGCCTATTTTAATAAATTTTGTAACTCCATAGTGTATAATGATGAAGAGGAGTATATATGGCATTTCCAGGAAGCTACAACTTTAATTATTATCGAGGAGACACCTTCGAGTTTAGGGTTTACCCAAAAGACTCCGCCGGTGGCATCTTTGATCTAACAGGCTATGGAACTCCTCTTTTTACCATTTCCACATCGAGGGGCGCTACGGGTGTTGCGGATCAGATCAGTGGTTATGCTGTTGTTTCAGCAGACAAGACACACATTCTTTGTGCTATTGAGCCAGACGTAGGAATTGACCTAGAGGCCGGAACCTCATATGTTTATGATATAGAAATTTCTAAAACTGATGTTGTTTATGACAAAAAGTACACACTGCTAACCGGAAACATCACCGTCACCGATCACGTTTCTGGCGCGACCGGGGTTTCTTCGTAATGGCAGAGATCGTACTTTCTAATCCAGAAATTGCTGTTCTAGGCGGTCCAGCTTCTGTTAACGTTGAGCTAGACTTCGGATCATCGGGAGAAAGAGGAAGTAGAATTTTTGCCGGTATTGGAAAGCCAGCAACTGCCGGATTGTCCCCAAACCTTTTTGATATGTACATTAACTATGACGCAGACGACGATGAATTTTCTTTTATGTATCAGTATTTAAATCAAGATGGAGGAGACCAGTGGGTAAGCGTTATTAAGCTAATTCCAGAAGCATATTCCAGCAGACCATCTCCTACCTTTGTTTCTGGAGAGGTCACACTGAATATTCCAGTTCATCAAATTATTCCCGCTACGCTTTCCGGAGGGGCAGCAACACCAGATAATTTTGCAGTCCAGATTTCTTTTTCTGGAACAAATCCAGTTGCATACTCGATAGAATATCCTACAGACCTAACTTATTCAGGATCAAATATTTTCTTTTCACCAACCATTCATGCATCAGAGCTTTCTAGCGGAACGTGGTCACCAGTTGCAGGAGAGAAAGAATTTAGCGTTTCCGTTACTGTGGTATAATTGCCTAGGTGATACTATATGGCTAATGTTGGATTCTTCTTTAACACTCAGATTCCGGATTTGGATGACGATGCCAATATTCAAGATGCCCTAAAACAATATCACTACGGCGGTGGCGAACCAGCAAATGAGTCTTCTGCATCTATTGTAGAAAACTCTATAGCAGGTCACTTTCAGGCGGTAGCAGAAAAGTTTGCAGACATACTGGAATATTATAGAACCGGTGGAGACTTTGTTGGTACAGAACCAACGGGAACACCATCTGGAACAAATCTGGAAGAGGGGATTCCAGACGGATATATCTGGGTTGATTCTTCTGTTTCTGGAGGACCTTCAACAACATACTATGCTTCTGTCTTTTATTCTAATTCGGAACCAACAGAAGACTTAAGTAGTGGAGTGGTTTGGGTTGACAAAGACTCTGCTCTAAAAACCGCTTATGTTTACGACGCTGACCTGGTGGCCTGGATTCCAATTAATGATTTTGCAAATGCCGTTTCTGCAAAGGGAGATATCCTTGTCGGAAACTCTGCTACAGATTTAGACAGTCTTTCTGTTGGTCAGAACGGATACGTTTTAACAGCTGACAGTACCGCTACTCTTGGTGTTGCTTGGGCTCCCTCAGATATAGAGGAAGAAAAAATAGCAACCATTATGGGAGTATACTAAAAGAAAGATATGGAAAATGGCAATTTTACAAGCAACGCTTTATAGAGGAACTGCACCAACCTCAAACGGAACACTTTATGCTGTGCCAAATGGTCAAGAGGCAGTGGTTACAAACATTGTTGTAACAAACACCACAACAGCAACTCTAAGTGCTACGATAAGTTTAGATGGTGTCACAATTATTGATGAAAGCCCTGTTTCTGGAAACGATGTTATTGTTTTTGACATTAAGCAAGTTATTGCATCAGAAGAGATAATTGAAGGCTTTGCCTCTTCTTCCGGACTAAACTTTCACATCAGCGGTGTAGAAATTTCTTAAGGAGTAATATATGGCCACCATAGACAATACAGGAAATCTTGCGTACATTTATGACGAAGATTCCGATACTTGGTATGCTATGGCCGGAACAGCAAATGCAACCCTGCCCTATGTTTGGAGCGCGTCACATACGTTTGAAAACTCGGTAAGCTTTGAGAGTGTTCTAACCTCTCAGGCTGGAATAAACAACTTTGCAACAGTTGCAGCAAGAGATACAGTAATCTCATCTCCATCTAATGGCGTTGTGTGTTTTATACAAAACTTGAATCAACTTCAGTACTACAGTAACGGTTGGAGATTTGTTGGGGACGATGTAAAGCTATCAACAAAGTCTGCTACCCACACACTTGAGCTTGCCGATGGAGGCAAAACAATTTTGGTTAACTCGAACATAGGAACAATTATCTATGTTCCAACAAATACAACCGTTCCGTTTCCAGTAGGACAGGTTGTTAAAATAGTTCAAATCGGATCCGGATCAGTAAACGTAATTGCCGAATCTGGATCAGTATCGGTCAGAAGTAGGGACAGCATAAACAGGCTAGCCGGCAGATACTCGGAATCCAAGATTGTTAAGATTGCAGAAAACGAATGGGTTCTTTCCGGTGATCTTAATTTTTCAGAAAACATAGATGTAACGTTTGATCCAGATTTTGATCAAATAGTCTCTGCCCCAAATTACGATATAGATGTAACTAATGAATCTTCTGGTACATCTATTGTTGTCAATTTTGCTGGTGGTACCGGTCTTGTTCGTAAAACAGTTATCGGCAACAGTACATTCTCTGGACAAAACTATAGGCCAGGATCAATTAAAACCGTTCTTTTAATTAACGGAACAGGAACAAAGACTCTAACTTTTCCGACAGACTGGACATTCTTAGGTCAGAAACCAGTATCAATAGATGGAGACAGGGTTGGGGTATTGAGCGTTACTTCTTTTGGTGATTCAGCATCTGAAGTTGTAGCCTCATGGATTGTAGAGGTTTAGAATTGCCTCTTCTTGGTTTCAGAAACTTTGCGTCTTTTGGTGGATACTCTCCAATATTTGCTTCTGGTGGAAACGCCGTAGAAGATGTTGTTGATGGAGATATCAGATACAGGGTTCATATGTTTCAAGATAGCAATGACTTTGTTGTTGGTAACCTTGGTACAACTAATGGATCCGTAGAGTATTTAATAATTGGTGGCGGTGGTTCAGGTGGCTATCAAATAGGTGGTGGTGGTGGTGCCGGTGGATTTAGGTCCGGAACAGTCACTTTGTCACCAACTGCATATTCAGTTTTAGTAGGCGCCGGAGGAATAATAGTTTCTAATGCTGGACAGAATGGTGGCCTTAGTTCGTTTGCTTCTGTGATTTCAGCAGGAGGAGGTGCTGGCGGAAACTTTATAAATAACACAACAGCAACCAATGGCTCTTCTGGAGCTTCTGGTGGTGGAGGCTCATCCATTCAAGGTACCGCTGGCAGAATTGGAGGATCGGTGTCTTCATCTGGACAAGGAAATCCTGGTGGAGCCGGTATACGATACATAGATGGTGGATTCTCTTCCGGAGGCGGTGGTGGGGCTTCTTTGCCAGGTTCCGTTGCAACAAGATCCCAGGCAGGAAATGGTGGCAGGGGACTTATTTCTAGAATAACAGGTGAAAACATTTATTACGCTGGAGGAGGTGCCGGAGGTTTTCAAAGAGATTTTGGAGCCTCTCTAACATCGGGTAACGGAGGTCTTGGCGGTGGTGGAGGCTCAAATAATCCAGGGCTTAATGGTTTTGGCGGTGGTGGAGGAAATAACAGATCTGGAGGATCTGGTGTTGTTATAATCAGGTATCCTCTAAACCTGGTATAATTGTTTTAGAAGAAAGAGAGACAGATGGGCAAAACTACCTTTAGGCCTGAGAATTTTGATGGGCCATCTTACCCAGATGTTTTTTCGATTTCAAATACTTCTTATACAGTTCAGTCATCCGACGCCGGAAACCTTTTAAAGTTTACAAGTGATGATAATGTTTCTGTAACTATTGCGCAAAATTCAGAAGCTGTGATACCAATTGGGTCAACGATCACAATAATGCAATTAGGAAATGGAGCAATCACCGTTTCCCCATCTTCTGGTGTGCAGATATTAGGAATTTCTTCTTTAGTTTCTAGAGGTCCGTACCATACAATAACATTGGCAAAGTCGGACACAGATCAGTGGATTACTCCAACAGATAATGGACCATTGAAGGTATCAGTACAAGAAACGGAGCCAGACAATCCACAAGTTGGCGACTTATGGTTTTGGTGACCTATTATGAGTGGAATATCAACAATAAATGGCTCAAACTCCGTAGTCAACAGTAGCTCTTCTTCAAATCAACAGAGAAGCACCTTTAGGTTACCAGAAACCAGAAGAGACAACAATGGCAATATGCCAATTGCCATAACTGGAATATCCTTATGGATAGCTTCTCAGTCAGAAACTAGGCAGGTTAATTTAGTTGTAAATAATGCTTTAACAGAAAATTTCTTTCCAGTTATTTCTACCTCAGCAACTGAAGAGTCTGGCATCCTTCCAATATTTGCTGTGGTAGATGATTCAGAAACAGCGCAAACCGTTTCTTTTGGACACAACACCAATGGAGCTGTTTTTTTTGGGACAAGGCCGTTAAGTGGGACAAACATAACTCCATTAACAAATGGAACAGGTAGAAGCTATGTTGGAAAATTTACTTACGCAGAAGTCCCCTCAAAGCCTTTAAACTTTACTGTTCACAGTCCCACAGACCACTCTGTAACACTTAGATGGGAAAAGCCGGAAACGGATGGTGGTGTACCAATAAAAAAGTATGTTATTCAATATTCTAAAAATCAATTCGGCAGGACCGGAGCAAATGGCGGAGGGCAGCAGGAGCTAGAAGATTTCATTGAAGTAGAGACAAAAAGCACAAACATTGTTGTTGATAGCTTGGATAGTGATACACAGTATTGGTTTAGGATTTTAGCTGCAAACCGCATATACAACGGCGTAAGCGTTTCCAGGGGCTCAGAGTGGACTGCGCCACTAAACGTAAAAACTTCTAAGCCAATTCCGTACTGGCCATCCCTATCTGCTTCCAATCTTGGAGAGTCTTTTATTGATACCAGTGGAGGAGATACAAATGGCTACTTGATCCTAGATACAGCAAAGCCAGTCCTAGGATCTTCTTTTTATGCTGACGTGTTTGCCCAAGACGCAGAGTATTATGATATTGTAAATGGCTCTCTACCACCCGGTCTTTCTATAGACAATCTTAATGGGATCGTGAAGGGTATTCCGGAAACCGTAGGAGAATATTCGTTTACTATAAGTGCTGCAAACGAATTAGGAAGCGCTAACAAAGATTTTGTTTTACAGGTTACAGAGTTTGCAAATCAAAATTCTACACTTAACCCAGAAATTCGAGTTGGCTCTTACTATGTTGCCAATATTGCTGTAGCAAACGCAACGGGGTATTCACTTATTTCTAGCACCCTTCCCGTTGGCCTAGAATTAGATATTTTAAGAGGAAGAATATACGGCGTACCACAGTTCACTGGAGACAATACTTTTACAATTAGAACGTTTTTAAGTGTTTCTCCAACAACGGTAGATCGGGAGTTTTCCATATTGGTTAAGCCAAACATAACTATATTTAAAGATATTGGTGGTGTTGTCGGACAAACAGACGGCTACGTTGGAAAAAAGTGGGATGGCTCGGACTGGGTAGACTTTGAAGAAACAAAAAGATTTGATGGGGCAGACTGGGTAGATCTCAGCTATCCGGTTAGACAAATACAAGCAATTGGTGGCACTATTGTTGAATATAACGATGGTGGACTTAGGTACAGATCTCATATCTTTTCCGCTAGCGGAACATTTGAGGTAATAAGTCTAGGAGAATCAAGCGATACCGTATCTTTCCTTTCTGTTGCCGGAGGAGGTTCTGGTGGCGCTGGGAGCTCCCTAGGCTCTGGGGCGGGTGGCGGAGGCGGCGGTCTAGTCTATGGAACTTCAGTTATATCTCCTGGAGTATACAACGTAATTGTTGGAAACGGCGCTTTAGCATCTTTTATTAATTCTAGGGGAAGCAACGGAGAAAACTCTTCTGTGTTTGGGGTTTCTTCTATTGGTGGAGGTGGTGGGGCAAGGGGTGGCTCTTCTGTAACCCTAGACAAAGCTGGACAGAATGGTGGATCTGGCGGTGGGGCTGCTGGAAATGGTACCCCAGGTGCGGGGACTGGTTCTGGATCTTCTATACAAGGGCATCTTGGCGGCAACGGCTCGGGCTCATCAGATGGATCCGGATCTTCTGGTGGAGGTGGTGGAGCCTCTCAGGTTGGGGCTAATGGATCATCAACAATACCCGGATCCGGAGGCAACGGTAAGCCATTTAATTTATCGGGATCCTATCTTTCTTACGGCGGTGGCGGTGGAGCGGGTTCTGTAAGTATAGATAACCCAGGAGCCTCCGGAGGTTCCGGTGGTGGAGCAAACGGACAAAACTATGACTCTGTAACAAACACCGCTCCTTCCGGATCTAACGGATTAGGCGGCGGCGGTGGAGGGGCTAGGGCTATCACAAACAGCTTAGGCGGCCCAGGCGGCAGCGGAATAGTAATAATTAGATATCCAATTGGATTTAGTGCATTTACTGCTTTAACCGCTACGGGTGGAACAACTTTTGATATAGACGATCAGGGGATTATCTATAGGGTTCACCAATTTTCTTCAACAGGTTCCGGAGAGTTTTCTGTCCTTGGATTAAGTGACGATCCAAATGCAAATATATTAGAATACCTTATTGTAGGCGGAGGGGCCTCTGGTGGCGCAGCAGACAATGAGTATGAGGCCGGAGCGGGCGGCGGCGCCGGTGGTGTTGTCTCCGGTACTATAGAGATTTCTTCTCCAGAAAATTTTACTATTTTGGTTGGTTCCGGAGGAGCCTCTGTTGGGTCACCCAGTAGTTGTCCGCCAGGAAATAACGGAGGAATTTCTTCTTTTCGTGTTGTCACAGCTACTGGTGGCGGAGGCGGGGGGTCCGGCCAGGGCGCCAGCGGGAAGAGTGGTGGATCGGGCGGTGGTGCCGTTTGGAGAGGCGGTTCTGTTGGAACAGGAATATCTGGTCAGGGAAATAACGGTTCAAAGATAACATCAAACAATGGCCAAGGCGGCGCTGGAGGAAGTTCTGGAAACCCCATTGCCGCAACTCAAGTAAGAGTAGCATCTTTAGGTAGAACTTCTGGAATAATCGGCCTAATCACAGAATATGCTAGGGGTGGAAACGGTGGTGTTTCAACTTCTTCTTCCGGAGGAGCAGCGACTACAAGCGGTGGCGGAGGCGGTGGCGGAAGGGCCTCCGGAGAAGGTGCGGGAAATCCAAATCAAAGAATGGGCCCCAGCAGCCCAGGCCTTCCCGGCATTGTTATAGTTAGATATAAGGTATAATAGTAAAATGATTAAACTTATTGCACACGTTGATAAAAAAAATTGGACTATAGATGGAGAGGCAGATCCATCATCTGTAGATATTGGAATCGGCGTTCGTGACAACAATGGTCTTGGCGTAAAATTTGTTAACGTAAAACTGGGGTTTAAGTTTTTTAATTCAAATAATGATATTATTCAATTTGGAAACTTCCCACCATCAAGGGTAAGGTACATAGAAAGCAATGAGGACATTCTTGCATTTTCTGTCGTAGATCAGCTAGAGCCAAACACAAAATATAAGATTGAAGCCTGGATAGAGGACATAAACTACAGTTTTGCCGGCAGCTTTGAAATTACTACCCCGCTGCCAGCCAAGCCTTATCCTTCCTGGATATTTGATTCTAACTATAATTCTTGGATTGCTCCAGTAAATCCACCGATGAAAGACTTGCCAGATGACAAAAGGTACTCTTGGAATGAAGAAGGCCAGTGTTGGGATGTTGTAAAAAAGTAACAAACTCAACTTTAATAAAAATGTTATAATTAAATAGAACTATTATGGAGAAAAAATGATACAAAGAATGCAGCAGAGGCGCGGACTTGAGTCTCAGTGGACTTCTGTCAACCCCATTCTCGCTGCTGCAGAAATTGGATATGAGCTAGATAATAATAAGTTTAAAATAGGCGATGGAATTACGCCATGGAATGACTTGGGTTATTTTGAAGATGCCTCAAGCGTTCAGCAATTAATTCAAGACCTTATTGGTGCCGCACCAGAAGTTCTCGACACACTGGAAGAGCTTGCCGCAGCAATAGAGAACAATCCAAACTTTTTTACAGACATTGCAGACGATATTGCCTCAGCACAGTCAGCAGCAAACAACTACACAGACATGTCTATAGGAAATCTTAACCTATCAGGCGGTACAACGGGACAGGTTCCTCAAAAAAATTCTAGCGACGAGTATGACATAAGCTGGGCAGACCCAGTCAGGTCCTTGAATGATATTGATGACGTTTCTGCAGAGACACCATCTAACTCAGACACTATTCTGTATAATTCATCAACAGGAAACTGGGAAGCTGGTCAGATAAACCTTAGCGACCTACCAGGTGTTCCATCAGTAATAGGAGATCTTTCTGATGTTAGCATAACAGATCCCCAACGAGATGATATACTAGTGTATGATGGTACTGAGTGGAAAAATGGTACTAGTGATCTGGAGGTTTTGTTTTGGACATACGCATAGGAGGTAGCAAGTAATGGCAGCTTTAGTGCCTTCGTTATTGTATATAGGCAATGACACAATTGGTTCAATTTACGACTCTCCCGAAGCGGCAGGGAGCTATGCTATAATTAAGTCAATCAATGGAACAAATACCTCTAACGCAACAACAACATTTTCTTTACATATTCTTGTTGGTGGTGCGGAGGCAGCAAACTCTAACAAGATATTAAACGAGGCAGAATTGACAGTTGGAAACACCCTAGCTTATGACACTTCGATTGTTGTGCCGGCAGACTCTAGTCTTTATATTACTCAGCCAGGTAACGCAGTTACAGTTACTATCAGTGGGGTAGAGTATGTCGCTTAGATATCTTAAGGACTCCGCCGAAGAGGGTAAAAACGAAGTTTCACCTATTGCAACCTTTGTTGATCCAGTTAGCAAGATTCGCGTCTCTCAGCCAGAGAACCTTATTGATACAGACTTTGAGTATGGCCTTCAGGAGACAAAGTGGGAGACACTTGAACGAGTAAACAATATTCCAACATTTTTTGCAAGACCAGGAGACCCACCTATTGATGTTTCTATCGTTACCGCAACTGTTGGTTCATCTAGAGTTGTAGTAACAACAAACACAGATCACGGACTTGTTGTTGGTTCTCCACTAATTGTTCAGGGTGTAGATTCTTTTAGTGCTAATGGTGCATTTGTTGTAGACAACGTAATTAATGATAAAGAATTTACCTATGTTTGTAAAGAGGTACAGACCAGGCCAGGCGCTTCGGAGGGCAGCTTCTTCAATATTATAAAAGAAGAAACAGTGATATATATTGGTAGACTTTACCAAGGGACACAGGCAAAGCTAGATGTGTTAGATTCGATCACCACCGATGGCCTAGACCCATCAAGACTTACTGTAAAAACGCCACATCCACACGGATTCTCTGAAGGAACCAGGTTTGTATTGAGCAACAGCGTTGGTGGTAAGACATACAAGTTTGACGCCTCTCTAATAGACCCCTCTGACTTTGAAAACTTAACAACTCCAGAAATAGACTCTTATACTCAAATAAAAGAAGCATACACTTATCAAGACTGGGACGGTGCTTATAGTGCAAAGTTTACGTCTGATGACGTAGACGTATATTATAATACAATAAACGTTCCAAATCATCCGTTTAATAACGGAGACATGGTTATGTATATTCCAGCAGTAGATGTAGAAACAGACAGCCAGACCGCTGACGAGGGCAATATCCATACAGATAGTGCAATGGGTAATGTTGGAAGATATAGAACTCCATATTGGGTTGGCGTACTTGACGAAAACACTATTCAGCTTACAGTTTCTGAATTTAATGTAAATTACAGACCACCATCTGTTCACGATATTTCTTCTATGGGTGATACAAACTTTGGGTATCACCAATTAGCAAAGTGCTACAGAATAGAAGCTTTATACACAGACAGCGTTATGCGGCTAAGGCAGCCGTATCGTGATACAAACTCTTCAGAAGCACAAGAAGTTTACGTTTTTTCTACCAGTACTGGAATTCAACCAGCAGCAACAACTATGTCTTTTAAAAACTATACCTCTAATGATGCGTACACTCCAAGATGGTATAAGTTCTACTTAAAGAATTATGATGGAAGCAATGTAACTAACTTACCCACATCTGCAGGAAATGCTATTTTAAGATTTGGGGCTTTGGGTGTAAACGTCTCAACTGACACAATTACCATTACGCCAGGATCAGATTTTGACCTTTTGGGCTCAATGCCACTAAATGGAAACACGGAGGGTGTCTCTAACTCTAGCCTAAGCTCTGGATACTGGCAAACTGGAGACCAGGTTAGACTTTGGAGAAGAAAAGGAGAAACCACACCGGGAAATATTGGTGAAGGTACCTATTACTATATTCGTGTTATTGACGATAGCAGATTTACTTTGCATACCACAAGGGCCGGAGCCATTGCAAACAACAGCAGGCTAGATATTACAAGCACAGGCTCAATAGACCTTGAAATTATTGTTGAAAAACAAAACAGATTCTTTAAACTATATACAGACGCTGCCTTAACTCAGGAGCACGTTCTTTCAGGCACCGGTATAACCGGTACAACCTGGATTGTACCAGCAACAACGGTTGAGAATAGGTCTTCTATAAACGATCTTACCGTCGGGCAAAATGCATTCTCTAATCTAAACAGTGGAGACGTTCTTACTGTAGAGTCTTTTGACAATTCTCTTGAAACAGACGTTCCTGTTCCTCAAACAAGGGTAAGCTCAACTACCTACGAAGATGTTTATCTTTACCCCGCTATCAACCTTAATGTTGATAGCCCACTAATTTATCCAAGATCTGGAAGAACTCTGTACTACATTCCAAATGGTACAAAAATGAAACACCAGACCAGACCAGCTTCTATGATTGTTAACTGCCAGTCTATAAACGTCTCAAACAGGCAGTGGACTACAATTAGTAGTGGAGACGAGCACTACTTTACACATGGCTTTAAAAACGGAGACAAGGTTACCTGGAAACAGATTCCTTCCATTATTAGCTTTAACGCTAGAGACGTTAACATTAACAATGGTCGGATTTCTTTATGGAACGGTTATGGAGATACTAGGAATGGTGACAGGGTTCGAGTAAAGAAGGCCGGAGCAATCACTGTGCTCCCAGCCGGTTTAGACGAAGAAACCGATTATTTCTTAAGAAGAATCACCACAAACGTTCTTACCCTGCACACAACAGAAGCAGATGCAAACTCAGGAGCAAACCCAGTAACGATAACCTCAAGGGGAATGGGTAACTGTACATTAATTCATCAGGAAAACCTACCAGATGTTCTAAGGAACATAGAAGATCAGGAGGCATACTTTAGATTTGATTCAAATAGAGTATTTAGACTTTATGACACCAGGGAAAACGCTATTATCGGAGGTGCCACGGGACTTATTGAGTTAACCCCAAGGGGTGGTTGGGCAGAATTTAGAAGTGTCCTGGATGAAACCACTGGACTTTTCTATGCACCAAACCACTATTATGAATTTGCTCAAAGCGCTGCAACTGTAGATACAGCGACCGACATTATTACTACCCCAACACCACACGGTTTTCACACCGGAGAGCAGCTATATTATGTAGTTCAAGAAAACACACCAATCACTGGGCTTTCAAATCAAACCTGGTACTTTCCAAATGTAATTGACGAGACAAGCTTTACATTGCACTCAAGCAGGGCTGACGCAAGAAACGGTGTGAGCAAGAGAGACCTTTCCGGTACCCCAATCGGTAACGCCACACTTACTAGATTTTACGGTCTTGACATTCAGGGAGACCTTACTCAAATAAACACAACAAACGAAACAATTACTTTTGAATTTAATCACGGATTTGAGACAGGAGACAACGTTTCTTTCCGGAGCCTTAGCGGATCAATTAGTGGACTTTCTAACAGACTTCAGTATTTTGTAAATAAAATTAGCGATACAACTGTGGCATTTTATTTTTGTAGGGCTCACGCCATTGCAGATACAAACAGAGTAAACTTGACCGGTGCATCGGGCTGGCACGCAGTTAAAAAGGTAGAAAAGTTACCAGAAGATGTTAACTTTTACTTTAGAGATATCAGCAGTGATAATATCTTTAGAATTTATAGGACAAGGGACGAAGCGATCAGAAATGTAATGGAGCTTGACATGCGCAGACCTCCAGACAATTCCCACACAGTTACAAACCTAAGCATTCGGTGGACCGGTAGCGCAATTTCAACATTTATCCCAGTCAATGCTTGGGGTCAGATTAGAAGTGTTAATAACTACGGTGCTAACTATTTCAACACTGATTACAATAATCAATTTAAAACGGGACAGCAGGTTCGAGTTGTTCGGCTACCACAATTTGGTAACGAAAATCCACAATTTAAGCATGGTTCACTTCACTATATTAGGCACATATCCAACACAATTTTGGCATTCCACAGAACCTACGAAGGGGCCATGAACAACGTGACCTCCGACAGGGTTGATATTTATAGTGGTGAAGTTGGATGGTTTATTGAGGGTGTTGGCTTACCATCGGGTATTGGTGTTGGAACAAGTTTGGTAATTGAAAAGCCAACTCCTACAAGCATTAGGTTCAGAGAAAACAGCTCTTCGGGAAGAATTCGAAGAATTCGACCAACAAGAGATGCCTTATATTCTAGCATCAGGTTTAGCAGAAGAGCAGCAACACAAAGCTCCAACACATTTTTTGTAAATTCACACGGACTAATTGAGAACACTCCGCTAATATACAACTCTGGACCGTTTGGCGCACCGGACTCAGAGCCTCAGATTACCAACAACAGTACATACTACGTTTCTTCTCCAACAAATGATAGGTTTAGGATTTCTACAAACGAAGACTCAGAAACAAAAACAATTACTCTAACCGGTAATGCTGTAGACCTTGTTGGCTCTTTCTTTAGATCCGACGAGCTTGGTCTAACAAGAACTTGCCCAAACCAGGCCTCTGGATCTTTTGTAAACCTTACTACAGACGTAATCACCACAAGTATCGTCCATGGATTTTCTACCGGGGACAGGGTAACCTACTACGCTCTACCAGAGTCCACAACAAACTTTGGTACGCCGATCAGCGGCTTGACTAGCGAAAATGATTACTATGTCAGGAGAACTGGAACCGCAAGCTTTCAACTACACAACACAGCAGACGACGCCCTGAATGATATAAATAGGATTGACTTTACGGGTTACGGTACCGGACAAGGACTATTCTCAAGAGATAACTTCGTTACCGGAGAATCGGTATTAATTAGTTCGACCTCCCCAATATCTGGCCTTTCTTCAGGATCTGTTTACTACATTAAAACGCTAAGCCCACAGACATTTGCTCTATATTACACAAAATCAGAAGCCGAAGCCGGTATTTTTAATCAAACCGGAGACTCTTATTCAGACCTCAGAGCCCCAATCCTTTCATTTGTTGAGGGAACGTCTCTTTCTCTTAGAAGAAAAGAGTTTGTAAATCTTTTAACTGCTGCGACAGGAATTCAAGAGCTTAGCAACGTAGCCCAGAACGCCGTTGACGGTATTTACGATTTAGATGTTAAGGTTGGTGGCCCAGCGTCCACAGAATTTACACTAACACCAACAAACGCAGTTCTTAGCCCCAGATCGATAACATTTAACCCCTATGATGATTTTAGTTCAGGGTTCAATGCAATTCGTTACGAAAACCACAAGCTATATAATGGTGCTGAAATTATTTATAATCAATCATCAGAGATATCTCTGGAACAAAACACCGACGGGATTAATGAGTCTACTGGCGTATTTACGATACCATCCCACGGCTTGATAACCGAACAAGAGCTTGTTTATATTGTAGAAAGCCCATCACAAGAAATTCCAGGATTACAGAATAACGTTTCTTATTATGTAAACGTTATAAGTTCCGACACTTTTTCTCTGCACACAAGCTCTTCAGACGCAGCATCAGACACAGATAGAGTAAAAGTTTGGGGAATTGAGAGCAACATAATTGAGACACTGGAGTCTACATTTATTAATGATACGCTCGATCTTATTACTACCACAGCAGATCATAATCTTTCTACAGGCCAGGCTGTAGTATTTAACTCTGTAGATCCACCAACCGGAGTTACCTCCGGAGATACTTATTATGTTAGAGTTTTTGACGCAGACCAGTTCTACCTTCACGAAACATATGAAGACTCTTTGGTCGAAGCAAATACCATAGGCCTGCTTACAGCAGGTAGCGGAACCCACTATATAGATGTTATTGACGAAGAGGTAATAATAGGGTATGGCGAAACAGAAGACTATGGAACAGTAACCCTTAGCGCATTTTCTACGCTAGAAAGGATATCAGGTCTAGAGAATAACAATGTTTACTATGTTATAAGAATCAGTAAGGACTGGTTTACTGTAGCATCCACTAGACAGAACGCTAACCTAGGGAACTCCATCAACATCGGCGCGCAGCTAGCCGATGAAGGATCTTTGGGCTCAGAGGAAAATCATTCTTTCTTAACATATAACGTAGGTGCCGAGGTGCTCGGCCCAGGAACAGTTACTACCACGCTGGGCTCAAACATTCTTAGCGGTATCAATACTAACTTCTTTAACCTGTTTAAAAACGGTGATCTCTTTAAAATCTTTATTACTCAGGATGAAGATGTTTTAACACTTTCTCAGACCAACAGCGCTGTTAATAGAGAAATCAGTTTCACTCAAAACGCTAGCACCGTTAACACCACAACAAACATTATTACAACCCCTACCCACAACTACTTTACAGGAGATTATGTTGTTTATACAGCAGACACTCCTGCCGGAAATATAACCTCTGGCCAGGGGTATTACGTAAGAATAAATCAAACAACGCCGGTCAATGCTACAACTTTTACTTTGCATGAAACAAAACAAGATGCTTTTGATAATCTAAACATAGTAAACATAACCAGCTCAGGTTCTGGAGCCGCTATCTTTACTCAGCAAGATCAGTTCTATTCTCCAACGCACACTTACACAGATGGTCAGACAACTTCTTACACATCTTCAGAAATTATGTCAACACTAATAGACGGAAGACTTTACTACATTGGAAGAAATTCCAACATTAGAGAGCTTTTCTCTACAAATATTGCAACAAACGATCGTGTCACTACGAATGCCGTTCATGGACTTGCAACAGGAGATGCCGTCAGGTTTGAATCGGCAGTATCACCAGAACCACTGGTCTCCGGTCAAGAATATTTTATTAGAACAACTAGCACAAGCGCCTTCTATCTTTATAACAATAGGGCCGACTCTCTGTCCGACTCTAATAGAGTAGATATTCTTACTACTGGATCTGGCACACACAAATTTGTTCAAACAGAAAAATCTAACACCTTTAGATTCTATCCTAGTTATGACGAAGCCATTGCAGCAGCCGGAACACAAGATGGCGTACAGGTCGAGCTGGTAAGTACTGCAGGAAATGCTGTAGTGACTAGCAAGTATGCCGGAGCAGTTTTTGAGTCAAAGGTTCTTGGCGTTAGATCTGCTACTGGAATTGTTCTTGAAGACGAAATCCCAGAATTTGCTTCAGACGATATTACCCCGATTGGAACTCAGTCCGGATTCCAGTATGCCCTAGTTACCTCTTTGTTTGTAAAGGCAGACGGGTTTGCCCTTCACAGGCCATTTGATGGCGGTGTTGAGCTGACTCCATCACTAAATCCAGACTCTTCGATCATTAGACAAACTCGCAGATACTTCCGATACCAGTCCGGTAAGGGTATTCAGGTTTCTTATGGTATTAACTTTAATGCGCCAAAACAAATTGAAGCATTTACTGTTGACATCAATACTGGAATTGCAACTATTAAAACAAGATACCCAAATAAGGTGACAGACCAATTGTCAATAACAACAGAGGGGGCTAGCGATACAAACCTTGGAACTGCCAGAACATTCTTGCAAAATTCTACAAATGTTGATGTTGATGCAAATACAATTAACATTGGATCACAGCAGTCATTCGTAAACGGAGAGGCTGTTTTGTATCAGACACCAGGAGTAGAGCTTGGCGGAATTGAGTCAAACGTAAAGTATTGGGTTAGAAACGCGAGTGGCACTAGGTACTACATTTATGCATCTCTTTCCGATGCACTAGTCGGAGGAGAAGATGGAAGGATCGACATCACGATGCCGACAGAGGGCGACGCAGCCACTCTAACTCCAGTTAATAGCTGGATTGGCACATTCGGAGTAACAGAGGTTGTTAATGACGATACTTTCAAGGTTCTGCTAGATGGTATTCCTCAATCAGGCTCGTCTTCAGGATTCTCGCAGTTTACCCCGGCATCTTGGTCAGGATCCTTACTTAGGTGTGGAATTTTTGATGATCAGAATGGCCTATTCTTTGAATATGATGGTCAGCAGCTATATGCTTGCAGAAGAAGCAGTGTTGAGCAAATTTCTGGTACGGTCACAGCAACATTTAACTCCTCTCTGATTGTCGGTGAAAACACAAAATTTATTAGCCAATTAATTGCCGGAGACAAGGTTGTTATACGAGGACAAAGCTACAAGGTTGTGCACATTGCTAGCGAAAACTCTTTGTCGATACAGCCCGCATATAGGGGTGTCACAAGAGGAAACGTTGTTGTAACCAAGACAGTGGACACCAAAACTCCACAAAACCAATGGAACCTGGATAAGGCAGACGGAACTGGTCCGTCCGGGCTCATACTTAACCTTACTAAGATGCAGATGGCTTACATAGACTACTCGTGGTACGGTGCCGGAAAAGTTCGTTTTGGTTTCAAAGCTAAAAACGGTGAGGTTCTGTATTTCCACGAATATGTTCACAACAATCAGTTTACAGAAGCCTATATGAGATCTGGCAACTTGCCAGCAAGATACGAGGTCTTGAACCTTGCAAACCCAACTTACAGCCCAACAATCGCCCACTGGGGAACGTCTGTCATTATGGATGGTAGATTCGACAATGACGACGCATACTTCTTTACGGCATCCGGCTCTACGCTTTCTTTCTCTAACACAGCAGAACAACAGACTTTTCAAGGTAGAATCTCTCAAACTAATGCTATCTTTAATACCAGAATAGACGGTGTATTTACTCCGGTTTACTTTGTAAATGCTATAGACTCCGTTGCAGTTAGAAGCATTAGGCCAGAAACAGAAATTTCTGGATTATACATCCAAGCCGGAACAAAAACACTATTCCAGCCACAGAGTATCGGTGGAAACAGGGCTCGTATATATATTGATAAGCAACCTACTGGAACGTCGGGGTCAGATACTACATACAACTATGGTCCTCTAGCAGATGCAATCCCAACGCTGTTTCCTCTAGTTAGTGTTCGCCTAGGGCCAGCGGTTGACAATTCTTTGGTAGGAGCCATTGGCCTAAGAGAAATCATAAATAGGATGCAGTTAAACTTGAAAAACGTCGGTATTCTTACGACTCACGATGTTGAAATTAAACTTATTCTAAATGGAAACACAGACAACCTTTTGTTTACAAATATTGCCCAGCCTTCACTTTCTCAGATTATTCAACACGGAAAGGGTGACACAATTAGTGGTGGTGTAGAGCTTTACACATTCAGGGTCAGTGGTGCATCTAGCGCAACGGCTTCGATTGCTCAAGCAACAAACATTGACCTTGCCGACATCATCGAGCTAGGAAACGCTATTCAGGGTGGTGACGGAATTTTCCCAGATGGACCAGACCTTCTGACAATTTCTGCCTCTGTTATTGATACCGCTCTCATCGGTGCCGCTACCCCATTCCGAGTGGGTGGACGTATTTCCTGGACAGAATCTCAGGCCTAGTGTGTTAAAATAGACTAGGAGTTATCTATGTCTATATCATCTAATCTTTATTCTGAAAAGGTCTTTGCTGAACAACCAATAGCCCTTTGGTCTTTAGACGACCCGGCCGACTATGTCTCCCTAGTATCTGAAACACAAAGAGATTTATCCAATAGCTCTGTATGGACAGTTTCAAATGGAACACTTGGGGTCGTTACTAACATAATTGGAGAACCTTTTCCAGAAAGCGTCATCTCTTCAATAGCAGCCAATGTGCCAGAAGAAGATCCAGACATCACTACTGTTACAGCAACAGGCGTAGTTCCATATTCTTCTTTTAACGAAGACCTTAAAACTTTTTCTCTGGGCGCATTCTTTTATTCACCAAGTCCGTTTCTTTCTTCTGTATCTATTGGCTATAAATACTTAGACGCAGAAACTTCCAGCTACGTAGAAACATTTAAAGATTTTGACATCTCTGTCTTTAATAGATGGTTTTTTGTTTCAGAAACTTTTACCTTACCCCCAAATGAAGAAGATGTAAGCATAGTCTTAAAGCTTGGGTATCTTCCAGGAGCGTCTGACCCAGCCAGCTATACCTTTTTGGTTAATGGGTTGACAGCGGGGCAGTGGTCGGAAGAGTTTCAGGCAACCTCTCTGGGGGTTGAGCTTGAAGCAATTCCATCAACAATAGCCCTTTCAGAAACTTTTGGATATCCTGCAGCCGCCTATGGTCTTCAAGAATTAAACGGGTACTATTTAGGACAGAGCAACTCACTTTTAGCAAAAAATGGAGGGGTGCCATTAGTATATGGGGCATCAAACAATACAACGATATTGCCAGGTAGCGGACCATCATTAATAGTTCCAGGTAATGGATTTCTTGGCGAGCTGGGCAGATACCAAGACTTTACCCTAGAGTTTTGGTTAAGAATAAATGTTTCTTGCACAACTCCAAAAAGAATAGTTGGTCCAATTGGATCTGATGACGGGATATATGTAGATGGACCATTTATAAAGATAAAGATTGATGATGTTTATGGGTCTTATTTTGTAGGAGAATGGTTTAGACCAATGTTGGTCCAGCTTAGAATAGTTACTAATTCTGCAACATTAATTATAAACGGTGAAGAAGTTTTATCTGTTGAGTTTGACACAAGATCGCTTTCACTTCCAGGCAAAAACAATTCTGTTGGAAAAGACCAAGACTGGATTGGCTTCTATGCTTATGAAGACACCGTGCCATTTGAAATAGATTCTGTTGGAATTTATTCATATTCTGTGCCAACCCTTGTAGCAAAAAGAAGATGGGTTTATGGTCAGGGTGTTGAGTATCCAGAAAAAATTAACACAGCCTATAACGGCGTCAGTACTTTTATAGACTACCCGTTTGCAAACTACTCAAATAATTACAACTTTCCAGATCTTGGGAAATGGAGTCAGGGTCTGATGGACAACGTTTCTGTAGATAATAATGTTTTAACGCCGCCAGAACATCCACTTGCAACACTAAAGTTTAATAATAAAACGGTTGATCAGTGGTATGAAGACTCCTCGGCTAGCATGTCAGAGGAAGATCAGTCTATATCTTTAAGGCCAAACTCATCCTGGCTTGGGACCGAAGGCTGTATCATATTTGATACGCTAAACTTTTTATCTCAAGATACCAAAGCAGTCTATGGAATATTTGAATCAAAAGTCGGAGATAACGGCAAGCAAACTTTGTTTAAGATAGAGGATCAGATAACTAAAAATTATTTAATCGTTGAGTTAAATGGGGCCTACATAGACTACACCTTGGTGTTTAATGGAAGCTCTACAAGGCTGTACAGGGCCAATGGACACCAACCAGGAGACCTCTTTCTGGCTGGAATAAGTCTTGTGAAGTTTTCCAATAAGTTTGGTGGAAATGCAGCGTATTTTTTAGGAAACAAGGGGCAGCTAAAGGTTTATGCCGGTGGGTCGGAAGATTTTTCAAATACTTTTAATGGTGAGATTTTAAAGGTTGCGTTTTCCACAGAAAGAAATTATGGCAAGTTTGAAGAGCTTTACAATGATTCTGGTGTAATTAGAGAGTATGAAGACGTGTTTTCTATGTACGATCAAGAGATAGATTATGACGGGGACGATCCGCTTTCCACAAACGGATCTTTGTTTAACGATCTTTACGTAGACGGCGGCGATCCGTGGTCAAGGTATACGGCTGACCCAATGTTTGAACCTGCAAGCTATGGCTTAGTTGGTAGAAAAAAATTTGGTGCGGCCAGACTAGACATAGAGGTTGATTCATATTGGGAAGACTATGTGCCACTTACCTATTTAGCAAAAAACATAGTTGACGATAACGGTGTGGAAGAGTACGGGCTTGACTTTGTACAAATGAACATAAACTATCCAGCGGTTCAAAAATTTTCAGAAGGATTCTACGATACTTCCGGCCAAGGTGTAAGAACCTATGTTTCTTTTCAATATCTGTCTGAGGGGGCAAATAAGCCTGTTTCTGGATTTAAAAACATTACAAGAATGCCATCTAACGGAGTAGTGGAGCCAGGCTCAGATTGGCTAGTGACAAAATATGAAGTGGTAGACGGAGTAATTCTTTATCTGCCACAGGGAGTAGACATAAAATCTCTTGCCCTGGTTTCACATATAGAGATGAAAGTAGATGGGATAATTGAGAATCCAATAAAGATAAGAAGAATTCAGCTAGCTTCGCAGTCGCTGTCTCAAAGAGTTCCGTCTCCCGTTGGTACTAGATTTGGTAAAAAGATTTATCCCTTTAAAAGATCTGGATTGTATTTTGACTACAAAGCAAAAAATCCTTTTAGGATTTACAAAGACAGCACCCCATATCTTTATTTGACTGGACAAAGCGGCATAAAGCCGGTTGGAAATTTTGAACAGTCTACGTCTACAAGTCGCGGCCTATCTATTCCAATAAATCCAGAAAAGGCAAATAATTTTGAAACGGTAGCACTAAATATGGCAATAAGGTTTGAGCTTGATGCCTTCCCAAGTTCTCCAATAGAAATATTCGAAGTTCAGTCTGCCAATCAGTTCTTTAAATTTTATGCTGTTTCCACCCACCCAGACGGCTTGAGGGGAAAAATATATTCACAAAACACATCTACTGGAAGAATAACGGATCGTGTAACCTTTTATTGGAATGGAAATCTGGTAAGAGAGCCATCCATACAAGCTGGCTCCTGGTCAATTTTGGGAATAGGCTTTACGGATAACCTAATAATGAACAATGTTGCAGGAGCAATTAGAATTACTGGTCCAGTTTCTGTAGATAGTATCTCTCACTATCAAGCTAGCAGCCTTGACCAAGTTCGTAATCAGATAACCAGACAGTGGTTCGGTGTAGAAAGAATAGCCGGAATAGACATCGCATGGAGATACTGGGTGGAAGGGCAGGATAATCCAGAAGGCAACAGGCCCTATACCTGGTCACAGGTTTTGGTTGTTACACCATCAGATTATTATGGGGTAGACCCAGCAGAAATATACAAGTCTTTTGTTGGAACAAATAAAATTGTTGCTGGAGATGATGTTAAGCTAAAACTAGAAACATATAAGTATTCTGTTTATCAAGGTCTTGACTGGACTACTTCTACTATCACTCCTGTATAATATGGTATACTTGTGGTTATGAAGAAGCCAAAACCACGTTTTCCAGGTCAAGTCGGTGACACAAAGGTACAAGTTATCGAAGAAAAGTTTTCTAATTTTGGAACCTACGTTTGGCACAAGCCAAACGGAAAAGCTTTTACTGACGGCCAAGGGAACGCCCTGTCCATAGAGTCAATGAGGGATGACCCCTCAAGGGTCAAAGAGCTGAAAGATGCTGCACAGTACTGGGGCCAGTCCGAAGGTAAGGCCGTTTTTTATCCAAATATGCGAAAGATATCTGACGAGCAGCATAGCGAGCAAGTAGACAGAATGACACAAGGCCTTATCCCGAACATGAACGATCTTGGCGCAGTTATTGCGGCCAAAAAAACTCTTAATGCATACGGAGATGAGGGCTAGTGGAAAAAGATTGGATTATTCGTGCAAACATAGATGACGATCTCCCACAAGATGACACCTTCAAAAGACAAGACCCTTTTGTAAGAAGCTGGGATGACCTAAAACAATATAGTGGACTTGAGTCAAACTTTAAAAGAAGAAGTAGCCGTATCGCAAAAACTCTAAATATGCCACCTAGTGAAAGCTATTTAACTAATGCAAAAGCTAGCCAGCAGGGAATAGACGGAGCAGGGTCAAAAGAGATTAACCCCGGCGATGTTTTTCGTAACGGTTATGGAATGTTTGATGTTATTACCCCACCATGGAATCTATATGAATTAGCAAACTACTATGACACATCTTTTTCAAATCACGCTGCCATAGACGCTAAGGTTGAAAACATTGTTGGCCTTGGCTACGACTTTAGGATTTCTGATAAAACTGTTTTAAGGCTTGAGTCCAATCAAGATAGAGAAGCTGTTGGCAGAGCCAGAAATAGGATTGAAAAAGCAAAAATGGAAATACATGATTGGGTTGAAAATTTAAACGATGATGATTCTTTTACTCAAACCTTGACAAAGTTCTATACCGATGTTCAGGCAACAGGAAACGGCTACCTAGAAATTGGTAGGACAACACGAGGAGAAATCGGGTACGTTGGACATATACCGGCTACGACAATGAGGGTTCGTAGATTACGAGACGGATACGTTCAAATTATTGGAGAAAAGGTTGTTTATTTTAGAAAGTTTGGGGCAAAGAATCAAAACCCAATAACAGAAGATCCAAGACCAAACGAAATCCTTCACTACAAAGAGTACTCTCCACTTAACACATTCTACGGCGTACCAGATATAATGTCTGCAATAACTTCTTTGCAGGGTGACCACCTTGCCTCTCAATACAATGTTGACTATTTTGGAAACAAGGGGGTGCCAAGATATATTGTAACCCTGAAGGGCGCTCAGCTGTCCCCTGACTCAGAAGACAAGATGTTTAGATTCTTACAAACAAGTCTAAAGGGGCAGAACCACAGAACGCTGTATATACCACTACCCGGAGATACCGAAAACAACAAGGTTGAGTTTAAAATGGAGCCAGTTGAAAACGGAGTACAAGAGGGATCATTTAAGGAATATCGTAAACAAAATAGAGACGATATTTTGATTGCCCACCAGGTTCCTCTTTCAAAAATTGGTGGAGGCGACTCTGGTAGTATCGCAGCAGCGCTCGCTCAGGACAGAACCTTTAAAGAGCAGGTATCTCGTCCAGCTCAAAAAAATCTAGAAAAAATGATTAATAAAATTGTTAAAGAAAAGACAGATATCCTTGAGTTTAAATTTAACGAGCTTACTTTGACGGATGAAATTGCACAGTCTCAGATTATTGAGAGGTATGTAAAGACACAGGTCATGACTCCAAACGAGGCTAGGCAACAGCTTGGACTACCGCAAAGACCAGACGGAGACGACCCATTTGAAATGTCTGCCAGACAGGCTACCGATGCCAGAGCTAACCTCGCGGGGAATAGAGAAAGAGATTCTGAAAGATCAAACAATCAGTCAGATAGCACTGCTACCATAAGTGGTAGGAATGCCCAAGGAGAAGGAAGATCTTCAGAATGATTGCAATTTTTAAATATTTTATCAAAAAGGCAGTATAATGGAGTTAGTATGACTATATCTAAGGCTCATTGGGATATGGAAGGCGATAGCCTTCGTCTATCTATGCCCTTCAGCAAAGTTGACGTTGAGAGACGAATCGTCTCCGGCTTTGCGACCTTGGATAATCTGGATAAGCAGGACGATATTGTCACCACAGATGCCAGCATGAAAGCTTTCGAAAAGTTCCGTGGTAATATTCGTGAGATGCACCAGCCAAAAGCTGTAGGCAAAATGGTTTCTTTTAAAGAAGACAAGTACTTTGATCCAGAGTCAAAAAAGTTTTATACAGGAGTTTACGTTTCTGCATATGTTTCCAAGGGTGCACAAGATGCCTGGGAAAAAGTTGTAGATGGAACATATACTGGGTTTTCTATTGGTGGAAGAATGAACAAGTGGGATGATGCCTACAACGAAGAGATTGACAAGTCTATTCGAGTCATTAAAGATTATGACCTGGTTGAGCTGTCTCTAGTAGACAGTCCAGCAAATCAGTTTGCAAACATCTTGTCTATTGAAAAGGTAGATGGAGTTGATGTCTTAAAGGGCCAAGTCATGGACACGGTTCTTGAAAATGTTTTTTGGGATTCCGAATCTGGATTGGTTATGCTTTCAGAAAACGACTCAGAGGTTAGCCCATCAACAGGAGAACCAATGAAGAATATTGGCTTTGTGGAAAAGTCAGATTCAGACAAAAAAGATGTAGTAAAATTCTTAATTGATAGTGCTAAAGGCATTAATACAGTTAAGATAACAAAGGAGGTAAGTCCTATGACTGAAACAACAGAAGATCTCGTTGAGAAATCAGACGAGGTTGTTGAAGAGGTAGAGGTCGCTCCAGAGGCAGATGCCGAGACTGAAGAGGTAGCAGAAGAAACAAAGGCTGATGAAACAGCTGATGTTGAAAAGGCTACCGATGCAGAAGCAGAGGTAGAAGATACCGATGCAGAAGCAGATGTTGAGAAATCCGAAGCCGTTGAGGCAGAGTTAGAGGTATCTAAGTCAGACGATGGAATTATTGCCGAGGCAGTTAATGAAATCAAAGATACCCTTACATCAGCCTTTAGCGATCTAGCAGAAACCGTTAAGTCTCTACATGAGCAGGTTAATGCACTAAACAAATCAATTACCGGTGTTTCCGAAGAGGTAGCAGAAACTAAAAGGGAGTTTGCTGCCGCTAAAGAACATTTTGATGAGTTTGGAAAGCGAGTCGACGCAGTAGAAGCAGAGACAGCTTTCCGCAAGTCTGGCGATCTTGGCGAGATCGTACAGGAACAACCAGAAATGGTTGAAAAATCCCTATGGGGCGGTCGTTTCCTCAAAACTGCCGACTTATTTAAATAAGTTAAAATCACTTAGGAGGTGACAATATGTCGGAAGAGATTAAAAAGAATAATCCAGACGCTTCAGGCGACGACTCGGGGCTTTACAACGCTGAGGGTAGCTTTGCTTCTGGTGGAATTGGCGGAGTGAGTAATCCCGGTGCTAACACATTGGGAAATATTCCTACCGCTAGTTTTGGCGTTACAAGTGGTCCAAATGCGGTAAATCCTTCGGGTGATGCAGCAAGTGGTATCCTACGTCCCGAACAAGCACGTCGTTTTATTGACTACGTGTGGGACGGTACAATTCTCGCCAAAGATGGTCGTCGCGTAACAATGCGTGCAAACTCTATGGAACTTGAAAAAGTTAACGTGGGTGAGCGCGTCATTCGTGCAGCGTCACAAGGTGTAGGTGACTACGCAAACACTGGTGCAACCTTCTCAAAGGTGGAACTTACTACTAAGAAGATCCGTCTTGACTGGGAAGTCAGCGCAGAAGCACTCGAAGATAACGTCGAGGGTGCTGCTCTAGAGGACCACTTGGTCCGCCTTATGACGAATGCCTTTGCAAACGACATCGAAGATCTAGCGATCAACGGTGACGGGGCCACGGGTAGCTTCCTTTCCATTATGGATGGGTTTGTCAACAGGGTAAAGACCAATGGCGACGCACATGAGTTCGTTGCCACCGTTACTGACAACTCTTGGACTACAGAGGTTATGCAGGGAATTCTCCTTGCAATGCCTCGTAAGTACCGCGCACTTAAGAACGGTCTCAAGTTCTATGCCGGTACTGATGTATTCCAGGGAATTGTTAAGAACAACGGTACTCTTGCTGACGCTATTGCTGAAGCATTTGCTGGCAATGGCCCAGGAACTGAGCGCAACCGTCAAGCATACCTTGACGGCCAGGCACAGACTCTTGGTACAGCTCGCACCACCCGTGTTCTCGGTATTGACGTTCAGGAAGTTCCATATTACCCAGAGGGCTATGTCGACTTGACATTCCCCGCTAACCGTATTTGGGGTTTCCAGCGCGACATTACTGTAAACCGCGAATATGTTGCCAAGAAGGACACGATCGAATATACCGTATTCGTTCGCTTCGGCATCCAGTGGGAAGAAGAGGACGCTGTTTCTTACGCAGACGCAGCTGCCGACGCATCCTAGCTAAAACATAACCATATGAGGGGGGCAGGGGCTAACGCTCTTGTCCCCCTTATATATTATCTGTTATAATATTAATGGAGGATAAAATGACATCTGAAAATACCACAATGGCCCATCTACAGGATGTAGAGCCTATCATTTCAGAAGAAATGATTAAAAAGTACGAAAATGCTGTAGAAGATTCTTTTGCTAAAGATAACCCGAACATCATAACAGCACCTAATAAACCAGGCAAGGGTGGAAAAAAGCCAGGCTCCCTTAAGTCTTCTGATGGAAAGATCGTAACGTCAAAGACCAAAGAGGTTCCAAAAGCTGAGGCTCCAAAAACTCAAAAAGAGGAAATGGTTGCACTTCACTCTACAAAGAATGTCGTATGGGAAAATGTTGGAAAGCTTGCAAAGGGCTACAATATTGTTAGCAAAGATAAGTCAGAAAAGTGGCTATCTAGAGGTCACGTCAGACTTGCATCACCAGACGAGGTAGCCAGGGAGTACGGTAAGTAATATGGATATTCTGAGGATTCCGTCAAATCAAATAGAGGCAGATGTAGAAGTATCTGCACCATTAACTTCGTATACTTATACGATTACTGATTTGGCGGATAACTCAGCAACATCTGCAACTACTGCCTCCGACTCTTCTTCCAATGTGACCATACCGCTTCCAAGCAAGTATGATGGATCTTACAAGATTACGGTTGATGGTGAAGACAACTATTTTGACGTTGTGCGGCCTTATGTTGACCCAACCACAAAAGGCGCAAATACTTTAGAAATAAATGCTTATGCGTCAAACGAATCCTTGGCCAGGGCAATCATTGACTCTGTAATACCAGAAGGATTTTATTATAAGAAAAAAGTTTTAGAAACAGTTGGACTTGGGGCAGACTACCTACCTCTCTGGGTAGAGGGCAAGAAAGTTCTTAAGCTGTATGAAAATAATGTTTTGATGTATGATTCAGAAAATTCAGACGACTATGCAGTTAGCTATGGAATTACAGACGACAAAACAGCAATCGTAGAAAACACTCAAGAAAGACTTAATAGACTAGAAGGTGCTCCAAACATTTTTCCAATAGGTGGATCCGATTTATTGGATGTTAAGTATGTATACCGAGGATTCCCCAGAACGTTTGACTATAAAATTCTTTTAGCCGCAGGCTATCCTAAAATTCCATCTGCCATTGTAAAGGCAACTGAGCTTCTTGTAGATGATATTGAATGCGGCAAGCTAGAATATTATCAGCGCTATATTAAAACTTACAATACTGATCAGTTTAAGATTGGCTTTGATGGAAGAATGTTTGAGGGGACAGGAAACATTTTTGTAGACAAGATACTTTCTAAGTATGCAAAGTCTATTAGACTCGTTGGGGTGTTGTAATGGCCGATTGCAATACGACAAACTACCAGTTTCCTATGTATGCCGATGTTCATTATGCAAGCGTTGAACAAGGAGCCTACGGTGACGTTCAAAAGGTTTGGACAAAAGATAGATCCATTATATCAAGTCTGACGCCAGCTGGTACCGCATTAAAAGAAGAAATGGTGCCTAATGTAGACCTTACGCTAGATGCCTTACTGTTGGGAAGATTTAAAGAAGACATTAGGTTTAAATCAAGTCACTCATCTTCATCACTAATGAATATATTGATAACAAACATTAGAGATTCTAATAACCTGGTCATATATAAAGAGACTACTGGACCGAGGACTGGTCAGCCAACGCTATTTGAGGTTGCCACCCATCAACCATTCACCAACCCATTTGGCAGAATTGAATATTTTACCGTTGTCTTAAGAAGATCAGAAAACCAGGGGATTACCGTATGATTGGCGTTAAGTTTGATTCAGCAATGTTTGCCAAGGAAATGGAAGGTCTTATGGAATATTCTGTAGGATTTCTAGAGGGCGCAAAGGCAGGCAAAAACAAATTGTTGGAAGAAATTGGAAAAGGGGTGAAAGAAATCTTGGCAGAATTCATTGACGCAAATGCCAGGGTTTCTCCAAACACCATGCACCACGTTTATGAGTGGTATCAAACAGGAAGCCCACAGGCAAGACTTTTTGATATTGAATATACTGTTTCAAGTAAAAACGGACTTTCTTTAAACTCCACTTTTACACAATCTTTAACGGTTAGTAAAGGGTCGTCTACTCCATTTTACAATAAAGCAAATGTTATGGAGTCTGGTATAGGTATGGTTATTAGGCCAAGGCCAGGAGGTGTTCTTGTGTTCGAAGACAATGGCGAAACCGTTTACACAAAAAAGCCGGTCTCGGTGCAAAATCCAGGTGGCGCAGAGGTCCAGGGAAGTTTTAAAAAAGTTTTTGATTTATTTTTTCAAAGTTATTTTTCTCAATCTTTTCTTTATTCTAGTGGATTGGCAAAGCATTTATCAACTCCATCGTCCTATAATCAAAATATCTCTTCAGCAAAGACTGGTGGGAAAAGAGCTGGTTATAGGGTTGGATATAGATGGATTTCTTCAGGGAGCGTGAATATATAATGGCAATACACTACCCACCGGTTTTCATTAATCGCTATCTACAAGATAAGCTGCCAGATGATTCCATGAACAACTCTATTCCTTTTTTCCCCACAACGCCATCCAATCTAGATGAGTTGACGCAGTCATACCCAGACGGATTATTTGGCGTTTACGACAGAATGTTTAAGCTAAGAAGAACCCCATTTCCTCACTTAAAATATGAACAACTTTTGTATTACTTTTATAAAACTACAGAGGGACCGGCAAAGCTAATTGAAACGGTTCAGTACGTATCTGACCTCTTAGATAGAGGAGATGAGTCGGCGCAGGAATTAAATGCCTGGACTCTTGCTCAGCACAAAGCGCAAGGTAGTCAAACTAGCACAGGAACAAACATCGTAACTGGAGAAACTAAAACATACAACAAAGTTTCATTTGGCGGAACAGACTTCCTTTTGCCATATTTCCATGAGTTCAGGATATTCCAGCTAGAGGAGGCAAGAGATATTGTTGATTTTGGAACAGCTAGAACTTATGCCGGTAACAAGTTAATCATAGATTACTGTTGGCATGAATCAGATCCATTATTCTAATTTTTTATAAAAAGCCTGTATAATTAGTATTGAGGAAACGCGCCTGTTATTTCTTATGAAAGAAGAGGTGAACAACTATGGCATATTCACGTGGTTCCAGTTCTAACATTATTGTTGGTGCTGCAGCGCTGTTTACATACGAGAGCGGACTTCTAACCGAAGCCGACCTTCCAGAATTTGCGGAAGACGTATCGTTCAAGACTACCCTGTCTAACGATGCAGACTTCCGTAATGTCGGATACACCATGAACGGTTTGGATATTGAATTCCAGCCCGATTTTGGTGAGGTTCAGGTTGACCAGTTGCTCGACGTCGCCAAACTGTACAAGCAAGGTATGCAGGTTAGCCTGAATACAGCTTTTGCAGAGTCCACACTAGAGAACCTTTTGTTCTCTCTCGCTGGTAAGGACACAGACCTTACCACCGTAGGTGGAAACCCAACTCTAAACCTCTCAGCTGGTGACATTGGAGAATGTCCCGTTGAGCGTGGTTTGATTGCTGTTGGGCCAGGTACCGGTGACTGTGCTATTGGTCAGGACCTAGAACGTGTTTACGTTGCATACCGTGCGCTCTCAATTGAGAACGTTACAGTATCTGCAAAGCGTGACGAACCCACAATGTTTGAGGTTTCGTTCCGTCTACTTCCAAATGACGCCGCGTCATATGGTAAGATCGTAGACCGTACAGTTCCTGCTGGTAGCTAGTTACTAAAGCTAAAAGGATTTGCCCAGGCTAACGCCTGGGCATTTCTTTTGCTACAATTAGTTAATGGCAACAAAAATTTATGATACTGGTTTGGTTGAGTTTTTCGACGGTACTGTTTTAGAGCTAAAACCAATCAAGATAAAATACCTCAGAGAGTTTATGGATGAATTTCAAAAACTAAAAATGGCTACAAGCGATGACGAAGCTTTTGTGGTTTTGACTAAATGTGCATCTATATCTATGAAAGAGTTTAAAAAAGAGTTTTCGGATCCTAGCGTTCTTGAAGATAATATGGACGTCTCTACGTTATATGAAATACTAGACCTTACGGCTGGTATAAAGATAGATAAAGAAAAAAACGAAGAGGGGGAGGTCAAGAAACAAGCCGAAGAAAGCGGATCGTCTTGGGACAACCTAGACTTGGCAGAACTAGAAGCAGAAACGTTTTTGATTGGTATCTGGAAAGATTATGAAGAGCTAGAGCTTTCTCTTTCTATGCCAGAACTTCTGGCGACCTTGAATTCTAAAAGAGATCTTGAGTATAACGAAAAGAAGTTTTTGGCAGCAATGCAGGGCGTTGACTTAGATAAACAATCTGGAAAACAAAACGAATGGGAAAAAATGAAGGCAAAGGTTTTTAGCAAGGGCATTACAGACAACCCGAATGATATTGTTGCACTTCAAGGAGTGAACGCTCAGCAAGCTGGATTTGGCATAGGCCTAGGTCTTGGGTACGAAGACATGCGTAAAAAATAAGGCTCTCTGTGTTATAATTATATAACCTGACAAAATAGCAATAAGCCACTACAAGGAGGAAACAACAAATGGCAACAACAGTTAATGAAGAAAAAGAAATTAGCCTTATTGATGGCACGAAGCTTACGCTACGTCCATTGAAGATCTCTCTGCTTCGTTCTTTTATGAAGAAGTTTGAGGGCATTGCAGAGATAGCAGCAGATAATGACAAGTCAATGAATCTGCTTATGGAATGCGTTCAGATTGCAATGCAACAGTATAAGCCAGACATTGCTGGTGATCTAGCAGCTCTTGAAGAGAATCTAGACCTACCAACAGTTTATAGAATCGTAGAAGAGGCTTCCGGTATTAAGCTCTCTGATACATCTATTCTAAACGTATAGGAGCCTAGTGAATGGCTGATTTCCAGTCGAATATTAATGTAAACATTGATACCGCCAACGCTTTGGCAAGTATCAAAGCTTTGCAACGACAAATATCGGTCTTTCACCAGGAAATGGCACAAGGCGGGGCGGCCGCTCAGGCCTCCTCCGCCAAAATGCAGCAAACGCTTATTAATGGCATAAACGCTAGCAAGGGCTTTAGTGCTGAACTCACAACAATTTCTAGTAGTACTCAGTCTTTTACTAATGCATTAGAAAAAAACAAGCTGTCCATGGGGCAGTACTTTCGCTACTCTATGGGGGCAACCAAGACATTTGGAAGCTTCTTTAAAACAGAGTTTAACACAATTAGCAAGGTTGCTCGTGAAAGAGTCAAAGATTTACAAACACAGTACGTAAAGCTTGGCAGAGATGGAAACGGTGCGCTTCAGGCAATTAAGGTTAGGCCTCTTACTCTAGACATGAAAAGTCTGGGAACTCAGACTGCCATGGCCGCTCAAAAGCAGCAAATTTTTAATCAATTAATTAAACAGGGATCAACAAATCTTTTAAACTTCGGTAAGAACACTCAGTGGGCCGGTAGGCAGCTTATGGTTGGCTTTACCATTCCGCTGGCAATGATGGGTGCTATTGCAATAAAAGAGTTCAAAAAAATTGAAGCACAAGTAATTAAGTTTAAACGAGTATACGGAGACATGTTCAGCACAGACGCTGATTCAGAGGAGGCGCTAGAGAATGTTAGAAGACTAGCTGACGAGTTTACAAAATATGGAATTGCGGTAGAAAAAACTATTGGACTTGCGGCAAAAGTTGCTCAGATGGGAAATGTCGGAACAGCCTTAGAACAACAGGTTATCCAGGCAACCAGGCTTTCAGTTCTTGGTGGTCTGGACCAAGAGGAGGCTCTGGATACAACAATCTCTCTTACCAATGCTTTTAAGGTAGAGGTAGAAGATCTTACAAACAAGATTAACTTCTTGAATGCAGCAGAAAACCAAACAGTACTTTCCATAGAAGATTTTAACACCGCCATTCCACTAGCTGGTTCCGTTGTCAAATCGCTGGGTGGCGAGGTAGAGGATCTAGCATTCTTCCTAACTGCCATGAGAGAAGGTGGCATTAGCGCTAGCCAAGGAGCAAACGCACTGAAGACAAGCTTGGCAAGGCTCATTGCCCCATCCGAAGCAGCAAAACAAAGACTTTCTGAAATGGGAATCAATGTTCTGGGAATCGTTGAGGCTAATGCTGGAAACTTAAGGGGCACAGTCACCTCTCTAGCATACGCCCTAGAAAACCTAGACCCACTTTCAAAAGCAAGAGCAATTGAGCAGCTTTTTGGAAAATTCCAGTTTGCCAGGATGTCTACGCTTTTTGCAAACATTGTAGACGAGGGAAGTCAGGCAAACAAGGTTCTTGGGCTAACCGTAAATAGTGCGGAAGAGCTTGCGATTCTTGCCGAGAGAGAACTTGGCAAGGTAGAGGATTCTTCCGCAACTAAGTTCAGTAAAAGTCTAGAGAAGCTAAAAACCTCCCTGGCACCAATTGGTGAAACGTTCTTAAAGGCAATAACCCCAATTGTAGAGTGGGTTGCAAACTTCATTAAAAAGTTTGACGAAATGGGTGAAGGAACTAAAAACTTCCTTGTTGGCCTTGCTGCTATTGGTGGAGCTATAGCCCCAGTTCTTTTGATGGCAATAGGTTTGGTCGCTAACGGTATAGCTAACCTAATCAAGTTCTTCCAGCTGATGAGCAACTATTTTTCCGGAGCCTCTGCGTCTAGCAAAACACTCGGAGAGGGGGTAAGCTATTTAACTCAGCAACAAGTAGAGCAGCTTACTGTTGCGGCGTCATTAGATCAAGTTCATAATAACCTAACACAAAGATTTACGGCAGAAACTCTTGCTGTAGACGGTCTAAGTCAGGCCTACGGAAGAGCCATTACGACACAGAACGCATATCTAGCCTCCGCCGCAGCGTCTGCTTCTGCCCCTATCGCAGGATCATCTCGATCCGCTGCTCCCACAACAAATACATCTAGATACAACCCCTTCTTGCCACCAAAAGGATATGCCGACGGCATTCTTTCTGTACCAGGCCCAGCCGGTGCAGGAGATGTAGTCGCCTCAATGCTTTCTCCGGGAGAAGCCGTAATCCCAGCAGACAGAGCAAAACAGTATGCTCCATTTATTAAAGGAATTATTGCCGGAAAAATTCCAGGCTTTGTAGAGGGGACACCCGGCGCCGCTGCCGCTGTGCAGACTGGTATCGGAGGAGAGAATTTTAGCTTTTCGTCACAAGCACAGGCAGACCGTGTTGCTGGACTTTACCGGGATATGGGGGAATATGGAAAAATTCTTTTAGAAACTCTGAAAAAGTCAGCAGATCAATCGGGAGTTATTGCAGATGATTTTAGTAAAATTAAACGTGATGTAGCAGAAACAGCCGTATCACAGGGAGATTGGGACGTTCCTGGTCTATCTGCGACCAATACACAAAAAAGTCATCTTACAATGCCATTCGAGGGGGATAAAAGAACAGCGGCCCTGGGTAGTGTCGGCTTTGACAAGTTGCCAGCCGACCTGCAGAGAAACACATCGGCTGTAAGCAATCTAGTGGCAGAGCTTCCAGCCATAATAAATCAAGGACTTATAGAAAAAGTCGGTCCCGATGGTAAAGTCACCGGAGGAGTAAACTCAAGCCTGTTTGAAAAAACTTGGGAAAGTAGACCAGACAAGCTAGATGCAACGGCTAAACAGGGTGGCCTTAATATGGCTGATCCGAAGAATGTCCAGGCCACTAGAGCTATGGACGCTGATATTCTCAAAGAAACCTCAAGGATTGCCAAAGAAAGAACGGCAGCCGGAGAAGAGGTCTTGATAACAGACAGAATACTTGCCGAAGCTACTGAAAATATAATTGCTAAAAATGAAGAGCTGGAGGGGGCCACCGGAGACCTTGCCAGGGTAATGCGAGAAAGAGCCAACAGCTTAGGCGAGGCCAGGTCTAACCCCGGAAAAGGTTTGGTTCAAAAATATATGGCCGAGGCCGAGGCCGGCAGGCCAGGGCTTGTCAGAACCGGCACAGGCGCAGAGCTTGGATTTAGAACCGGAGAAGTTGATGATCAGGGTAGTCCAAAAGTTGTTAGTAGAGTGGGAAGAACCGGAGAAGTCAGTAGGGCTTATGGAAGCAATGTCAGTATGCCTGGCGGTTATACAAGACAGAAAAATGTGTCACAAAAGGTTGTTGCAGATGCACTAGATGATTCCGAACTTCGTAATGAGACAATGGCAGCAGCTTTAGATGATCCACATATTAGCTCTACCAAAAATAGCAGAAAGAGCCCACATCCAAATGCAGCAATAGACGGTGCCGATGATGCAAGAGCATACAGTGAAGCAAGAGACAAGGTGCTTAGGGATCCTTATACTTCTGGCGGAGCGCCAAAACTTCCACCACCACCAGGCAGTCCGCTTGCTCCACCAACTGCTCCTCAAGTAAGTACACCAGCCCAATCGTCAAGAAAACAAAGAATTTTAGATGCAATTGGCGACAGCTCTCCAGGAAAAGCTGTAGGTAAATTTTTAGCAAAACAAAGTGGAGTAGCCGTCACCGACAGCAAGGGCCAAGTGTTCTACGATCCAAACGAAGACAAGAGTACTTGGGCTGGACAAATGGAGGCACAAAGAAAACAAGAAGAACTTTTGTTTAATCAAAAAAGACAACAAATGGTGGAAGAGTCCGCCACCAATCAAGAACTTAAAGCCGCAGGGCAAGCTGTAGAGCAGGGTGGCCAAAAGCTGGAAGTCGCCGGAGACAGTTTGCAGAATGCCCAGCAGGCAAAAGGTGGGGCTAATGCAAACGTCGCACCAGGAGGCAAACGCCGGGGCGGAAATCTTGCTGGTGGTGTTTTTGCCATGGGTTCTGCAGCAATGATGACGCAAATGGCCGGTGGACCAGTGGGAGAAGCCGCCGGGGCAGTGGCCGCACCTTTAATGGCTCTTGGTGGAATAATGCCAATGCTGAGCAAGCTACCGCCACAAGCTCAGGCCGCAGCTCTTGCTCTTGCGGCAGTTGGATATGCCACGTATAAACTTATAACACATTTTGGAAATGTTTCCAAAAAGACTGCAGAGCTGGAAACAGCCCTAGGCACCGGAACAAAGGCTGTTCAAAAATTTGCAGAGTTTTCCGGAAAAGTTACTTCTAAAGAAGTTATGGATAGAAGAATAGAAGGTGGAATCGACCCCTTCCAGGTACAGCCAGGAAAAAAGACAACCGGTCAGGGATTCTTTGAGGGTGACGAAGGCACGGCCTTTGCTGAATCAGTAAAACAAGGTATTTCAACTTTAGGAACAGACCAAACAATGTCAAAGGTGGCATTGCAACTTGGCCAGGCTGTTGCCCAAGGTGCACTAGATACAAGCTCAGCAATGAGCATAGCTTCCGAAATTGGCACTCAGCTTGGAGATAGGTCTTTTGCAATTGGAGTTAATAGCCAGCTTCTTTCTTTGATAGATCCAAGCGGAAAAGATCTGCTTGTGGATCCAATAATTCTTCAAGCTAAAATTTTAGTAGAAGGCCAAGAAAACATAGATCATCTTCTTGGTGAAGGGCCAATGAATTATATAGAAGGCTTGGAATATTATGACGCAAGACTTACCGACGTAATAGAAGCCCACGGCTTCTTGGAATCAGTCTTTACGAAGGGGTCTGCCTGGAGCGCTTGGTGGCTGGGCATAACTGGTATAGGCGTTGCCGAGCAAAATATTGAAAGAATGACTCAGATCGTAACACAGTCTAGGGACCAACTCCAATCATATGGAGCGGCACTAGATACGGTAAGCATAGAGTATGAAAAAAGAATTGCGGATGCCACAGAAAGAGGGTGGTCTCAAACAGAAATAAGTGCTTTGGCCGAAGAAGCGATTGCCAAGAAAGAAGAAATTCTTGCGCAACGGTCGGCTACCATGGATAAGCTGTTTGCAGAAAGAAATGTAAACGCTGGACAGTTTGATATGGGAATGAAGAAGGGACTGTCTACTACTTTTGAAGGAGATGACCTAAAAACCGCCACAACTCTATTTAATCAGATAGGTGATGAAATAGGCAAAGATGGAGTCGGGCTTGAGTTAAGATATCAGCTCACTACTGGTGATGTGCCTTTATCAACAATTTCCGATATAGTTTCCGAATATAAAGAGTTCCCCGAAATATCTGAAAAAAGAATAGGAATCATTACAGATTTTGGTGAAGGATTCTCTAAAGAAGTAGAAAATGTTTTGACCCTAATAGATGATCCAGCACTACAGGGACAATATCTTAGTCTTTTTGATCCAAATAATCTAGCGGACTCAACGGCAGCTCTAGAGGGTATGACCGCTGCAGCACGGGTGGCGACAAACCTTGTTGGCGGCGATCCATCTGTAATACTAGATGTTTATATAAATGACGAAAATGCAAGAAACGAATTAAATGCAAGCATAGACCAACTTGAAGCCGACGCAGCAAGTGGCGTAACCATGGATCTTAGCTATGTACAAAGAACATTTGGAGACGAAGCTCTAGCCATAGCAAAATTAATTTGGGACGACATCGATGATGATGAGCAAAAGGATGCCCTGTATAGCATTATCACTCAACTAGGAGTTCAAACAACACCCGGATACGATGCTTTAGTTGATCAATATGGCGGAACCCAAGTTGGTGGCCAGACTGTTACAGATGCAAATAGCCTTGCCGCCGGAACAACTATGCAATTCTTAAATACACAAAGAGCTGCGGCAGGATCTATAATCAACGAAGAAGAAGATAACGGTGGAGGTGGCAAAGCTAGTTCTATGCTAGATGGCTTAACCAAAAAGCTTAGAGATCTTAGACTCGCAACAATTAAGGTAGCAAAAGGATTTGATGCTGCCGCAAAAACCCTAGAAGATCTCTTTGCCGGCGGAAGAAAATCAATTAATGTCTTTGATGGCCTTGAGCAACAAATGAGAAGACTTGGCGCTGGAGAAGGTCTAATCGAAATGATTGCCGGTATGGATCCTGATGAATATGAAAAGAGAAAGAATGAGCTGTTCAGCTTTGACTCCGGTGGAAACATTACCGGTTTTACTGACAGGCTAAAAAGTGTGGGGGCGGCCCTCAACTCTATATCACTTGGTGAATATGTTAATGATCAAAGGAAGTTCATCGAAAATACCCAAAATCAATTTACCGCTATGAATAAGCTTACCGCTTCTGGAATGTCCTACACAGAGGCATTCAAGGCTGTTCAAGATACCGCTTTCGCCTCAGCTATAGCTATGGCTGCAACCGCAGAAGAGCTTCGTGAAATTGTAAGAATTACGCAACAAGTAACAGAGATGCAAGAAAGATACAACAGAGAGTCTGAAAAAGAACAAACCATTAATGCAATTAAGGACAAGAACAAGGAATTTGACAAGAGGGTTCAGACCCTAAACAAATTGGCAAAAGCGCAAGGCCAGTATACCGATGCTCAAATTGAAGCAATCCTTGGCGACTCTAACCTTCAGGCTCTATTTTTAAACCCAAGCATTTCTTCGGCAGATCTTCAAAGGGCTCTTGCTAACGCAGAAGCGCAGGCTGACTTAGAGCTTAAAATAAAGAAACTTACTATTGGAGGTCAGCAGAGTGTGTGGTCTGACGCTATGGGGAATGCTCAGAAAGCATTTGATTCTCAAGAGCAAAAACTTCAAATGCAGTTTGACCTTAAAATGGAAGATGATAATAAGATTTTAGAGGATGCTCAAAACGAAATTGCAAAAATTCAATATGAGCTTGACGACTACCAGGCGCAGCTAAGAGATATCGGTGCGCAAGAAGACGTTATTAATGAAAGATACGAAAAACGCTTTGAGGCACTAGATAAAGTTGGAGAAGCCAACGAAAGAATTGCTAGAGCACAACAAAGTCAACTTAGCATTGCAGACGCCTTAAGCCAGGGAGACATTGCCGCTGCCGCCAAAGCCGCACAAGAGGCCAGGTCTACACAGACACAAGACGCTGCAGATACGCAGAGGTCTGTTTTGGAGGCAGCTCAGAAGGCAGAAATTTCCGGGGTAAAGTCGTCTGATGGTCTAAACAGAGATCAGGTTAATGAAAAGGTAAAGTCGCTGGAAGATCAAATTTTCCAGATAGAAGAACAAAGATTAGAGCCAGCACAAGAAAGAGTAAGGCTTGGGCAGATAGAGCTTAAGTCTCAAATAGAAGCACTTACTGTTTTGGATAAAACAAAAGATCAATGGGACGCAACAGCTAATGCCATTGACCTAGCTACCGCCTCTAACTACAAATTTGTTGACTCTATGAAAGAGGGATTGGGCATAGTAGACGAGCTTATATCTAAGCTAGCAGAAGGACCGCCACCACCACCACCAGCACCGAAACCTCAAGCTTCTTCCAGAAGAGGCGGAGGAGGCGGAGGAGGCGGAGGAGGCGGCAGTTCAGCACCACCAGCAGCACCGACACCAGGCCACACAACTAGCAAAGACCCCGACCCCACGCCCGCAGTTGTTACGACCAGTGGCATAACCCCTCGTCCGACCCCGCGGCCTGCCCCCACACCGGCCGCTAGGGGCTTCCAGGGCAGCGCTGCTACTTCCCTTGGGCGATTTGCAGCTATTAAAGATACGGTAGCAAAAGTTGTAACATATGTTGCTAAGTGGAATCCCATAACCGCAGTCAAGAATACAGTATCTGCTATTAAAAATTTTTTTACCAACCAGTCTGGCGGAGGAATGATTATTCCAAGCAGAATGTCAGTTGGTGGATCAGTTGCAAAGTACGCCATGGGTGGCAAAGTACAGGGACTTGCCGCCGGTGGATTCTCTATGGGCTCAGACATTGTTCCAGCCATGCTAACGCCGGGAGAGTTTGTTGTAAGAAGACCAGCGGTTAGCAAAATTGGAACAGACAAGCTAGAACAAATAAACCGTGGACAATACAGCGACGGTTCGGTGTATAATTATAATCTAGCGGTAAATGTAAGATCTAATGCAAACCCAGATGCGATTGCAAGAACGGTAATTAATGAAATCAAGCGTGTTGATAATTATAGAGTTAGAGGGAACAGGTTCTGATGACTACTAAAGACTATATTCATGGCTCATCTAATCTAGAAGAAAATCCACAAGTTGTGGGCAGAGTAAAGTATGGAAGACCACAGGCAATGTTGTGGGCAGACAATCCCGGCACTGTCGTTGATGGCTTCTATGTTCCTACAGGTTTTGAGGTTGGGGCAAACCTTTCCGACGTTGCGGAATTAACTTCTAGCGATGTTGATCAGTTTTTAATTCTTTCTGACGATAACCGAGAATCTATTCAGTTTAAAAACACAAGAATAGAGCAAAGAAAAAGAATGGTAAATGGTAGGATGAGGTCTTACTACGTTGCAGACAAGCTTACAATTTCTTCTTCTTGGAAAATGTTGCCATCAAGGTCTTACTCCAGACCACCACTTTTTGATCCAGAAACCGGTAGGCCAACAAATAGCGCATTCACTATTAATGACAGCAACCCAGAAAATATTGATACAAACAATGCTCTTGATGGAATCAGAGTTCCGTCTGCTGCATCAACATCGATTACTGGCTATGAGCTTATTGAAAAACTTCAATACACCAGCGATGGTGGGGCCGGGGGAGTCGAAATGCTAGAGTGGTACAGAAACCACTCTGGATCATTCTGGGTATACCTAGCCTATGATAATTATCGTAACTTTGGCAACAATGATTCTGCATATCAGAATCTTGGAAAATATAACGAGGTAATCGAAGTATTCTTTGCAGACTTCACTTATGACGTTGTTAAGCGTGGCGCCACCAATCATGATTACTGGGATATATCGGTAACGCTGGAAGAGGTGTAGCCTCTTGTTTGTTAGCGAAAATCTTAAGAACCACCTAGAAACATCTTCTTCTGTAAGACTTGAGTCTGTTGTCATTGCAGAATGGAATTTAAATACTGCAGAAAATATATCTTTAGTTGGAAATTATAGAAACAGAACAATAGCCACCGACCCAGAGTCTGAAGATTTTTTGTATTCAAATATTCCAGAAAACTTTGATCCAGAAGATGACGGTAACTATTACACCGGAGCAACAGACGCAGATGTATTGGTAGAGGGCGGTATTAAAGACGATGACGTTACCCCAATTCTATTTACTTCACCAAAAGAAAAAGAAAAACTATTATTTTCTTTGCAATCTTGTTTTGACAGATTCAGGCCAAGATCAGGAATAAACAAGGCTAGATACTTTGCTGGAAAGTATACGCATCATACAAATATAGACATGGCAAATAGGCCAAGATACTACCTGGCACATAAAGATGATGTATTCAAATATTGGACATCGTATAGAACAGAGGGTGGCTTCGAAAGAGGAGTTGCCAATGTTTCTGCCGGAAGCTCATATTATATAGATGATGCAGCACCATTTGTTGTTTATAAAAATGCAGTTCCTGCAAATAGAATTGTTGTAAAGATGCAAACAAATGTTGGCACCGTAGAGCTTGGTGGATTTTCTAATGCAAATGGAAACTTGGAAGATCCGTTTTTTGGTTACGCAAATCAGACAACGCCATCTAGGTGGAGGGTTCAGGTACTTAAGGGCAACCTTTGGTCAGACGCGGTCTCTTTCAGAGAGGACTCCGTAAGGTCCGACGGCACCCCAATTGTTGGCCCAGATGGATATGTTGAGTTATACTATGGTTTAAGAATTCCAGAAAAGTTTGCAATATCTTTTAAGCATTTGGCATCATACTCTTCTTCTAGTGTATTGCCCACGTCAGGAACATTCGGTGATGCATATTTTGTAAAATCTTCTGATCTTGAGGTAGGGTCTTTTTATGTGTGGAATGGAGAGTCCTCATTCAATCCATATGAAAGCTTCGTGCCAGAATATGTCTGGGGCCTTGCCGACGAGGGTGTAACAAATCAAACACCATTTGTAAAAACTTTAGTTAATCCAGATAGCTTTATTAATCCAGCAAACAAGCAAATTGCTTATAGAGAGTTTGACTATGTTGACGGAATAAGAGTAGTTGTGGAAACAATGAACAAGGTTGATTCTACTTTTGATTTAATAGAGTTGTCTCCTAGACTAACAGCGGACATCTCTGACAGTGTCGAAGGATTTGATGTAACAAAAACAGCATCTGACCTAGGGATAAGCGGAATGCCTGTCGGACAACTTCTGGCGTCTACCGGATCCATGAACATCTTTGATTTTGATGAAGCTTTTAATGAAAATAATACAAACAGTATTTTGTCTAGATATGTTTCAAAAAATATACAGGTTAAGTTTTTTGAAAAGATTGAGGACGTAGGTTTAGAAGACTACTACGTTCCAATTAAGACATTGTACGTTGATGGTTTTCCAGAAGCAAACGCAGAAACTAGAGATATTGGTGTTAGCCTAAGAGATCTGATGTTTTACTTTGAATCGATAACCGCACCACAGGTTTTGGTTCAGAACGCATCTGTAAGCTATGCGGTATCTCTGTTGTTAGACTCAATTGGTTTTTCAAATTATAGTTTTAAAAGAATTGATGGAAAGCCAGAGCCAGTAATTCCATATTTCTTTATCGGACCGGACATTACTATTGCACAGGTTCTTCAAGACATAGCTATATCAACACAAACAGCAATGTTCTTTGATGAATATAATAATTTTATTATGATGACAAAAGAATACATTATGCCGGAAGAGTCTGAAAGAGAAACAGACTTAATACTTTACGGTACAAAAGATTTTCAGGACACCGGGGTAAGGCTAAACGAAAACACAAATCCTGTCTTAACAAACATTGAAGCCCTCAGCTCTCAAGAAACTGAAGTTTATAATGACGGGTCAATCAATTATGTAAGCAGATATATTCAAAGATCTTACGGATCGCTGAGACAGGCCAGCTTAATTGATGCCGAAAAAACCTGGTCTTACAAGCCGGTACTTCTTTGGGAGGTTGCCGGAGAGCAAAATGTTAGGTCTAAAAATGATGATTCTGGTTCTCAGTCAACATACACACTGGCTGCGATACCACTAAACTCTTCACTAGTAGCATCTCCGCCAGAAGTTGTTTCTCATAGACTAATAAATAACACAATAGATTTGGGCGAGGGTATCTATTGGCTAAGCAGATATAACGGATACTTCTATTCAAATGGAGAAATAATTAGATATGATGCCGTAGAGTATAGTGTCTCTGGCGTTGGTGATTTATGGATTTCTGATGTCCAAGAATATCAGAAATATTTTGCCAGCCTTCCGTTTAATGGAAAGATTTATCCAACAGGATTAATTAGGATTTACTCAGAGCCCAACTATGAGGTTGTGGAGGGCGTTACTAGACTAAGCAACGGACCGGTGGCCAAGCACGGCAGAGAGCAATTTGGAACTGAAGTAGCATACCATCCAGCAGGAATAGACCCATACTGGTCTAACAACGATAACGTAAAAGCTTACGAAATGGAGTCCGGATTTATTTTTGCAGAAGGCTCTTCCGGATATGCCGCAGAAGACTTGCCGGCAACAGTAGTCGGCGAGCCACTTAGCGAAATCAAAGAAGCTTCAAGCCAAACGGTTGCAAACAAAACAACTCGTAATGGCATTATTAAAAACTTTTTAAGTACTTCATTTTTGACAGAGTCAGAAACGAATCAGATATATGCAACACAGTCTGGAACCGTTCAGTCATCGGCCCTGGTTGTTAATGGCCCATCTTTTGAGACAGATCAAGATCCAATTGATTTTGTTCAATATGTTCACAAAGATCTAGACAATAAGTTTAGGCATTTTGGAACGAGGATGAGAATTATTGGCAGAGTTGAAAACAACGAAAGTCGTGGGCAGACGCCAATTGGCAGCTCTTCTTACTATATTGCCCAAAGCCTACAGCCCAACCAGGAGAATAACGTTTCTGGCGCATCTGGGGGCCTGGCTGTTATGCTAAATCCAAGAACACACAACGGTTACTTTTTTGAAATTGTTGCACTAACAAATAACAATGTAGATAGCTATGATCTGGCTGGAGAAATACACAATGTTATTTTTTATAAAACTTCTAAAGAGTCGGGTTCGGATAAGATTATTCCACAAAAACTTTGGGGTGGGTTTGCAAATATACTTGTAGATGACGGAAACTTTACAGGTCAATATAGAATGTCCGGAGAATCAAATACTACGGTCTATGACCTTGCTGTAGAGTACGAGGACGTAGCCGGTATAAGAAGGTTTTATCTATATATCAACAACAAGGTCGTGGCAGTTGTTGATGACCCTGAGCCACTTCCGACCTATAGCAACATGGCATTGTTTGTTAGAGGTAGTGCTAGGTGCATGTTTGAAAATATTTATGCAATCACAAACGATTATGCCAAAGACACCTCCTCTTCCGTTGGCACCCCAATTAACTCAATCTTTGGTGATAGCGAAATATCGGTAAACGATTCCTTTAACAAATACGCCATTTCTGGATCTGTTCAGTCTACGTATCTTTCAGGCATCAGCCCAATCGATACGCCAAATCATAAAATATATTTTGAAGAATTTGGAACAATTATGAGAGAGGCCTCATATTTTGATATCAGGTATGACAAGGCTTTCCCTGCTCTTTATTCTCAAATTTCTCCAACCTTTAATAAAATTAAGGGATACGTTGTTTCCGGATTTGTTGCCGGGTCCTACGGGGCAGAGTTTTTGGTCTTTAATGCAACAGATACCACAATTAGTTTAGACGAAACCAGTGGAAACTATTTGAGAATTCAGGGTGTAACCTTTACCCAGCAATCACAACACGAACTAAGCGTAGACGAATTTTATTCAAAGCACAGCAGTTTCTCTGATCCGCAGCTTAGCAATAAAAACATAATTATATCTCCACAAAAATATAAAGAAGACTACATAGACATTAGACAAAGTCGTGTAAATAACGGCAGGAAAGCATTCTCTTTGGAGGCTCCGTATATACAAACACAAGACGATGCAACAGACCTTATGAGATGGTTAATGTCAAAAATTAGCAAAAAGAGAAAGTCTGTTGGCCTTAGCGTTTTCTCTATGCCAACTATTCAGCTGGGAGATCTTGTTTCCTTAAGGTATAAGTCAAACGAAAATGTTGATCAGGTTTCAGAAGAAAGCAAAAGATTTGTAGTTTATGCTGTAGAGTATAAAAGATCTAGTGTTGGCCCAACAATGAATGTTTATCTAAGCGAGGTGGTATAGTGGTTGCAGAAAGCAAAGAGTATGATCCGGAAAGAGACGGACCAAAACAAAACCCTGGATATTACGAAGTATACGGAGATACTGGTGGAGACTTTCAGTACGTTCCACCCGTCTTGCAAACCCCAAAGCCACTAACAACTCTTGCAAGCAATGCTGTAAAGGTAGCTACACCAGATTTAATTATTACTGGTGACGAGGCAGTCGATGCTGACATAATGGTAGATTTGATATTTGAAAATATTGGTGGGCAAGAAATCATCAACATTGCAAGAAACGATATTGTTAATGGACAAAATGTTTTTTATAGTCCAATTAAAAATTTAAACCAAATTGCCTTTAACTATAACACTTCTAACATTCTTCCAGTCTCAAACCCATCAGATAATTTCTTTAAAAACTTTTCAATTAAATTTTCAGACTATATACCAGAAATTGGTACTGGGCCAAATGGAGAAACAATATACTTTGATCCCGAAACTGCAGATCTAACTATAAATGTTGTAAATGTTCCACAAGACATAGACGTTGACGTTAGACTATTTAGTGTGCAAGAGCTTTTAGATGATACAATATACTAGGCGGAAAATATGATTACAAACACTGGCAAAAACATTTTGGCTAAATATTTAATAGGACAAGCCCCGGCTTATGCTTCCTATATTGCAATAGGCTGCGGCCCAAAACCATTGATAGAAACTAATGTTTCTGTAACAAACAAAGAATTTACTGATGGGATACATACCCTTACAACATCCCAGGCACATGGATTTGAGCCGGGCTCTAGAATTATTGTTTCTGGCGTAGAAGGTTTTAATGGAGAGTTCGCAATCACTGATGTTCCTAGCGAAACAACATTTATAACAGATCAAGAGGCAGTTGGCGACCCAGTTTCTTCAACCGCAGTTAGCCCAGCGGGCTTGGTTTCAATAGATTATCGTGGTAAGGAAACCCTAGATTTTGAAATGTTCAGAGTTCCCATTATTTCTAGGGGATATGTTAATGACAACGGTGTTCCACAAGTTGTATTTACTGCGGAGCTTCCAACAGAAGAAAGATACGAAATTACTGAGGTAGGGGTTTATTCAGCAGGGTCAAACCCAGCGGCAGGATCGTATGATAGCCGGACTATATATAACTTCACGCAGTCCGAGAGTTGGCAGTATCACACACTTACTGAAGCAAGATCTATACCTGTAGCCCTTGGCCAGCTAGACGACGGTGGAACAGAAAACGAAATTCCTGACACCTATCGCGGAAACGATATGTCTGTTTTTCAAACAAACGCAGATAACATCTTGTTTACATATCCAGACAGGGTTGCAAGGTACGAAAGGCCAAGATTTTTTAACAACGTTGTTGTGGTTCAGGGCGACACCGCAGATCTAGGCTTTGACGTAAATGATAAAATAACAACTAACTCCGGTTCCGAGCATATTCACTTAACTGGTGTTAACCTAGATCTTGATAAAAATGCCCCAACCGACAGACTTAAACTAGCTTTTTCTGTTTTGAATAAAACAGGTGGAACGATTGCGTCTCCAACTGTAACTGTCCCAGACAATGTAAAGGTTATGATTGAGTTTGCCTCTACAGATGTTTCTGGAGAAGGAGAGTATGCGAGGTTTGAGGTAAACCTAGACAATGGAACCGGCGACAGGTCTAGCGTGTATCCATTCGAATACGATACCAAGCTAGGTGCCTATGGTGAGCACAATTTTGAAAACAGCAGATACATTGTTGTGGAAAAAGAACTACAGGAGTTGACAAGAAGCTCAGGCTTTACTTGGTCAATAGTAGACGTTGTTCTTATGTATGTTTGTGTTAGCGTAGATGACGAGGGCACATTGGTACCATCAGAAGACTATTATGTTGCCGTAGATTCATTAAGACTTGATAACGTAACCACCAGAAATCCTCTTTACGGTTTGACAGGATATACAGCCATTAAAAATAATGATGCCCTGCCTGTCGTCAAGGCAGCAAACTCAACAAACTTTGTTGAATTTAGGTTTGCTATTGGGGTTGACTAATGTCGGATCCAGGAACTAAAAAAGTCATCGTTAAGCAGGCAGACCTTCCTCCAATAAGCTCTGAAAATCGTGGTTATTACGTAAGGTATAGGCTGGTTTCAGAAGACAAGAACAGGATCTCTCACTGGTCGCCAACCTATCTAATGACACCAAGCTATTTTTTTGTTCCAAATAACATTACATCAAGCAAAAGTGGCAATGTGTTAAATATTACATGGGACCCGATTCCAATATACTGGGAATCAGAATCTCAAGAAAACTTTATTAGAGAGGTTTTGCAATATGATGTTTGGGTAAGGTGGCACAATGATACTACATATGGAGATTGGTCCTATATAGAAAGAATTTCTGGAAACAGTGCTGGACTGATTAAGCCAAGCACTGTTTTGATAGCTGGCGTACCGACAGAGTTAAGTGTTAATATGGCAGACATAGAAGTATATGTTAGGGGAGAACCAATTCAAAGGTTTGACACAAGTATAGGTGCAACACTACCGACAGAAGAAGCATTTTTAAAAATGTATCAGCTGTACGACATCACGATTTAGTGGTATACTGGAATAACTATGGCAAGAATACCGCTACCGGAAAGAGGACAGCCTCTAGATTTAACATATCTGTATCAGGTTGCAAACGCAATCAATGAGCTTTCTGCTCAGGTCTCACCCTCTAGTCAAAAATATGTAACAATTGACACCCCCGCCGCTGGTAAGCAAAATGTAAAAGCTTCCGAGGCTAGAATTATTGGCGGCTATGTTGAGGTTGCAAATAACAGTTCTGTAACGGCAGGAAACGAAACAGACTTTAGCTACTCTTTTCCAACAGATTTTAAATACGCCCCGGTTGTAACAGCAACCCCAGTTAACTTCGGGGGTACCCAAGCCGGAAAAGATGTTTCGGTAATTCTTAAATCAATCACGACGTCCGGTGTTCGTGGAACAGTAAAGTTTAATGCCAGTGGCGAGCTTTCTGTGGCTGTAAATATTATTATTGTTGGTATACCAAACTAGGAGTCTTTGTGCCATTGGTAACAATAGAAGAATATAATAGTCTGCCAATTGTAAAGGCAAGTCAAAGAATATTTTTTTTGAACAAAAAACTTGTTAGGCTGCACCATCTGAACAGGTCTCATGGGATTGTGTCCTTATACAACATTGTTGAAGATAGGCTTGAGTCTTGTCTCTACTCTGATTTTATGAAAAATAGAAAAAAGGCTTACACTGTAAAACAAACCGCAGAGCTTGTTAACAGGCATCCAAAATATATGCCAAATCTTATGAAGAACGGTGCGATACCCCCACCGACTGGTGCTCAGGTGGGCGGTGCCAGAGCATGGCGAGTCAAGGCTTACTACTCTGAAGATCAGGTAAAAGAAATACGTGATATACTTTCAACATATCACCAGGGCAGACCAAGAAAAGATAAACTGATTACGAATGACATAACTCCCACATTTCAGGAGTTGACAAGGCGTCTTGGAGATGGTATTCTTACTTATACGAGAACAGAAGATGGTCGGTTCATACCAATTTGGACCGAATCCATATAGAAGGGTATGAGAAAATGGAAAACGAGCAAACCAAGGTAACTGTTTCTTTGGGCTATACGCTTAATGTCGGCAACTTTCAGTCACTGAGAATTGATATCGGCATTGAAGACTCTAGGAGAGATGGAGAAAACATCTCCGATGCTTTTGATCGAGTCTATGCTTTTGTTGAGCAAAAGCTAACAGAAAAAGTTAAAGAAGCTTCGGCAGAAATCTCCCAGTAATGGCGGAGCGCAGAGAAAGAATGGCTCTGCTAAGTAGATATGCCAAGCTGCATACGGCTCATTATGGGCAGAAGCCAGAAATAAACTATAACGTTGAACAATGGGCAGCGGATGCTCTGCTTGAGTCATATGGTATCGGTAAGTGCTACGATGTTTTAGCATTCTATTTTGATGCCAACTCAAGACCACAATGGAACACATTTGCCTATAAGGCAGAAAGCATTATTAAATCAAAAAATCTTTTAGAAGAAGATTTGAAAGAGCGTCTAGAAAGGCGCAGACTAGCTAAGGAGTGGCTAAGTGAGTGACGTAGAGTCTAAAGTAATTTCTGCAGTACTAGAGGATAAGCAAATTCACATTTTGCTACAAGCAAATGTTGACAAGCTTTTAAAGACACACAAAGATGTTTGGGATTTCATTAGGAACTACTCAGAGCATAATGGATCTATTCCTCCAAAATCTTTGGTTGTTGAAAAGTTTAGAGACTTCGAGCCGGTAAAGGACATTGGAGCAACAAAGCATCACCTTCAAGAGCTCCAGTCAGAGCACCTTAATGAGAGCCTTAAGGACATGCTTAGATCAGCGGCCACCGAAGTGCAGGCTGGCGAGGGTGTCAAGGCCTTAGAAAAACTAATTTCTGAAACATCTTCTTTAAAAAAAGATACTTCTGTAATTAGAGATGTTGATGTAACAGATATTGATTCGGCTATTGCATATTACGAAAACGTAAAAAAGCAACAAGCTCTTGGTTCCATTGGAATTAAGACTGGCCTTCCGGGCTTTGACAACTACTTACCATCTGGAATTATGCCTGGACAGCTTGGAGTATTTCTTGCTTATCCAGGAATTGGAAAGTCGTGGCTCTCTCTTTATTTTGCGGTACAGGCATGGAAGCAAGGAAGAACGCCGTTGATTATTAGTCTAGAGATGTCGGAAACAGAGGTTCGTAATCGTGTATACACCATTATGGGCGAGGGCATTTGGTCACACAGAAAACTAAGCTCCGGAGAGATCGATCTTGATGCTATGAAACTGTGGCATGAGGAGAAGCTACAGGGAAAGCCAGAATTTTTTATTGTTTCTAACGATAGCGGGGGAGACATTACGCCATCTGTGCTTCGTGGCAAAATTGACCAATATAAGCCAGACTTTGTTATTGTCGACTATTTGCAGCTAATGAGCCCAAATCAAAAGTCAGAAAATGAGACTGTTAGAATGAAGAACCTTTCTCGTGAACTAAAGCTTATGGCAATTTCAGAAGAAATTCCAATCATTGCAATCTCTTCGGCTACTCCAGATGATGTCAATAAGTTAGATACGGTGCCAACCCTTGGACAAACGGCCTGGTCGCGCCAGATTGCCTACGATGCCGACTGGGTAATGGCGCTGGGACGATCTGCAAATAGCGATGTGATCGAATGTGTTTTTCGTAAAAACAGAAATGGCTTTATGGGAGAGTTCATGGTGCAGGTAGACTTTGATAAAGGACACTATAAATATAAAGATTTGGAAGAAATCCAGTTATAATGGAGTATGTCTAATTATCACCACAAACCTATTAAAAAATTTAGCTTGGACGGATCAATTTATGACGATTCTGGTCTGTGGAGGCTGAGGATAGAGTATACTAGATTAATATTGTCTGAGATGAGGATAAAAGGGTATGTGCCAAGAATAGACATAAACCCAGACTTTACAATAGAGTATGTAGAAAAAGCAAAATTATTTAAATTTGAACTATCATTATATGGAATATATGTTGGGAAAAGGAAAAGCGAATGGATATTCGGAATAGACGAGACGAGGGTCATTCCTATACAAGAGAACAGGTCCAGCGAGTACTCGCAGGAAGCGGCACAACAATAGAGGCAGAGTTCGATCAAGACTTTATTATCTTCTGCCCATTTCACGGCAACCATAGGACACCAGCCGGAGAAGTACACCAGGTTAGCGGATTGTTCTTTTGCTTTTCTTGCCACCATGTCTGTAGCCTAGCCGAGCTTGTAATGAATCAAACCGGAAGAACATACTTTGAAGCCATACGATTCATCAAAAGTAAAGAAGTACAGACCGACCTGGCGTCTGACATCGTAAAGAGATTGGTTGAAAAGCCAGACTATGTTCAGTACGATGAATTTTTGGTCAAGAGGTTGGCCCTGGCAGGACTTGAGTCTCCAAGAGGCAGGGGCTACTTTCTTGGAAGGAAGATAACAGAAGACTCTATTAAAAAGTTTTCTCTAGGCTACTCTAATGGCCAAGATATGGTGACTGTCCCTGTTCATGCGCCAGACGGGATGCTCTTGGGCTTTGTCGCAAGATCCGTAGAGGGAAAAGAGTTTAAGAATACCCCCGGTTTGCCAAAGGGTAAAACACTGTTTAACTTACATAGAATAAAGTCAGCAAGGAAGGTTTATGTCGTAGAGTCTTCTTTTGACGCTATTAGGCTAGACCAGTGTGGAATGCCAGCGGTAGCCACTTTGGGATCTAATGTATCTAATTTTCAAATCGATTTGCTAAAAAAATACTTCAATGATATAATTATCATTGCAGACAATGATGAGGCTGGAAACAACATGGTTACAAGAATTAAAGATAAGCTTGGATCAAAGGTTGTTTCGCTAAATCTTGAAAACAAATATAAAGATATTGGAGATATGGATGATGTAGATATCCGCAATTTGGATATGGATCTTTCAGACTCTATAGCTTCAATGTTAAAATAATATAAAAAAAATATAAACAAAGTATAGGAGAAACAATGAGTGTAGTAAAAGGGCTAGCAAATATCAACGCATTGATTGATAAGCCAAAGTATGAAAATTCAGACAGGCCACGTGTTCGCTGGCTTAAGCTGGCAGATGGGCAGTCGGTCAAGCTTCGCTTTATTGAAGAGCTTGACGAAGATTCCCCAAATTACAATGTAGGCCGAGGCCTCTCTCTGGTTGTCAAAGAGCACACCAATCCAAAGGACTACCGTCGTAAGGCTGTTGATACCATGGATGATGAAGGCCGAGACTGGGCAGAAGAGATGCACAGGAAAGACCCCAGGGCAGGGTGGCGTGGACGACTTCGATTCTATTGCAACGTTTTCGTTGATGATGGCGTAGAAGAGCCCTATGTGGCCATCTGGTCTATGGGTGTTAGTAAGATGTCGTCGTTTAACATCATTCGTGAATACGCTTTGGAGACCGGCAGCATTTCTAATCTAAGCTGGAAGCTCAAGCGAAATGGTCAGGGTACCGAGACAAGCTATACGCTTATCCCCTCTGTTCCAGACGCAGAGCCTTTTGGATGGGCAAACGTCGAGCCATTTGATCTCGATCTTGCTCTTAACCATGTTCCGTACGCAGAGCAAGAAGCCTATTACCTTGGCTTCGATACCCCGTCCCTTACTTCTTCTACAAACGTAGACTGGTAAGGAACAAAAAAAATGGTATATGTTGGTTTGCATGTTCACACGCACTACTCACTTTTTGATGGTATCGCTACCCCACAAGAGTATGTAGATCGTGCTGCAGAGCTGGGCATGAATGCTTTGGCTATTACCGATCATGGATCTTTGTCAGGTCACAGAGAAATGTATCGTGCTGCAAAAGAAAAGGGCATCAAACCAATTCTTGGTGTGGAGGGCTATATTACCGAAGATCGTTTTGATCAGAGGGACAGAGATAGCAGAGAGGGTCCGCTGGACCTTGTCTATAATCACATAGTCCTCCTAGCCAAGAGCCAGAAGGGGCTAGAAAACCTTAACAGGCTTAACGAAATTGGCTGGACCGAAGGCTTTTACAAGAAGCCAAGAATTGATTATGAAGTGCTTGAAAAGTACAAAGAGGGAATAATTGTAACCTCTGGTTGCTTAAGTGGCACTATTGCCAAAGCTATCGAGGCTGGCGAATTGGGGGCTGCTAAGCAACAAATTCAGTGGCACAAAAAGGTATTTGGCGATGACTATTATATTGAAGTAATGCCACATAACCCAGCAGAAATTAATCATGAGCTACTCAGGTTGGCAGATGAGTTTGGGGTTAAACCAGTTGTTACTCCAGATTGTCACCATGCTCACAGGGGGCAAAAAGAAATACAAGAATTAAAGCTAGTTCTAAATACTTATAGCAATAAGATTCAAAAAGACTCAACTTATGAAAAATCTACAAAGTACGATAACCTAAAGGACAGACTACATTATCTTTATGGTGATCGTGATATTAGTTTTGATAATTTTGATATCCACCTTCTTTCTGATGAAGAGATGCGCTCAGCCATGACGGCACAGGGTATTGACAGAGAAGACATCTACTCAAATTCAATTGAAATTGCAGAAAAGGTAGAGGAATACAACATTCAGGATCATCTTGATTTGTTACCGGTGCAGTATCAAAACCCAATGCAAGAACTGGCAACCCTGGCAGTAGAAGGCCTAAAGGAGCGTGGCGTATACAAAAAAGAAGGCTATATGGAACGCCTTGAGGAAGAGATGGGGATTATCGAAGATAAAAACTTTGGTCCATATTTTTTGGTTGTACGTAATATGATTAACTGGGCAAAGAAGAATGGGATTCTTGTTGGGCCAGGTCGTGGCTCATCTGCAGGGTCTCTTCTGTGCTATGCCCTTGGTATCACAGACATTGACCCAATAAAGCACGACTTGTTGTTCTTCCGATTCATTAACCCAGAACGCAATGACTTTCCAGACATTGATACAGACATTCAAGATTCTCGAAGAGAAGATGTAAAAGATTATCTTGTTAGACAGTATAGACACGTAGCCTCTATTGCAACGTTCTTGCAGTTTAGGGATAAGGGCGTCGTTCGAGATATTGCTCGTGTCTTGCACATTCCGCTTACAGATGTTAATAAGGTTTTAAAGCTAGTAGACACGTGGGACGACTACTGCACCTCAAGGCAAGCAGCGTGGTTTCGTGAAAAGTATCCAGAAATAGAGAAGTACGGAGACCAGCTACGTGGAAGAATTCGTGGTACAGGGATCCATGCCGCTGGTGTTGTAACCAGCAAGTCTCCTATATTTAGACACGCGCCAATGGAAACTAGGACCTCTCCAGGCTCTAAGGAAAGAATCCCCGTGGTGGCTGTTGACATGGGGGAGGCAGAAAGAATCGGTCTAATCAAGATTGACGCACTTGGCCTAAAGACCCTTAGTGTTATTGACGATGCTATTAAAATTATTAAAAAGCGTCACAAAAAAGATATTGAATTGCTTTCTATAGATATGGAAGAGGGGGCAATCTATGAAATGTTGTCCGCTGGTCACACCAAGGGTGTCTTCCAATGTGAAGCGGCTCCCTACACAAATCTTTTGGTTAAAATGGGTGTAAAGAATTTTTCTGAGCTTACTGCCTCTAATGCACTAGTTAGACCAGGCGCTATGAACACGATTGGAAAAGACTACATTGACAGAAAGCAGGGACGTCAAGGCATAACGTTTATCCATGACGAAATGAAAGCGTTTACGCTAGAGACTTATGGCTGTATCTTATACCAGGAACAAGTTATGCAGGCTTGTGTTAATCTTGGTGGAATGTCTATGGCAGAGGCCGACAAGGTTCGTAAGATTATTGGTAAGAAGAAGGACGCTAAAGAGTTTGATCAGTTCCAAGACAAGTTTGTATCCGGTGCGTCTAGGTATATAACTCCAAATGCGGCAAAAGATTTATGGCACGACTTTGAGGCCCACGCCGGCTACTCGTTCAACAAGTCCCACGCTGTTGCATATTCGACCCTATCTTATTGGACCGCCTGGCTCAAGCATAAATATCCTCTTGAGTTTATGTTTGCAATTCTTAAGAATGAAAAAGACAAGGATGCTCGAACAGAGTATCTTATTGAGGCAAAGAGAATTGGTATTCCAATTAGGCTGCCGCACGTCAACGATTCTGGAACAGACTTTAAGATTGAGGGCAAAGGCATTAGGTTTGGACTTTCTTCAATCAAGTACATTTCAGATAATATTGCTCAAAAATTCATTGCTTCAAGGCCATTTCCTTCTTATGCAGAGCTAGAAAAGTTTGCCAATGACAAAGGTAGTGGGGTTAATAGTAGAGCCCTCACGGCACTCAGGATGACCGGGGCAGCAACATTTGAAGACAATCCCAGAGATGATGAAAAGATTCGGGAGAGCCTGTATGAATACCTTAATCTGCCAGAGTTTTCGGTGACAGTGCCTTCACACTACCATGCATTTATGAATACAGTTGATGAGTTTGAAGAACGCGGTGCATTCTTGTTGATGGGAATGGTAAAGGCTATTAAAAGAGGCAAGGGCTGGTCGCGTGTTGAGGTCCTGGACAAAACTGGTTCTGTTGGTATATTCGATGAAGAGCAGACAGCAATCGAGACAGGGAAAACATATATATTGCTTACTAGCGATAACAGAATTGTTTCAGCTATACCTGCAGAAGATTTTAAGAATTCGAATAACGCTTTGATCAAATTCTTAAATTATAAAATGTTGCCGTACAAGGATGATGAAATGTTTGTTGTTTCGTTTAAGCCTAGAATAACAAAAGCTGGGAAGAAGATGGCAACGCTAACCGTGGCTGATTCTAGTAGAGACCTACACTCTGTTATGGTGTTTCCAACACAATTTGCTAAGGCATACATGAAGATTCAAGAGGGAAGTGCTTACACTTTTTCTTTTGGGAAAACAAAAGATGGGACAGTGATACTAAATGACATACTTGGCTGAGATGGGTGAACACCTTCACCAGGTTGCTAAGAAAAAAGGCTTTTGGCCAGAAAATGTTGATGACATTTTTATTACAAAGCAACTAATGATGATTGTTTCCGAGACCGTTGAGGTGATGGAAGCAATTAGAAAAGATCAAGGAAAAGAAGCGGTGGCTAAAGAAATGGCAGATATCGTAATTCGCACGCTTGACTTATACGCGGGATTAGAGGAGAGTGGGTATGTAGATATCTCCTTAGATAAAGCACTCGAAGAAAAATCTAAATTCAACAAGACCAGACCAGAAAGGCACGGGGTAAGATTTTAAATATGACTACAATAGAAGAGGCTATGGCCCAGCTAGATCCAAAAATTAGAAAAAGTCTTTTTGTTGGTGATGACGTTCCAGAAACAGAATACCAAGCAACACCAAGTTTTGGCTTAAACAGAGCGCTTAACGGTGGCCTGCCGTATGGCAGACAGGTTTTAATTTGGGGGAGTAAGTCCAGCGCGAAGTCTTCTCTTTGCTTACAAACAGTAGCGTTGGCTCAAAAAGAGGGCAAGCTCTGCGCCTGGATTGATGCAGAAATGTCTTATGACAGAAGTTGGGCAGAAAAACTTGGTGTAGACAATTCAAAGATTATCTTGTCTCAAGCAAGAACAATCAATGAAATGGTAGACATTAGCACTCAGCTCATGGCTGCTGGCGTTGACATTATTGTGGTCGATAGCATTAGTTCTTTGCTACCAGCCATATACTTTGAAAAAGATTCAAACGAGCTTAAGCAGCTAGAAAACACCAAGCAGATTGGTGCAGAAGCTAGAGACTTCAGTCACGCCTGGAAGATGATTAATTACGCAAATAATAAAATAAAGCCAACGTTATTTATTGCAATTTCTCAGTCAAGGAATAATATTAATGCAATGTATACCAGCCAGATTCCAACTGGCGGAACTTCAACCAGGTTCTATTCTTCAAACATCATTAAGCTGTTCTCTTCAGAGTCAGACAATCAAGCAATTAAGGGCAAGATTCCTGTTAGAGACAAGCTTATTGAAGAAAAAATTGGTAGAAAGGTGAGGTGGGAGCTTCAGTTTTCAAAAACATCTCCGGCATTTCAGTCTGGAGAGTATGACTTTTACTTTAGGGGTTCTAGTGTTGGGGTGGACTCGATTGGCGATTTGGTCGACACAGCAGAAATGAATGGGCTTGTAACTAGGACCGGAGCTTGGTACCAGTTAGAAGATGGCTCTAAGGTACAGGGCAGGGATGCTTTCGTTGAAAAGGTTAGGGATGACCTTGATCTGCAAAATAGCTTGGAGGAACAACTTAATGGCTAGATATAGTGTATACAACGGAATTTTTTCATGTCATGTTTGTAAACAAAAAGTACAGAGTCTGAGACATTATCCAGAACAAAAGAGAATTACTTGGATGTGCGGAGAGAAACATCTTAGTCAAGTTTCTTTGGAGACCAGAAAGAAAAGGTCTCAGTATGAGCGAGCGATCGGAAAGTAAGCGCATAGGCGCTAGGCAACACAAGAACTCCGGTCGTAATACTAAAAAAGGTGACGCCACTTGGCAAAACTTTGTTGTTGACTTCAAGGAAGTTAGCAAGTCGTTTACTTTAAACAAAGACGTCTGGGCAAAAGCTACAACCGATGCCTTGCGCTCTAACGCAGATCCTGCTATAGTGGTAGTTCTGGGAGAAACAACAAAAACAAGACTGGCTGTGATTGAATTGTCACTGCTAGAGCAGTTACTAGAAGAGAGAGACAAGTAATGAAAATTTTAATGCTAGATATTGAAACAACACCAATGCAAGTTTATACTTGGGGCCTTTGGGATCAAAACATTGGCATCAATCAAATCATCAAGCCTACTGAAATGATGTGCTTCGGCGCAAAGTGGCAGGGCAAAAAGCAAGTCACCTTTAAGTCAGTACACCACGATGGAAAAGAAGCTATGCTAAAAGAACTGCACTCTATGATGGAAGAGGCAGATGTTCTTATTGGATGGAACTCGGCAGCATTTGACCACAAGCATATCAAGAGAGAATTTCTTGAGAACGGTCTGACACCACCATCGATAGTAAAAGATCTTGATCTTATGAGTGTCGTAAAGGCAAACTTTAAGTTCCCGTCCAACAAGCTTGACTATGTAGCCCAGGCTTTGGGGGTTGGCTCTAAGTTTAAACATTCAGGCTTTGAGCTGTGGATTAATTGTATGGCTGGAGATGACAAGGCTTGGCGTGAGATGAAGAAGTATCAAATCCAAGACGTTGTTCTTTTGGAAGAACTTTATCAAGTCCTGTTGCCTTGGCTACCAGGGGCTAGCAGTGTTAGCGTTAAAGAAAGACGCGAAATATCTGATCCAGAGAGGGTGCTATAATAGATGGAAGAAAGCAAAACAACTATCGATATGATAAACGGTCTTTCGGAAATAGCAGACTACGTGGAGGACGAGGACCTGACACAGGCCTTGACAACAATAGCAAAGCTAATTCTAAAGCCAGATATCCCAATCAATGTTGCTACGATAGAGATTGTTAGGTTGCAAGCAATTGCTGCTAAGATGTCTTTTAGAGCAACATGGATGGCAAACGTAGATAAAGGAGACAGGGCTAAGAAAAACATATATTTTACAGCAGCATCAGCTATCAATGATTTGGTTGCGGCACTAAAATATATTATGCGCTAATTTTATTATGAATCTATTAAAAGGACTAATGGACGCGAGTCCTCCAGAAAAACCAAAAAGCAACCCAGAAATGGACGCCTTAATTGAAAAGATCCAGTCCGGCTACATCGCAAAGCGTGGACCAAGGCACCAGCAAAAGAAGACATTCGCCCCATCGACTATAGCTTTTAGTCATGGAGAGTGTGCTAGATACTGGTACCTAGCTTTTGAGGGCGGGACCTTTGAGGATTATGCCGACCCATTTGCTGGAGCGAACATGACCAACGGCACAAAGTCTCACGAAAGAATTCAACAGGCTATGGAAGATGCTGGTATTTTAGTAGATTCAGAATTCAAGATTATCAATAACGATCCGCCGATCTTTGGATACGGGGATGTTCTCCTAGATTGGAATGGGGAAGAGTTACTTGGTGAAATTAAGACGGCAATGTCCGAGGGATTTGAGTACAGGAAGAAAACAAGGAAACCAAAAGCGGGACACCTAATCCAGCTTTTAATCTACATGAAGATTTTAAAAAAGGCAAGGGGCATCTTGATTTATGAAAACAAGAATAACCATGAGCTTCTTGCCATTCCTGTAGAGGTAAACGAATACTACGTAAAGTGGATCGACCAAGCATTTGAATGGATGAGAACGGTTAGAGGTTCTTGGGAAAATAAAGAGCTTCCAAAAAAGAACTATAGGTCCAACTCTAAAATTTGTAAAACTTGTCCGCTATCTAGTGTTTGTGCCGAGGCCGGTGATGGCGTAGTAAAAATTAATTCCTTGGAGCCACTGAGTGAAGTCGTGTGACTGGTGCGATCAGAGTTTTGAGACAAAAATTTCTTATCAGATATACTGTTCTGTAGAATGTAGAGAAGAGTCAACAAAAGACAAGATTGCTCAAAGATATGCTATTACTAGGCGTAGCAGGATGATCGGTAGAAAAAGAAACTGTAAGTCCTGCGGACTAGGTCTATCCGCCTACAATGATCAAAATCTTTGCTCTAATTGCGTTATAGACCCAAAAGATGTAAGCAGGGCTTTGAGAGATCTGAAAGGGATTGTTAATGATAAAGATAAGTTCTCTGACTAACGTCGAAGTTCCTAAAAAAATTTGTTCAATAGATGCTAGCACAAACAGTCTTGCCTTTGCCATATTTGATAACGAAGAGTTGGAAACAGTTGGAAAAATAAATTTTTTTGGTGTTGGCACATACAACAAGGTATCAGATGCCTGCGCTAAGACCCGGGCTCTATTCACTCTGTTTGATGTAGAAGCAGTTGTTATAGAGCATACTGTTTTTATCAATAGCCCCAAAACCGCAGCAGACCTAGCCTTGGTCCAGGGAGCACTTCTGGGAGGCATGGCCTTATCTGGGGTAAAGATCATTAAATCTACCAACCCGATGGCATGGCAAGGGTTCATTGGAAACAGCAGACTAACTAGTCATGAAAAACAAATTATCAGATCTGACAACCCTGGGAAGAGTGATTCTTGGTATAAAAACAAGGAGAGAGAATTCCGTAAAGAAAGAACAATTAAGTTTGTTAATACAATTTATGACAAAAACATAACAGATAATGATGTTGCAGATGCGATTGGTATTGGACATTATGCTGTTAGCAATTGGTACAAGTTGACAGGGGGATAGTGTGGCTGCTAAACTTTATACGAATGAAATGTGGTTAAGGAAAAGGTATCACATGGACCGGAAGACTCCAGAGGAAATAGCGAAAGAGTGTGGAGTTAGTGTAGAAACAATATATGTTTATTTATCTAAATTTAAATTAAGGAAATCAAGACGTTGAGTAAAGAGACAGAAGAGAGCATAGAGCGGGTAATGTCTGGCATCCAAAAGATGCTAATAGAAAAGAACAGGGCGTATGGAGACTCTGCCCTAGAGCCAGTAAGAATGTTTTCAAAGAACG